>Ga0182749_1000290_pt1 | contig 50506 bp, 47 predicted proteins | sample eDN3rd37CKraftMG_FD_128875 | JGI IMG/M metagenome (GOLD analysis project Ga0182749, IMG submission 128875) | Enriched Miracle-Growth compost microbial communities from Emeryville, California, USA - eDNA 3rd pass 37_C Kraft MG (version 2) (version 2) ...
CCGAACTGCTTCGACAGCACCGTCGTGATCGCCGCCGTCAGCGTCGTCTTGCCGTGGTCAACGTGACCGATCGTGCCCACGTTCACGTGCGGCTTGGTACGCTCAAACTTGCCTTTTGCCATGTTCTCTCTTCCTGCAGTTTGCCTGGAGATTTAACGATTACTTGCCTGTCGCCAATTACTTGGCGCGGGCGCTGATGATTGCGTCGGCGACGTTCTTCGGCGCTTCCGCGTAGTGCTTGAACTCCATCGTGTACGTCGCGCGACCCTGGGTCGCGGAACGCAGCGCGGTGGAATAACCGAACATCTCGGCCAGGGGAACCTCGGCCTTGATGATCTTGCCGCCGCCGACCATGTCGTCCATGCCCTGGACCATGCCGCGCCGCGAGGACAGGTCGCCCATCACGGTACCGGCGTAGTCTTCCGGCGTCTCGACTTCCACGGCCATCATGGGCTCGAGCAGCACAGGGTTGGCCTTGCGCATGCCTTCCTTGAAGGCCATCGAGGCGGCCATCTTGAACGCGTTTTCGTTCGAGTCCACGTCGTGGTACGAACCGAAGAACAGCGTCACCTTGACGTCCACCACCGGATAGCCGGCCATCACGCCAGCCTGCAGGGTGTCGATACAACCCTTTTCCACGGCCGGAATGAATTCACGGGGCACCACGCCGCCCTTGATGGCGTCGACGAACTCGAAGCCCTTGCCGGCTTCCTGGGGCTCGACCTTCAACACCACGTGACCGTACTGGCCGCGGCCGCCCGACTGCTTGACGAACTTGCCTTCGGACTCTTCGCAGGTCTTGCGGATGGTTTCGCGGTAGGCCACCTGGGGCTTGCCCACGTTGGCTTCCACGCCGAATTCGCGCTTCATGCGGTCGACCAGGATTTCCAGGTGGAGCTCGCCCATGCCCGAAATGATGGTCTGGCCCGACTCTTCATCGGTACGCACGCGGAACGACGGATCCTCGGCGGCCAGGCGGTTCAGGGCGATGCCCATCTTCTCCTGGTCGGCCTTGGTCTTGGGTTCGACGGCCTGCGCGATCACGGGCTCGGGGAACTCCATCTTTTCCAGCGTGACGATCGATTCCGGATCGCACAGCGTTTCGCCGGTCGTGACGTCCTTCAGGCCCACGGCCGCGGCGATGTCGCCCGCCAGAACTTCCTTGATTTCCTCACGCTGGTTGGCGTGCATCTGCAGGATACGGCCGACGCGCTCTTTCTTGCCCTTGATCGCGTTGTAGACGGTGTCGCCGGAAGCCAGCACGCCCGAGTACACGCGGATGAAGGTCAGCTGGCCGACGAACGGGTCCGTCATCAGCTTGAACGCCAGCGCCGAGAACTTTTCCTTGTCGTCGGCCTTGCGGACCACGGGCTGGTCGTTCTCGTCGGTGCCGTCGACCGGGGGGATGTCGATCGGCGAAGGCAGGTAGTCGATGACCGCGTCCAGCATGGCCTGCACGCCCTTGTTCTTGAAGGCGGTGCCGCACAGCATGGGCTGGATCTCGCCGGCGATGGTGCGCTGGCGGATGGCGGACTTGATCTCGGCTTCCGACAGTTCGCCGGATTCCAGATACTTGTTCATCAGCTCTTCGGACGACTCGGCGGCCGCCTCGACCAGCTTCTCGTGCCATTCGTTGCAGGTGTCGACCAGCTCGGCGGGGATGTCGCCGTATTCGAACTTGGTGCCCTGGCTGGCGTCATCCCACAGGATGGCCTTCATCTTGACCAGGTCGACCACGCCCTTGAACGAATCCTCGGCGCCGATCGGCACTTGCAGCGGGATCGGGTTGGCCTTCAGGCGCAGACGCATCTGCTCGTAGACCTTGAAGAAGTTCGCGCCGGTACGGTCCATCTTGTTGACGAACGCGAGACGGGGCACGCCGTACTTGTTGGCCTGGCGCCAGACGGTTTCCGACTGGGGCTGCACGCCGCCCACGGCGCAATACACCATGCAGGCGCCGTCCAGCACGCGCATGGAGCGCTCGACTTCAATCGTGAAGTCCACGTGCCCCGGGGTGTCGATGATGTTGAAGCGATGCTCGGGATAGTTGCCCGCCATGCCCTTCCAGAAGCAGGTGGTGGCAGCCGAGGTGATCGTGATGCCGCGTTCCTGCTCCTGCTCCATCCAGTCCATCGTGGCGGCGCCGTCGTGCACTTCGCCGAGCTTGTGGTTGACGCCCGTATAGAACAGGATACGTTCGGTGGTGGTGGTCTTCCCTGCGTCGATGTGCGCAGAGATGCCGATGTTGCGGTAGCGCTCGATCGGGGTCTTGCGGGCCATGATCGGATTTCCTTGGTGACTGGACTGGTTGGCCCGCGGCGATCGGCCGCGGGCCATTTGAGAAACGAAGAGTGCTGCTTACCAGCGGAAGTGGCTGAATGCCTTGTTGGCCTCGGCCATCTTGTGCGTGTCGTCGCGCTTCTTGACCGCGCCGCCGCGGCCCTCGGACGCATCCATCAGCTCGCCGGCCAGGCGCAGGTCCATGGACTTCTCGCCACGCTTCTTGGCGGCCTCGCGAATCCAACGCATGGCCAAGGCCAGGCGGCGCACGGGGCGCACTTCAACCGGCACTTGGTAGTTGGCGCCGCCAACCCGGCGGCTCTTGACCTCGACGATGGGCTTGACGTTGCCGATCGCCTGACCGAACACCTCGATGGGGTCCTTGCCGGTCTTGGTCTGGATTTGTTCGAGGGCGCCGTAAACGATCCGCTCTGCGACGGCCTTCTTGCCGGAGAGCATGACGACGTTCATGAATTTGGCGAGTTCAACGCTGCCGAACTTGGGATCGGGCAGGATTTCACGCTTGGGTACTTCGCGACGACGAGGCATTTCTACTTCCTATGTCTTCAGTTGAACCGCGGGGTTTCGCCTGCGGCCGTGGCCTGTCACGTTGGGCTTGCGCCCCGACGGGCCCCTTACTCGTGCCGCTCCTGCAATCCAGGATGCGGCGACGCAACGGGTAAAGCTGCGAGACCTGGGGATCAGGCCTTCTTGGGGCGCTTGGCGCCGTACTTCGAGCGGGCCTGCTTGCGATCCTTCACGCCTTGCAGGTCCAGCGAGCCGCGGACGATGTGGTAGCGCACACCCGGGAGATCCTTCACCCGGCCGCCACGCACCAGAACCACCGAGTGCTCCTGCAGGTTGTGGCCTTCGCCGCCGATGTACGAAATGACTTCGTAACCGTTGGTCAGGCGCACCTTCGCAACCTTACGCAGAGCCGAGTTCGGCTTCTTGGGGGTCGTGGTGTAGACACGGGTGCAGACGCCGCGACGCTGCGGGCTGCATTCAAGAGCGGGCGACTTGCTCTTGGCGTGGCTGGATTCGCGCGGCTTGCGCACGAGTTGGCTGATAGTTGGCATAAGCCCTCTTCCGTAACCTTTTGGGGTCTTTTGGTTAGGTCTGGGGCCTACGTCACAAGGCCCAGACATCTACAACAAGCCATCCGGCAGCGCGGCCCCGAGCAGGAAGCCGCAACCGGGGCGAACCGGAAGAGGAACATGCACGGGCCGCACGATCGTGCGGCATGAAAACCTGCTGGGGGAGGAACGCCGCGACGCGGCTCTTGAGAAAGGCAGTGTTTGCGGGACATCCGGGCAATTTGTACCAGCCGGATATTGCAATTCTGCACATCAAAGAACGCGCGGCCCGGGCGAGCCGACTCCAGAGAGCTTGCCATAATAGCGTGCACGGCGCGAGACTGTCAACGACAGATCCGCTCGGGCGTACCGTGGCGGGCACACCGGCGGGCCGACTAGAATGGCGCGTCGCCACCAGCAGCCGGCCCGCTCCATGCCTCGAACCAAGAAAGACGCCCCCGCTCCGCGCGGCGCCGGCCGGCCGGTCGACAGCCAGTCGGTAGGCCGGGATCGTATCATCGACTGCACCGTGGACCTGCTCGGGCGCCGCACCCCGGAAGAACTCACCATCCTCGAGATCGCCGCCGAAGCGGGCGTGAACCGGGCGCTGGTGCGCTACTACTTCGGCGATCTGCGGGGTTTGCTGCACGAGGTGACCGAATTCCTGATGCGCCAGCTGCAGGACCGCATGGAGCGGGCGCTGCGGCAGCCGGGCTCCCTGCGGGAGCAACTCAAGGCGCGCCTGACGCTGCGTCTCGAGTTCATGCGGCAGCATCCCCATTTCGAGCGGCTGGCGCTGGCCGAGATCTACCATGCGCCCAGGACCGGGAACGAGGCCGGCGCGCCCACCCCCATCCAGCGCGTGACCGCGCGGGGGCTGGAGATCACCGCCATGCTGTTTCCGGAGGGCGTGCCGCCCGCCGTCGATCCGCGCTTCGTGCATCTAATATTGATAGGCGTGCCGGCCTTCGTCTCGACGGCGCAGCCGCTCATCGAGACGTTGTTCGGCACCGGCCCCCAGGCCGAGACGATGATGGACGCCTACGTCGACTTCGTCGCCCGCATGCTGGAGGACCAGATCCGGCCGGACGGCGGCGGACGCCTCCCCTCGCCCACCTAGGGATTCCCCTGTCCGGTCCGGCGTTGACGCGCCCTCCCGGCCGTCTTATCCTGACTTTAATTACCACTTATGGTAATTATTGCCGGGCCGAAGCGATGCATGCCCGGGGAGACAGCCTTGGAATATCTGCGCAATGCCTGGTATGCCGCCGCGGCCGAGGCCGAAATCACCCGGACGCCCCTGCGCCGGATGCTCCTGGACACGCCCGTCGTGCTGTTCCGCAGCCTGGACGGCAACCCCGTCGCCCTGCAGGATCGCTGCGCGCACCGCTTCGCGCCGCTGTCCCGGGGCACCCTGCTCGGCGACGAACTGCAGTGCGGCTACCACGGCCTGCGCTATGACCGCGGCGGCCGTTGCGTGCACAACCCGCACGGCCCCCGGATCCCCGCCCATGCCGACATACGCGCCTATCCTCTCGCATCGCGCTACGGCTTCATCTGGCTGTGGCCTGGCGATCCGGCGCTCGCCGACGCCGCGTTGCTGCCGGACCTTTCCCCGTTCGACCCGCGTCCGGGATATCGGACCCAATGGGGCTACCTGCGCATCGACGCGCATTACCAGCTCGTCATCGACAACCTGCTGGACCTCAGCCACGTCGAGTACCTGCACCCCGCCTTTGCCAGCGGCGGCGCCATCGGCAACACCCGCCACGAAGTCATCGAGGCGGACGGCGTGGTGCACGCGAATCGCTGGAAACCTGGCTGCACCGTGAGCCCGCTGCTGGGCCGGTGCTGGGGCAGGCCCGATGCCATCGGCGACGCGCGGTCGTGCATACGCTGGCACCCTCCCTGCACCCTGTTCCTGGACGTCGGCGCCACCGAGACGGGCGCCGACCCCGGCGACGGAGTGACCTTGTCGTTCCTGCATCTGCCGACACCGGAAAGCGGCACCCGGACACACTACTTCTGGGCGGCGACGCGCAGCCACTCCCCGGACGACGACGAACTGACCGGCTGGATACAGGCGACCACCGAGCGCGCCTTCATGCTGGAAGACGAGCCGATGATCGAAGCGCAGCAGGACAACCTCGGGCCGGGCGCCGACATGGCGTCACTGCATCCCGTCTACCTTGCTCCCGACCTGGCGCCGGTCAAGGCGCGCCGGATTCTCGCGCGTCTGATCGAAGCCGAACGCGGCGCCCAGCCGGCAGGCATCCGGTAGCGCCGCGCCACCCCTGGTAACCATGTGAAGGAGTACCCGTCATGCTTCGTCCTCGCTCATCGATGCTGCGCGCCGCCGGGGCACTGGCCTGTTGCTGGGCGCTGGCCGGGACCGGCGCCCAGGCAGCGGCCACGCCCGAAGAGATCACGGTGCTGACGCCCGCTCCCCCCACCCTGCCCGGGTTCGCTCCCTGGATATTGGCGCAGGCCCGCGGCTACTACCGGGACCGGGGCCTGAAGGTCAACCTGATGGCGGCCAACGGCGGCGGGGTCCAGGTGGCCAAGCAGGTGGGCGCGGGCATCGCGCTGGCCGGCAGCTCGGTGGGCGACGCGCCGCTGTTTCTGCGGCCCAACGGCATTCCCATCAAGGTGGTGGCCGTGCTGGGCGGCCACTCCCTGATGCAGGTCGTGGTCCACGACGACGACGCCCGCATCAAGACGCCGGCGGACCTGCGCGGCAAGACGGTCACGGTCGGCTCGTATACCGACTCGATCTATTACAGCTTCCTGGGCATGCTCAAGCACTATGGCGTGGACAAGAAGGCCGTGAACATCCAGGCCGCCGGCCCGACCGGCGTCTGGAAACTGTTCGCCACCCGCGAGGCCGACGCCATGGTCGCCACGCCCGACTGGGCCCTGGCGGCGGTCAACGCGGGCGCCAAGGTGCGCGTGTTCTACGGCGACCAGGTATTCCCCGGCCTTCCCCAGGCCATCGTGGCCTCGGACGAAACGATACGCACCCGGCCCGACCTGGTCGAGAAAGTGGTCGGCGCCACCCTGCGCGCCATGCGCGAGATCATGCAGGACCCCGCCGCCGCCGTGGACGACTTCGTCGCCGCCGTACCCGCCTACCAGGACAAGCGCGACTATGTCGCGCAGATCATCGGCGCCTATGCCCGCGACGTCTATCCCGGGCAGGCCGTGCCCGGCAAGATGGACCCCGCCCTGCTGGAGCGGCTGCAGGACTTCTACGTCAAGGAAGGCTTGCTGGCCAGGCGCGCACCGCTGGAAGACTTCTATACCGACCGCTTCGTCGGCAAGGCGCCCTAGCGCCGCATCGTCCGGAGACATCATGCTGATCCGCCCCCTTACGCCGGCCATAGGTTCGGAAGTGCTGGACATAGACCTTGCCGACGCGACCCAGGTCACCCGCCATGCCGACCGGCTGCGCGCCCTCCTGGCCGAGCGCCAGGTCATCTTCTTCCGCGAGCAGCGTCTCTCGCCCGATGCCCAGGTGTTCTTCTCGCAGGTGTTCGGCGACGTCGAACCGGTGTCATCGACCTTTCCGTCGCACCCCGCCAATCCCTACGTGGAAATGCTCGTCACCCGCGGCAAGGAGACCGGCACCGATATCTGGCACGCCGATCTGACCTGGCAGCCTCGCCCGCCGGTGGCCGCCTGCCTGTATGCGGTCGAGGTGCCCGAGGTGGGCGGAGACACCATGTGGGCCAGCATGACGGCCGCGCACGACTCCCTGGACGAAGGACTGCGGCGCTACCTGGCCGGCATGACCGCCGTCCACCATTGGGAAGCTCCCGCCCTGGTGAACAACCTCAAGCGCCAGCCCGACGGCGACGAGAAGTACCACGCCATGCGCCGCCGCTACCCCCCTGTGGACCAGCCCGTCTTCCTGCCCCATCCCGCCACGGGCAAGCGCGTGGTTTTCGTCAACAGCCTGTACACGACGCGAATCAACCAGATGGGGCACGACGACGGCGCGCACATGCTGTCCTTCCTGGCCGGCCTGGCCCGCGTGCCGGAATGGCAGGTGCGGTTCAACTGGCGCAAGGGCTCGGTGGCCGTGTGGGACAACCTGGCCACCCAGCACTATGCGATCAACGACTACTACCCCTCGCCGCGGACCATGCACCGCGTGTCCATCCGCTAGCATCCCGCGGATTCCGGGCCCGATCCAGACGCTGGCTAAGCATAATCTGGATGTGTATAGTCCGGATTATCCATTACGAGGCATAGCCATGAGGATGAGCGAAGGCGTGGAGTGGGGCCTGCATTGCTGCGTGGCCCTGGGCTGGATAGGACAGGACGAAGTGGTCTCCACCGCCAGGCTGGCGGCCAAGTTCGGCCTGCCCGCCGCCTATCTGAACAAGTCGCTGCAAGCGCTCGCGCGGGCCGGCATCCTGGCCTCCTCGGCGGGACCCAAGGGGGGCTTTCGCCTGGCGCGCCCGCCGGCCCGGATCACCCTGCTCGAAGTGGTCGATGCGATCGAGGGCCAGGAGGCGGCCTTCCGTTGCTCCGAGATCCGCCGCAACGGCGAAGGCGCAGCTCCCGCGGCCGAATGCCGCCGGCCCTGCGCGATCGCCTCGGCCATGCGCGATGCCGAGGCCGCCTGGCGCAAGGAACTGTCGCGCCAGACGATCGCCATGATCATGGACAAGGCACCCCGGACGGCGGCGGAACGCACGGTTCGCTGGCACGCGTACGCCTGATGTAACGTCTTGATACACAAGGTCGAGCTGGCTTTGCGCGCCCCGTCACGACTTCTTGGCTAGGATGGACCATCGTAGGGCAAAGACCGCAAGCGTCTTTGGACACGACACACCAACCCTGCCCCTCAGGAGCCCACGATGAGCGACAAGACTTCCCTCCCCGGCCACAGCACCACCGGCGCCGGGGCCCCAGCGCCCAGCGACCGCAACTCGCTGACTGTCGGCAGCGACGGCCCCCTGGTCCTGCACGATGTGCATTTCCTCGAACAGATGGCGCACTTCAACCGGGAAAAAGTCCCCGAGCGCCAGCCCCACGCCAAGGGCTCGGGCGCCTTCGGCGTGTTCGAGACCACCGAGGACGTCTCCCGCTACACCAAGGCGGCCTTGTTCCAGAAAGGCTGCAGGACGGAGATGCTGGCCCGGTTCTCGACGGTGGCCGGCGAGTCCGGCAGCCCCGACACCTGGCGCGACGTGCGCGGTTTCTCGCTGAAGTTCTACACCACCGAGGGCAACTACGACCTGGTCGGCAACAACACGCCCGTGTTCTTCGTGCGCGATCCGATGAAGTTCCCCCACTTCATCCGCAGCCAGAAGCGCCTGCCCGATTCCGGCCTGCGCGACGCCCACATGCAGTGGGACTTCTGGACGAACAATCCGGAAAGCGCGCACCAGGTCACCTACCTGATGGGCGACCGCGGCATCCCGCAGTCCTGGCGCCACATGAACGGCTTCGGGTCGCACACCTACATGTGGGTCAACGCGGCGGGCGAGAAATTCTGGGTGAAGTACCACTTCCACAACCAGCAGGGCGAGAAGAACCTGACCAACGAGGAAGCCGCCCGCATCGCCGGCATGGACGCCGACTACCACCGGCGCGACCTGTTCGAGGCGATCGCGCGCGGGGACCATCCCAAGTGGGTGATGTCGGTGCAGGTCATGCCGTACGCCCAGGCCAAGACCTACCGCTTCAATCCCTTCGACCTGACCAAGGTGTGGCCGCACAAGGACTACCCGCTGATCAAGGTCGGCGTGATGACCCTGAACCGCAACCCGGCCAATTTCTTCGCCGAGATCGAACAGGCCGCCTTCTCGCCCGGCAACACCGTGCCGGGCATCGGCCTGTCGCCCGACAAGATGCTGCTGGGCCGCGCCTTCGCCTACAACGACGCGCACCGCGCCCGCATCGGCACGAACTTCCACCAGTTGCCCGTGAACCGTCCGAAGGTGCCGGTCAACACCTACATGTTCGACGGCAACATGACCTATGAACATGCGGGCAATGCCGCCACCTACGCGCCCAACAGCCAGGGGCGCGCCTGGGCCGACGGCGGCGCGGCGCCGGAGGAAAGCTGGGAGGTCGACACCAGCCTGGTGCGCGAGGCCTACAAGCTGCGCAAGGACGACGACGACTTCGGCCAGGCCGGCACGCTGGTGCGCGACGTATTCGATGATGCCCAGCGCCAGCGACTGGTCGATACCGTGGTGGGCACGCTGAAGTCCGGCGTGCGCGCGCCGGTGCTCGAGCGGGTGTTCGACTACTGGAAGAAGGTCGACGCCGACATCGGCCGCCGCATCGAGGCCCAGTACAAGGCCTAGGTACCCGGGCCGGGCCCGCCTCCCGGCCTGGTCCCGTCCGGCGGCGCTTTTCGCGCGCCGCCGGCCCCTCCCCCCTTTCCCGCCATCTGGCCCGGAACTTGCAAGCAGACAGGCCGATGACCGGCCGGCGCACTCATCCGGGGCACGCATTCCTCGCCATTAGGTGATTCCCCCAATGAGCGGCCGGCCAAATACTCAGTACAGTGAGCATATTGTTCAGCCTACTGAGTATTTTGGTGCATCACGGCACACATCCAGTGCGCCCTACTGATCCGATCAACCGACCCCTGCGAGTTCCCCATGCTGACCAAGATGCCCTTCCACCTGCTGTGCTCCCTGGCCCTCGCCGCCCTCCTGCCCGTGGCGAAGGCAGAGGTCAAGGCAGCCCCCACCTTCCCCGTCAAGACGGTCGAGATCACCGTGCCCTACGCCGTGGGCGGCGGGGTCGACATGCTGGCCCGGCTCATCGGCGACCAGCTCGGCAAGCTGGGCCAGCCCGTCATCGTCGACAACAAGGCCGGCGCCGGCAGCACCGTGGGTACCCGCATCGTCGCGGGCAAGCCCAAGGACGGCCACTCCCTGCTGATGATGAACGACGCCTATTCCCTGGCGCCCGCCATCTACAAGAACCTGGGCTACGACCCCAAGAAGGATCTGGCGGCGGTGATCAATGTCGCCTACGCTCCCATGCTGGTGGTCGTGCCGGCGTCCTCCCGCTTCAAGACCCTGGCCGACGTGGTGGCGGCGGGCCGCCAGCCGGGTTCCAAGCTGTCGTACGGCTCCTGCGGCGCCGGCACCGACCCGCACCTGGCGGGCGAGATGATGAACATCGAATTCAAGATGAGCAACGTGCACGTTCCGTACAAAGGCTGTGGCCCCGCCCTGGTCGACGTCCTGGGCGGCCAGGTGGACCTGGCGGTGGTCACCATCTCCGGCGCGCTGACCTACATTTCCTCGGGCAAGCTGCGCGCGCTGGCCATCACCTCCAGCGAACGCTCGAAAGCGGTGCCCGACGTGCCCACCGTGGCCGAGAGCGGCGCGCCCGGCTTCAACCTCAGCCAGTGGCAGGGCCTGGCGGTGCCTGGCGGCACGCCGGACAACATCAAGATGGACATCTACAAGACGGTCTCGGCCATCATGAAGACCGACGCCATGCGCAAGCGGCTGGAGGACCTGGGCTACACCACCGCGGACGAAGGCCCCGCCGCGTTCCAGAAGATCGTCAACGACGACATCGACCGTTTCGCCGCGCTGGCCAGGAAGATCGGCCTGAGCGCGGATTGAGGCTTCCCGCATCCACGACAAGGAAAACCGATGAACAAACTGAACATCAGCCTCTCCGTAGGCAACTACGACCGCACCCAGGCCCTGTTCGACGGCCGCGTGGCCATCGAGGGCTGCAACGTGCGCGCCGTGCCGCTGGAGCCGGAAGAGGCCTTCCACCGCGCCTTCCGCTACGAGGAATTCGACGTGACGGAAATCTCGATGAGCAGCCACATGATGACCACGGCCCGCGGCGACAACAAGTACGTCGCGGTACCCGCCTTCCTGTCGCGGGTCTTCCGGCAGTCGGGCATCTACGTGCGCACCGACCGCGGCATCCAGCGTCCGCAGGACCTCAAGGGCAAGACCATAGGCGTGCCCGAGTACCAGATCACCGCGAACGTCTGGATCCGCGGCATCCTCGAGGATGAGTACGGCGTCAAGCCGGCCGACATCAAGTGGCGGCGCGGCGGCGTCGAGGAACCGGGCCGGGGCGAACGCGCGCCCATCGAACTGGATCCGTCCATCGACCTGAAGCAGATTCCCGACGACAAGACGCTGTCGGGCATGCTGGAGTCCGGCGAGATCGACGGCTACATCGGCGCCCGCGCGCCGTCCTGCTTCCTGCGCGGCGCGCCCAACGTGGGCCGCCTGTTCGGCGACTACATCGAGGCCGAGAAGGACTACTTCCGCCGCACCCGTATCTTCCCCATCATGCACATGGTCGGCATACGCAAGTCGCTGGTGGAAGAGAACCCCTGGCTGCCCGTCAGCGTCTACAAGGCCTTCCTGAAGGCCAAGGCCCTGGCCGTCAAGGAGCTGGACGAGATCTGCCACCTGGCCGTCACCCTGCCCTGGATGGTCCACCACCACAACGAGGCCAAGGCGCTGATGGGCGAGGACTACTGGCCTTACGGCCTGCCCGCCAACCACCACGTCATCGAGACCTTCGCTCGCTATCACCACGAGCAGGGCCTGTCGCGCCGGCGGGTCGCGCCCGAGGAGCTGTTCGCCGCCTCGTCCCTCGACCTGTCCAAGATCTGAAGGCGCCATGAAAGCTCCCGCTGTCGACTACGTGGCGCCGCGCAGCCTTGACGAAGCGCTGCAATGCCTGGCCGGCGTTGACAACGCGCGGGTGCTGGCGGGCGGCCAGTCGCTGATGGCCATGCTGAACATGCGGTTCGCGTTCCCGGACTGCCTGGTGGATATCAACCGCATCCCGGAACTGGCCTACCTGCGGGACGAGGGCGACACGATCCGGATCGGCGCCATGACACGACAGCGGGACGTCGAGTTCTCGGACCTGGTCCGCGACCGGCTGCCCATCCTGCGCGAGGCGATCCTGAACGTCGGCCACCGGCAGACGCGCAATCGCGGCACCGTCGGCGGCAGCTTGTGCCAGCTCGACCCCTCGGCCGAGATCCCCACCATCGCCATGGCCCTGGACGCGCAATTGCACGTGGCCAGCGCCGCCGGCACGCGCAGCCTGGCGATGGCGGACTTTCCCGCCGGCTACATGACGCCGGCGCTGGAGGCCGACGAGATGCTGGTGGGCGTGTCGATGCAGCCCTGGGAGCCGGGACACGGCTGGAGCTTCCTGGAGTTCTCCCGGCGGCACGGCGACTTCGCCATCGCATCGGCCGCCGTGCTGCTGCGCTTCGGCCCGGACGCGCGGGTGGACCGCTGCTCCATCACCCTGGGCGGCGTATCGACGGCGCCCGTGCGCATGGGGCAGGCCGAACAGGCGCTGCTGGGCACCAAGGCCGAGGCGGCCGACATCGAACGCGCCGCCGCGCTGTGCGGCGCGGTGGATGCCAGTTCCGACGCCTACGTGCCCGGCTGGTACCGCCAGCGGCTGGCGCGCGTCCTGTCCAGCCGCGCGATCACCCGCGCGCTCGAGCGCGCAACGAGATGAGATTCCCCATGGCAACGACGCAAGATCCCCGCCCCGTGCACCTGTCCGTCAACGGCAAGCCCTGCCAGGGCATGGCCGCGCCGCGCCTGCACCTGGCCGATTTCCTGCGCGGCGAACTGAAGCTGACCGGCACTCACGTCGGCTGCGAGCACGGCGTTTGCGGCGCCTGTACGGTGCTGGTGGACGGTGTCTCGGCGCGCAGTTGCCTGATGCTCGCGGTCCAGGGCGAGGGCTGCGCCATCACCACCGTCGAAGGCCTGGCTGCCGACGAGCACGAGCTCCATCCGCTGCAGCAGGCCTTCCATGAACTGCACGCGCTGCAATGCGGCTTCTGCACGCCCGGCATCCTGATGTCGCTGTCCGAGCTGCTGGCTGCGAACCCCGATCCGGACGAGGACACCGTGCGCGACGTGCTGTCGGGCCACCTGTGCCGTTGCACGGGCTACCAGAACATCGTGGCCGCGGCGCTGCGCGCCGCCCGGCTCCTGCGCGAACGAGACGGCCATGCACGCTGAGCGCCAACTGACCGCCATCCCCGGCATGGGCGCGAGCCCGGGCCGCATCGAGGACGAGACGCTGCTGCGGGGCAAGGCCTGCTTCCTGGACGACGTGCCCGTCCCCGATGCGCTGCATGCCTGCTTCGTGCGCAGTCCGCATGCCCACGCGCGGCTGCGCGGCATCGACGCGGGCCAGGCGCGCGCCCTGCCCGGCGTCGTCGCGGTCTATACCCGCCAGGACCTGTTCGGGCACATCACCTCGTGGCGCATGCCGCTGGGCTTTCCGCTGGCGGCCCTGCCCGAGGACACCACTCCCTTCGCGCTGGCCGGCGACGAGGTCGCCTTCGTGGGCGAGGCCTATGCGGTGGTGGTGGCCCGGACGCGGCACGAGGCCGAGGACGCCGCGGCCGCCGTGCAGGCGGAGTTCGAGGTCCTGCCCGCCGTCGCGGACTGCCGCCAGGCCGTGCGCGGCGATGCTCCCCGGGTGCGTACCGAGCTGGCCAGCAACGTGCTGCAGGACTACACCCTGGCCTACGGCGACTGCGACGCCGCCTTCGCCCGCGCCGACATCGTGCTGGACGACGAATTCCAGGTCCATCGGGGCTGCGGCCATCCCATGGAGGGCCGCGGCGTGGTGGCCGCGCTCGATCCCGCCACCGGCATGCTGACCGTCTGGTCCTCGACCCAGATGGCGCACGAACTGCACTACACCATCGCCCACATGCTGGACCAGCCCGAGGACCAGTTGCGGGTGATCACCCCCGACGTGGGCGGCGGCTTCGGCGCCAAGTTCATGATCTACCCCGAGGAAATCGTGGTCCCCGCCGTCGCCCGCGCGCTGGGCCGACCGGTCAAGTGGGTGGAAGACCGCCGCGAGAACTTCCTGACCACCATCCAGGAACGCGATCAGTTCTGGCGCATCTCGGTGGCCGCCGACCGCGATGGACGCGTGCTGGGCGTGCGCGGCGGCTTCGTCCACGACCACGGCGCCTACACGCCCCAGGGCACCAACGTCCCGTACAACGCCGCCTCGTCCATGACCGGGCCCTACGTCGTGCCCGCCTTCTCGCTGCACGTACAGGTGGCCTACACCAACAAGGTACCGGTCGCCACCATACGCGGCGCCGGCTATCCGCAGGCGGCCTTCGTCATGGAACGCATGATGGACCGCCTGGCATCCGCCGCGGGAATCGACCGGCTCGAATGCCGCCGGCGCAATCTCATCCCCCCGGAAAAGATTCCCTACACCAAGCCGCTCAAGTCGCGCGCCGGCGTGCCGCTGGTCATCGACAGCGGCGACTTCCCGGCCCTGCAAGCCACGGCCGCCCGGGCCATCGACTACGAGGGCTTCGCGCGGCGGCAGGAGGAATCGGCCCGCGCCGGCCTGCTGCGCGGCATCGCGATCGCCAACAGCGTCAAGCCCACCGGGCGCGGCCCCTACGAGAGCGCGCGCGTCCGCGTCCATCCGTCCGGCCGCATCGTCGTCCACACCGGCGCCCTCGCCATGGGCCAGGGCATCAAGACCACGCTGGCGCAATTGTGCGCCGCGCACCTGGGCGTGGAGCCGCAGGCGGTGGAGGTCTCGGCGGGCGATACGGGCCTCTCCGGCTACGGCATGGGCGGCTTCGCCAGCCGCCAGGCCATGATGGCCGGCTCGGCCGTCTCCGAGGCCGCGGCCAAGGTCAGGGACAAGGCGCTGGCCACGGCCGCCGCCGTGCTCGGTGTGAGCGCGGATGAACTGATGCTGAGCCAGGGCGAGGTCCATACGCCGGACTTCGCCAGGCGCGTCCCGCTGGCCCGGCTGGCCATGCTGCTCAAGGGCGTGCCCGGTTATGCGCTGCCGGTCCCCGGCGACCCGGGCCTGGATGCGACCGTGCATTTCCACTGCGATGCGCAGGCCTACGCCGGCTCTTCCCACGCCTGCGAGGTCGAAGTCGATCCGTTGACGGGCGCCATCCACGTGCGGCGCTACGTGGCCGTGCAGGACAGCGGCAATCTGATCAATCCGCAGATCGCGCACGGCCAGGTGCATGGCGGCGTGGTGCACGGCATCGGCAACGCGCTGTTCGAATGGATGGGCTACGACGACAACGCCCAGCCCCTGACCACGACTTTCGCGGAATACCTGTTGCCCACCGCGCCGGAGGTGCCTCCCATCGAGGTCATCTTCCAGCCCTCGCCCACGCGCTTGAACCCGCTGGGAGTCAAGGGCATAGGCGAATGCGCGACGCTGGCGGTTGCCGCCGCCGTGATAGGCGCCGTCGAGCACGCGCTGGACGGCCACGGCGTGCGCATCACCGAATTCCCGCTGACCCCGGTGCGCCTGGCCGAGCTGCTCGATCCGCCGGCCCGGGACACGACGGCACCCAGCGCCAACCCCTGACTCCGATCGCAGACGCCATGGAATTCACCAATCACTTTCACGTCCCCCTGCCGCTGGAAGAAACCTGGAAACTGATGCTGGACGTTCCCCGCATCCTGCCGTGCCTGCCCGGGGCCCGGCTCAAGGAAGCGCTGGGCGACGACAAGTACCTGGGCTCGGTATCGGTCAAGCTGGGCCCCATCAAGCTGGCCTTCGACGGCCAGGCCGAGCTGGTGCGCAAGGACGACGAGCGGCACATCGCCTGGCTGCGCGGTTCCGGCCTCGACCCCAAGGGCCGCGGCTCGGCCCAGTCGGAATTCAGCTTCGCGCTGGTGCCGGCCGCGGGTGGCGGCACCGACGTCACCGTCGCCACCCAGCTGCAACTGTCGGGCGCGGTAGCGCAGTACGGACGCGGCAGCGGCATGATCGCCGAAGTGGCGGGCCACATCCTCAAGCAGTTCGAGCACAACCTGGCTGCATCGCTGCAGGACGACGCCGATGCGGCCGAACCGGCGGCACCCATGCCCGGCACTCCCGCCCAGCCCGCCGCCACGGCGCCGGGCGAACCGGCCGCGCCCCGGCTGGCCGCGGTTCCGGGCAGCGCGCCCGCTTCGCCCGAAGCCCAGGCCCTGCTGCTGCAGGCGCAGGCCGTGCTGGCCCAGGCGCAGGCCGTGCTGGCGGCCACGCAGCAGGCCCTGAACCAGAACCGGCGCGGCGCGGGCCGAACCGCGCCGCCGCCCCAGGAGCTGAACATGCTCAGCATAGGCATGAAGGCCTTCTGGTCCCAGTTCAAGCAAGGCGTGGGAGGGCTGTTCGGCCGCCGCTAGCCGCGGGCCCCGTGCGCGGGGCCGCACGATGAAGATCAGCATACTGACCAATGGAAACATCATGAACTGGACACGAATCGCCGCGGTGGACGAGGTCGAAGACGACGCCGGCATGCCGTTCAAGCTGGACGGCCGCGAACTCGCCCTGTTCCGCAGCGGCGGCGAATTCTTCGCCGCCGACAACGTCTGCACCCATCAATATGCGCTGCTGACCGACGGCTATGTCGAGGACGGCTGCGTGGAATGCCCGCTGCACCAGGCGCAGTTCGACCTGCGCACCGGCGAGCCGCGCTGTGCGCCGGCCACGCAGCCGATCCGCATCTATCCCGTCAAGGTCGAGGACGAGGCCGTCTATGTCGCCGTCGAATGACGCCTCCGCGCCCCTGGTCATCGTCGGCGCGGGCCAGGCCGGCGCCATGGCGGCGCGTGCCCTGCGCGAGCTCGGCCATGCCGGGAAGGTGGTCCTGATCGGCGACGAGCCCCATGCGCCCTACGAGCGCCCGCCCCTTTCCAAGGCCGTGCTGGCCGACGAACAGCCGCCGGACGTCAACCTGTTGCCCGAGCCCTTCCTGGCCCAGTCCGGCATCGTGCTGCAACCGGGCCGGCGTGTCGTCCGCCTCGATGCCGCGCGGCGCGAACTGCACCTGGACGACGGCGCGGTCCAGGCTTATCGCGCCTGCCTGCTTGCCACCGGCGGCGACGTCCGCGTCTTGCCGGCCCTGCCTCCCGGTACGCCGGGCGTCCACTACCTGCGCACGCTGGACGACGCGCAGCGCCTGCGCGCGGCCCTGCGCACCGCGCGCAGCCTGCTGGTGACAGGCGGCGGCTTCCTGGGACTGGAGATCGCCTCCACCGCCCGTGCGCTGGGCCTGGACGTCACCGTGATGGAACTGGGGCCGGCGCTGCTGGGCCGGGCGATGCCGCCCGAGGTCTCCCGCTGGCTGGCCGCGCGCGCCCGGGCCCACGGCGTACGCCTGCATCTGGGCGCGCAGCCGTCGGGCCTCGTGCCCGTCGCCGGCGGGATCGCCGCCACGCTGGCGGACGCGGGCGTGTTGCGGGCGGACCTGGCGGTGGTCGCCGTGGGCCAGGTACCCAACGTGGCGCTGGCGCGCGAAGCCGGATTGCTGATCGATGCCGGCAACGGCGGCATCCGGGTCGACGAGCGCTGCCGCACCAGCGCCGAAGGGGTCTACGCCGCGGGCGATTGCGCCAGCGGCCGGGATGCCGCCACCGGCACGCACCGCCGCCTGGAATCCTGGCAGAACGCCAACGAACAGGCGCGCATCGCCGCCGCGGCGATGCTGGGCCAGGACGCCGAGCCGCCCCCGCCTCCCTGGTTCTGGACCGATCAGTTCGGCTGCAACATCCAGATGCTGGGCCACGGCGCGCCCGGCCTGGCCTATCGCCTGCGCGGCCAGCTCCCGGAAGGCCGGGACCCGGGCAAGGCCATGCTTTTCGGCATCGAGGGCGGGCGCCTGGTCCATGTCATCGCCATCAACGCCGGCGGCGACCTGCGCGCCTTCCGAAGCGTGCTGGGACGCCCCCTGGCCTGCGCGCCGGAAGCGCTGGCCGATCCCGGCATCCCCGCCAAACAGCTCGCGCGCCTGGCCCTGGGCCCGGCGTCCGCCTAGGGACCAACGAAAGGAAGCACCATGTACAAGAACCAGGAAATCCTCGACTACACGGTCGGCGCGAAGAACCGTCCCGCCGACGACTATGCCTGGCCGGCGGACGACCACCTGATCCCCGACTGGGTCTACACCAGCCAATCGGTGTACGAGCGCGAGATGGAGCGCATCTTCAAGGGCCGTTCGTGGAACTTCGTCGCCCTGGAGGCCGAGATCCCCAATCCGGGCGACTACAAGCGCTCCTACGTCGGTCCCGTGCCGGTCGTGGTCTCGCGCGCCGACGACGGCAGCATCCACGTCTTCGAGAACCGTTGCGCGCACCGGGGCGCGGAATTCTGCCGCAGCAGCCGTGGCCACGCGAAGGAGTTCGTCTGCCCCTACCACCAGTGGTCCTACGACCTCAAGGGCAACCTCCAAGGCATTCCCTTCAAGCGCGGCGTGAACAAGCAAGGCGGCATGCCGCGCGAGTTCCGCAACGAGGACCATGGCCTGCTCAAGCTGCGCGTCACGACCCGGCACGGCGTGGTCTTCGCCTCGTACTCGGCCGACGTGGAGCCGCTGGAGGAATACCTGACGCCCGAGATCCTGAAGGACTTCGACGTCGTCTTCCCCGGCAAGCCGCTCAGGATCCTGGGCTATTACAAGAACGAGCTGCCCTGCAACTGGAAGATGTATCACGAGAACCTGAAGGATCCGTACCACGCCACGCTGCTGCACTCGTTCCTGGTGGTGTTCGGCCTGCTGGTGGCAGGCAACGACTCGGCCATGATCGCCGACCCCGTGCACCACCGGCACGGCACCATGGCCTCGGCCAAGAAGGAAGACAAGTACGCCGCCGTCAGCGAGGAAAACAAGAAGGAGATGCGCTCCTTCCACGACGGCATGCGGCTGCAGGACGACCGCTTCCTGGAGTTCGTGAAGGAATTCGACTCGCCCTGGTCGGTGACCATGCAGACCATCTGGCCCAACCTGGTCGTGCAGCGCGAGATGAACACGCTGGGCGTGCGCCAGATCGTGCCCAACGGCCCCCACAGCATGCTGATGATCTGGACCATGTTCGGCTACGAGGACGACACGCCCGAGATGACCCGGCATCGCCTGCGCCAGGGCAACCTGATGGGGCCGGCGGGCTTCCTGGGCCTGGAGGACAACGAGGCCATGAAATTCGTGCAGGAGGGCGTGCGCCGCAGCAGCCTGGACACGAACGTCGTGAAACTGGACGCGGGCAACGTCGGCACGGCCACGTCGCTGATATCGGAAGCCGCCATACGCGGCATGTATCGCTACTACCGCGAAGTCATGGGATGGGAAAAGGCATGATGACATTGCAGCTTTCAGGCTATGCGCCCTCGCGGGTGGACGCACGGCGGGCGGCGGAGCTGCGACCGCTGGTCGAGCATTTCAACATCGAGTATTGCGCGGTGCTGGACAGCGGCCACATCGAGGAATGGCCACGCTTCTTCGCCGAGGACTGCATCTACCGGATCACCGCGCGCGAGAACGCCGAGCTGGACATGCCGGTAGGGCTGGTCTATGCCGAGGGGCGCCCCATGCTGCACGACCGGGCGGTAGCGATCTCGCGCACGCAGATGTTCGCGCCCCGCACCATGACCCACCTGCTGTCCGCCCCCCGCATCGTCGGCGAGGAAGGACAGGAAATCTGGGCCCAATGCAATTACGTGCTGCTGCAGACCCTGGTGGAGGGGCCCACCACGCTGCACCTGGCCGGCACCTACCACGACCGGTTCGTCCGCGACGGCGACGAACTGCTGCTGCGGGAGAGGCAGGTGATCCACGAATCGTCGGTGATCGCCAACGACCTGGTCTACCCCGTCTAGGAGGAATGGAATTGACTACCCTACGCAAGATCGCGCTGGAAGAACACTTCATGATGCCCGGCTTCGAGACCTACTCGAAGGCATTCCTGAACTTCATCGACCCGGCCACCATGAAGGAACTGGGCCAGCGTCTGGCCGACTTCGACACGCTCAGACTCGATGAAATGGACCGGGCGGGCATCGAGCTGGTCGTGCTGTCCCAGTCCGGACCGGGCGTGCAGGCCGAACCCGACACCACTCTCGCACTGCGCCGGGCGCGCGAGAACAACGACTTCCTGGCCGAGCGGATCGCGCGGCGGCCGGACCGCTATGCGGGCTTCGCCATGCTGCCCATGCACGATCCGCTCGAAGCAGCGCGCGAACTGGAACGCTGCGTGAAGCAGCTGGGATTCAAGGGCTCGCTGGTGAACGGCCACACACTGGGACGCTACTACGAAGGCCGCGAATACGATCCGTTCTGGGAACGGATGCAGGAGCTGGACGTGCCCATGTACCTGCACCCCATCGACCCGTGGAAGCCGCTGCACGCGCTGGACGGCGCGCCGGTGCTGGCCGGCGCCAGCTGGGGCTGGGGCGTCGAGACCGCCAGCCACGCGCTGCGCATGGTGTTCGGCGGCGTGTTCGACCGCTTCCCCCGGCTCAAGGTCATCCTGGGCCACATGGGCGAGGGCCTGCCCTTCCAGCGCTGGCGCTTCGACAGCCGCTTCGCCGCCTACCCCTATGGGGTCAGCCTGCAGCGGCGGCCGTCGGAATACATCGGCACCAACCTGCTCATCACCACCTCGGGCGTGTGCTCGCATCCGACGCTGGTCGGCGCGGTGGGCGAGATGGGCGTGGACGCCGTGATGTTCTCGGTCGACTACCCCTACGAATCGACCGAAGCCGCCGCCCGCTTCATCGACACCGCGCCCCTGGAACCCGCCCAGCTCGAAGCCATCTGCCATGGCAACGCGGCGCGGATCCTGGGCCTGTGAACCGCATCCGACGGAGACTCCCATGACCAAGCCGCTGTTTCGCATCGGGCAGATCGTGCCCAGTTCCAATACCACCATGGAAACGGAGATCCCGGCCATGCTGGCCGCGCGCCAGCAGATCCGGCCGGAGCGCTTCACCTTCCACTCCAGCCGCATGCGCATGAAGCACGTGGTCAAGGAGGAGCTGGCCGCCATGGACGCCGAGTCCGACCGCTGCGCCGTCGAACTGAGCGACGCCCGCGTCGACGTGCTGGGCTATGCCTGCCTGGTCGCCATCATGGCGATGGGGCGCGGCTATCACCGGCAGTCCGAGGCCCGCCTGAAGAACCATACCGCCGCCAACGGCGGCGACGCGCCCGTCATCACCAGCGCGGGCGCGCTGATCGAGGGACTCAAGGTGATCGGCGCCCGGCGCATCGTGGTGGTGGCTCCCTACATGAAGCCGCTGACCGAACTGGTGGTCGACTACATCCGCCACGAGGGCTTCGAAGTCGCCGACTACCGTGCCCTGGAAATCCCCGACAACCTCGAGGTCGGACGCCACGACCCCGAGAACCTGCCGGCCATCGTCGCGCAGATGGACACCAGCCAGGTCGATGCCATCGTGCTGTCGGCCTGCGTCCAGATGCCCTCCCTGCCCGTGGTGGCCAAGGTCGAGGCGCAGACCGGCAAGCCGGTCCTCACGGCCGCCATCGCCACGACCTATGCCATGCTCAAGGCCCTGGACCTCGAACGCGTCGTGCCGGGGGCCGGCGCGCTGCTGTCCGGCGCCTACTGACACGGCCTCTTCCTTCCAGCGAGCCTCTCATGCCCGACAGCCAATTCCTCTACGGCGCCAACGTGCGCGCCAACGGCATCCGCCAGCATTACCTGCGCTACGGCGGCGCCGACGGCGAGCGCGCCTCGCGCGATCCCGTCATCGTCGTCCCCGGCATCACCAGCCCCGCCATCACCTGGGGCTTCGTGGGCGAGCGCCTGGGCCGGCACTTCGACACCTATGTTCTCGATGTGCGCGGCCGCGGCCTGTCCACCGCCGCGCCCGGCCTGGACTATAGCCTCGATGCCCAGGCCGAGGACCTCATCGCGCTGGCCGAGGCGCTGGGCCTGGCGCGCGCCAGCGTGGTGGGCCATTCCATGGGCGCCCGCATCGGCCTGCGCGCCGCGCGCATCGGCATGCCCGCCATGGCCAGGCTGGTGGCGGTCGATCCGCCGGTATCCGGCCCCGGACGCCGCCCCTACCCCGCCAAGCTTCCCTGGTACGTCGATTCGATGAAGGCGGCGCGCGCCGGCATGGACTGGACCGCCATGCGCGAGTTCTGCCCCACCTGGACCGAGGAGCAGCTGCGGCTGCGCGCCGAATGGCTGCACACCTGCGACGAGGAGGCGGTGCTGGCCAGCTTCGAAGGCTTTCACACCGACGACATCCACGCCGATCTTCCCGCGATCCGGCAGCCCGTGCTGCTGATGACCGCCGAGCGTGGCGGCGTGGTCGAGGATGCCGACGTCGCGGAATTCGGGCAGCTGCTGGCCTCGATGCGGGCCGTGCGCGTGCCCGGCGCCGGCCACATGATCCCGTGGGACAACGAGGAAGGCTTCTACCAGGCCTTCGGCACGTTCCTCGGCGTTTCAATCTGAGATCCCTCTCCACCTCCAGACCACAGGCAAGACCATGGCCATCAGCGACTATCCGTTCATCGAAGCCTGGCGCCAGGTGCTGACGCTGTCCCGCCTGGAGGCGGGGCAGACCGTGACCATCCTGACCAGCGCGTCCACCCATCCGCAGACCCTGTCGTGCGCCACCATCGCCGCCCAGTCCCTGGGGGCCATCGTCAACCGGCTGGACCTGCCGCCGGTCAACGGCGAGAAGGCCCTGAGCCGGGACGCGCTGGCCTACCTGGGCACGACGCCCCTGACCGGCAACCACGCCGCCATCGCCGCCCTGAAGGCCAGCGACCTCGTCCTGGACCTGATGACCCTGCTCTTCTCGCCGGAACAGCACGAGATCCTGCAGACCGGCACCAAGATCCTGCTGGCGGTCGAACCGCCCGAAGTCCTGATGCGCATGGTCCCCACCCAGGAGGACAAGACCCGCGTCACCGCGGCGGCCGCGCACATCCAGGCCGCCCGCGAGATGCGCGTGCGCTCGGCCGCCGGCACGGACCTGCGCTGCCCCCTGGGCGAATTCCCCGCCATCAGCGAATACGGTTTCGTCGACGAACCCGGCCGCTGGGACCACTGGCCCAGCGGATTCGCGCTGACCTGGCCCAACGAAGGCGGCGCCAGCGGCCGCATCGTCATCGACCGGGGCGACATCCTGCTGCCCCAGAAATGCTACGTGGACGACCCCATCACGCTCACGGTGGAGAACGGCTACGCGGTGCGCATCGAGGGCGGCCTGTCGGCCAGCCTGCTCGACGACTACATGGCGTCCTTCGACGACCCCGAGGCCTACGCGATCTCGCACATAGGCTGGGGTTTGCAGCCGCGCGCCCGCTGGTCCACACTGGGGCTGTACGACCGCGAAGCCACCATAGGCATGGATGCCCGTGCCTTCGAAGGCAACTTCCTGTTCTCTCTCGGCCCCAACAACGAAGCCGGCGGAAGCCGCACCACCGCCTGCCACATCGACATCCCGCTGCGCCGCTGCACCGTCAGCCTGGACGGGCGGGACATGGTCGCGGACGGCAAGGTCCTCGACCAGGCCTAGACACGGAGCCATCATGCACAAGGAAATCTCGACCTACCAGCGCCAGGGATTCGGCGCCGATCTCGAACTGCGCGGACCGGCCGCGCTGCTCATCGTCGATTTCGTCAACGGTTTCGCCGACCCGGCCATGTTCGGCGGCGGCAACATCCGCGAAGCCATCGAGCGCACGACGGTGCTGCTGGCCGAGGCCCGCAGGCTCGGGTGGCCCGTGGCGCACACACGCATCGTGTTCGCCGACGACGACGCCGATGGCAACGTATTCACCGAAAAGGTCCCCGGCCTGCTGAAACTGAAGGAACACGCCCCCGCCAGCGCCATCGTCCCCGAGCTGGCCCCGGCTCCGGGCGAACTCGTGGTGCGCAAGACGCTGCCCTCGGCCTTCTTCGGCACCACGCTGGCCGCATGGCTCGCGCAGCGCGGCGTGCGCACGCTGATCGTGGCCGGCGCGGTCACCAGCGGCTGCGTGCGCGCCAGCGTCGTGGACGCCATGTGCCATGGCCTGCGCCCCGTCGTCGCCTCGGACTGCGTGGGCGATCGGGCGCTCGGCCCGCACGAGGCCAACCTGTTCGACATGCAGCAGAAATACGCCGCCGTCATGCCGCGCGACGAGGTGCTGCAGGCGCTGGGGGCGGCCGCCAGCCGTTGATTCCTGGGCCCGATGGGTGGTCCGCAGTATACTGAGTAAAAATGCGCCGGCCCCGCGCCGGCGCCGGTATACCTGTGAAGCACCCCACAATGACCCAATCCCCCCCCTCGCACCCTTTCGATCCCGCCGAGCAGGTGCTCTGGTCGCGCGCGGGATACCTGGTCCGCCGCCTGAACCAGATCCACTATGCGATGTTCTTCGAGGAATGCAGCAACGAGATCACCCCGGTCCAGTACGGCATCCTGACCGCCCTGTCCCTGCAGCCGGGCAGCGACCAGAAGACGATCGGCCACGAACTCGGGCTGGACCGCACCACCACGGCCGACGTCGTCAAGCGGCTCGAACGCAAGGGCTACCTGACGCGCCGCGTGGATCCCGACGACCGCCGCTCGCGGCAATCCTTCATCACCGAGGAAGGACTGCGCGTCATGGGCCAGTTGCAGGACGGCATGACACGCGCCCAGCAGCGGCTGATCGCCCCGCTCAGCAAGAAGGACCAGGAAACCTTCATGCGCCTGCTTTCCAAGCTGGTGCAGGCCAACAACCACTACGGCCGCGCGGCCGCCGACCTCTGATCCTTTTCCCCTGATTCGTCGCGGCACACCTGACGGATCGCCTCGATCAGCAATTGCGCCCCCGGCGACGAATGCTCCTGCGTGCGACGCAGGATGCCCATGGAACGCTCGGTGCCCACCAGCACCACCGGCAACTCCACCAGGATGCCCGCCCGCAGTTCGTGCGGGAACAACTGGCGCGAAGCCGCCGACAGCATGTCGGTCTCCAGCAGCAGCCCCCGGATCAGGGAAATGTCCGACGACTCCACCGCCACCTGCGGTTCCGGCAACCCATGCTGCGCCAGGCATGCACCCAGCGCCTCGCGCGTAGGCGTGCCCTGCCGGGGCAGCACCCATGCGGCTTCCATCAGGTCGGCCAGGTCCAGGGCCGCCGCGCCGGCCAGCGGATGATCGCGGCGCGCCAGCACCACCATGGGCTCGCGCATCAACTGCTCGACCACCAGCGCGCTTTCCAGCGGTTCCACCGGCAGCGCGCCCACCAGGAAATCCACGTCGCCCAGCCGCAGGCCCGCCACCAGCGTGTCCATGGGCGCCTCCAGCGTGCGCACCTGGAGGCGCGGATGCCGGGCCAGCACACTGCCGATGGCCACCGGCAACACATACGGACGGCTGAACGGCAGCGCCCCGACCACCACCTGTCCTTCGATCACGCCCTTCAGCGCCGAGATCTCGGTGCCGGCCAGGCGCAACTGCGCCAATGCCCGCTTCACATGCGCCAGCAGCAGCTCGCCGCATTCGTTCAATGCGACGCCGGCATGCGCGCGGTCGAACAGGGGCACGCCGACGCTGGCCTCCAGGTCGTACAGCGCCATGCTGGCGGCCGGCTGGGAAACGCCCACCGCCGCCGCCGCCGTGCTGATGTGCTTGCGCTCGGTAAAGGCGAACAACAGTTCCAGGCGCCGCTCGTGCACGGCCAATGAAAAGAACGGCGCGGTGCGCAGCCGCGGCGCCGACTCGGGGTAGCGCTCGCACAACGTGTCGCAGGCTTGCTGCAGTTCGGCGAACGCCAACTCGGTCCGTCGGTGCAGCGCCTGGCCGAAGTCGGTCAACAGCCACTGGCGCGCGCTGCGCTCGAACAGCGCGACGCCGAACCAGCCTTCCAGCTCCTGCACCGAACGCGACACGGCCGACTGGGCGCGGCGTAGTTCCTCGCTCGCACGGGCCAGGTTGCCGTGGCGCACGACGGCCAGGAAGGGGCGCAGGTGCTTGGTGTGGAGCATCAAAGGGCCGAAAGGGCGTCGGCAGGGGCGTGCTTGCCGAACAAACGCAGGAGCTCGACCGAGGTCGTGACCTCGCCAAAATTCACCCGGACCGTCGATAACGTGCCCTCGTGGCCAGCCGCGTTACCGCTGCCCACGCAATCCTCCGCCACGACGATGTGATAGCCGAGGAAGAATCCGTGCCTGAGGGTCGAATCGACGCAGACATTGGTGGCCACGCCCGCCATCACCAGCGTCCTGATACCCCGCTCCTGCAACTGCGCGTGCAGCCCGGTCTCGTGGAAACCGCTGAACGTGTGCTTGTCCACGACGATGTCCCCCTCCCGGGGTTGAATGCGGAAGAAGTCGGCGCCCCAGGTTCCCTCCATGCAGCAGCCCTCGGCATCCCGCATGGCGACGTGGGCCTCCGCCAGGTACTTGAAATCGTAGACCGAGCGCAACCATGCGACCGCAGCCCCCGATCGCCTGGCCCCGTCCGCCAATGCGCCGATCCGGTCGGCGATGGCGGCATTCTCGTCCACCCGGATGGGATGGCGGCCGCTTTCAGCCCGGGTGCGCTGCAGGTAGCCGCCCTGGGCGCAGAAATCGTTCTGCATATCGACGATCACTAACGCCGTGTGTCGCGGCTGCGCTTTCTCCGCCAGGGTGCGTAGGATATTGCTCATGGCCCCCCCCTTCAACGGTCCGGCATGATGGTGCCGCACTTCTTGCAGGTGCGGAAATCGAGCGAACCCCAGAAATTGTCGTAGGCCCGCGATACCGGATCGGTACCGTAATCACTGACGATGAAGCGTTCCTCGTGCAGCAGATTGTCGCAAGAAGGGCAGAACCAATGGAAGCGGTCCACTTCGCCAGGCCGGCGCTTGCGCTCGACCACGAGCTGGAACGCATCGGGCGGGAAACGCGGCGAATGCGGCACCATGGGCGGCTGGTAAAGACAATGTCCTTCGGGAACCACCGCGACCTTCTCCACCCCCTCGGGCGTACGATAGTGCAGGTGCAGGTCCCCCTTCAGCGAATACTGCATCTCGTGGCTGGGATTCAGGTGGAACTCGCTGCGGTATTCACGGCCGCGCGCAATGAAGCACAGGCAGTCGTCCTCCTGCCACAACGGATAGGTCCGCCGCTCCTCGTTGTGCCGCAAGTGCTCCATGATTTCCTGCAAATCGATTTGCGGCATGTGCAATTGCAGGCTGGGAAATAGTTTCATCGCTATGTCCTGGTAGTGAATCCCCCCATTCTCGGCTCCCCGCGGGGCTGGCGCCAGCCGGCAATGCTTCTGCCTGGGGCGAAAAAACTTATGCCCGCCCGCCGGCCATCAAAATGCTTCTGCCGGTCCCGAAAGCGCTTATGCCCCATCCCCTCCGGCCTGCGGCAATGGCACAGTGGCGGGGCCACCCGCTGGTGGGGTGGCTTGCTCAACCTTCGGGAATCCGGACCATGAAAACGCCAATCATCCATTCCGTGCTCGCGGCGATCACGCTGGCCCTGTGCGGCGCCGCGCCGACGCACGCCCAGGACTACCCCGCCAAACCCGTGCGGGTGGTCTCCACCTTCCCCGTGGGCAGCGGCCCCGACGTCGCGCTGCGGCTGGTGGCCGACCGGCTGTCGCAGTCTTCGTAGTGGTACCGGTGGACAGCCCCTTCCGCGGCACCGGCGACCTGCTCCAGGCGGCGCGCGCCAAACCCGGCTCGGTCACCTACGGTTCGTGGTTCGTCGGCAGCCCCGGCCACATCGGCGGCGCCATGCTGGAACAGGGAGCGGGCGTGGAAATGATGCACGTCCCGTACAAGGACATGGGACAACTCTACGCCGCGGTGGCCAACAAGGAACTGGCCTGGGCCTTCGGCAGCGGCGGCAGCGCCGGCCCCCTGCAGCGCGCCGGCAAGGTCCGCTACCTGGCCGTCTCGGCGCCCCGGCGGCTGGCGGGCTTCCCGGACGTCCCCACCATCGCGGAATCCGGCGGACCGGCGGACTTCGACCTGGCGGGATCGGTCGCGCTGCTGGCGCCCAAGGGCACGCCCGCGGCGGTCGCCGACAAGATCCAGCGCGACGTGGCGCAGGTATTGCGCGACCCGGAGGTCCTCAAGCGCTACGACGCGATGTTCTACGAGCCCTACGTGCTGGAACGCGCCGAGTACGTGAAGGAGCTGGCCGACGAGACCCGGCGGTTCGGGCAGGTGCTCAAGCGCTTGAATATCGCGCTGGATTGAAACGCCCGGTCAGGCCGACGCGCCGAAGTGCCCCAGGATGTCCGCCGTATCCAGCACGTCGGCATACTTCGCATGCATGTCCAGCAGGCTCATCGCATGGCTGGATTGCAGGCGGTCGAAGCAGGCGTCGGCAGCCACGGCGATGCGGTAGTTGGCGCTGAAGCCATCCACCACGGTGGCACGCACGCAGCCCGAGGTGCTGCCGCCCGCCACCACCAGCGAATCCGCACCCAGCAGGGTCAGGTAGGACTGCAGCGGCGTCGAGAAGAACGCCGACGGCTTCTGCTTGCCGATGACGAGGTCGCTGGGCTGCGGAGCGATTTCCTCGACGATCTCGTCATGATGCCGATCGGATTGGAACACCGGAGCCTCTTGCGGCCGCGATCGTGCATGCTTCCACAGCCACGAACCCATGTCCCATTTGTCGTCCCGGTACGCGCCCCGCGTGTAGATGACGGGCCGCTGCTGCGCGCGAAAGGCGGCCAGCAGTTCGCGGATGCGGTCGATGGCGTCCCAGCTTGCCTCGCCGCAAGAGTTGGGCCAGCGGCGAACGGAGTCGGTGATGGGTTCGCGCCGGTCGCCGCAAAAACCATAGGTGGCGTCGACGATCACCAGGGCCGGGCACGCGCCGAATCCCATGCGGGCGCCGTAGCCGGACAGCTCGATGATCTCACGGTCGCGCGGCGTCAGGTACGAATACAGCGATTCGAGCGTGGCCATGTCCAGGGCCTCCTCAGGCGAACAGCGCGGCATCGCCGCGGGCCTTTTCCTGCCACGCGAGCTTGCGGACGAAGTAGTTCCAGGAATGCTCGACGTGGACGGGCGTCATGATCTGTTCGCGCCGGCGCCGCCGCACGGGCGGCATGGGGAAGGTCGCTTCGGCGCGCATCTGCGAACCCAGCACGTGGATGCGCGCGGCGCGCTCCAGGAAGACCCCCACGCAGACGGCATGGGCGATGGACGTGCCGCAAAAGGTGACGCCGTGATTGGCCATCAGCACGGCGAAATGCGGTCCCAGGGTGCGGGCCAGCGCGGCGCCCTCTTCCTCGGTCTTGAGCAGCGCGGCCTCGTCCCGGTGGCAGGGCAGTTCGTCGAAGTAGTCGGCATCCAGCGTGAACGGCGCCAGCGCGGTGCCGAACGACGACAGGATGCTGGCGTGGAAGGGATGGGTATGGGCGACGACGTTGACGTCGGGCCGCGCCTTCAGGATCTCGGAATGGATGGGCCACTCAGAATGGCGCCCCCCTTCCCCTTCCAGCTTGGCGCCATCGTGGCCGACCAGCACGAAGTCGGCGGCGGACAGGATCTCGCCCAGGCCGCGCGCGTTGCGCTTGAGCCAGAAGCCGCGCCCTTGCGGATCGCGCAGCGACAGGTGGCCCAGGGTCATGTCGCCATGGCCTTCCATTTCCAGGACGCGGCAGGCCGTCGCCAGTTGTTCCAGTTGTTCGTCGATAGACATCGTGGGAGCCTCAATGGGAAGGACGGGAACTCCGGGCCGCGCCGTCGGGCTCCCAGAAGATGATCCTGCCGCGCACGGCGACGAGCAGGCGGTCGAGGGTGAAGCCGATCAGCGCCACGGCGATCACGCCGGCGTAGGACTCGGCATACATGAAGGAAGCCGACGCGTAGGCGATGTAGTAGCCCAGCCCGGTGCTGTCGCCGATCATTTCGGTGATGATCACGACCACCATGGACAGGGGCAGCGCGACCCGTATGCCCGACATGATGGCGGGCAGCGCCGCCGGCAGCAGCACGCGCAGGAAGATGCGCACGGACCCGGCCCCCATGTTGCGGGCGCTCCAGACCAGGCGCGGCGCCACTGCGCGGATGCCGAAATAGGTGTTGACCGCGATGGGGAAGGTGCACTCCAGCGCGATCAGCGCGATCTTCGACGGCGAGCCGAAGCCCAGCAGCAGGATGAAGACCGGGTACAACGCGATCTTGGGAACCGGGTAGCCGAACGAGAAGATGGGTTCCACCATCCATTCGAACCAGCGGCTGCGGGCCATGAGCACCCCCAGCAGTACGCCGATGACGATGGCCAGGCCGAAGCCGCTCAGGGCGCGCGAGAACGAGATGGAGGCGTGATAGACCAGGTCGCCGTTGGCCAGCCCTTCCACGAAGGCCCGGCCCACCTTCACGATGGAAGGCATCAGCCGCGGCGACACCCATCCCGAACGGGACAACAGCTCCCAGGCCACGGCCAGGACCGACAGCGGATACAGCGGCGCCATGGCTTGCCGGGCGAAAGCGCGCAGACGCTCAACCATCGCGGGCCTCCCCGGGATACTTGTCCGCCAGCAGGCGGCGGCGGATGGCCAGCAGGATGCGGTCGCTGGCGAAGCCCATCAGGCCGATGGCCAGGATGGCCGTGTACATCCAGTCATAGCGCATGGCCTCCTCGGCGCGCACGACCATGTCGCCCAGGCCGTCGTGCGACCCCACCATCTCGGCGGCGAACAGCACGATGAACGAAAGCGCGAGCCCGGAGCGCAGGCCGGTGAAGATCTGCGGCAGCGCGGCCGGGAAGATGACGCGCCTGAAGATGTAGGCAGGTCCCGCCCCCATGTTGCGCGCCGCCCAGATCAGGGATACGGGGGTGGCGCGCGCGCCGTACAAGGTGTTGATGAAAGTCGGAAAGAAGACCGCCAGCGTGATGAGGGCGATTTTCGAGACATCGCCGAAGCCCAGCCAGGTGATGATGACCGGCAGCAGCGCCACCTTGGGCACCGGATACAGCGTGGAGACGAGCGGATCGAAGAAGGCGCGCGCCTGCTGCCACACCGCGCTCAGGAGTCCGATCGCAACCCCCAGCGCGGCCCCCATGAAAAAGCCGCTGTAGGAGCGCACGCCGGACGCCATCGCGTCGCGGATGAGCTCGCCGCTTGCCAGCAATTCCCAGGTCGTGGCGGCAATGTCGGTCGGCGCCACGACGTAGCGGGGCGCTCCCGGCTGGCCGGCCGCCAGTTGCATGGCAACCAGCAGCGCCACCGGCAGGGTCCAGCCCGCGAGCCAGCGCAGCGCGCGGTTCGAGCCGCCCGCCGCGGTGGAGCGTATCGCGCTCATGAGCCTTCCCGGGCGCGCAGGACCTCGTCGCGCAGCATGTCCCAGATCCTGGCGTGGTAGTCCATGAACTCGGGCGACTTGCGGATGGAGGCGTCGCGGGCGCGGCAGCTCGACGCGCAGGTCGGCCTTGATGCGTCCCGGGCGCGCCGTGAAGACGATGATCCGGTCGCTCAGGTAGATGGCCTCTTCGATGTCGTGCGTGACGAACAGCACGGTGCGGCGGTCCTGCTGCCAGATGTCGGTCAGCTCTTCCTGCATGAGTTCGCGCGTCTGCGCGTCCAGGGCGCCGAACGGCTCGTCCATCAGCAGCATCTTGGGTTCGTAGGCCAGCGTGCGCGCCAGGGCCACGCGCTGCCGCATGCCGCCCGACAGTTCGCCCGGATACGCGTTCTCGAACCTGGCGAGCCCGACCATGGCGATGTACTTGCGCGCGATCTCCAGGCGCCGCGCCTTGGGCAGGCCCTGCACTTCCAGCGACCAGGCCACGTTGCCCAGCACCGTGCGCCAGGGAAAGAGCGCATAGTCCTGGAACAGCATGCCCCGGTCGGGCCCCGGCTCCGAGACCGGGCGCCCGGCCAGGCTGATCGTGCCGCTGGTGCGCGGCTCGAAGCCGCCCACCATGTGCAGGAAGGTGCTCTTGCCGCAGCCCGACGGCCCGACGATACTGACGAATTCGCCCTCGGCGATGGACAGGTCGAAATCCTCCAGCGCGGTCACGGCCTGGCCGTTGCGCAGGAAGCGCTTGCCGACGCCCCGGGCCTGCAGGTAGTGGGTCGCGTCGGCGTTCATTTCGGCAGATAGCTCATATCCACGACCTTGGCGGGATCCAGGTCGTCCATGTAGCCGAAGTCCTTCAGTTCCTTCACCATCCTGCGCATGGAATCCATGTCGACCTTGCCGTCCAGCGGGTGCAGGTACTTGCGCATGCCCAGCGACACGTCCAACGGAATGTTGACGAACTTCGCATCGATCAGTTGCTGGTGGCTTTCGCGCGGACGGTTGACGTAGAAGTCGGTAGCCTTGACCAGATCGGCCAGGAACGCGCGCAGCGCGGCGGGATGCTTGGCGGCGAACTCCTCCTTGACCAGCAGCAGCATCAGGTCTTCCTGCTGCCCGATGCCGTCGGTGGACGTGAATACCGTGCGCATGCCGCCACGCTTTTCCTCGAAGGCGGCGAAAGGCTGCGGAAAGGCGCCGATGTCCAGCTTGCCGGCCCGCACCGCCTCGCCCTGGCTGGGGAAGGGAAGAGCCACCCACTTGACGTCGCGCTGCGGATTCAGGCCATGCTTCTTGAGCGCCAGCCGGGCCCAGATCTCCGCCGACGAGCGGGCGCCATTGATCCCGATGGTCTTGCCCTTGAGGTCGGCGATCGTCTTGATGGGCGAACCGTCGAGCACCATGTACCGGGTGGCGAAGCCTTGCGCGCCGCCCTAGCGGGACAGCGACGCGACGATCTTGAACTTGATGCCCTGGGCCGCGGCCATCATGACGCTGTGCGCCGATCCGGTGGCGACGTCCAGCTCGCCAGCTTCGAATGCTTGAAAACGCTTATCGGTGCCCCGGAACAAGGTGTACTCGAGCTTGTAGTCGCGGTTCTGTCCGGGAGTGACGGCGGGCGATGCCTTCATCGTCCACAGCGGTTCCTCGGCGGATGAGCCATGGCCCACGCGGATGGGGACGACCTCCGCCTGGCTGGCTGGAGAAGCCAGAAAAAACAAGGATAAAGCGGCACAGCAGAGCGTCTTCACCATGGAATTCATGATGCGGTCCTCCCTAGGATGGTCACGGCTTCGTCATGCCGGATTGTAGGTTCTTGCCTCGGGCGAAACGATCGAGTTATTCTTGCTCAGCCAGCAATTTTTCTTATCGGATGGGTTTTTAGGCGATGCTGGAACGGAACCGCATGCGGCACCTTCGGGCGCTCATCGCCGTGGTCGAGGCGGGCAGCATCGCGCATGCCGCCCAGCGATTGCTGCGCACGCCCTCGGCGGTGGCGAGCTCCATCCGCCAGCTCGAAACGAGCTTCGAGGCCACGCTGTTCGAACGCCAGGCCTCGGGCATGGCGCCCACGCCGTTCGGCGACGCCGCCTACCGCCGCGCCCTGCGCATCGACGCCGAACTGCGCCAGGCCTGCGCCGAACTTTCTCCCTACGGCGTCTCCGCTGGCGCGCCGCTGTTTGCCATGCTGGTGGGTGAGCGTCAGTTGACGGCGCTGGTCCGCCTGCGCGAAATGGGGCACATGCCCAGCGTCGCGGCGGTCATGGGCTTGACCCAGCCCGCGGTCAGCGCCCTGCTCAGGCAGGCGGAGGCGTCGCTGGACCTGCCCCTGTTCCGCCGCACGGCCAAGGGCATGGCCGTGACCGAGGCCGGCGAGCTGCTGCTGTTTCGCGTGCGGCGGGTGCTGGCGGAGCTGCGCCACCTCGAAGCAGACATCGCGCAGCAGCGAGGCGAGATCAGCGGCCGCGTCATGTTCGCCGCCCTCCCCTCGCTGCGCACGCGTGTGCTGCCCCAGGCCATCGCGGCGCTGGTGGGGCGGCATCCCAACGTGCAGATCTCCATGGTGGACGGTCCGTTCGAGATCCTCTTCGCCGGCGTGCACTCGGGCGAGATCGATTTCATCCTGACCGGTCTCAATGCCAACTACTCGCATCGGGACTTCCTCATCCGGGTGATCGGCAGCGACCGCCTGGTCGCCGTGGTCAGGGCCGGACATCCCCTGTGCGCCAGGAAGCGGGTCGAGATCACCGATCTCGTCCGCCATCCGTGGATACTGCGCGACCGGGGAGCACCCACGCGCGAACTCCTGAACGACCTGTTTCGCGACCTGGGCATCGCGCCTCCGCACGTCGCCGTGCAGGCGGGCGACCTGGACTTGCTGCGCGGCCTGCTCCAGCACAGCGACATGGTCTCGGTGGTGTCGCCCGAGTACCTCTCCTACGAGATCGCCTCGGGCGCCGTCAAGGTCCTGGAGGTAGAACTGCCCCCCACCGGCCGGGACATCGGGTTCCTCCTGCGGCGCGACGCCCAGCCCTCGCTGCTGTGCGAGAAACTGATGCAATACATCGAGAAGGCCGCGGCGGGTACCCTGGCGCCCACGCTCGCCGCGGCCTGACCGCCGCGTCCATCAGTACCGGTTCGAGAAATTCGCCGATATCCGCTGCTTCAGGTATTCCGCCGCGGTGATCGCCGGATACTTTCGCCCGGGCCCCTCGATCACCACGTCCTCGTTGGCCTGGCAGAAGAACGCGAGGCTGTAGCGGGCCCCCTGGTACTCGTGCGGCTGCGGATTGCGCACGCGGTGGAAGTTCGACGGCAGCGCATCGTCGCTCCAGCGCATCAGCATGTCGCCGATATTGCAGGTGATGACCCCCTCGACCGGCTCGACCGGTGTCCAGGCGCGGCTCTCGGCGTCCTTGCCCGGCAGCACTTGCAAGCCTGCCTGGCCCGCGCGCTGGAACAACAGCGTCAGGCAGTCGTAGTCGGTGTGGGCGCCGGCGCGCCACAGGCCCAGCTCGTCCTTGAGCGCGGGGTCGATGGCGAAGTAGTGCAGCATGCGCAAGGTGCTCTGGTAGGTTGCGGGAGCCGGATCGTGGGCGCGGGTGAAGAAGTCGGGCGCAAAACCCAGCTTCAGCGCAAAGCAGGACAGCAGCCGCATCCCGACCTCCCAGCACTGGCGCTCGAACCGCAAGGTGGCCTCCTTGAAGCCGGGCAGCTCGTCCTCGGTCGGCCACAATCCGTCCATGCGCGGACGCGTCACCTGGTAGGACTCCTTCTGGTCCGGCGTACGGGTGGACGGCCGGATCTGGGCCTTGTGCTCCCAGCCGGCGTTACGGGTCAGCGGCCATTGCGCCTTGGTCTCGCGCGGCAGGGCGAAGAAGCGCTCGGCGCGCACGAACGCGGCCTCGATATCGGACAGCGGGATGCCATGGTTCTTGACCTGGAAGAAACCGATCTCGGTCGCGGCGCGCCAGATCTCGTCGGCGATCTCGGCGTGCCGGCGGTCGAAATCGGCCACGTCGATGATGCGGATCTCGCGCTGGGTTTCCTGCCCCATGCCCCCCATGCGGGATTCCTTTTCGAGCTCTCCCAGCCCATAGCCGGAGGGAACCTGGAGGGACGGCGTGGCACTCGTGGTTTTCATGATGACATCCTCGTCGAAGAACAAGGGACATCGACCACTACCGGGCATCGAGCGGGGCGGTCGTGTCGCGCTTGAAGGTTGACATGGCCGCCCCGCGGGAGCGTACCCCGCGGCGCGGCCTCTTCAAGAGCAATGACCCGCCAATCGGGCCGGACGGCGCCGGGCGATTGCGCTGAACGCTTCTACTCTTTCGACCCGCAGTCATGCAAGAACCGCTCCAGGCGCATCGGCTCGTGCCCTCCTGGCGTGCCGTGCCGCTCCGCCGCCGCGTTCACCAACTTTGTGCAGCGGGCGCCGCACCGGCGGGCCTTTTGCACCAATCGAAGACACCGGCACGGGGACGGCGCGGCGAAGCGTCGCGCGCCGGAAGCATTGTCGCTTGCCGGCCTTCCCCGGGGAAAGGCGCACGGGTGTTCCGGAGCCCGAAACGCCGGCAAACCCCGATGGCACACCCCTTGCTTGATCGATCGCAGAGTAGAAGCGTTCAGCGTCAGCCATGCGCCGGCGCCCGGAAATTGCTCGAGTCGCGCCGGACAGGCTTGCCGCAGGCATGTCCGGGAATTCTCCATTCCACGACACGGGACCTCCATCAGATGAACCGCCGCCAGTTCCTCGCCACGCTGTCCGCTTCCGCCCTCGCCGGGGCACATGTCCGCCCGGTTCTCGCCCAGCCGCGCTCCCTCACTCCGATCAAGTTCACCCTCGACTTCCGCGTCACCAGCCAGACCTCGCCCTTCTTCCTGGCGCTGGCCAAGGGCTATTACAAAGAGGCCGGGCTGGACGTGAGCATCGACGTCGGGTCCGGCTCGGTCGCCTCGATCACGCGCGTCGCCAGCGGGGCCTACGACCTCGGCCTGGGGGACATCAGCTCGCTGGTCGAGTTTCACGCGCAAAGCGTCGGCGCGCCCGTCCAGGCGGTGTACCAGTATTACAACCGGGCGCCCTTCGTCATCATCGGCCGCAAGGACCGCGGCATCACGACCGACTTCGCCAGCCTGCGAGGCAAGCGCGTCGCGGCTGCGGCCGTGGAGGCGACGCGCCGCTGCTGGCCGATGGCGGCGCGTCAGCTCGGCGTCTCCCCGGACCTGTTCCAGTGGATCACGACCGACTTCAGTACCCGCGACAATGTCATGGTCCGCGGCGATGTCGACGCGGCCACCTACTTCCACGATTCGGCGGTCTCGCTGTTCGCCCGCATGCCACCCCAGGAACTCGCGGTGCTCGAGTATGCGCGCACCGGCCTTGCCCTGTACGGCAACGCGGTACTGGCCAGCCGCCGGCTCATCGCCGAGAAACCGGCGGCGGTCAAGGCCTTCCTGGCGGCCACCAACCGGGCCCTGGTCGAGACCCTGGCCGATCCGGAACCCGCGCTGGCCGCGATCAAGGCGCGCGAGGCCATCATCGACCTGAAGGTCGAACGCGAACGCTGGCACATCACTCGCCGCTATCTCGCCACCGACGACACCCGCGCCGACGGCCTGGGCAGCGTCCGGGCCGGCATCCTGCAGCGCCAGATCGACGAAGTCGCCGCCGTTTTCGATCTGCCCGCCCGGCCCCCCATCGGCCAGATCTTCGACGACAGCCTCCTGCCTCCCGCCGCCCAGCGCAAGGTGCCCGCATGACGGCGCAGCCCCTTCCCGGCGAGCAGCCCGTGGACGAAGGCGACGGACGATACCTGCGCCGGGCCATCGAGCTCGCCAACCTGGCCCGCTCGCGCGGCAACCGCCCCTTCGGGGCGGTCATCGTCGGCGCGGACGGCACCGTGCTGGCCGAGGCCTGGAACCGCAACGGCGAGACGGGCGACTGCACCGCCCATGCGGAAACCGAGGCCATCCGCCTCGCCAGCCCCCGCCACACGCGCGAGGAACTGGCGGGCGCCACCCTGTATGCCTCGGGCGAACCCTGCGTGATGTGCGCCGGAGCGATCTACTGGTCCAACATTCGCCGGGTGGTCTTCGGCATCGACGCCGTGCGTCTGCGCGCGTTCCGGGGCGCGCGCCTGGACCAGCGGGACGCGGAGCTGTCCTGCCGCGACGTGTTCGACGCCTCGCCGGTGCCGATCGCGTGCATCGGCCCGGCGCTGCTGGACGAGGCGGCCGCCTCGCACGAAGGAGGCTGGAAAACCTGAGCCGCACGGGCGTTTGCCCATGAAAAAAGGCCTGGATCCGATATCGGATCCAGGCCCTGGATACTTCCGAGGGCGAGAGCCGGAAGGCCCCCGCCCGTGCCAAGCTTACTCCTGGCTGCCGCCTTCGGCCGGCTCGTCGCCCGAAGGCTCCGAGGTCGTCACGCTTTCGGCCGGCGTATTGAAGATCTCGCTCTCGTCGAAGGTGTTGCCCACGTCGGCGAATACCACTTCGCGCTCGGCGGCCTCCTGGGCTTCCTTCTCCTTGCGGGCGGCATGGTAGGCCATGCCGGTACCCGCGGGGATCAGGCGACCCACGATGACGTTTTCCTTCAAGCCGCGCAGGTCGTCGCGCTTGCCCATGATGGCGGCTTCGGTCAGGACACGCGTGGTTTCCTGGAACGAAGCGGCCGAGATGAACGAGTCGGTCGACAGCGAGGCCTTCGTGATACCCAGCAGCACGTTCTCGTACGTGGCCGGACGCTGGTTGTCGGCGTTGACGCGATCGTTCTCGTTCAGCATCTCGGCGCGCTCGACCTGCTCGCCCGGGATGAACGAGGTATCGCCCGGATCGACGATGTTCACGCGGCGCAGCATCTGGCGCACGATCACTTCGATGTGCTTGTCGTTGATCTTCACGCCTTGCAGGCGGTAGACGTCCTGCACTTCGTCGACGATGTAGATCGCCAGCTTCTCGATGCCTTGCAGGCGCAGGATGTCGTGGGGATCGGCCGGGCCGTCCACGATCATTTCGCCCTTGTTCACCACCTGGCCGTCGTGCACCAGCACCTGCTTTTCCTTCGGAATCAGGAACTCGTGGCTGACGCCGTCCAGGTCGGTGATGACCAGGCGCTGCTTGCCCTTGGTGTCCTTGCCGAACGAAACCGTGCCGGTGACGTCGGCGAGCATGCCGGCGTCCTTGGGCGAACGGGCTTCGAACAGCTCGGCCACGCGCGGCAGACCCCCGGTAATGTCGCGGGTCTTCTGCGATTCCTGCGGAATACGCGCCAGCACTTCGCCCACGCCGACCTGCTGGCCGTCGCGCACGGTGATCAGCGCGCCCACCGGGAAGGAGATGCTGACCGAGTGGTCGGTACCGGCAATCTTGACTTCCTCGTTGGAGGCATCGAGCAGCTTGACCTGCGGACGGACGGTCTGCTTGGCGCTGCCGCGCGTCTTGGGCGTGATCGCGACCAGGGTCGACAGGCCGGTGACTTCGTCGAGCTGACGGGCCACCGTGACGCCTTCTTCCACGTTCTCGAACTTGATCGTGCCACCGTACTCGGTGATGATCGGACGAGTCAGCGGATCCCACGTGGCCAGCTGCGCGCCGGCCTTGACCGTCGCGCCGTCGCCGTGCAGCAGGATGGCGCCGTACGGCACCTTGTGGCGCTCGCGCTCGCGGCCGTTGTCGTCGACGATCAGGATTTCGCCCGAACGCGAGATGGCGACCTGCTCGCCCTTGCCGTTGGTCACATAGCGCATGGCGCTGGTGAAGCGCACCGTGCCGTTGGACTTGGTTTCCACGCCGGAGGCCAGCGCCGCGCGCGAGGCCGCGCCACCGATGTGGAACGTACGCATCGTCAGCTGCGTGCCGGGTTCGCCGATGGACTGGGCGGCGATCACGCCGACCGCCTCGCCGACGTTGACCAGCGAACCGCGGCCCAGGTCGCGGCCGTAGCACGCGGCGCACAGGCCGTGACGGGTTTCGCAGGTCAGGGCCGAGCGGACCTTCACTTCGTCGATGCCCAGGCGCTCGATCGCGTCCACCGCGTCTTCGTCCAGCAGCGTGCCGGCCTCGAACACGGTTTCCTGCGTGTCGGGATCGACCACGTCGGCGGCCGCGGTACGGCCGAGGATACGGTCGCGCAGCGGCTCGATCACTTCACCGCCCTCGACCAGCGCCTTCATGGCGAAGCCGAAGGTCGTGCCGCAATCGTCCTCGGTGATGACCAGGTCCTGCGTCACGTCCACCAGGCGGCGGGTCAGGTAACCCGAGTTCGCCGTCTTCAGCGCCGTGTCGGCCAGGCCTTTACGCGCGCCGTGGGTCGAGATGAAGTACTGCAGAACGTTCAGGCCTTCGCGGAAGTTCGCGGTAATGGGCGTCTCGATGATGGAGCCGTCGGGCTTGGCCATCAGGCCCCGCATGCCGGCCAGCTGGCGGATCTGGGCCGCGGAACCGCGGGCGCCGGAGTCGGCCATCATGTAGATCGAGTTGAACGACTCCTGGCGGGTGGCGTTGCCGTGGCGGTCGACGACGGGCTCGGTCGAGAGCTGTTCCATCATCGCCTTGCCCACGCGGTCGCCGGCCTTGCCCCAGATGTCCACCACGTTGTTGTAGCGTTCCTGGGAGGTCACCAGACCCGACGAGTACTGCTTGTCGATTTCCTTGACCTCCTTGCTGGCCTCGGCAAGGATGCCTTCCTTGGCGGACGGGATCAGCATGTCGTCCATGCAGATCGAGATGCCGCCGCGGGTGGCCAGGCGGAAGCCCGACTGCATCAGCTGGTCGGCGAAGATCACCGTGTCGCGCAGGCCGCAGCGGCGGAACGACTGGTTGATCAGGCGCGAGATCTCCTTCTTCTTCAGGGGCTTGTTCAGCACCGAGAAGGGCAGGCCCTTGGGCAGGATTTCCGACAGGATGGCGCGGCCGACGGTCGTCTCGAAACGGCGCAGCACGGGCTGGAATTCGCCGTTCTCGTCACGCTCGTACTCGTTCAGGCGCACGGTGATGCGCGACTGGAGCTCGACCACCTTGTTTTCGTAGGCGCGCATCACTTCGGACACGTCCATGAAATGCAGGCCTTCGCCGGCGCCGTTCACGCGCTCGCGGGTGGCGTAGTACAGGCCCAGCACGATGTCCTGCGAAGGAACGATCGAGGGCTCGCCGTTGGCCGGGAACAGCACGTTGTTGGAGGCCAGCATCAGCGTGCGGGCTTCCAGCTGGGCTTCCAGCGACAGCGGAACGTGGACGGCCATCTGGTCGCCGTCGAAGTCGGCGTTGAACGCCGCGCAGACCAGCGGGTGCAGCTGGATGGCCTTGCCTTCGATCAGCACCGGCTCGAACGCCTGGATGCCCAGGCGGTGCAGCGTCGGGGCGCGGTTCAGCATGACCGGGTGCTCGCGGATCACCTCTTCGAGGATGTCCCACACCACCGGTTCCTGCGTTTCCACCAGCTTCTTGGCCGCCTTGATGGTCGTGGCCAGGCCCATCATTTCCAGGCGGTTGAAGATGAAGGGCTTGAACAGCTCCAGCGCCATCAGCTTGGGCAGGCCGCACTGGTGCAGCTTGAGCTGCGGACCCACCACGATCACCGAACGGCCCGAGTAGTCGACGCGCTTGCCCAGCAGGTTCTGGCGGAAGCGGCCGCTCTTGCCCTTGATCATGTCGGCCAGCGACTTGAGCGGACGCTTGTTGGCGCCAGTCATGGCCTTGCCGCGGCGGCCGTTGTCCAGCAGCGAGTCGACGGCTTCCTGCAGCATGCGCTTTTCGTTGCGCACGATGATTTCGGGGGCCTTCAGCTCGAGCAGGCGCTTCAGGCGGTTGTTGCGGTTGATGACCCGGCGGTACAGGTCGTTCAGGTCGGACGTGGCGAAGCGGCCGCCGTCCAGCGGCACCAGCGGGCGCAGCTCGGGCGGCAGCACGGGCAGCACTTCCAGGATCATCCAGTCGGGCTTGATGCCGGACTTCTGGAAGCCTTCCAGCACCTTCAGGCGCTTGGAGATCTTCTTGATCTTGGCATCCGAGCTGGTGGCCTGGAGGTCGGCGCGCAGCGTCTCGATCTCGCGGTTGATGTCGATCGTGCGCAGCAGTTCGCGCACGGCCTCGGCACCCATCACCGCACGGAAATCGTCACCGTACTCTTCGGTCTTGGCCAGGAAGTCGTCTTCCGACATGATCTGGGCGCGCTTGAGCGGCGTCATGCCCGGATCGATGACGCAGTAGGCTTCGAAGTACAGCACGCGCTCGATGTCGCGCAGCGTCATGTCCAGCACCATGCCCAGGCGCGACGGCAGCGACTTCAGGAACCAGATGTGAGCGACCGGGCTGGCCAGCTCGATATGGCCCATGCGCTCGCGGCGAACCTTGGCCAGCGTGACTTCCACGCCGCACTTCTCGCAGATCACGCCACGGTGCTTGAGGCGCTTGTACTTGCCGCACAGGCACTCGTAGTCCTTGATCGGCCCGAAGATCTTGGCGCAGAACAGCCCGTCGCGTTCGGGCTTGAACGTGCGATAGTTGATCGTCTCCGGCTTCTTGACTTCGCCGAACGACCACGACCGGATCTTCTCCGGCGACGCGATGCCAATGCGAATGGCGTCGAACTGTTCTTCCTGCGTAACCTGCTTGAACAGATCCAATAGCGCTTTCATGGCGACTCCTATCAGTTACGCTCGAGATCCATGTCGATCCCGAGCGACCGGATTTCCTTGACCAGCACGTTGAACGACTCGGGCATGCCGGCGTCGATCACGTGGTCGCCCTTGACGATGTTCTCGTACACCTTGGTACGGCCGTTCACGTCGTCGGACTTCACGGTCAGCATTTCTTGCAGCACATACGAGGCGCCGTAGGCTTCCAGCGCCCACACTTCCATTTCCCCGAAACGCTGGCCGCCGAACTGGGCCTTGCCGCCCAGCGGCTGCTGGGTCACCAGCGAGTACGGGCCGGTCGAACGGGCGTGCATCTTGTCGTCGACCAGGTGGTGCAGCTTCAGCATGTGCATGTAGCCGACCGTGACCGGACGCTCGAACATCTCGCCGGTGCGGCCGTCGTACAGGTAGGCCTGGGTCTTGGAGTTGGTCAGCTTGAGGCTCTCGGCCAGCTCGTCCGGATAGGCCAGGTCGAGCATCGCGCGGATGTCGCTTTCCGAGGCGCCGTCGAACACCGGCGTGGCGAACGGCACGCCGTTACGCAGGTTCTGCGCCAGCTCGATCACCGCGTCGTCATCCAGCTCTTCCAGGCGGGCGGCCGTGCCGGTGGTGTTGTAGACCTTGCCGATGAACTCGCGCACCTTGGCCACTTCGACCTTGCGCGCTTCGGACAGCATCTCGTTGAAGCGCTGGCCCAGGCCCTTGGCGGCCCAGCCCAGGTGCACTTCCAGAACCTGGCCCACGTTCATCCGCGAAGGCACGCCCAGCGGGTTCAGCACGATGTCGACGGGGGTGCCGTCGGCCATGTGCGGCATGTCTTCCACCGGAGTGATCTTCGAGACCACGCCCTTGTTGCCGTGGCGGCCGGCCATCTTGTCGCCGGGCTGCAGGCGGCGCTTGACGGCCAGGTACACCTTGACCATCTTGAGCACGCCCGGGGGCAGCTCGTCGCCCTGGGTCAGCTTCTTGCGCTTCTCTTCGAAGGCGAGATCGAACTGGTGGCGTTTCTGTTCGATCGACTCCTTGGCCTGCTCGAGCGCGGTGGCCGCGGCTTCGTCGGCCAGGCGGATGTCGAACCACTGCCAGCGGTCCAGCTCGGCCAGGTAGGACTTGGCGATGGCCGCGCCCTTGGCCAGCTTGCGCGGGCCGCCGTTGACGACCTTGCCGACCAGCGACTTCTCGATACGGTCGAAGGTATCGTTTTCCACGATACGCAGCTGGTCGTTCAGGTCCTGGCGATAGCGCTTGAGCTCATCGTCGATGATGGACTGGGCACGCTTGTCGCGCACGATGCCTTCGCGCGTGAACACCTGCACGTCGATGACGGTGCCGACCATGCCCGAGGGCACGCGCAGCGAGGTGTCCTTCACGTCCGAGGCCTTCTCGCCGAAGATCGCGCGCAGCAGCTTCTCTTCCGGGGTCAGCTGGGTTTCGCCCTTGGGCGTGACCTTGCCGACCAGCACGTCGCCCGCCTCGACCTCGGCGCCGATGTAGACGATGCCCGATTCGTCCAGGCGGTTCAGCTGGCCTTCCGAGAGGTTGCTGATGTCGCGCGTGATTTCTTCCGAACCCAGCTTGGTGTCGCGGGCGACGACCGTCAGTTCCTCGATGTGGATGGAGGTGTAGCGGTCGTTGGCCACCACGCGCTCCGACATCAGGATCGAGTCCTCGAAGTTGTAGCCGTTCCAGGGCATGAACGCGACCAGCATGTTCTGGCCCAGGGCCAGCTCGCCCAGGTCGCTGGAAGCGCCGTCGGCCAGCACGTCGCCCTTGGCGATGATGTCGCCACGGCGCACGATGGGGCGCTGGTTGATGTTGGTGTTCTGGTTGGAACGGGTGTACTTGATCAGGTTGTAGATGTCGACGCCCACTTCGCCGGCGACGTTTTCCTCGTCGTTGACGCGGATCACGATGCGCTCGGCGTCGACGTAGTCGACCAGGCCGCCGCGCAGCGCCTGCACGGTGGTGCCGGAGTCGACCGCCACGGTGCGCTCGATGCCGGTGCCCACCACGGGCTTCTCGGGACGCAGGCAGGGCACGGCCTGGCGCTGCATGTTCGAGCCCATCAGCGCGCGGTTCGCGTCGTCATGCTCGAGGAACGGGATCAGCGAGGCGGCCACGGACACGATCTGCGACGGCGCCACGTCCATGTAGTGGACGTTCTCGGCGGCGGTCAGCATCGTTTCGCCGGCTTGGCGGCAGGCCACCAGATCGTCCACGAAGTGGCCTTCGTCGTCCAGCGTGGCGTTCGCCTGGGCGATCACGTAGCGGCTTTCCTCGATGGCCGACAGGTACTCGATCTGGTCGCTGACCTTGCCGTCCACGACCTTGCGGTACGGCGTCTCCAGGAAGCCGTACTCGTTCAGGCGGGCATACAGGGCCATCGAGTTGATCAGGCCGATGTTCGGACCTTCGGGCGTCTCGATCGGGCAGACGCGGCCGTAGTGGGTCGGGTGCACGTCGCGCACCTCGAAGCCGGCGCGCTCGCGCGTCAGGCCGCCGGGGCCCAGGGCCGAGACGCGGCGCTTGTGCGTGATCTCGGACAGCGGGTTGGTCTGGTCCATGAACTGCGACAGCTGGCTCGAACCGAAGAACTCCTTGATGGCGGCCGAGATCGGCTTGGAGTTGATCAGGTCGTGCGGCATCAGGTTCTCGGCCTCGGCCTGGCCCAGGCGCTCCTTGACGGCGCGCTCGACGCGCACCAGGCCGGCGCGGAACTGGTTCTCGGCCAGTTCGCCCACGCAGCGCACGCGGCGGTTGCCCAGGTGATCGATGTCGTCGATCTCGCCGCGGCCGTTGCGCAGCTCGACCAGCACCTTGATGGTGTCGAGGATGTCCTCGTTGCTGAGCGTCATCGCGCCCGTGATGTCGTTGCCGCGCCCCAGGCGGCTGTTGACCTTCATGCGGCCCACGCGCGACAGATCGTAGGTTTCCTCGCTGAAGAACAGGCGCTGGAACAGGGCTTCGACGGCTTCCTCGGTGGGAGGCTCGCCGGGGCGCATCATGCGATAGATCGCCACGCGCGCGGCGGTCTGGTCGGTGGTCTCGTCCACGCGCAGCGTCTGCGAGATGTACGGGCCCTGGTCCAGGTCGTTCGTGTAGAGCGTCTGGATCTCGCGCACGTTGTTCTCGCGCAGCTTGTTCAGCAGCGACTCGGTCAGCTCTTCGTTGGCGTGCGCCACGATCTCGCCGGTTTCCGGATCGACGACGTTGCGGGCCAGCGCGCGGCCCAGCAGGAAGTCTTCCGGCACCGAGATGCGCTTCGTGTCCGCGGCCACCAGGTCGCGGATGTGCTTGGCGTTGATGCGCTTGTCCTTGGCGACGATGACGTTGCCGGACTTGTCATTGATGTCGAAGCGCGCGACCTCGCCCTTCCAGCGCTCGGGCACGAACTCCATCAGCCCGCCCTCGCTCGCCAGCTCGAAGCTGTCGAACGAGAAGAAGTGCGCCAGGATGCTCTCGGGTGTCATGCCGATGGCCTTGAGCAGGATGGTCACGGGCATCTTGCGGCGGCGGTCGACGCGGAAGAACAGGATGTCCTTGGGGTCGAACTCGAAGTCCAGCCACGAGCCACGGTAGGGAATCACGCGGGCCGAGAACAACAGCTTGCCGGAACTGTGGGTCTTGCCGCGGTCGTGCTCGAAGAACACGCCGGGCGAACGGTGCAGCTGCGAGACGATGACCCGCTCGGTACCGTTGATGACGAACGATCCGGTGGAAGTCATGAGCGGGATCTCGCCCATGTAGACTTCCTGTTCCTTCACTTCCTTGACGGTGGGTTTGCTGGCCTCGCGATCGAGCAGGACCAGGCGCACCTTGGCGCGCAGGGGCGATGCGAAAGTCAGCCCACGCTGCTGGCATTCGCGCACGTCGAAGGCGGGTTCGCCCAGCACGTAGCTGACGAATTCCAGCCTGGCCATCTGGTTATGGCTGACGATGGGGAAGATCGAGGAGAATGCGGCTTGCAGGCCTTCTTCCTTGCGCTGCAGAGGTGCGGTATCCGACTGCAGGAAGGTACGATAGGACTCGAGCTGAGTTGCCAGCAGGAAAGGAACGGTTTGCACGTCCTCGCGCTTGGCGAAGCTCTTGCGGATGCGCTTCTTTTCGGTGAACGAGTAGGGCATGAGCACTCCGACTCAGGTTGCACGAACCACGGGTAATGGTCCTAAAATACGACTTCGAAATCTCAACGGGGCTACCCGCCGGCTGGGCCGGTACCCCTCTTCCGGGCTCCCCCGGTACGGGTTTCGGGTCCGCGGGCGGCATCATCCCCACCCACGCACCGGAAATCCGTTCGACGATCCGTGCGCGCAAAGCCACGCGAACCGGCGTTACTGCCACGGAAAACAGGCTTTAAAAGCCCATTTCCAAAAACGCAAAAACCCGGAGGCCGTTTTTCAGCGGCCACCGGGTACCGGCAAGGATCGAATTACTTGACTTCGACCTTGGCACCGGCTTCTTCGAGCTTCTTCTTGGCGGCTTCGGCATCGGCCTTGGCAACGCCTTCCTTGACGGGCTTCGGAGCGCCGTCGACCAGGTCCTTGGCTTCCTTCAGGCCCAGGCCGGTCAGCTCGCGCACGGCCTTGATGACGTTGACCTTGTTGGCGCCGACTTCGGCCAGGATCACGTTGAACTCGGTCTGCTCTTCAGCAGCGGCGGCAGCGCCACCGGCAGCGGCGGGAGCGGCGACAGCCACAGCGGCGGCAGCAGCCGACACGCCGAACTTCTCTTCCAGGTCCTTGATCAGTTCCGACAGTTCCAGGACGGTCAGGCCGGCGATGGCGTCGATGATTTCAGCTTTGCTAAGTGCCATTTTGTTTAAAACTCCAATGAATTTGATACCAGGTATTGGGTGTCGCTTCGTGTCACGAGATTCCGGGGGACGTTGACCAGAGCTATCTCAAGCCATACATCCCGTTGTGGTTCCGGCCGGCCCTTCGGGCCTTAACTTGCCGCTGCGCGTCAAGTTAGCCTTCACCGCAAGCAAGCGGCTACGCCGCTTGCTTGTCGCGCACGGCCGCGAGGCCACGCACGAACTTGGTCGGAACTTCGTTGAGCGTACGCACAAACTGTGCAACGGGCGCCTGGATGGTGCCCAGCAGCTTCGCCAGCAACTCTTCGCGCGAGGGCAGCGAGGCCAGAGCCTTGACGCCTTCGACGGACATGACGCCGTTCGGCAGGGCACCGCCCTTCAGAACGAGCTTGTCGTTGGTTTTGGCAAAGTCGGACAGGACCTTGGCGGCCGCGACCGGATCGGCGCTGATGGCGTACATCAGCGGACCGGTCAACTGCGACGACAGCCCCTCGAAGGGGGTGCCGGTCACAGCGCGGCGAGCCAGCGTGTTCTTCAGAACACGCAGGTAAACGCCCGATTCACGTGCTTGCTTGCGCAGTACGGTGACGGAAGCGACGTCCAGACCACGATACTCGGCGATAACGATCGATTGAGCCTTGGCGACTTGGGCCGAGATCTCTTCGACGACCACCGTTTTCTCTTGACGATTGAGACTCACGGTTTGAACACTCCATCATAAGACGCTCGGGATACCACCCCTTGCGTCAACCGAATGCGGCGAACCTGGTCGACTTCTTTGGATAAAGAATTCTTCCTGGGAGCGCCGTCTGCGCTGGATCCGTGCTTGGGCGGACAGCATTCCATGCCTGCCCGCGAGTCGCGGTTTTAAGATCCCCCGGGTACCTGGCAAGCCAGGGATTCCGGTTTCACTCCAGCGGTCTTTGACAGCAGCACCGCGCGTCCGGCTTGCGCCTCGCGCACGATGCAGCCCAAAGTCTGTTGCCCTGCGATTACTGCTGGCTGGCCGTCAGAGAGGCCTGGTCCACGCGGACACCGCCACCCATGGTGGACGACACCGCCAGCTTGCGCAGGTAAATACCCTTGGCCGTCGTCGGACGGGCCTTGTTCAGTGCATCGACCAGCGCCAGCAGGTTGCTCTGCAGCTGTTCGACGTTGAACGAGGCACGGCCGATGGTGGCGTGAATGATCCCGGCCTTGTCGGTACGGTACTGGACCTGACCGGCCTTGGCGTTCTTGACGGCGGTGGCGACGTCGGGCGTCACGGTGCCGACCTTGGGGTTCGGCATCAGGCCGCGCGGACCCAGGATCTGGCCCAGCGCGCCGACGACACGCATCGTGTCGGGCGAGGCGATGACCACGTCGAAGTCGATCTGGCCGCCCTTGATGCGCTCGGCCAGGTCTTCCATGCCGACGATGTCGGCGCCAGCGGCCTTGGCGGCCTCGGCCTTGTCGCCCTGGGCGAACACGGCCACGCGCACCGACTTGCCGGTACCGGCGGGCAGGACCACCGAGCCACGAACCAGCTGGTCGGACTTCTTGGCGTCGATGCCCAGTTGCACGGCCAGGTCGATGGACTCATCGAACTTGGCGGTCGCGGTTTCCTTCACCAGCGCCAGCGCTTCGGCGACGGGATACAGCTTGCTGCGATCGATCTTGGCGCGCAGCGCGGCTACACGTTTGGACAAGCGTGCCATGATTACAGACCCTCCACCGTGATGCCCATGCTACGGGCGCTGCCAGCGATCGTACGAACCGCGGCGTCCATGTCGGCAGCCGTCAGATCGGCTTGCTTGGTCTTGACGATTTCCTCGACCTGGGCGCGCGTCAGCGTGCCGACCTTGTCGGTATGGGGCTTGGGCGAACCCTTCTGGATGCCGGCAGCCTTCTTGATGAGGATGGTCGCCGGGGGCGACTTCATCACGAAGGTGAAGCTCTTGTCGGCAAAGGCGGTGATCACCACGGGAATCGGCAGACCGGGCTCCATGCCCTGGGTCTTGGCGTTGAACGCCTTGCAGAATTCCATGATGTTCAGGCCGCGCTGACCCAGCGCCGGACCGATCGGGGGGGACGGATTGGCTTTACCAGCTGGCACTTGCAGCTTGATGAAGCCGACGATTTTCTTCGCCATGCTTGACTCCTTGCGGGTACTTGCGCAGGCCGTTCAGGCCTGCTCCCCGGGGTTGACGGTCGGGGTTGTCCGCGGCGCGAACGCCGCGAGCCGGATGGCGCTGACCGTAGCGCCCCATCCGGCCATATATCTGGTCAGGACTTCTCGACCTGGCTGAAATCGAGCTCCACCGGAGTCGATCGGCCGAAGATCGTGACCGACACGCGCAGCTTGCTCTTTTCGTAGTTCACGTCTTCCACGTTGCCGTTGAAGTCGGTGAACGGACCTTCCTTGATGCGAACCATTTCGCCCACCTCGAAGAGGATCTTGGGACGCGGCTTCTCCACACCCTCTTCCATCTGCGACAGGATCTCGTCGACCTCGCGCTGGGGGATGGGCGTGGGACGGTTGCCCGACCCACCCACGAAACCGGTCACCTTGTTGGTGTTCTTCACCAGGTGCCAGGTCTCGTCGGTCAGATCCATCTCGACCAGCACGTAGCCGGGGAAGAAACGCCGCTCGGTAATAGACTTCTGGCCACCCTTGACCTCGATGACCTCTTCCGTGGGCACCAGGATGCGACCGAAGGAGGTCTGCAGCGCGGCCCGCTCGATGCGTTCCGTCAGCGCCTTCTGGACGCTTTTTTCCATGCCGGAATAGACATGGACAACGTACCAACGTTTGCTCATCGTCTCGTTTCCGCCGTGTTATTTCCAACCAAGAATGAGGTCGTACAGCACCCATTCGATGGTCTTGTCTGTGACCCACAGGAACAACGCCATGACCACCACGAACGCGAACACCGCAACGGTGGTCTGGATGGTTTCCTTGCGGGACGGCCATACGACCTTGCGCGTTTCCTGGACCGAATCCTGGCCGAAAGCGACCAGGCGCCGCCCGGGCTCGCTGAACCAGCCGATCACGAGGGCAACGACCACGCCGGCGACGATGGCGCCCACCCGGGCGATCGTGGGGCTGCCTGCCAAGGCGTAGAACCCCACCAGCCCAGCGACGAACGCCGCGATGGCCAGGCCCAGCTTGATGCGGTCGGCAGTGCTAGTTACGGTTTCTACGTTTGGATTCGACATCTTTTCGTCCGGGCAGCGCCAGACCTGCTGGCGGTGACGGTGCTTGCAAAACACCCGGGGCAGAAGCCGCGCCGGGCTTTCTGTCGGAAGCCGCGGCTAGACCCCGCAGGCTCCGGGAGAAGTGGCAGGGGAAGAGGGAATCGAACCCACAACCTTCGGTTTTGGAGACCGACGCTCTGCCAATTGAGCTATTCCCCTATGGATGAAGCCCCCCCGAATTCTTTAGGGAGGGCTTTCAAACTTTTACCGCCAACTACTGTACTTTCGCACTACGTCTTGTCCCGCGCCAGGCGCGGGACAAGGGTCTTAAGCAATGATCTTGGCGACGACGCCGGCGCCGACGGTACGACCGCCTTCACGGATGGCGAAGCGCAGGCCTTCTTCCATGGCGATCGGCGCCAGCAGCTTGACCGTGATCGACACGTTGTCGCCCGGCAGCACCATC
>Ga0182749_1000293_pt1 | contig 50340 bp, 49 predicted proteins | sample eDN3rd37CKraftMG_FD_128875 | JGI IMG/M metagenome (GOLD analysis project Ga0182749, IMG submission 128875) | Enriched Miracle-Growth compost microbial communities from Emeryville, California, USA - eDNA 3rd pass 37_C Kraft MG (version 2) (version 2) ...
ACACCGCGCCTAGGGCCCCGACCTGAGTTGCGGGCCCGGAGGAGTCCGCCACAAGGCTCATGGATCTGTCATGCCGGACCTTGGCGGCATCGAGGCGGCAGCCCGCATCCGTCGCGCGGGGCACCGACCGCCGCCGCGCTCCGCCACGAGATACCCCGCACGCTCGCCGTCGAGTAAGGCTGACCACAGCCGAGCATTGCTTCACCCGACACTGCAATCGAGGGTCAGTTGGGAGCGTCAGGGCCCTGGGTGTGTGCATTCACCGGTCAGGGAATGGGCCGTCGTAGTCCTGCCAGGTGGCCGCTAGGCGTTCCATGGCCGACTGCTGGTGTTCGCGTGAGGCGTGGTCTTTGCCGGCGAAGTCCATGACGATGTAGTGCATCACGAATCCGTCCTCGAGGGTCGCTGCGTAGTCGGCGGCAGCGTCGCGGCTGGCGAATCGGTAGTAGTTCGCCTCGTCGGTGCTGTAGGCCTCGACGCAGGCGAGCTCGTCGCCGCAGGCGTCATCCGTGATGTCGACGGGGTTGGTGGTGACGTCCACCGCGTAACCTTCGTCGTCCATCAGCGACGCGATCGTCAGCTGCGAGTAAAGGTCGAATACGGCGCAACCCGCTATGAGGACAGTGACGGCGGTGATCGCGGCCATGGCGGTCACGAACCGGCGCGCAGAAACACGCATCAGCTCGGGCTCGGCAGCATGCTGGCCGCCCGCGCTGCGTCGTCCGCCGAGCGGGGACGCGGGCGGCGGACTCCCCGGATCGCGAACACGGTGGCGAGGATCGGCACGACGAAGGCCAGCATCGGGGCTTGAGGGGGGCGTCGATGTCTCCGACGCGGACCGGCGCGTCAGAAGACGGCAGAAAGGAGCAGGATTGTGTTGTGCTGGCCTGAGCGCGATCCCGTCGCACTCGTGAGGGCCGGGCCCCCCACCCGGTCGCATGCGTAAGGAGATTTATGGCTTCCCGGATATCCGCGGTCCCTCTGGTCGCGTTGGTCTTGTTGGCGTTGAGCGCCTGCTCCGGTGGCGGCGATGGTGGCGCAATCGACATGGCAGTGTCGGAGATGTGCACTGATGGGGCCGACTCGGAGTGCGTTTCCGTCAACGGAGAGAGCATCGTGGCTCCGTCTGGATACGAACCGGCCTCCGTTGAGAGAGCCGCTGTCGCCGAGAGCGAGGGGACGAACGCGGTCGATGTGACCTTCGACGCCGAGGGGGCGGAGGTCTTCCACGCGCTCGCGGCGGAAGCTGCTCAGGCCGGAGACACCGCGCGCCTGGTCATGAAGTTCGGGGAGAAGAAACTGGTCGCCCTCACCGTGAAGGACGCGATTGACCGTGATCAGATGCAGATCGCACTCTCCCCAGACGAAAGCGCCCAGGAACTCCTGGACCTGATCCACGGACGCTGAGGCTCGGGCAGGGGAGTCCGTGCTATCCGGTCGCGGCGTTCGCCGCCCGGACGGCAGCGGCAATGACCCAGATCAGGCCCCCGACCAGTGCGGCGACAGCTCCCCAATACGCGGGAGGGGCGAACAGCCCTACGACACTGCACACCAGCGCGACGACGAAGGCGATCGACGCCGGTGCCACCCCGGCCGCGTGACCGGCCTTCCACGCGGAGGTGCTGCGCGTCAACGGCGGGATCCGGAGTCCCACCGCACCGTTCGGAGCGATCTTGCCCGAGCCCGCCACCCAGCAGATCAGCGCGATCATCAACAACAGGGCTGCGAACACCCAGCCGAGCACCGGCAGGCTCCCCGCTTCGTTCGGAGTTTCCATGCTCTCAGTCTTTCAGCGATCGTGAAGCGCCGGGTCGGCCGCCAACCGCACCGTGCTGGTGGAGTCCAGCGCCGCTCTCGGCGCCCGGTAGGAGCTCCGCTCTCAGGACTCGCAATCGCGGTCGAGCGCTCGCGACGGAGTGTCAGTGCTCAAATGTCGCCCGAGCTCGGCGTCCGGGAACTCATGCCGCGGCATCTGACGCGGTCAGACGAATCCGGGAAGCCGGCCGTGGTCAGAGCAGCGCCGCGACCTTGGTCGCGGTCTCCTTGGCTGACCCGGGGTTCTGTCCGGTGACGAGCCTGCCGTCGACGACGACGTTGGAGACGAAGGGCAACACGGCCTTCGAGTAGTGCGCGCCGCGCTCTTGGATGCGCTCCTCGACGTTGTAGGGGACCAGCTTGTCCACGCCCGCCAGTACCTCCTCGCGCCAGGAGAAGCCGGTCAGGTTGCGGCCGGCGACGAGGTAGCCGCCGTCGGAGAGAGTGGTGTCGAGCAGTCCGCAGTAGCCGTGGCAGACCGCACCGACGACGCCTCCGTGCTCGTATATCTCACGGGTGATTCGTTGCAGACCTCCGCTGGCGGGGAAGTCAAACATCACGGCGTGGCCGCCGGTGAAGTAGATCGCGTCGTAGTCGGCGGAATCGATCTCCCCGGGGTTCGCGGTGTGCTCGAGCAGCGCCATCCGTGCGGGGTCGTCGTGCCACGCTCTGGCAGACCTGTCAAAGTTGGGGAACTTCAGCGACCGGGGTTCCAGCGGAGACCGTCCTCCTGCGGGACTCACGATCGTCTGCTCGAAGCCGTGCTCGGAGAAGATGTCGTGGGCATGGGTCAACTCCGAGAGCCACAGTCCGGTCGGGTGCGAGGGGTCGGCCTCGTAGTGGCCCACGTTGGTGACGACGATCAGGATGCGCTTGCTCATAGGTTCCTCGGTTCTCCTCTGGGCGGGCGGGACGGCGGCCGCAAACGTCCCGCGCACGCGCTGTACGGGTCGCGATCGGCGTCGCGCGTGGCCATCGTCATAGCGTCATCCTCCTCCTCGACCAGGGATGGTGCACGTGCCGCCCGCCATGGGTCGCGCGGCTATGACGCGGTGCATTGCGTGGCGGCAGAGCTCGCTGCTGATGGGGACACCGTCGCGGCCAGCGGAGATCGAGCCCTGTCGGACGCATGGCGCGCTCTCGGCATCGCCGCCGCCGACACGCGCTGTCGAGGCGGGTTGAGGCGTTCACCCCTTCGGCCGGCGGCGCGTGCCTGGGTGCTACTCCGCGAGTTCGGAGCGCACGCGGGGCGCGACCTCGGTGCCGAGCAGCTCGATGGACTTCAGCACTTCGGCGTGCGGCATGCCGCCGATGTCCATCTGGAAGAAGTGCCGCATGTGTCCGAGATGGTGGTGCAGGTCGATGATCCGGTCGGCGACCTCCTTCGGGTCGCCGGCGAAGACCATGCCGCCGGGCGAGTAGTTCGGCGCAGATTCCTCCCAGGTCAGGGGCGCGAACCGGCCGTGCGCGGCGTAGGCGGCCTGCTCGTGGCGGAAGAACCGCGCTTTCGCCGCGCGCCCGTCCCGCTCGACGAAGCCGTGCCCCGCGACCGAGATCTTCAGCCGCGACGGGTCCACTTCCGCCTGCTCGGCGGCTTGGCGGTAGAGGGCGCCCATCTGCCCCCAGCGCTGCGGGGTCCCGCTGAGGATGCCGTAGGAGACCGGCAGGCCGGCCTGGGCGGCGCGCACCGTCGAGCCGGGGTTGCCGCCGGTGCCGAGCCAGATCGGGATCGGCCTGTCCGGGCGGGGCACGACGAGCGCTCCCTCCAGGGGTGGTCGGAACGGCGACTCCCAGGTCAGCCGTTCGTCCTCGTTGATCGCCAGGAGCATTCCGAGCTTGTCCGCGTAGAGCCGGTCGTAGTCCTCCAGCTCATAGCCGAACAGGGGGAACGATTCGGTGGATGAGCCGCGGCCGGCGATGATCTCCACTCGATCCCCGCTGACGATCGCCGCGGTGGCGAGCTGCTGGTAGAGCCGGATCGGGTCGTCGGTCGAGAGCACCGATACGGCGGTGGACAGAGTGATGCTCGACGTCATCGCGGCCGCGGCGTTGATGACGGCCGCCGGCGAGCTGACCGGCATGGTCGCCGTGTGATGCTCGCCGACGCCGTAGAAGTCGAGCCCGACCTGTTCGGCGAGCCGGATCTGTTCGAGCATGTTCCGCACCGCCTGGGCGGTGGTCACGACCTCCCCGTCCAGGTTCTTGCCGGCCACGCCGAAGCTGTAGGCGCCGAGTTCGAAGGTCATGCCGCAGGTCCTTTCACCGCGTCGAGGAAGAGGTCGGCCAGACGTGGTGCGGCCTGGGCGGCCGGAACCGGTCCCGGCTCGGATACCAGGGCGGCAGTGGCGGCGACCAGCAGGTAGAGGTCGGTGTCGCGGAAGTCGTCGCGTATCGCGCCCGCGCTGCGCGCCCGCTGCACGAGACGCCGGGCGGCGCGCAGTGCGCGCGCGTGGGCGCCGGCGAAGAGGGCAGAGCCCTGCATCGGCTTCAGCAGGATGGCGCCGAACGGTGGATCGGAGATCTGCATGGCGCAGATGTCGCGCACGTAGCTGGCGAACGCGTCCCAGGCGTCGAGCGCCGCGGACTCGACAGCGGATTCGGTGCGATCGGCGTAGGCGGCCATCTTCGCCTCGAACACCGCCTCGACCAGCGCGTCCCTGCTCGGGAACCGCCGGTACAGGGTGCCGATGCCGACTCCCGCGGCCCTCGCCACGTTCTCCAGCGGCGCATCGAGGCCTTCGTCGAGGAAGACGGCCGCGGCCGCGCAGAGCACCGCCTGCCGACGTCGTTCCGCATCCACCCGCAGGACGCGGCCGGGTGCCGCCGAGACCGTCGTGTCCGTCATGGCAGCAGTCTAGTCAGCAAGTGGAGGGCGATCTCCACTTCTGCCCGCTCACTGCCCGAAGAGCGTGTACCACACGCCGTAGGCGCCGGCCACGCACATGACGGCGGTGACGATCCATCCCATGGTGCTGGCCAGGCGTCCGTTGCGGTAGTCGCCCATGATCTTCCGGTCGCGGGCGATCAGCATCACGATGACGAGGAACGGGCCGGCGGCGATGCCGTTGACGGTGGCGCTCAGCACCAGCAGTTGGATCGGGTTCGCGCTGACGATGCTGAGGACGGTTCCCAGGATGATGCCGACCACGAGGATGCCGTAGAAGACCGGAGCCTTGCGCACGCTGCGGTCGAAGCCCCACTCCTTCTCCAGGAGCCCCGCCATGCCGGCGGCCCCGGAGGCGGCCAGTACGGGCACCGCCAGGACCCCGGAGCCGATGAAGCCGATCGCGAAGATGATGCTCGCGTAGCTGCCGGCGACGGGAGCGAGCGCCTGGGCGGCCTCGGCGGCGCTGGTGACCGTCTTGTGGTGCTCGCCGAGAGTCGCAGCGGTCGCGGCGATGATCGCGAACATGATGATCACCGAGAAGGCCATTCCGGTGAACACGTCGATCCGGCTGTCGGTGAGCTTGCGTCTCGCTCCCTGCCTCGTGCGCTCGTCCAGACTCGGCGCCGGGTCGCCGCCCAGCTTCTCCTCCCGCATCTCCTCGACCCGCTGGGCGGTCTGCCAGAAGAACATGTAGGGCGAGATGGTGGTGCCGAGCACCGCGACGACGAGGCCCAGATAGGCTGGGGTCAGGCGGAAATGGCCGCCGACCAGTCCCAGAGCCACGTCGGCCCAGTCCAGATGGGCGACGACGAGCACCACCACGTAGACGAGCAGCACCAGGCAGAGCCATTTGAAGATCCTGCCGATCATCCCGAAGGACCCGAATATCAGCGACACCGTGATCGCTATGCCCGCCCCGGCGCTCCACAGGGGAGCCGGGCCGGCGTGCAGCAGCTGCATGCCCTGGCCGATCGCCATGAGGTCGGCACCGCCGTTGAGCACGTTCGCGATCACGAGCGCCACCAGGAGAACGCCGATCACGATCCGCCAGCGACGGGTGAACTTCTCCCGGATCAGTCGCCCGAGACTGTTGCCGGTGGCCAGGACCGTGCGATCGCAGATCTCCTGAGCGGCCATCATCAGCGGCAACACGACTGGTACGGTCCACAGCAGGCCGTTCTGATACGTCGCGCCGGCCTGGGCGTAGGTCGCGACGCCGGAGGGGTCGTCGTCTGCGGCACCGGTCACCAGTCCCGGACCGAGGACCCTGAGGAACCGGATGACGGGTCCGCGCTTCTTCTCCGGCACCGTCGTCGGCAGCTCCGATTCCCTAGCCGGGGTCACCTGCCGTCCGCCGTTCCTCCGGAGTCCCCTCGTCCGTCCGCGACCCTGCGGGCCCTCGCCGAGTACGGCAGGACGACGAGGAGCACCAGCAGCACGACGAAGATCGACGCTCCCGCGACGATGCCCGCCGCCGGGTCGACGACCGCGCTCAGGATGAACAGCACCACCCCGCTGGTGAGCAGGGAGACCAGCAGCAGGTCCACGACCAGCAGCACGTTCCCGATCCTCACCATCCGGGGCTTCTCATGCCTCCGGAACAGGGCCCGGTGCAGGCTGACCGGCGCGAGGCCGACCGCCGTCGTGGTCGCGGCGAGGATGATCAGGATCACGTAGACGGTGATCTCGCCCGATCCCAATTCGGCGAACCGCTGCTGGAAGGCGATGGTCAGGAGGAAGCCGCTGATGATCTGGGTCCCGGTCTGCGTGACGCGGAGCTCCTGGAGGATCTCCTCCCAGTTCCTGTCGGAGCGCTCCTCCTCGGTCTCGTTCCGACCGCGGTCGGCCTGCTGACCTGCGATCCGCTCCGGAGGGGAGGCCGCTCCTCGTCGGCGCCGTCGCATGGGGTCGCTCACGGGCGGAGGACGACCTTGATGCAGCCGTCCTCCTTGTTCTTGAACAGCTCGTACATCTGCGCGGCATCCTCCAGGGGAACCTCATGGGTGACCAGATCGCCCACCCCCAGCGGATCCCGCGGATCCTCGACCAGGGGCCAGAGGTCGGGAATCCACCGATGCACGTTGCACTGGCCCATCCGGAGGGTGATCCCCTTGTCGAACATCGTCAGAAGGGGAAGCGGATCGGCCACCCCGCCGTAGACACCGCTGAGCGAGACGGTTCCGCCCCGTTGCACGGAATCCAGAGCCGTCATCAGCGCGGCGAGCCGGTCGACCCCCAGGGTCTTCGCCAGGCGCTTGCCCGCCGGACTCGGCAGCATCCCCACCGCGGTCTGCGCGAACGCCACCACCGGGTTGCCGTGAGCCTCCATCCCGACCGCGTCGATCACCGAGTGCGGACCGCGCCCGTCGGTGCGATCCAGGATCTCCTGGGCGAGGTCGGCCGTCAGGTCGAGGGTCTCGACCCCGTGCCGTTCTGCCATGGCGCGCCGTTCGGGGACGAGGTCGACCGCGATGACCCGGTAGCCCCGGTGGAGGCCGATGCGCGTGGCGAACTGACCGACGGGGCCGAGACCGATGACGAGGAGGGTTCCGCCCTCCGGGACCGCCGCGTACTCCACTCCCTGCCACGCCGTGGGCAGGATGTCGCTGAGGAACAGGTAGCGCTGGTCCGGGAGATCGGTGTGGATCTTCATGGCGTTGAAATCGGCGAAAGGGATCCGCAGGAGCTCCGCCTGCCCGCCCGGGACCGAACCGTAGAGCTCGGTGTATCCGTAGAGGCTCGCGCCGGTCCGCTGGTCGCGGTTCTGGGTGGTCTCGCACTGCGTGGTGAGCCCGCGCCGACACATGTAGCAGTGGCCGCAGGCTATGACGAAGGGCACGACCACACGATCGCCCACCCGGAGATCGCGGACCTCCGCGCCGATCTCCACGACCACTCCCATGGGTTCGTGACCCATGACGTCGTCCTTGTGCATGAACGGCCCGAGGACGTCGAGCAGGTGCAGGTCCGAGCCGCAGATCGCCGACGAGGTGACGCGGATGAGGGCATCCGTCGGATCGATGATCGTCGCGTCCGGAACGTCTTCGACCGACACACTGCCCGGCCCCTGCCAGGTGAGAGCTCTCATGTCAGCCTGTGTACGCCCGCCATGCGCCGCCGATCACCCGCTTGACGGCGCAACCGCGGAAGGCTAGCGAGATGCGACCTGCTCCTCTCGGGCGCCACCCGCTCCTCTCGGTCGCAACCCGGGCGAGTTCCCGCTATCCGGGCGAACGAAGACGCCCGGATCCGCCGGAACCGCCCGGCTTCTTCACTCCTGCCGCGGCCCCAACTCCCCGCTGCGGCCGACCGGTGCCAGGTGACCGGCGAGGTCGGTGGATATCGCCTCGGCGACCCGCTCCGTCGTCCAGTTCCGCCCCGGCGCCTCGTGCGGCACCAGCCGGGGCTCGGGATAGAACCCGATGCCCGACTCGTAGATCCGCAGGATCTGGCCCGTGACATCCGCCGAGAGCTCGGAGAGGAAGTACGTCACGGCCGGAGCGATCTCCTCCGGCTGCAGAGTCGTCTGGATCACGTTGCCGACGGTCATGGGGGTCTGGGCCATCGGCGAGACCGCGTTGACACGGATGCCATACGGCGCGGCCTCGAGCGCCCAGCCCCAGCAGAGGGATGCGACGGCGTTCTTGGTCGCCCCATAGGTCGTGCTGTCCAGCAGGCCGAACCGGGAGCCGGACGTGATCAGCACGATCGAGCCTCCGCCGCCGCTCCGCAGCGCCCTCGCACCCGCGAGCCCCACCTCGATCGTTCCCATGAGGTTCGTCTCCACCGTCTGCCTGGCGTGCTCGCTGGTCTCGTCGAAGAGCGATGCCGCGTTGAGGATTCCCGCGTTGGACACCAGGCCGTCCACTCGACCGAAGCTCGCGGTCGCCTCCGACATCAGGTGGTCGCCGAACCCCTGCGCGTTCACGGCTCCGGGGCAGGAGATCGCCGCACCGCCGGCGGCCAGGATGGCATCGACCGTCGCCTGCGAGGTCTCGGGGTTCAGATCGTTGACGACGACGCTCGCTCCGGCATCGGCGGCATGCAGGGCATAGGCGCGGCCGAGCCCCTGACCTGCGCCGGTGATGACGACGACCTTGTCCTTCAGCAGCTTGTCCATCGCTCCTCGCATCTCTCGTCGATCGGGCGTCAGTCACGGCAACGCTAGCTTCGCGGGCCGCAGCGAAGTGCCGATCCGGCCTCGGTTGTCCCACATCGTGCTAAAAACCGCGGCGCCGACGAGCGATCTCGCCTCGCGAAATACGATGCGGCGTGTACGACCGTCCCCTACGACGGCGGGCACCATCCCCACAACCAGAGGATCTGACGATGAGGTCAACAGCAATCCCAGTGATCGCGCTGCTCGCGCTCGCGCTCACCGCCTGTAGCTCTCCGAGCACCCCCACGACGGCGTCGACGGCCTCGGACGAGAAGCCGTTCGACTTCGTCTACATCGGAGGCATCACCGGCGCTCTCGCGTCGATCACCGCGCAGGAGATCGTCGCGCTGAACACCGCCGTCGATCGCATCAACGACGGCGGCGGCATCCTCGGACGCAAGGTCGTCATGGAGACACTGGATTCGAAGAGCGACCCGACCGAGGCGGTCACGGTCCTGCAGAAGCGGATCTCCAGCGGCGACAAGCCCGACCTCGTGCGCGCCGGCCTCGGAACCAACGACGCCTTGGCCCTGGTCCCGGCGGCGACTCGCGCCGGCATCGCCTCGTACACCAGCTCCTCCGCCCCGCAGCTCGACGACCCGAAGGCCTACCCGTACAACATCGGCATCAGCGCCACCTTCCTGCGCCAGGTCGAGATGGGCCGCACCTACATGGAGTACAAGAAGTACGACCACATCGCGGTGCTCGCCTCGGAGGACGCAGCCGGCGAGTCCGCGGTCGACGCGATCGACACCGTCTACAAGGGCAGCAGCATCAAGGTCGACATCTTCCGCTACAACCCGGCCGACCTCGACCTCTCGGTCGCCTACCAGCGCGCCAGCGCGGGCAAGCCGGATGCGATCTACGCGAACTGCCTCGGAGCGCCGTGCAATCGTCTCGTGACCGCCAGGGAGTCGGTCGCCGGCGGAACCGACATCCCCATGTTCGGCGACATCTCGATGGCGGGCTCGGCGGGCGGACCGGCCGCAGGCGCCCCGGCATCCGCGATCAAGAACCTCCACGTGCTGATGTGGGATGACATGCTGAAGCACCCGGCGTCCGAGCAGACCGAGGAGTTCAAGGCCTTCTACGACGGCATGTCGAAGTCGGGAACCCCGACCAGCACCTCGGCCCCGGGCATCGCCTATGACGGCCTGATGATGTTCGCCGCCGCGGCGAAGCATGCGAAGTCGACCGACCCGGCGAAGATGGTGCAGGCGATCAGGGACATCAAGTGGCCAGCCGGAGCCTTCGTGACCTACGGCAAGGCGAAGCTCGACTACACCGAGAAGTCGGCGTTCCCGACCCTGCCGGACGATGCCTTCGCCGTCGTGCAGGTGGCACCGCTCGAGGGCGGTCAGTACCCGCCGGTCGACGTGTTCCAGCCCAAGGTGAAGAAATAGGGGCCGGGAGTCCCCTGGGTCCGTGGACGCGACATCGGCGTCCACGGACCCGTCCCCGATTCGGAGGTCGATCATTCCCACCGCATTCGTCACCGGCGCCTCAGGGCTGATCGGCCGCGCCACCGCCAATGCCATGGAAGCGGATGGCTGGACCGTGGTCAGGAGCGATCGGGCGGCGCCTCCGACGGAGGCCGGCCCGTCGGCGAAGTTCCTGAGAAGGGAGCTCGACGAGATCGTCCCCGCGGACCTGGACGGCTGCGACGTCCTCGTGCACGTCGCCGCCATGACGCTCTCCGCCCAGCAGGCCAGGTTCGGGGAGTCGGCCGTCGACCAGGCCAGCGCCGAGGGCATGCTGGCCAGCAACGTCACGGCCACCGACCAGCTGTTCCGGGCGGCGCTCGAGGCCGGGGCGAGCGGCGTGGTCTACACCTCGACCTCCGGCGTCTACGGACTTCCGGAGAACCACCCCGATCTTCCCCCGGGCGCCGCCGTCGGCTCCCGCGGGCCCTTCGCTCCGGCGTCGCTCTACGCGCAGACCAAGTTCCTGGGGGAGGGCCTGGCCGAGTACTACGCGACGATCGGCTCGACGCGGTTCGTCAGCATCCGCCCCACCTTCGTCTACGGGCTCGACCGGCGCACCGGTGTCCCCGGCATGTTCGCGCAGTTCATCGTCGACGCGATCGAGGGCAGGCCGGCTGTGCTGCGCTCGCCGTTCGGCGCGCTGGGCCGGCTGCAGCCGATGTACGCCCCGGACATCGGCGTCGCCATCCGGGCCTGCGCGGACCTGCTCGTCATCGGTGCCCTTCCCCCGTATTCCGCGATCAACTCGCCGACCCGTGACCTGCTCACCGTGGCCGAGATGGTGGAGATCATCGGCAGGGAGTCGGGCAACGAGTCCCTGAGCATCGAGGTGCCGGGCGACCTGATCCCGGAGATGCGGATGCCGGTGATGGAGACCGAGGACGCCTTTCGGCTCCTCGGGGTCGACCAGCGGTTCCCGCTCGCCGCCGCCGTGCGTGACATGCGCGAGCGCCTGGGGCGTTAGCCCACGCGCACCGTCTCGGCGGCCGAGGCGACGACGCTGCGGAGGTAGGCCTGCTCGCTGAACACGGTGATCGCGTCCTCCCGCCCGCCGACCGAGATCGAGGCGACGCAGCGCCCCGCCTTGTCGAAGATGGGCGCCGCCACCGAGGCGTCGGCGCTGTAGCCGCGCTGGCTGCCGTGGTAGACCTCGTAGCCCCGGTTCTTGATCGTGGCCAGACGCTGCTTGAAGGCCTTGAGGTGTTGCGTCTGAGCCCCTGACAGGCGATCGGGGGAGACCCGGCCCTCCCAGGCCCGCCTGGCGCCGCCGGAGTCGTGCGCGAGCAGGACCCGGGGGGACGCCCCGTCCTCGTAGCGCAGCCAGCCGCCGGGACGCAGCCAGGTCGGGTCGTACGCCGTGCCCTCGATCGTCTCGAGGCAGACCGCGCGGTCTCCGCTCGCCACGAACAGGAAGATGGTCTGGCCGAACCTCTGGGAGAGGTACTTCATCACCGGCATCGCCTCACGGCGGATCGCCGACTGGTCGAGAGCGCTTCTTCCGGTGGCGAGCAGCTGCGCCCCGATCCGGTACCGCCCACGGGAGGCCTCCTCCACCCAGCCTCGATCCACCAGGGTGCCCAGGATGCGGTAGATCGTGCTGCGCGGCTGGTGCAGCGTGGCCGAGAGCTCGGCGGCCGACAGCGGCCGTTCGGCCGCGAGCGCGCTCATCAGCTCGATCGCCTTGCCCAGAACCTGGATCTCGTTGTCGGCCATGTCGGAGCCTCCTCGCTACGATGGCACCCTTAAGGTACCCCGAGCTCGAGCGTTCGAGGGAGAATCTCGTCTCACGATGCGGACAGGGGGCGCCGGCGACCGGTCTCTCGGCCGGAGCCGGCGCCGCAGTCCTACCTCTTCTGCGTCTTCGGCTGGAACAGGTCGATCGGCTCGTACTGCGAGTCGACCAGCGGAGCGACCTGCACGATCGCGAACGCGCTGTCGGGGATGACCGGGAACACCGACTTCGAGGAGTAGTCCAGCGCGGCCTTGCCGTAGCTCACGAAGTCGCCGGGCTTCCACTGGATGTCGTCGATCGCCTTGACCATCTTCTTCGCGTCCGTCGACCCCGCCTTCTGGGCGGCGGCCGCGAACATCTTCAGCCCGTCGTAGGCGACGGAGGTCGCGCTGCTGAAGTTCAGTGTTCCGCCGAGGGAGCTGATTCCGGAGAGGAACTTCTTGAACTCGGGCGTCTGCTCGCTCTCCGGGTGCTTGAGCTGCACATCGAAGATGATCATGTGGAGGTTCTCGAGACTCTCCTTGGAGGATTCGAGCGCGAGCCCTCCGGCGAGGGCCGACATCGCGGCGTCCCCGACCATGGGGATGTCGGTGCCGCCGGCGATAGAGGTCCTGGCTGCGACCAGCCGACTGCACGGAGCGCCCTGGCAGGTGGTGAAGATGACATCGGGATGGTCCCCTGCCGCTCTCTGGAACGCGGTCGAGAGGTCGAGATCGGCCGCGTTGTACCTGGTCTCGTGGATCTGCGCGTCGCTGCCCTTGTAGAGGTCGGCGATGGTCTGCACGATGGAGTCTCCTGATGCGTCCTCGGTGACCAGCAGCTCGATCTTCTTGTACCTGTTGGCGTCGGCGTAGGCCTTGAAGGCCGACACGAAGCTCGGCGTCGGCGCGCTGATCAGCTTGTTCAGGGGGTAGGACTTGGGGTCGTCGAGCAGGATCGACGAGGACGCCGCATAGGTGGCGATGCCGGCGCGAGTGGTCACCGGCGTCACCGCGAGCGCCTCGGTGCTGGCGATGGCGGTGTGGATGAGGTCGGGCTTGGTGCCGCTGGCCAGGCGCTGCTGCAGGACGCTGACGGCGACGGTGGGGTCGCTCTTGCTGTCGAGCTTCTCCAGCACGATCTTGCGGCCCAGGATGCCGCCCGACGCGTTGATCTCGTCCATCGCGATCTGAACGCCCTGGAGCTCCTGCGCGGCCTGGGTGGCCTGGGCGCCGGAGATCCCGGCCATGTAGACGAAGGTGAAGGGGTCCTTGTCGGAGGCTGCCGATGGTGACGAGGGGGACGCGGTGCTGCAGGCGCTCAGGGAGAGCGCCGCGACCGCGACCACGGCCAGTGCTGTGAACTTCATGTGCTTGTGTCCTCTTCGACTGTCGAACGAGACCGTGCGGGGGTCGGACGGTCGGACCAGACCCTAGGTCCGTCCCGTTCGAGAGCAAAGGTTCGGTACCGCATGCTGGGACAGCAGGCGCGCAGCCGCTCGCGATCAGCGGAGCTGGAGCTTCTCCGCCACCGAGGCCACGGTGCTCGTGAAGTCCGCCTGCTCCTGCACTCTCGCCACGGCGTCCTTGCGTCCGCCGACGGTGATCGAAGCGATGCAATGGCCCAGGCGGTCGAAGAGCGGCGCGGCAACCGAGCCGTAATAGCCGAGTCCGCGATTGGCCCCGTTGTAGAACTCGAAACCCTGGGACTTGATCGTCTGCAGGCGCCTTCTGAACGCCCTCAGGCGCTCGGCGCTCTCGCCGGGCATGGTGTTCTCGTCGAGTCGGCTCTCCCACGCGCTTCGTGCCCCGCCCGCGTCATGGGCGAGGAGCACGCGGGGCGAGGCCCCTTCCTCGTAGCGGAGCCACCCACCGGTCCGCAGCCATGTCGGGTCGTACTCCGAGCCGTCGATCCGCTCCAGGCAGATCGCCTTGTCGCCGCTCGGGACGAAGAGGTACACGGTGAGGCCGGTGCTCCGCCAGAGGTGCTTCATCGCGGGAAGCGCGATCTCCCTGAGTCGCGACTGGTCGAGAGCGCTGCGGCCGGTCGCGAGGAGTTGGGCGCCGATGCGGTAGCGCCCGTGCTGGGCCTCCTCGATCCAGCCGCGCTCGGCCAGGGTTCCCAGGATGCGGTAGACCGTGCTCCTGGGTTGACCGAGCCGGGCGGAGAGCTCCGCCGCGGAGAGCGGCCTGCCGGAGGCCAGCAGATCCATGAGCTCGACCGCCTTGCCCAGTACCTGGATGTCGCCCTTCACCATCTCGAAGCCTCCTTGCTGCGATAGGACCTCAAATTACCGGAATCCGGGAGGATGAAGGCCCTCCGGCGTCCCACGATCCGGACAAAGATGTCCGGGTTCTGCCATGCGGCTAGCGTCCGAATGGACCGACGGCGAACCGCCGAGCCGGTGGATGCGACGAGGAGGTCGAACGGATCATGCGACGTGCTTTCGAGGACTACAAGGACGAGTTCGCGTGCGCGTCGCTCAGACGCGAGGACGGCATCCTCGAGGTGAGGCTGCAGACGGACGGCGGCTCATGGGTCTGGGGAATGGGACCGCATGCCGAGCTGCCATATCTGTGGCGCGCAGTGGGGGAGGACCCCGAGAACCGGGTGGTGATCCTCACCGGGACCGGAGAGAACTTCAGCGGTCCCGAGGCGGCTCCGGCCACGCGCTCGGTGGGCAACAGCCTCGACCCGGTGCGCTGGTTCGAGATCATGCGCGAGGCGAAGCAGATGCTCCTGTACGAGCTCGACGTCGACGCGCCGATGATCGCCGCGATCAACGGACCGGCCTACCGCCACATGGAGATCCCGCTGCTCTGCGATGTCGTGCTCGCCTCGGAGGACGCGGTCTTCGAGGATGCCGCCCACGTCAAGCACGGCAATCTCGCCCCGGGAGACGGGATGAACATCGTGCTCGGTCTGCTCATGGGCATCAACCGCGCACGCTACCTGCACTTCACCGGCCAGCGCCTCACCGCGCAGGAGGCGAAGGAGTACGGCCTGGTCAACGAGATCCTGCCGAAGGACAGAGTGCTCGACCGGGCGTGGGAGCTCGCCAGGCAGCTCGCCGAGAAGCCCGATTCTCTGCTGCGCTCCTCGCGCATGATCGTCACCAACCACCTCAAGCGCGAGATGTTCACCATCCTGCCCGAGCATCTGCTCTACGAGGGCCTGGCCCAGCTCGACCAGTCCGACCCGATGCGCGCGCCGAAGGGCTGAGGCCGTCGGCCGCGGTCGCGAACGACAGCGGATACCCAGCCTGAGCCCGGCATCGCGACGTATCCTGTCGTCGGACGCGCACGATCCTCGCGTGCGCACTGAGGTGATCGCCATGAAGAAGTCCGTTCGCTGGCTGCCCGCCGTCATCGCTCCGGCGATCGTCGCGGCCGCCGTCATCGCCGTTCCTGCCGTCGCGGACGCCGCTGCCGCCCCTCCGGCCAAGTCCGCCGAACAGGTGCTGGCTCTGATCGCGAAGAGCGCGGATGCCCACTACTCCGGGACCGTGAGGCAGAGCTCCAGCCTCGGCCTGCCGCAGCTGCCGGCCACGGGCGCCGGTTCCGGCTCGGCGGATGCCGCAGTGCTCGATCTGCTGACCGCCTCGCACACCGTGCGCGTGTTCGCTGACGGGCCGGGCAAGCAGCGGCTGCAGGTCCTCGACAGCCTCGCCGAGCGTGACGTCGTCCGCAACGGCGCGGAGGTCTGGGGCTACGACTCGAAGCAGAACGAGGCGACGCACCTCACCCTCCCCTCGAAGTCGGCGAAGGCCGATCTCGGCTCGACGACCCCGGGCGACCTCGCGACGAAGCTGGTCGAGGCGATCGACCCGTCGACCCGGATCGCGGTGGACAAGAGCGCGAGCGTCGCCGGCCGCCCGGCCTACCGGCTGACCCTCACCCCGAAGTCCGCCGGCACCCTCGTCGCCGATGTGACGCTCTCGGTGGACGCGTCCACCGGCCTGCCGCTCAAGGTCGTCGTCGACGCGAAGGGGCAGAAGGACCCGGCGTTCAGCGTCGGGTTCACCTCAATCGACTTCTCCGCGCCCGCGGCACGCACTTTCGAGTTCACCCCGTCCAAGGGCGCGAAGGTGACCACGGAGTCCACCCCCGAGCCGTCGGCGCACTCGAGCACCGAGGCAATGCCCCGGCCGACGGTGACCGGAACCGGTTGGGACTCGATAGTCGAGCTGCCCTCTGCCGGATCCGTCCCCGCCCCCGACCCGAGCCAGACCGCGCTGCTCGACGAGCTGACCACGGCGGTGGACGGCGGTCGCGCACTGCAGACCTCGCTCGTCTCCGTGCTGCTGACCTCCGACGGCCGGGTGCTCGCCGGAGCGGTTCCGGTCTCGGCTCTCGTGACGGCAGCGGCGCAGTAGCCGACGGCCAGTGTCAGCCGAGCTCGCGATCCGCACCGAGGGTCTGACCAAGCGGTTCGGCCATCAACGGGCGGTGGACTCGATCGACCTGGCAGTCCCGCGAGGCTCGGTGTTCGGCTTCCTGGGCCCGAACGGATCGGGCAAGACCACCACCATCCGCATGCTGCTGGGGCTGGTCTCGGCGACGAGCGGCGACATCCGGATGCTCGGCGAGAGCATGCCGGGCGCGCTCGCCTCGGTCCTGCCGCACGTCGGAGCCCTGGTCGAGGGGCCGGCGTTCTATCCCTTCCTCTCCGGGAGGTCGAACCTGCACCGGCTGGACTCGGCCGACCGCCATTCGGTGTCGGCCACCCGTGGGTCGCGGGTCGACGCAGCCCTCGACCGGGTCGGCCTGTCGGCCGCGGCGGACAAGAAGGCGCACGCCTATTCGCTCGGCATGAAGCAGCGCCTCGGGCTGGCCGGCGCCCTGCTCGCGCGGCGGGAGCTGTTCATCCTGGACGAGCCGACGAACGGGCTCGATCCGCAGGGCACCCGTGAGGTGCGGGGCATCATCCGCTCACTGACGGATGACGGTGCGACGGTGTTCGTGTCCAGTCACCTGCTCACCGAGATCGAGCAGCTCTGCTCCCACGTGGCGATCATGAGCGCCGGACGGCTGGTCGCTCAGGGCCCCATCGACGAGCTGCGCCGAGTGGGGAATCCGCGGGTCGTCGTGCGCACCCCCGACACGGCCGAGGCGCGCCGGGTGCTCGCCTCCCTCGGACTGACGCTGGGCGAGGCGGCGTCGGCCGAGCTCACCGTGCCGTCGGAGCAGGTGACCGCGGCCCTGGTCGCAGCCGGGGTGCGCGTGCGCGGCCTGACCGTCGAGGGGCAGACCCTCGAGGAGCGGTTCGTGGCGCTCACCGGGGAGGGCTTCGATGTCGCAGGCTAGGCCGCGGCCGTTCGCGCTCCTGGGCTCGGAGCTGGCGACCCTGTTCCGCCGCCGGCGCACCTGGGCGATGCTCGGCGCCCTCGCACTCGTGCCGATCCTGATCGCCGTCGCGGTGCGGGTCACCTCGTCCGGCTCCGGTGGCCCGGCCTTCCTCGGGCAGATCACGCACAACGGCCTCTTCGTCGCCTTCACCGCGCTGACCGTCTCGATCCCGCTGTTCCTGCCGCTCACCATCGGAGTGGTCGCCGGCGACACGATCGCCGGGGAGGCGAGCCTCGGAACGCTGCGCTATCTGCTGATCGCGCCGGCCGGCCGCATCCGTCTGCTGCTGGTCAAGTACGCCGGCGCGGCGGCGTTCGCGATCGCCGCGGTCCTCGTGGTCGTGCTCGTCGGCGTCGGCATCGGGGCCCTGCTGTTTCCGATCGGCCCGGTCACGCTGCTCTCCGGCGACAGCATCGGCGGCGGAGAGTTCGCCGTGCGCGCAATCCTGCTGGTCGGATACGTCGCCCTTTCGCCGCTCGGGCTGAGCGCGATCGGGCTGTTCATCTCCACGATGACGACGGTCCCGGTCGGCGCGATGGCGGCGACGGCGGTGCTCGCCGCGGCATCCCAGATCGCGGACTCCCTGCCCCAGCTCGACTGGCTGCACCCCTGGCTGTTCAGCCACTACTGGCTGGGCTTCGGCGACCTGCTGCGCAACCCGATCGTCTGGGACGCCTACGGTCAGAACGCGCTCCTGCAGCTCGGCTATGTCGTGGTGTTCGGCGCCCTGGCCTACGGCCGCTTCGCCACCAAGGACATCCTCAGCTGACGGCTCCAGGCGAGGCCGCCGGGGCGAACACGAGCTCGGCGAGCTCGCGCTCCGTGTGCAGCCGCCAGTAGAGGGGAGCGACGAGCTCGGGCTCGGCCCCCGGCTGGTTCCCGAGCCAGGCGTTGATCGCGATGTGCGCGACCTGCACCCCGCGCTCGCCGACCGCCGCGTGCAGGCTCAGCGCCCAGTTGCGCAGGGCGGCGGCGGCGAGGGCAACGCTGCCGAAGGTGGAGTTCGGGTACACCGACGAGGCTCCGGTGGTGACGATGATGGTGCCCTCGCCGCGGTCCAGCATGGCCGGGAGCACGTGCTGGATCGCCGTGATCGCGCCGTGCACGTAGAACTCGAGCTGCTGCTGCGCGGTCTCGACGGTCACGTCCTGTGGGGGGACCCCGCCGCTGCCCGTGCTGGAGGGGGAGTACTCGAGCACGTCGATCGGTCCTAGCCGCTCCTCGACACTGCTCAGCGCGGCCGTGACCGATGGACGGTCCAGGACGTCGGCGATGAAGGCCTCGGCGCGGTGCCCCTCGGCGGTGAGCGTGTCCACCAGCGCGTCAAGCGGTTCGGCGCGGCGCGCGAGGAGCGCGATCGAATAGCCGTTTCCGGCGAACTGGCGGGCGATGGCCAACCCCATTCCGGGGCCGGCACCGACGATGGCGGCGACGGGCATGCTCCACGACCTTTCTGATGAAGACTCTCGTCTCAACCCTATGCGGCCATGCAAGGCGAGGGTGCGCTCAGCTCCAATCCTCGGCGAGCACGCTCTCGCCGAGGCTTAGCGTTCGGTGTCGAGCACCCCGCCGGCCTCGCGCAGAAGCCGGGTGAGGCCGGCGGCTCCTGCCTCGGCCCATGCCCTGCGCTGGCGTTCAGCGCCACCGCCGTTCTCGATCAAAGCGGAAGCGGATGTCGCAGCGAACTCCGCGTCGCCCATGCGCTCGAGGGTGCCCGCGATCACCGAGAGCAGGGCATCGACCACCTCGGCGGCCGGGCGCAGCTCACCGGACGGCGGATGCACGAGCTCTCCGGTGAGCCCGTCGCGGGTCGCCTGCCAGAGCGACGCGTCGAGGAACTCCGGGTCCGGCTGCTCGTCACCGAGTCGTCCGTCGAGGGCGGCGCGGACGAGCGCGCGGCTGAGCACCGCCATCAGCACGCTCTGCTCGGCGTCGAGCTGGGCGTCGAAGACGCGGATCTCGACGGTGGGGTTGTTCTGCGAGATCCTGGCGTTCCAGGCGACGGATGCGACGTCCGGGGTTCCGCCGACTCCGATCAGCGCCGCCAGCCGGCGGTCGTAGTCCTCTTCTCCCGCGAAGACCGGCGGGCATCCGCTGGTGGTCCAGCGCCGCATCTGCATGCTGCGCCAGCTGGCGAAGCCGGTGTCCCGTCCATGCCAGAAGGGGGAGTTGCCGCTCATCGCGAGCAGCACGGGCAGCCAGGGCCGGATGCGGTTGAGCGCGTCGACGCCCTCGGCCCGCGACGGAACGGCGACATGAACGTGCAGCGCGTTGATCTGGTGGTCCCGGGTGACTCCCGCGTAGGTCGACGCGACCTTGCGGTACCGGGCGGCGTCGCTGAGGGTGGGGTCGCCGCGGGCGGCGAACGGCATGCCGATGCTCGCGGCGACGGCCCCGTGGCGCTCGGCGGCCTCGGCGGCCCTGTGGCGGAACTCGCAGATCGCCTCCATCGCCTCCTGGGCGTCGTGGAAGATCGGCGAGGAGTACTCCAGCTGCGAGGCGAGGAACTCGCGGGACATGAAGGGGCCGAGCCGCGGATCCTCGATCAGCTCCGCGATCACGGGAGCAGCGACATCCATCGGCTCCAGCGTGTCGGGCTTCAGGAGCATCAGCTCCTCTTCCATGCCGAACGTCGTCATCGCGGGCCTCCGCTCTCGGGCACCACGGTACGTGAGCCCCGGGAATGCGCCTACCGGTTGATCGAAGAACGACACTCCGGTACCGGTGACGGCGGCTACCGCAGCAGTTGGAAGAACGACCTCACATCGCCCAGCCACAACGTCGGCTGCTCGAATGCGGCGAAATGGCCGCCGCTCGGCATCTCCGTCCACTGGCGGATGTCGGTGTAGCGCTCCTCGATCCAGCGGCGGGATGCCGGATAGATCTCCCGGGGGAAGGCGGCCAGCCCCACCGGGACCTGGATCGGCGGATACCCGCTGCCGCCCGCGTCGCGTCGCGACTCGTAGTACAGCGCCGCCGCCGAGCCGACGGAGTCCGCGGCCCAGTAGAACATGATGTTGGTGAGCAGCTCGTCGCGGTCGAAGCTGGACACGTCGGCGTCGCTCCAGGTCTGGAACTTCTCGATGATCCAGGCGGCGAGGCCCGCCGGGGAGTCGCTCTGCGCGATCGCCAGCGACATCGGCTTGGTGGCCTGGAGGAGGGAGTAGCCCCGCTCGTTGGCGGCGAAGTCGGCGCCGCGCTTGAGCCTGATCGCGTCCTCGCCGACGGCGCTCTTCTCGAAGGCCTTGCGGTCGAACTGCCAGCCGAACAGCGGCATGTTGCTGTGGAACCCGAGCACGCTCTCCGGGTGCAGCGACGCGAGCTTCGCGCCGATCACCGCCCCCCAGTCGCCGCCCTGCACGCCGTAATGCGCGTAGCCGAGCTTCTCGGTCATCAGCGTGTTGAAGGCCTCGGCCGATCGGGTCACGCCCCAGCCGGGCTCGGACGGCTTGCCGCCGAAGCCGTATCCCGGCAGCGACGGCATGACCACGTCGAAGCTGAGTCCGTTCGCGTCGGGGGTCACCAGCTGCTCCAGCACACCGCGGAACTCGACGACCGAGCCGGGCCAGCCGTGCAGGAGCAGCAGCGGGATCGGGTTCTCGCCCCGTCCGGCGACCTTCCAGACGTGCAGGTCCAGGCCGTCCACCTCGATGAGGAAGGGGTCGAAGCCGTTGAACCACGCTTCGTGCTGGCGCCAGTCGTACCCGTCCGCCCAGTAGGCGCAGAGCTCCCTGACGAAGTCGAGATCGGCACCGGCGGCCCACGGCTCGTAGGGCAGCGGGGCGGGCCAGCGGGTGCTCCGGAGCCGGCTGCGCAGATCGTCCAGCACACCGTCGGGAACCGCGATGGGGGCCGGCCGGGCGCCGGAGGGAAGAGAGGTCGACGTCGACATTCCGCCACCCTAGCAGCGGGCGGCATCCCTAAGCTTGGGCCATGAAGCAGCAGTCGCTGGCGGTTGCCGTCGCGCAGTTCGCGCCGGGCGCGGACCCCGAGGGGAACCTCGCAAGCATCCGGGATCTCGCCACGGAGGCCGCGGCGAAGGGCGCGAGGCTGGTCGTGTTCCCGGAGTACTCCTCCTCCTTCACGCCGGAGCTCGGACCGCATTCGGTCGCTGCCGCCCAGCCGCTCGACGGGCCCTTCGTGGCCGGGCTGGGAGCGCTCGCGAAGGTGCTCGGCATCCACCTCGTCGCCGGGGTCCTCGAGACCACGAGCGATCCCGGCCGCCTCTCCAACACCCTGGTCGCGCTCGGGCCGACAGGCGCGCTGGTCGCGACCTATCGCAAGCTGCACCTGTACGACGCCTTCGGGCAGCGGGAGAGCGACTGGGTGGTGCCCGGTCCGCTCGACGAGCCGCAGACCTTTCCGCTCGCCGGCCTGACGGTCGGCCTCGAGACCTGCTACGACATCCGCTTTCCCGAGGTCACCAGGCGTCTGGTGGATGCGGGGGCGGACCTGATCCTGCTGCCGGCCGAGTGGGTGCGCGGCCCGCTCAAGGAGCAGCACTGGCGCACTCTGGTGACGGCCCGCGCGATCGAGAACACGGTCTACATCGCCGCGGCCGACCAGGCCCCTCCGATCGGAGCCGGCAACAGCATGGTGGTCGATCCGATGGGGGTTGAGCTCGTCACCATCGGCGAGTCGACCGGTGTCGCCGTGGCCTGGGTCAGCGCGTCGCGAGTCGCCGAGGTGCGCGCTGTGAACCCCGCATTGGGGCTACGGCGGTTCGGGATTCGTCCGCTGTAGTCGAGGCGCCCCGGTTAGAGTGAACCGACCTTTATCTCGGGGGAGAAGTCATGGGCGATCAGGCCTACCGCGTGATCGTGATCGAAGACGATCAGGATGTCGCGCTCTACACGCAGACGGTGCTGCAGAAGCGGGGCTGCGTCGTCCAGGTGATCTCCGACCCGCTGCTCGCCAGGGCCGCCATCGTGAGCTTCGAGCCCGACGTGGTGATCACCGACATCGAGATGCCGGGCATGTCCGGCCTCGAGCTGATCGATCAGATCCGCGCCGAGCGGCCAGGCACGCCGGTCGTCGTGATGACGGCGCACGTCTCCGTCGACTACGCGGTGAGCGCGCTGCGCAGCAACGCCGACGAGTTCCTCACCAAGCCGGTCTCCTCGGCCGACCTGTTCTCCGTGGTCACCAGGCTCGCCGAGAGGTTCCGCCGGGCGAAGGCCGCGGCTCCCCCGCGGGAGGCCGTGCTCGCCATCGGGGCCCATCCCGACGATGTCGAGATCGGCGTCGGCGGCATCCTCGCCGCCCACCGTTCGGCCGGCGACACGGTGACCATCCTCACCCTCTCCCGCGGGGGGCGCGGCGGCGAGGCCGACGACCGGCAGCACGAGTCGCTCGCCGCGGCCGAGCTGATCGGGGCGCGGCTCTTCCTCGAGGATCTCGTCGACACCCGCATCGGCAACGCGGACCCCACGGTCGGGATCATCGAGCGGGTGGTGCGCGAGACGCAGCCGACCATCGTCTACACCCACAGCAACCACGACCGGCACCAGGACCACCGTGCGGTGCACGACGCGAGCCTGGTCGCCACCCGCGGCGTGCGCACCGTCGCCTGCTACCAGAGTCCGTCGGCGACGGTGGACTACCGCCCCAACCGCTTCGTCTCCATCGACGGCTTCACCGAGACCAAGCTCGCGCTGCTGAGATGCTTCGGCTCGCAGGCCGGCATCCGCAGCTACCTCGAGCCCGACTTCGTGCTGGCCACCGCCCGCTACTGGTCCCGCTACGGCGCCGGGGCGATCAGCTGCGAGCCGCTCGAGATCGTGCGTGAGGCGGCGGATGTCTCGGTCACCCGCTCCGACATCGCGGCGGCCGTCCGTGCCGAGAGGGAACGCTCGGTCCGCGATGGAGAGGCGAGGGCATGAGCGTCGCCAAGGCCCTCGTGACCGGTGCCGGCGGTCCGGCGGGCGTCGCGGTCATCCGCTCGCTCCTCGGCCGGGACGACGTCGAGGTCTTCAGCGCCGACATGGACGGCTGGGCGAGCGGGCTCTATCTCGTGCCGCCCGAGCGCCGGCGCATTGTGCCGCGCGGCGACTCGCCCGACTTCGTCGACGCCGTCGCCGAACTGTGCCGCCAGGATTCGATCGACGTGCTCTTCTCGACGGTCGACGCGGAGCTCCCGGCCCTCGCTGCCAGGCGCATCGAGCTCGAGCCAACGGTGCTCGCCGCCCCGTCATTGCAGACCCTGCAGACCGCTCTGGACAAGTTCGCGCTGGCCTCGGCCGTCGAGTCGCACGCGGCGGTTCCGGTGACCAAGCTGGTCGGCCCCGCGGCGCTCGCCGTCGACTGGGACTTCCCGATCATCGTCAAGCCGCGCCGGGGTGCCGGCTCCCGCGGGGTGCGTCTCGTGCACGACCGCCCGGCCCTCGAGGCCCTGGGCGATGACGACACCCTGATCGCTCAGGAGCTGCTGCCGGGCGACGAGTTCTCGGTCGACGTGTTCGCGGATGCCGCGGGCCGGGTGCTCGCGGCCGTGCCGCGCACCCGCACCAGGGTCGACTCCGGAGTCTCGATCGCGGGGCGGACGGTGAAGAGCCGGGAGCTGGAGGAGACCGCGACCGCGGTCGCTGAGGCGATCGGCCTGGTCGGCGTGGCGAACGTGCAGCTGCGCTACTCCACCGCCGGTGTTCCCGCCCTGCTCGAGGTCAACCCCAGGTTCCCGGGCGCCATGCCGCTCACCATCGCCGCTGGAGTGGACATGCCGTCGCTCGCGCTCGACCTTGCGCTCGGTCACGTGCTGCCGGCGTCGATCGGGTTCAGGGAGCTGGCCAACGTGCGCTATCTCGAGGACGTCTTCGTCGATCCTGCCGAGATCCTCTTCTCCGAGAACGCGGCGCACGGGGAGGGTGACGAGTGAGCGGGATCCTGCGCGGCGATCACCACGTGCACTCCACCTTCTCCGACGATGCGGTGAGCACCCTCGCCGAGAACATCGCTGCGGCCTCGGCGGCGGGGCTGACCGAGCTGCGCCTGGTCGACCACGTGCGGGAGTCCACGACCTGGGTGCCCGAGTTCCTCGCCGCGGTCGCGGCCGAGCCGGTGCCGGCCGGCCTCGAGGTGCTCACCGGCGTCGAGGCGAAGATCCTGGACGCGTCGGGTCGGCTCGATCTGCCGTCAGGCCTGGGCGGTCTCACCGTGCTCATCGCCGACCATCAGTTCCCCGGTCCGGACGGCCCGTGGTCGCCGCGCGAGGCGCGCAAGCGGCTGGACGGCGGCCTCGCCGTGCCCGACGCCCTCGACCTGCTGATCGGCGCCACCATCGGCGCGATGGGCGCGGTCGAGAGCGCCCAGCTCGCGCACTGCTTCTCGATCCTGCCGAAGGTGGGCCTCAGCGAGGATGATCTCAGCGACGAGCAGCTCATGGCCTGGGCGGTCGCGGCGGCTCGCACCGGCACTCCGGTCGAGGTCAACGAGAAGTGGGGATGCCCAGGACCGCGTGCTCTCGCCGCCGCTCTCGCAGCGGGCGCCGCTCTGGTCGCCTCCACCGACAGCCACGTGGCGATCGACGTCGGCCGATATGACAGAGTTCCTGCGCTCCTGGACGGGGTGCCGGCACGATGATCGCGGACATCCTGCTGGTCGCGCTGGAGTACTTCCTGCTCCTGCTCGTCGCCACCGGCGCGATCCCGGTGGCCTCGCAGGCGTACTCCTTTCTCGCCATCCCCCTGCACGCCTTCATCAACCACTACAAGAAGGCCGCCCCCACCCTGCCGCGGGTGGCCATCGTCATCCCCGCCTGGAACGAGGCGGCGGTGATCGGCAGCTCGATCGACCGGCTGATGGCGCTCGACTATCCCCGCAACCGGCTTCGCGTCTTCGTGGTGGACGACGCCAGCACCGACGAGACTCCGCAGATCGTCGAGCGCAAGGAGCAGGAGTACCCCGGTTCCGTGGTGCACCTGCGTCGCGAGAAGGGCGGACAGGGCAAGGCGCACACTCTCAACCACGGCATCGCGATCGTGCTCCAGGACGACTGGATGGAGGCGCTCCTGGTCATGGATGCCGACGTCAAGTACCAGTCGGATTCCCTGCGCCGCATGACGCGCCACTTCGCGGATCCCGAGGTCGGCGCGGTCTCCGCGTACATCCGTGAGGGCAGCGCCGACAAGAACTACCTCACCCGCTTCATCGGCGTGGAGTACGTCCTCTCCCAGCCCGCTTCCCGCCGCGCGCAGAACGTGCTCGGCGCCCAGGCCTGCCTGGCCGGCGGAGCCCAGCTGCACACCAGGGAGAACCTGCTCGCGATCGGGGGACGCATCGACACGACCTCGCTCGCCGAGGACACCGTCACCACCTTCGAAACCCAGCTGCACGGCCGGAAGGTCGTGTTCGAGCCGCTCGCGATCGTCCTCGCCGAGGAGCCGGACTCGATCCGCGCCCTCTGGAAGCAGCGGCTGCGCTGGGCGCGCGGCAACGTCTCGGTCACGTCGCGCTATCGGAAGGTCTGGTTCAGGCCGTCACCGGTCCACAAGCTCGGAACGATCTCCTTCGGCCTGATCTGGTTCAGCCTGTGGCTGCTGCCGGTGGGGATGGTCCTCTCCTCGATCGGCCTGCTCGGGCTGCTGCTGCTCGACAGCGAGATGGCGGCTCTGATCTTCCGAGCGCTGTGGATCTCGGCCGCCTGCACCTACGTGTTCATCCTCGCCCTGGGGTCCCAGACCGATCCGCGAGCCAGCGGCACCGGGTGGCGCGAGGTGCTGACCTTCCCGGGCGTCATCAACATGGTCGTCATGCTCACCGCGTTCTTCCCCGGGCTGGTCGAGGTCGACATCCCCGCCCTGTTCGGCCTGCGGCTGACCGAGCACGGTCTGTTCATCCTCACCGTCTGCATCTACGTATGGATTCCGTTCTCGATGGTCGGGGCGTGGTTCGCCAAGCTCGTCGAGCCGACCTGGATCGGCAGGTTCCTCTCGCCGCTCCTCATCTACCTGGTGGGCTACGGCTCGCTGCTGTGCGCCATCACCGTCGATTCCTACATCAAGGAGCTCCGGCATGCGGAGGCGAAGTGGGACAAGACCGAGAAGACGGGACGAGTGCTCGCATGAGCGAACGCGACGACGGCGCCGATGATCTGCGCGAGCGCACGATCATGGCCGAGCTCCAGCGCGATCGGAGGAACGAGCACCGGCTCATCCCGCAGACCCTGATCGCCTTCGCGGTCGTCGCGATCCTCGTCGTGATCCGGCAGGTGTTCTTCGCATGACGGCGCCGACCGAACCCGGCGAGCGCGTCCGCGTGCTCGTCGTCGACGACAGCGAGGACCAGCGGATGCTCCTCGCCCGCTACTTCGAGAAGGCCGGCTGCGAGGTCGTCGCGGTCGAATCGGCCGAGGACGCGATCCTCGCCTACGGCCGTTGGATCCCGGAGCTCGCGGTGATCGACCTGCTGCTGCCCGGCATGAACGGCTGGGACCTGACCGCGAGGCTGAAGGCCGACCGGCCGCGGTGCGCGATCGCGATCACCTCCGTGCTCGACGCCACGGATTATCCCGATGCCGGTGCGGTGCTCCCGAAGCCGTTCACCGGTGCTCAGGTGCGCCGGGTGCTGCGCGACCTGGTTCCGAGATGGAGCGGCAGATGAGCGCGACTGTGGTGATCGCGGATGACGACCCGGACATCCGCGCACTGGTCGCGATCGCGGTCGCCCGAGCCGGTCTCGTCCTGCTGCACTCGGCCGCCGACGGCGCCGAGGCGTGGAACGCGCTGAGCCGGCACCGCCCCGATCTCGCGGTGCTCGACGTCTCGATGCCCGGGCAGTCCGGCCTGGAGCTGTGCCGCAGGCTGCGCGCTGACGAGGCCCTCTCCGGCACCACGGTCGTGCTGCTGACCGCCGGCGTCGACCAGCAGTCGCACGAGGCCGGAACGCTGGCCGGCGCCGACCACTTCCTCAGCAAGCCCTTCAGCCCCAAGGCGCTGAGCCTGAGTCTCGCCGAGATCGCGGAGCCCCGGCGGTGAGGTCGATGTGGGCTCGGCTGCTGCACCGCATCTCGGTGGACAACCCGTCGCCGCTGCTCAAGCAGTTCCCCACGACCGTCGCGTTCGTCGTGGCTGTCGTGCTCGCCCTCGCCGTCCCCTCCCTGGTCCTCTCTCAGCCGGTGAGCCTGGCGGCCGGCGCGGCGGTCATGCTCGTCGTCACGATCATGGCGATCCGCTTCACGAGGAACGGCAGTGAGACGCGCTGGGTGCTGAGCGTCCCCATCCTCTCCCTGCTCGCCATCGCCCTGCTCAGGCACGCCACCGGCGGCACGGCCTCGCTGTTCTCCTCGATGATCATCCTTCCCGTGGTCTGGATCGCGGCCGAGAAGGGCCGGCGCTGGATCGTCGTCTCCATCGTCGGCACCTCGGTGGCTCTGATGCTCTCGCATCTGCTCGATTGGAAGCTGCCGCAGAACGAGGGGGAGTGGCTTCGCGGCCTGATCACCCCGTTCGTCTTCGGCATCGCGGCGGCGGTCATCAACGAGCTCTCCCGGCAGGCGAGGGTGCGTGCCGAGCGCAACGCGGCGATGGCCGGCGAGCTCGAGGGGCTGCTCGACGACGCGCGCGCGAACGAGGCGCGGCTGCGGTCGCAGGACAGGCTGATGCGCAGCATCTGGGATGCGGTCACCGAGCAGTCGGTGATCGGGACGGACGTGACGGGCCTCATCGACGTCTGGAACCCGGGGGCCGCCGTGATGCTCGGCTGGACCGAGAAGGAGGTCCGCGGCAGACGCTATATCACTGACTTCCACCTCGAAGAAGAGCTCGAGCTGCGGGCGAAGGAGCTGTCGTACCCGCCGGGAGCGACGGTGCTCAATCCCGGCTTCTCCGCCCTGGTCGAGTCCGCGAGGCTCGGTCGAGCCGAGGTGCCGGAGTGGACCCAGGTGCGTCACGACGGCAGCCACGTCTCGGCCTCGATCGCCGTCACGCCGCGGCTGGGCGAGGACGGCAGCACGATCGGCTACCTCTTCGTCGGCACCGACGTGACCCAGGCGCTCGAGGTGTCCCGGCTCAAGGACGAGTTCGTCGGCCTCATCTCGCACGAGCTGCGCACCCCGTTGAGCTCCATCCTCGGCTATCTGGAGCTCATGCGCGATGACGAGGACTCGCCGCTCTCGGAGGAGCAGCTGCAGTATCTCGGGGTGGCCGAGCGCAACGCGCACCGGCTGCTTCGGCTGGTCGGCGACCTTCTCTTCACGGCACAGGTGACCTCCGGCAGGTTCCCTCTCGATCTCGGCCCGGCCAATCTCAGCGAGATCCTCTCCGCCTCGATCGAGACCGCTCGCCCGACGGCGGAAGCGGCCGGCGTCGGCCTCGTGCTCGACCTGCCCGACGAGCCGACCGTGATCCGAGGGGACGCCCTGCGGCTCGGCCAGGCCTGCGACAACCTCATCTCGAACGCGGTCAAGTTCACCCCGCGCGGCGGGACGGTCACCGCCAGCCTCACCGTCACCGCCGACGACGCGATAGTCACCGTCCGGGACACCGGCCTCGGCATCCCCGCCGCGGAGATCGACCAGCTCTATTCGCGCTTCTTCCGCGCCTCGACGGCGACCAGGAACGCCGTCCCCGGCGTCGGCCTCGGCCTGACCATCACCAAGGCCATCGTCACGGCCCACGACGGGGAGCTGGATGTCGAGAGCGAGGAGGGCGTCGGAACAGCCTTCATCATGTCCCTTCCCCGCTAGCGCGCGGCCGGTTTCCCCGGCAGCACACGGGCGCCGCGCCGGTGCTGTGCCCCGGCCCCGGGCGCTGTGCCCCGCCGCTGTGCCTCGCCGCTGTGCCCCGCCAGCGCCCCCGCCCTCCGCAATGCGTCCCCTCCTCCGTCGAGTTGACCCAAATCGACCTTCCCGGCCGCGAGAAGGTCGATTTGCGTCAACTCGCTGCGAGGACCCGGTTAGGGGCGCAGGCCTGCGAGTTGCGACGCCGCCCGCTCCAGCACATCTGTCCTCTTGCAGAACGCGAAGCGGACCAGCGAGGCATACCCGGCCTTGTGCTCCTCGCGGACGAAGGCGCTGATCGGGATGGCGACCACCCCGGCCAGCTCGGGGAGGCGCCGGCAGAAGTCCGCGGCATCCGCGAAGCCGAGGGGCGCGGCGTCGGCGACCACGAAATAGGAGCCGTGCGACGGGCTCACGGCGAAACCCGCCTCTCCCAGCCCGGCTGACAGCAGATCTCGCTTCGACGCCAGCGCCCGGGCGATGCCGGTGAAGTAGGAGTCGGGCAGGCCGAGGCCCACCGCGATCGCCGGCTGAAACGGTCCGCCGCCGACGAAGCTGAGGAACTGCTTGACCGCGAGGATCGGCTCGACCAGTTCGGAGGGGGCGGTGATCCAGCCGATCTTCCAGCCCGTGGTGCTGAAGGTCTTGCCGCCGCTGGAGATCGTGACGGTGCGTTCCCGGGCACCCGGCAGGGTCGCGATCGGCTCGTGCTCGCCCTCGAAGCGCAGATGCTCGTAGACCTCGTCGGTCACGATGATGGCGTCGTGCCGGTGCGCGAGCTCGACGATCAGCTCCAGGATCGCGCGAGGCAGCACGGCGCCTGTCGGGTTGTGCGGATTGTTGACCAGGATGATCCGGGTCCGGTCGGTGACCGCGCGGCGCAGCTCGTCGGGATCGGGCTGGAAGTCCGGCGCCCGCAACGCGACGGCCCGCAGTTCTGCCCCGGCCAGGGCGATCACCGCCGCGTAGGAGTCGTAGAAGGGCTCGAAGGTGACGACCTCGTCGCCCGGCTCGATCAGGGCGAGAAGGGTCGCGGCGATCGCCTCGGTGGCGCCGACGGTCACCAGGACCTCGCGATCCGGGTCGACCTCCAGGCCGTAGAAGCGACGCTGATGGGCGGCGATCGCCTCACGCAGCACGGGCATCCCTCGTCCCGGCGGATACTGGTTGAGCCCGTCACGGATCGCCGCCTGCGCCGCCTCGAGCACCTCGACCGGCCCGTCCTCGTCGGGGAAGCCCTGCCCGAGGTTGATCGCTCCAGTCGAGACCGCCAGCGCCGACATCTCGGCGAAGATGGTCGGCCGCAGCTCCCCGTCGGCGCCGAGCAGCATCGCACCGCGGGCGACTCGCTCCCAGGCACCAGGCAGGTTCACATCCCCAAAACTATCGGCTGGCGGATGTCGCGGCTCCCGCTCGTGGCTGTGGAAAGTCTCGCCGTGAAGCGTCGACCTGCCCTAGCGTCGAGCCATGCGGATGCTTTCCCTCGCCGGCGTGGTCGCGATCGTCGCCCTGCTGGCCGGCTGCACCCCGACCGATCCGGTGGTCACACCGCGGCCCGAGCCGAGCGCCACGCCCCTGTTCGCCTCGGAGGATGAGGCGCTCGCCGCGGCGACGGAGGCCTATGCGGCGTATACAGCCGTCTCGGATGCGATTCTCAACGAGGGTGGCATCAATCCCGAAAGGCTTGAGGCAGTCGCAACGGGCGACGATCTCGAGATAAATCTCGCTGCATTTCGGCAGTCAGCATCCCAAGGGGTCCATTCGGTTGGTCAAACCCAATTTGATTCGGTTGTCCTTCAGCGGGTTCTAGAACAGAGCGATGACGGTCTCGAAGTTGTGACGCTGTATCTCTGTGAGGACGTAGCCGGAGTTGATCTCTTGGACTCCAAGGGTTCGTCGTTAGTTGCTCCTGAGCGCCCCAATCGTGTGCCGTTTGAAGTTAGCTTCAGCCTTCAAGGGGGAGTGCTCTTGGTCTCAAGGAAAGATCCATGGCCCGGAACCTGCTAACGCTAATTGGCATAGTGGTCGCTTTATTAGTAGCCGGTGCTGCTCAGGCCAATCCCGTCAGCGCAGCCGAAATGCCTTGTTCGAAAGTCCAGATTCTTTCGGGTGGGTGCAAGATCACCGGCGAGGTCAAAGGCCCCGGCGTCGACCTGACCGGGGAGCAGCGTCAGCCGGGCGGGCGCGTCCCAGGCTCCCGGGAGCCGGGAACGGCCAAGGCCGGAAAGGGCGCGGGCAACGGCGCAGCAGCCGACGCCCCATCGGGCGACGGCGCGGCGGGCGGGTCCGCCCGGTCCTGCGAGTCGCTGCGTCCGGGCTGCATGGGTCATCGGGACGGCTACACGGTGACCCGGCCCGAGACCCCAGGGGTGACCCTGCGTGACCTGGTGAACTTCCGTCCCACGCCGGGGGTCGATCGCATGGAGCCGAACGGCTGGATGGTCGTTGGGCTCGATACCAACTTCTTCGCCGAGGTGGGGCAGCAGGTGCACTCGGGGCAACTGCTGGGTCGTCCGGCCGAGGTGCGCTTCACCCCGCGGCGATATCACTGGTCCTATGGCGACGGCACTCGGGCCGACCTCTCCGTCAAGGGATCGACCTGGGCCGCCCAGGGCGTCTCGGAGTTCGAGCCGACCCCGACCAGCCATGTGTATCGTGCCGCAGGCACTTATTACATCGACCTCGGCATCGACTTCTCGGCCGAGTACCGGTGGGCGGATGGGCCGTGGACGAGCCTGGTCGGCACGATTCAGGTGCCGGCGAATCGACTCGTCGCCGTCGCCGGTGGGGCGAAGACCGTGCTGGTCGAACGGGACTGCACGGTGCTCGCCGGGCCGGGGTGCTGATGCCTCGGCGGAGCCTCAGCAGAAGGGAGGTCGGCTCCCAGCATCCGTAAATACAATGTCCAGGTTGGCGGTGGAAGCTGACAGCGCCTGGAAGGAGCACCTCCGATGACGGACAACAGCCAAGACCCCGAAGCTTCAATTCCCCCGACCGACGCCCAGCCCACAGAGCCCCAGCCCGCGGCACCCGAGCCCCCGGATTCACAGCCGACCGAGCCTCAGTCCTCCGGCACTCAGTCCTCCGAGTCTCAGCCCACCGCGGTTCAGCCCGATGCTGAGTTCGCGGATGCCCAGCCCACAGAGTCACAGCCCACCGCGGTTCAGCCCGATGCCGAGTCCGCGGATGCCCAGCCCACGGAGCCTCAGCTCGCCACAGCTCCGACCGCCGGATATCCGGCTGAAGGGCCCCAGGACACCCTTCCCCAGCAGGCGGCGACCGGGGCGACGACGCCGATCGACGGACGGGTCGGGGAGACTGAGTTCACTCCAGCCGCGCCGGCCAAGAAGTCCAACGCCATCGGCATCGTCGCCGCTCTGGTGGTCGGTGCACTGGTCGGAGGGGTGTCGGGAGCCGGGATCTCCGCCTGGGTGGTCAGCGCCAACAAGAGCGACCAGGCGTCGACGGTCACCACTCCGCAGAACATCACGGTCAACGACACCGACCACGTCAACGTGGTCAGCGCCGTCGCCGCGAAGGCCGAGCCCTCCGTCGTCACCATCTCGGTGAGCGGCACCTCCGCCGCCGGAACCGGATCGGGCGTCATCCTCAGCGAGGACGGCTACGTGCTGACCAACACGCACGTGGTGACCCTGGACGGCGAGATCTCGAACCCGACGGTTCAGGTCACCCTCGCCGACGGCCGTCTGTTCAGCGCCGAGGTCGTGGGAACCGACCCGATCGTCGACCTCGCCGTGATCAAGCTCAAGGGCGCGTCGGGCCTCACCCCGGCCGAGTTCGGCGACTCGAGCAAGCTCAACGTCGGAGAGACCGCGATCGCCATCGGCGCCCCGCTCGGGCTCTCCAACACCGTCACCGACGGCATCGTGAGCGCGCTCAACCGGAGCATCACCGTCGCCTCATCCGCGGCCCCGGACAGCCAGGACGACTCCGGCCAGCAGCAGCAGAACGGGCAGAACGGGCCCTTCGACTTCTGGAACTTCGACAACGGGCAGGGCTCGCAGCAGCAACAGCAGCAGACCACGTCGTCGACCATCTCCCTCCCCGTGATCCAGACGGATGCCGCCATCAACCCCGGCAACTCCGGTGGCGCGCTGCTCGACTCGACCGGCAAGGTGATCGGCGTGAACGTGGCGATCGCCAGCGCCGGGAGCAGCAGCTCCTCGTCCAGCTCCGGGAGCATCGGAGTCGGCTTCGCCATCCCGTCGAACCTCGCTCAGCGGGTCGCCAACGAGATCATCAAGGACGGCAGCGCCACCCACGGCCTGCTCGGCGCCAGCGTGGTCGACGTCAGCGACTCGGACAAGAGCGCGACGGTCGGAGCGGTGGTCAAGGAGCTCAGCTCGGGCGGGGCGGCCGAGAAGGCCGGGCTGCGGGTCGGCGACGTGATCACCGCCTTCAACGGGGTCGCCATCAGCGGCAGCACCGACCTGACCGCGCAGGTGCGCTACCAGCCCGGCGGCGGCAAGGCCTCGCTGACCTACACCAGGGACGGCAAGAGCGCGACGGTCGACGTCACCCTCGGCACCCTCAAGCAGTAACCCAGGCAACGAGGGGGCCCGCCGCCACGGCGGGCCCCCTCGTCCGTGTTCGGCCGCTGGTAGGCTCGACCGACCTGACCGAGCATCGCATTGGATCCCATGGCCACGACGCGACCCCTTCCCGGCGTCACCTACGTGATACCGGTCCTCAACGAGGTGGCGTACATCGAAGCCGCGATCAGGACGGTCCTCGGTCAGGACTACCCGGGTGAGAAGGAGCTCGTGCTGGCCCTCGGCCCGTCCACCGACGGGACCACGGAACTGGTGCAGCGCCTCGCAGCGGCCGACCCGCGCATCCGCACGGTTCCCAACCCCGGCACCGACATCCCGACCGGTCTCAATCTCGCCATCCGCGCCGGCAGCAACCCGATCATCGTGCGAGTGGATGCCCATTCCGAGCTCGAACCGGACTACACCCGCCGCGCGGTCGAGACCTTGGAGCTCACCGGTGCAGCGAACCTCGGCGGAGTCATGCGGGCACGGGGCAAGACGCCGTTCCAGTCCGCGGTCGCCCGGGCCTACAACAGCCCGTTCGGGCTCGGCGGCGGCAGCTATCACGGCGGGACGGAGGCGGGGCCGGCGGAGTCCGCCTACCTCGGCGTGTTCCGCCGGGAGGTGCTCGAGGCGGTCGGCTTCTACGACGAGTCGGTGCGTCGCGGCGAGGACTGGGAGCTGAACCTCCGCATCCGCCAGGCCGGGCACACCGTCTGGTTCGATCCCGCCCTCGAGGTGACCTACTGGCCGCGCGAGAGCTGGAACAAGCTGGTGCGCCAGTTCTGCGCGACCGGGATCTGGCGCGGCGAGCTGGTGCGCCGTTACCGCGGCCGCAACCCCTGGCGGTTCTTCGTCCCGCCGGCGCTGGTGGTCGTGCTCGCGCTGGCCGTGGTGCTCGCGGTGCTGCAGCTGACCGCGGTGGTGAGCGGATGGCCCAGCCTCGTGCTCTCCCTGATCTATCTGGGCCCGATCGCCTACCTGGTCACGCTGCTGCTGCTCAGCTTCTCGCGTGCCGGCGGCCCGGCCTGGCGGGATCGCTGGCGCTTCCTCTTCGTGCTGCCGACCATGCACATCAGCTGGGGCGTCGGCTTCCTGATCGGGCTGTTCCGCGGTGCGCGCGACACCGTCGACACCTCGCGCACCGGCATCTGAGGCGCGCCGGGGTCACGAGACTCGGGCCGGGGTTACGGGAGGAAGCCCGACTCGATCAGCCGGGCCACCACGCGATCCCCGGCCGAGCCGTCGTCGCGGGGATTGAAGCGCTCGCGCCAGGCCCGATAGCGGTCGGCGTACTCGACGCCCACGGCATCCCGCTCCGTCACCTGGGCGAGGAGCTCGTCCATCGTGTTCGACACGGGACCTGGCGCGACCGGCAGCAGGTCGAAGTAGAAGCCGCGCAGCTGGTCCCGGTAGGCCTCCAGGTCCGGCGTGAAGAAGAAGATCGGCTTGCCGGTGACCGAGAAGTCGAACATCACCGAGGAGTAGTCGGTCACCAGCAGGTCGGCGACGAGGAAGAGCTCCGAGACGTCGGGATAGCCGGTGACGTCGAGCACGCCCGGTGCCGAGACGTCCTCTCCCGGCAGCAGCGTGCGAGAGTGGCCGCGGATGAGGGTGACGTAGCCGGGGCCGAGCCGTTCCGCGAAGCGGGCGACATCGAGGTGGTCGACGTGGTCCGGACGGTCATCGCGCCAGGTGGGCGCGTAGAGCACGATCGTCACGTCGTCGGTCAGGCCGAGCCTGGCCCGCACCGCGGCGGGATCGCCGGTGCGCAGGATGTCGTCGCGGGGGTAGCCCTCCTGCCAGATCGGGCCGCGGAATGCGTAGGAGCGGCGGAATACCCTCGCGCTGTGCGGGTTCTGGGCCAGCATCGCGTCCCAGCGCCGGCTCTCCCGCACGGTCGCGATCGCGGGCCGCAGCCCCTGGTGCGCGCGGCTCAGGGCGAGCTTCTTGAGCATGGTGCCGTGCCAGGTCTGCAGCACCTTCTGATGCCGCCGCTTCTTATAGCGCTTGCGCAGCCAGTCGTTGACCACCAGCAGGCGGGCGGAGCCGCGGATGCGCCACCACTCGGCGCTGCCCTCAACCAGGGGGACCGCCCCTTCCGGCACCGCGATCGAGGCGTCGGCCACGCTCCAGTACCGGGCGATGTCCGGTCGTCGAGCGGCGATGGCGCGATCGATGGCGAGCGGGTTGCAGGATGCGTTGCGCCCGAAGAAGCTCTCGAAGAAGACCGCGTCCAGCGGCTCGAAGTCGGCGGCGCGATAGTCGGACTCGAGCGCCGCCTGCTGCACCGGCCCGCGCTCGCGGTCGGTGAGCGGGGGCTCGAAGACCACGGCGACGCCGTCCGGGCCGGAGTCGAGGACGACGCGGGTGAGGCCGGCGATCAGCTGCGGCGCCGGGAGCTCCAGGCCGCCCGCGGTCACCGCGGAGCCGTCGATCGAGAGGCGGTAGACGCCGGACCGCGGGGCGAGCTCTGGCCCTCCCCACCGCGAGATGCGCAGCGGGATCCGCGCGCTCCAGCCGCCCACGATCGCGGTCACCTCTGCGGGGAGCTCCTGCCGGGAGCCGAGAAGGGCGATCGACCGCGGCGCGCCACCGCCCTCCAGGATCAGCGCCGGCTTCTCCTCGTCGAAATCGAAGCCGATCGAGCGCAGCGAGACGAGCGCGGCCGAGGTCGCGATGGGGACAGTCATCGACGCCCTCCGATCCTGGCACGCACCAGCGCGTACACCCTCCCAGTATTGCCGCCATCGGTATACCGGAAATGCCTCTGTTCGAGTGTTTCGCTGTGTGCCGCGACCTCGGCGGCCCAGGAGGGATCGGCATCGAGGCGGCGCAGCTGGCCGAGGAGCCCGTCCCAGTCGCGCACCGCGCGGCCTCCGCTGAACTCGCGGTACGGCTCGTACAGGCCGCGCGATGAGACGTAGGCCGCCTCGTCCGGCGCCAGGAACAGGATCGGACCGCCGGTGAGCGAGAAGTCGAAGGCGATCGAGGAGTAGTCGGTGATCAGCAGATCGACGGCGGGCAGCAGCGGCGTGATCTCCGCCACGAGATCGGACCCGAGCAGCCGGATCCTCGGGGAGGCGGAGAGCCCATCCCGGTAATCCCCGACTCCGAGCGGATGGGGCCGCAGCAGCAGCAGGGAACCGGACTCCTCCAGGTAGGCGGCCAGCGACGTCCACTGCCGCGCGGAGGGCACACCGGGATCGGGATCGCCGTCGCGCCAGGTCGGGGCGTAGAGCAGCACCCGCGAGCCGTCGTCGGCGGTGCCGAGCGCGGCGAACAGCGCGGCCCGGGCCCCTGTCGGATCGCCCGGGCTGAGCACGTCGTCACGGGGATCGCCGGTGACCACCACCCGGTCGGCGGTGAGCCCGAATGCGGTGCGCAGCCGCTCGGCGGAAAGCTCCGAGGCCGCGGGGAGCAGGCCGATCGCGCGGTAGCCGCGGCGATAGAACCGCCGGAGCAGCGGGCGCAGCCGCCAGCCGCCGGGAAAGCTCAGCCTGGTGGTGGCCGGCGAGTCGAGCTGGATCAGCTTGAGCGGGATGCCGTGCCAGAGCTGCACCAGGAAACCGCCCCTGGCTCCGAACCGGTTCACATCGCCGAAGCCGTGGGTGACCACCACCACGCCGGCGCGGAGGGTGCGCCACAGCCCGCGCGGACCGGTCTTGACCACCGAGGCGATGCCGAGCTCCGCCGCCCGGTCGCGATCGCTCCGGTCACGGGCCAGCCAGTCCAGCCGGAGCGCCGGATCCCGCTCGGCGGCGTGGCGGTAGAGGGCCAAGGCGCCCTCGCCGATGCCCTGACCGGATCCGAACACCCAGCGCCGGCGGCTGCGCGGCACGACGAGTCCGGCGAGGGCGCCGAGAGCGTAGAGCGGGAGGGCGAGGAGCTTGCGGGCGTTGCCCGTCGCGAACTCGAACCTCGCCATTCTGGGGAGCATAGCAGCGGCGAATCCGCGGGTCTCGACTGCGTAACGGGTGGGGTGGATACCCGGCGGGCGTCCTCCTCGCCCTGCTTTAATCGGCAGTTGTGCCCCTCATCCACGATGTCAGGACCGCTCTCCGCCTCGCCAAGCGCCTGCTGAACGCGCGGAAGAACCGAGCGGAGGCGGCGCGGCGCGGGAAGGAGTTCCTGCGGCCGGGACCGGGCTCCCTGGACGTCCTGGTCTATTTCGCCGACACCAGGGTCAACCTCTACCAGGTGCGGCAGTGGTACGCGCCGCTGGCCGCTCTCGCCGAGAAGTACAGCGTGGCGATCCTCTCCCGCTCGCCGGGGACCGCGCTCAGCCTGCTCGAGGAGGCTCCCGTCCCCGTCATCCACCATCGAACGGTGCGCGAGATCGAGGAGCTGGTCTCCGAGCAGGACGTCAAGGTGGTCCTCTACGTCAACCAGAACGCCAAGAACTTCCAGATGTTCAGGTACAACCGCATGTGGCATGTCTTCATCAACCACGGCGAGAGCGACAAGATGTACATGACCACCAACCAGTTCAAGGCGTACGACTACGCCCTGGTGGCGGGGGAGGCCGCACGCGACAGGCTCCGGCAGAAGCTCTGGGACTTCGACGTCGATCGGCGGACGATCATGATCGGCAGGCCGCAGGCCGACCACTTCGCGGGGGAGCTGCCGTACCCGCAGGACGGGCGCACGGTCATCCTCTACTCCCCGACCTGGGAGGGGGATCGGGATGCCGCGGCCTACGGCTCGATCGCCAGCCACGGCGAGGCGCTGGCCGCGGCCGTGCTGGCCTCGCCCTCCCATCGGCTCATCTACCGTCCGCATCCGCGCAGCGGCGTGCTCGATCCGGACTACGGGCGTGCCAACAGGGCGATCATCGCGGCGATCGCGGCGGCCAACGCGAAGGATCCCTCTGCCCATCACGTTTTCGACGACGGCAATGAGCTGGGCTGGCAGCTGGCGGCGGCGGATGTCGCGGTCAGCGACGTCTCGGCCATGGTCTACGACCGGCTGGCCACGGGGAAGCCGATAGTGATCACGCGCCCCGTCGCCGCCTCCGCCGAGGTGGACCTGGCGGGATACCTCGGCGCCGCCGAATGGCTGGATGCCGCCGACGCCGGCGACATCCTCTCCATCGCCGACCGGGTCAGCTCCGACGCCGAGGCGACGGCCCGGCTGCAGTACTGGGTGAGACGGCACTTCGGCGACACCACCCCCGGTGAGGCGACCCGCCGCTTCCACGCCGCCATCGACGCTCTCGTCGTCGAATGGCATCGGCACGCCGCCATCCACTCCGAGGACCGCCGCATCCGCGAGAGCGACCCCTTCGAGGAGGACGAGGGCGACGAGGACGACTGAGATCGAGCCCGCGCTCAGAGCAGGGTGGGCTGGGCCGCAGCCGCTCCGATCAGCCTCGCGTGCAGCAGCAGCTCCGCGACCCCGCCCCCTTTCGACCGCCACTCCTTCACCGCCCTCTCACCGAGGAGCACATATGACCAGAACCTGCCGGATCGCTCCTGCGGGTCGAGCGCGTTGATCCGCTCGACCCAGGAGAGCGCTTCCTGCTTCTTGCGGAGGACGTTGGCCTCGTGCAGCATCGACTGGGCTTTGGTCTCGACCAGGAAGATCCCATCCGCGGTACGCACCAGGAAGTCCGGGGAATAGTAGGCGGCCATCCCGTCCGCCTTGAGATAGGCGCGATGCAGGAACCAGTGACGGTATTCGTCGATCTTCACGATCGCCTCCACCGCGGAGTCGGCGTCGGCCCACTCGATGAAGCTGCGCTCCAATCCGCCGCTGTGCCTGGCGATCGGAATCCTGTCGAAGAGGGACTTGTGCACCTCGACGCTGCTGGTCGTCCGCGTCGTGATCGTCCGGATCTCGGACGTCCAATGGTGATCGACCTGCGCTGCCTCGGTCTCGACGTTCTTCAGCCCCTCGATGAGGACGCTGGAGAACAGCCCGGCGATCTCCTCCGGGACGTCGCCGACCAGCAGGATCCGCCAGTTCTCGTCGGCCAGAGGGTCGAATCCCGGTCCGAAGGCGCGCTCGCGGATGTAGCGATCGATCCAGCCGACCAGCAGCGCCTTGTGGATCTGGATGAGCGGATATCTCGCGCTCTTCGTGTACTGGCCGCTGTCATTCCCCTGTCCGCCGATGAAGACGCGGCTCAGCGACCCGCTGATGCGATTGGCCATCCGCGCCAGGTAGTCGTTGTAGCCGGTGGCCGTCATCACGCCGCCGTCCACGCGGTAGTCGCCGAATCGGGTTCCGGTCTGCGCGTCCTCGGACGACCAGCGGTCCCTGGTCCCGATCCGGCGCAGAAGGTCCGACACGGGGTACTTGCTGACCGGCAGCTCGGCGGGATCGATGCTCGGCGTGCTCAGCTCCTCCTCGGCATCCCGAAGAATCACCGGGACCTCGAAGTCGTAGCGGCGATAGTCGGCCTTCAGCTCCAGGGTCTCGAGGTCCCCGGCAGCGGTGCCGCTGTCGATCTCCTCGGTCAGCTCGACGGCGACCTGGTCACCGAGCAGCTCCTCGTACAGGTTGACGAAGCGCGGGTGCTCGACGATGAACAGGACATCGAGGTAGTTGGTCGGCGGCAGGCGGTTGAGGATGCGGGCGCGGCTCTCCTGCTTGAGCTCGTCGATCGCGGCGTCTCCACGCCACATCAGGCGCAGGCCTCGCCCCACCGTCTGCTCGGCGAGGATCCCGCTGCCGGCGCTGCGCAAGGGCACGATGACGCAGATGTTGTTGACGTCGAAGCCCTCGCGCAGCATCAGAACGCTGACGATGACCCTGGGCTGAGCCAGCCGGTCGATTCCGAAGAGCTTCTCCTTGACCGGTCGCCACTCCTTGTCGCCGAGTTCGCCCTTCCGGTTGGAGTCGACCTGCAGAACGTCCTCCTCGCTGAGGCCGTATTCGCGGAGGAACCGCACCACGGCGGCCGAGGCCTTCGTGTCCTCGGTCATGATCAGGAGCTTCGGGTGCTTGTCCGAGCCGTGCCGAACGAACTCCTCCTCGAGAATGCCGAGTTTCTTCAGACCGGCCGTGATCATGATTCGCTGGCCGTCGGAGAGCCCGACGACGGCCCCTGCCTCATCACGTTCGACTCGGAAGTCGAGCTCCGCATTCGAGAGCGCTGCGATCTCGCTGCGCTTGTCGATGGCGAGAGCCTTGACCAGGCCCTGACGCATCGCCGCGTGCAGCGGGAAGTCGACGACGATGTGATCGAAGTAGAGTCGTCTGGCCCGCTGGCCGCTTCCCTGCTCGTTGTAGGGCGTCGCCGAGAAATCGACCTGGATGAAACGCCGTCCCTTCGGCTCCGCGATCCGGTTCAGGCTCCTCTGCCACTCGACGTCGCTGATCTCGCCGGCCCGGCTGATCCGGTGGATGTGGTGGGCCTCGTCGTTGAAGACCACCAGAGATGGCAGGTCGATGAGATGCTGCATCGCGCCACCGCGCCCCTGGCGGCGATCCAGCGTGTCCAGGCTGTTGCCCGCGGACACTCCCGGACTGAGCGGCACGAAGCTGGCCGCGGCTGCCCTCTCGTCGATATCGAGCCCCGCGGAGATGACGTCCGGCTCCTCGTCGAGAAAGTCGGGATCCTCGTCTCCACTCAGCAGATGCCAATTGGTGATGGCCACCACCCCGCCACCGGTCACTTCGCGCCCGATGTCCCGTTTCGTCACGACCGAGCTCTGCAGGAACGCGAAGACATCGGCCCGCCGATCGGGAGGCAGGAAGAGCTCCTGCTGGACGGCGATGTCGCTGCTGCGAAAATCACGATGCGAGCCTGCTGCACCGGGGTGTGATCCGGTCTGCATCCGGCCCTGGAACGAATCGAGCAGTCGATCGTAGACGACCAGACCGGGCGCGACGATGAGGAAGTTGCTGCTGAATCTCGGGTCGGCCGGATCGGCCCGATTGTTCAGGTGCTGCCAGATGAGCAGGGCGTTGAGAACCCAGGTCTTGCCCGTTCCTGTGGCCATCTTGGCGGCGTATTTTGGGTGCCCGTTGGGTGACGCGGTGACCCGCCCCAGCCGGCCGTCCTCGAGCAGGGCGTCGGGAGCGACGCGATCGTAGAGGTCGTGGAGGCTGTCGCTGGCGAGCACCTCATGGGCGTAGACGATGGCCAGGATGGCGTCGCGCTGACCGGAATGGAAATTGGCCGGTCGTCCGTCCCGGTGGTCCGCATGGAACCACCAGCGCAGAAGCTCAGCCGTGACCGGTGTGACCGCGTCCAGTAACGGGCTGGGGGCCCCTCGCTCGATCGCTTCGATGTCGTCCGCGATCCGCGCATAGATGCTTTCGGCGAGTGGGAAGCGGGGATCCGCATATCCGCTCACGATGCGGGATCCTGCAACTCGATGATCGCCTCCGACTCGAAGCCGAACACGTCGACCGCGCGGACGCAGACCACGCGACGGCCCTCTCGCCGTGGAACTGTCACCGTTCCCTCGGTGATCACCCGAAGCGGATCGCCGTCGTTCAGCGTGTTGCCGCGATAGTCCTGCCAGATGGAGCGGAAGACCTCGCCGTCGTAGTCCGGATCCACGGCCCAGTACTCGATCAAAGCGAGGGGCTCCCGGTTGGCCAGGTCCCGGATCGCCGGGCGGTCCTTGGAGTCGATGCTGAGCGCATCGGGAGACAGCAGGACGTAGTCCTCAAGGCGCACGACGATGTCTTCGACATCCCCGGAAGGGAATCGGCCGGTCACGCTCGCCCGCAGGTATTGAAGCGTCGAGAAGACGACCCTGTCCGCCAGGCCGGAAGCCCCCTTCTTCTTGAGCTGGTCGAGCAGGTCGGGCGGTATCACTTTCACCTCCAGTCTCGGATCGGCGAGCGAGGCCACGGCCTCCCCGATCCCTGCGCTGAAGTTCCAGCCGAGCACGACGACCCGGTCGAAGCCGCCCATGGCCGATTCGCGAAGATGCTGTGCTCGCTGGAGCGTGGACCGAGTGACCTGTCGGGCGGGGCTGTCCGCATAGACGAGCGTGCTCTCGCCGGGCAGCTGGCCGAGCACTCCGCCCAGACTCTGGTCCGGCGGCAGGGGGAGTGCGCCATAGAGTCCCAGCACGGTCTGGGCGAGGTCGCCGATTCGATACCTGCGTCCCAGCGTGCTGCGGGCCTGCTCCACCTGGTAGTCGCCGATCGCCTGGTACAGGAAGGGCTTCGCCTCGTCGTCGATCAGCCGCTTTCGGGTGATCATCACGGCGGGCTTCCCGAGGTCGCTGGTGATCCACCGCCGACCGGTCTTCTCGGCCACCGCGGCGGTCGTGCCGGAGCCGCTGAAGAAGTCGGCGACCAGATCGCCGGGGTTCGTGGCTCCTCCGATTATGCGCTGCAGAAGTTTCTCGGGTTTCTGGGTCGAGTAGTTGACCCGCTCCTTCGCGATGGGGGCGATCACTCCGATGTCCCAGACATCCGACATCAGAGCCCCGGCGGATTCCTCCTCGGTCTGGCTCGGCTTCCGGTAGCCCTGAGAGAAGTCGGCGACCTGCTTCTTGGTCCCCCAGGTCTGGATCGTGCTGGGCGCGAGCTCCTCGAACTGCTGGTTCCAGGTCCGCTCGCTCCTTCGGTTCTTCGCATAGCTGAAGATGACGTCGTGCATCCTCTGGTAGGACGCCGTCCTCGTCGGCCAGCGGCGATAACGCCAGATCACCTCGTTGATGAAGTTCTCCTTGCCGAAGATCTCGTCGATCATCAGCTTCACGTAGTGGCCGACGTGCCAGTCGAGATGGACGTAGATGGTGCCGCTGTCAGCGAGCAGCTCTCGCATGAGAACGAGCCGGGGCACGATCATCTCCAAGTAGGACTCGGTTCCCTTGGCCCAGGTGTCCGAGTACGCGTGCTGCTCCGCGATGGTCGACCTCTGCTCGACATCGCTGCCGGGAAGCTGCAGCTTCGTCCGGTAGTCGGCCTTCGAATCGAAGGGAGGGTCGATGTAGATCAGATCGACCTTGCCGCGGAAGCTCCCGGTCCCCGTCGTCTCGTCCCCGGCGAGCAGCGCGGCCATGGCGAGCAGGTTGTCACCGTAGATCAGCCGGTTCGATCCCGTCTTCAGAGCATCCGCACCGGGCGGGGCCTCGGCATCGGAGAGGTCGAACCCGGCGGCCGCCCGGTTCGGAACCACCAGTTCTCTCGTCTGAAGGGTGACCCGGTGCGGACCGGCCGACTGCTCGAGGATCTGCTCCGCCTGCCGCTTGCCCGCTCTGGCGATCTCGGGCAGTTTTTCGAGCAGTGACTTCGCCATCCGGCCGGTTCCGTTCTCTCGGGAGAGCGTGGCGCATAGACGTGCCTACGCCTGAGGTATTAAAGCATGAGCGTCAGACGCTCTGGCTGTCGGCGAAAGGGGCAACTAGGCATGGAGGGTGTCAGAACCGATCTCGGAGGCTGCCCGCATGCTCGGCGAACGCATCCGAGAGCGCCGGCTCATGCTTTCTCTCAGCCAGGACGAGGTGGCGAACCTCATCGGAATGAACGTGTCGAACTTCGGCAAGATCGAGCGCGGCCTGATCAATCCGCGCTTCTATACGATCGTGCGGATCGGCTCGGTGCTTGACCTGGACCCCGGGCGACTGCTCGATGGGATGAACGACCGGATGCTGCCCGAGGCGATGCGGTCGTTCAGCGCCAAGGACTACGTGCGCGAACGTCGGGCGCGCCGGGGTTAGAAGCTGAGCCGCCAGAGATATTCGTCTCCGTTCGGCCTGAACCAGCGAACGACGAGGATGGAGCTCCTGGCGAGCTCCCGCCCGGACACCCAGATCTCGATCGCCTGGCCGGGGATGAGACTGGACGGCGAGCTCGTTCCGACGACGCCACCGCCGTGCATGGTCAGAGACAGGGCCTCGATCCTCTCGTCGCTCATGTTGCGCAACACGATCCGACGACCGTGACGTTCGACCGTGAAAGGAACCCGGTAGGCGGCTGAGGATCGGTCGGTTGGCGTGTTCATGGTCGGACAGTAAGGCGAGCGACCGATCACGGCACTGGCGATGTGGAATGCGCTGTGTTCCGGCTGTTCAGGGGGAGCGGATGGCGGTGCGGCGGCCGCCGACACGGGGCCGCGAGGGGCAAGCCGCTGTCCGCCCCGGCGCAGGGGGAAGGTAATACTCCGGTAGGATAATGGTATGAAGATCAGCCTCAGCCTGCCGGAAGAGGACGTGGCGTTCGTCGATGCTCAAGCGCGCGAGGGCCTATTCCCCTCTCGTTCGGCGGCGGTCCAGGCCGCCATACGGCTGATGCGTGACCGTGCATATCTCGACTCGTATGCTGCGGCGTGGGACGAGTGGGATGCATCGGACGATGGCAATGCCTGGGACACGGTGTCGGCGGACGGACTGAACTGATGGAGCGGGGCGACATCGTGCTCGTATCGCTGGATCCGGTGGTCGGCTCGGAGCAGGGCAAGAACAGGCCGGCGATCATCGTGTCCAACAACGCCGCCAACGACTCGGCGAGCCGCAGGGGCCGAGGAGTCGTGAGCGTTGTCCCGCTGACCTCGAATGTGCACGCCGTGTATCCCTTCCAGGTGCTCCTCGGCCGAGGAGAGACGGGGCTGGCTCTCGACTCGAAAGCGCAGGCGGAGCAGGTCAGGTCGATCTCCACCGAGCGGATCGTGCGAACTCTGGGAGCGGTCCCCGCCGCCCTGATGTCCCGGGTGGACGATGCCCTACGGTTCCACCTCAGCCTCTGAGCCTTCGGGTGCAGAGCCTTCGGGTGCAGGGCTCTCGGCTACGGGGCTCTCGGTCGCCGATCCCTCGGCCTCCGGCGCCGGGCGGCCGCGGCGGCGCAGCGAGGGCAGCCCGGGCAGCGCGAGTCTTGGCCTCTCGCGCGGCTCCCGGGCGGCCTTGATCCTCGGCGCCAAGTCCGGGCCGAAGCCCTCGGGCGCAGGCCCGAAGGCTTCCCGGGTGTTCCTGACCACCTTCCGCCCGAGCATGTGGTTGCCCGTGCCGCCGATGACCGCGCCGATGCCGAAGGGGATCGCCCGTCCGACGATGTTCGGCCCCTGGGCGCGGACGAAGCGACGCACGAAGGCGCGCTGCACCCGGTCCGCCACCATGGTGACCGCTCGCCGGGGGATGCCCTTGGTGATGGTCTCGCCCCAGAAGGCGGTGCGGCCGGGCCCCGTTCCCGATGCCTGGCCGGCGAGCTGCCGGATCAGGTCGGTGCCGGCTTCCCCGAGCATCATCGTCATGACGAGGGTGCGGGCCCGGTCCGGATCGTCCACGGCGATCCCGTGCACCTCGGTCACCGACTGGGTGAACAGCGCGGTCGCCTCGAGGAAGACCGCGGTCTCCGCCGCCGACAGCGCCAGGGAGATCCCGACACCGACGGCGGGGATGACCGCGCTCGCGCCGACGGCGGCGCCACCGGTCGTGACCGCGGTGAGGTAATGGCGCTCGAGCATCCGCACCACCTCGGCCGGCGAGGCTTCGGGATGCCGCCGGCGGATGCCGCGCACGTGAGCGAGCACCACCGGCCGCTGCACCGAGAGCAGCCGCTCCAGCGCCCTCTCGGCCTGAACGGGTCCCGGCCCTGGCCCTGGCCCTGGCACGATCTCGCTCATGCGGTGGTGCCGTAGTCGGCGTTGTAGCGATCCAGCACCTCGGAGATCGGCCCGTCGAGCACGAGCCTGCCCTTGTCGAGGTACAGCCCTCTGGTGCAGAAGCGCTTCAGGTCCTTCTCGCTGTGGGACACGAAGAACAACGTACGCCCGCCGGAGAGCAGCTCCTCGATCCTCCGGTAGCACTTCTCCCTGAAGGCCTTGTCGCCGACCGCGAGCACCTCGTCCACCAGGATCACCGGCTCCTCCAGTCGCGTGACCACGGAGAAGGCGATGCGCACCTTCATGCCGCTAGAGAGGTGCTTGTACGGGGTGTCGAGGAAGTCGCCGATCTCGGCGAAGTCGATGATCTCGTCGAAGCGCTCGTCGATCTCGGTCTTCTTCATGCCGTGCAGCCCCGCCGTGAGGTAGACGTTGTCGCGCACCGTGAGGTCGTTGACGAAGCCGCCGGTGATCTCGATCAGCGGTGCGACGCCGGCGTGCACCTTCACGGTTCCCTCGTCGGGGAAGACGACCTCCGCGACCAGCTTGAGCAGGGTCGACTTGCCCTGTCCGTTGCGTCCGACCACGCCGATGGCCTCGCCGGGCATCACGTCGAAGCTCACCTTCCGCAGCGCCCAGAACTCGCCGGGCCGGGTGCGGCGCTTCTTGCCGGCGAAGAGGTCCTTGAAGTTGCGCCGGGAGCGGCGGTTGCGTTTGAAGCGGATGCCGGCATCCGCGACCGAGATCACCGGTGTGACGGATGCGGCCATCAGATCTCCTTCAGCACCGTCGGGATCGTGCGTCGGAAGACCAGCAGCCCGATCGCCAGCAGGACCACCGACATGGCGGCGCTGACCCCGACGTCGAACCAGCGCAGCTCCTGGGGGAAGAACGCGGACCGGTACAGCGAGAACACGCCGGAGAGGGGATTGAGCGCCGCCCACGGCTGGAGCCAGCCGGGCAGGTCTCCGATGCCGTAGACGACGGGGGAGGCGTAGAAGCCGAACCGCAGCACCAGCTTCACCGCGCGCTCCAGGTCGCGGAAGAAGACGACGAGCGGGGCGACGATGAGTCCGATGCCGAAGGTGAGCACCGCCTGCAGGACCACCGCGAGGGGGAGGAGCAGCGCGCTCCACTGCAGGTGGGCGGGGTCGGGAGTGCCGAGGGTCACCAGCACGAAGACGATGATCACCGGGATGCTCGCCAGGAACTCGATCCCCTTGGAGAGCACGATCCTGCCGACCCAGATCGTGCGCGGGATCCTGGTCGAGCGGATGAGCTTCGCCTCGCGGGTGAAGGCCCTCGTGGCGTCGGAGATGCTGCCGTTGAACCAGGTCCAGGGCAGCAGCGCGGAGAGCAGGAAGACGATGTACGGCTCGTGCCCCACTCCGCGGCCGAAGACGACCTGGAACACGAACCAGTAGATGGCGGCCATCAGCAGCGGGTCGAGGATCGACCAGAAATAGCCGAGGAAGGAGGTCGAGTACCTGACCTTGAGGTCTCTGGTGGTCAGCAGCCAGAGCGAGTGCCGGTATCGCGAGAACGCGGAACCCCTCGGGCGACCGAGGATGGCTTCGCTCACGGGGTTTCCTTAGCTAGTGCACCCCCGTGCTGCGCTTCTCGAAGCCGTCAGACGAAGAGGTTCGCCCGCTCCAGGTCTTCTGCGAAGTCGATCTCTACGGCGTAGAGGTCGGAGATGTCCACCGGCTCAAATCGTAGCTTGTCCTGCTCGATCGCCAGCTCGATGCCCCGCTCGAAGTAGTCCTGGTCGCCGACCCTGGAGAGCTGGCGCAGCAGCGCCGCCTTGTCATGCCGGGAGACGTAGTTGATGCCGACGGCCTCGCCCAGTCCGCCGGTAACGGTCTTGGACAGCTCCCTGATGTAGCCCTCGGCATCCACCGTGTACTTGACCTCCTCGTCGGAGACCTTGGCGGTGTTGACCGAGACGAACGACTGGTCGCGGGCGATCAGGGCCGCCGCGCGCTCGAGGGCCTCCGGGTCGAAGACGACGTCGCCGTTCATCCACAGCACTCCGCCGTCCTTGGAGGCGCGGAGGGCGCGCATCAGGCTCTTCGAGGTGTTGGTCTGGTCGTACTGCTCGTTGTAGACGAAGGAAGCGTCGGGGAAGGCCTCGATGATGTACTCGAGCTTGTAGCCGACGACGATCGTGACCTGGGCCTTCGGGCCGAAGGCGCTGCGGATGTTGTCGAACTGCTGCTGCATGATGGTGCGGCCGTCGCTGAGCTCGGTCAGCGGCTTCGGGAGGGTGCGGCCGAGGCGGCTGCCCATCCCGGCGGCCAGGATCACGATCTGCGTGCTCACGTGCGATTCCCCTCGAGGGTCTAGGTGCTGCGCCCGATGTGGTGAACGATACCCCGGCGGCCGTCGCCGAGACCGTCATGTCGACCGCGGGAGTTCACCGCCTGTTCATCCCAGGCTCTTGTCAATGAGCACCTCGTTGTGCAATCCCACCCTACGCCGAGGCGCACGAACGGCCTCGGGGAGGCCGGGTGCTTGTTCTCAGATCGTGATATCGCGTCCAGCCCCCTTTCAGGTATCCGGGCGGGGGCGCGGTCGTGCCGGGCGGCCGGTAGACCGACCGGTACGGTATTGGGGTGGACGCAGATCTCGGCCAGGAGCCCACCCCGGATAGCGAGAATTCGTCGACTCCTGCCCCCGCGCCCGCGAAGAAGGCGGCTCCGGTGCGGAAGGCCGCGTCGACCGCCAGGAGCGCATCGACAGCGAAGACCGCGCCGGCCAGGACGACAGCGGCAGGACCCGCGGCGTCGACCGCGAAGGCCCCCGCCGCCAAGACCACGAAGGCTCCGGCCGCGAGGACCGCGAAGGCTCCCGCCGCGAAGACCTCGGCGGCGAAGAGCTCTGCTTCGAAGATCGCGGCGGCCGAGACCTCAGCGGCGAAGACGTCAACCTCGAAGACCGCAACCTCGAAGACCGCAACCTCGAAGACCTCGAAGACCTCGACCTCGAAGACCCCCGCTTCGAAGACCGCTGCCGCGAGGACCGCTGCCGCGAGGACTTCGGCCGCGAACGGCTCCGCGACGAGGGCTCCGGCCGCGAAGGCCTCGGCGGCGGCCCCGGCCTCCACGGCTCCGGCCGCGAAGCGGACCTCGACGAGCAGGGCCCCGGCCGCGAAGAAGGCTCCGGCGAAGAAGACGCCAGCGGCCTCGCCCAGGCCGGGGACCGGTGCCGCGGGGGCGGCCGCCCCCGTGCCGCAGAAGCCGCGCGAGATCGTGCTCCAGGTCACCGGTCTGAGCAAGCGCTTCGGCGAGACGCTCGCGGTCGACGCGATCAGCCTCGCGGTGCCTGCCGGGTCGATCTTCGGCATCGTCGGTCCGAACGGCGCGGGCAAGACCACCACGCTGTCGATGGTGTCCGGCCTGCTGAGGCCCGACAGCGGCTCGGTGACGGTGCACGGCGCCGACGTCTGGAGCGACCCCGCCTCGGCCAAGCGCAACATGGGGGTGCTCCCCGACCGGCTGCGGCTGTTCGACCGGCTCACCGGCAGCCAGCTGCTGTTCTATGCCGGAACCCTGCGCGGGCTGGACGCGGCGACGGTCCGCCGGCGCTCGGCCGACCTGGCCGCCGCCTTCGGCCTGGAGGAGGCGCTCGGGCGCCTGGTGGTGGACTACTCGGCCGGAATGACCAAGAAGATCGCGCTCGCCTGCGCGATGATCCACTCACCGCGGCTGCTCGTGCTCGACGAGCCCTTCGAATCCGTCGACCCGGTCTCGGCCGCCGGCATCATCGGCCTCCTCCAGGGCTATGTGAAGGCGGGCGGCACTGTCGTGCTGTCCAGCCACAGCATGGACCTCATCCAGCGGGTCTGCGACTTCGTCGCGGTGGTGGTCAGCGGGGAGGTGCTCGCCGTGGGCACCACCGACGAGGTGCGCGGGGAGAAGAGCCTCGAGGAGAGGTTCGTCGAGCTGGCCGGCGGCCGCACGACCACGGAGGGCCTGGAGTGGTTGCACAGTTTCTCGGACTGAAGCTGCGTCTGCTCGGCAACTCCTTCCGGCGCAGCCCGCTGCAGATCGTCGGAATCGTGATCGCCGTGGTCTATGGGCTGGGGATCGCGGCGCTCGCGGTCGCCGGCCTGGTGCTGCTGCGGACGACGGACATCCCGATCGCCACGGGGGTCGTG
>Ga0182749_1000294_pt1 | contig 50318 bp, 47 predicted proteins | sample eDN3rd37CKraftMG_FD_128875 | JGI IMG/M metagenome (GOLD analysis project Ga0182749, IMG submission 128875) | Enriched Miracle-Growth compost microbial communities from Emeryville, California, USA - eDNA 3rd pass 37_C Kraft MG (version 2) (version 2) ...
AGCTCGCGCTTGCCGTTCTCGATCACCGAGACCTGTGAGGCCGCGCGTCCCAGTGCCGCGCCAAGCTCATCGAGCGTCATGCCCCGATCGGTGCGGAACTGGCGGATGCGACGGCCGATGGTCAGGGCATCCGCCGCATCGTCGTCGGACAGGGCGAGCGTCGAATCGAGCGTCATCGAGGCCTCCTTCTTGCGGAAGTCAGAAGAATAGCAAATCTTCTGTACTGATTTGGTCAGAAGAACCCCCATAGCCGGGTGGACAGTGGAACCACACCCGGGCCGAGGATCAACTCGATCGCCGGCTCCGTCCGTCAGCACCCGCAGCAGGAAAGGAGTACAGGAGATGACCACCACCAGCCGGATCGAGGTGCTCGGCGCCGTCGAGCCGCGCTTCGCCACCATCCTCAGCCCCGCCGCCCTGGACTTCCTGGGCCGGCTGCACGACGAGTTCGCCGGGGAGCGGCACGAGCGCCTGGCGGCGCGGATGCGCTCGCGCACCGAGATCGACCTCGGGGCGGACCTGCGGTTCCTCGCCTCGACCTCGGACATCCGCAGCGACCCGTCGTGGAGCGTCGCCGGAGCCGGCCCCGGCCTGGAGCGGCGCACCGTCGAGCTGACCACCCCGGCGAACGCTGAGTCGGCGGCCGCGGCTCTGGCCTCGGACGCCGACGTGTGGATCGCCGACCTCGAGGACGCGATCAGCCCCACCTGGTCGAACGTGATCGGCGGACAGCTCGCGCTCTTCGACGCGATCCGCCGCCGCAGCAGCGCGCGACCGACCATCGCGATGCGCCCCCGCGGCTGGCATCTCACGGAGAAGCACCTTCGCTTCACCGACCGCGCCGGTCAGGCCTCTCCCGCCTCGGCCTCGCTGGTCGACTTCGGCCTCTACTTCTTCCACAACGCGGCGGCGCTCCTCGCCGGCGGCAGCGGGCCGTACTTCTACCTGCCCAAGCTCGAGAACCACCTCGAGGCCCGGCTCTGGGATCGGGTCTTCTCCTTCGCGGAGGAGGCGCTGGGCATCCGGCACGGAACGATCCGCGCCACGGTGCAGATCGAGACCATCCCTGCGGCGTTCGAGATGGAGGAGATCCTCTACGAGCTGCGGGAGCACGCTGCGGGCCTCAACGCGGCTCGCTGGGACTACATCTTCAGCATCATCAAGAACTTCCGCGGCCGCGGCGCCAGCTTCACCCTGCCCGACCGCTCCGCGATCACGATGACCACGCCCTTCCTCCGCGCCTATACCGAGCTGCTGGTCACGACCTGCCATCGCCGGGGTGCATACGCCATCGGCGGGCTGAGCACCCAGATCCCCGAGCGGGCGGGCGCGGAGGGCCTCGCGGAGGTCGCGGAGGACAAGCGCCGCGAGGCCGAGGACGGCTTCGACGGAACCTGGGTCGCGCATCCGGGACTGGTGGATGTCGCGCGCGCCGAGTTCGACGCCGTGCTCGCCGGCCGCGGCGATCAGCTCGACCGACGGCGCGAGGAGGTGACGGTCACCGCCGCCGAGCTGCTCGACCTGAGGGTGGACGGGACCGTCACCGACGAGGGCGTGGCCGCGAACGTGTCCAGCGCGCTGCGCTACATCGAGGGCTGGCTGCGCGGGATCGGCGCCGTCGCGATCGACGCGCGGATCGAGGACGCGGCGACAGCGGAGCTCAGCCGCGCCCAGCTCTGGCAGTGGATCCACCATCGCACCGTGACGGCGCAGGGCAGGCCGGTGACCCGGGCGCTGGTGACCGCTGAGGTGGAGCGCATCCTCGAGTCCGAGCGGACCACCGCGGGGAACCGTTTCGCCGAGGCCGCGGAGGTGTTCCGCCGGGTGACGCTGGAGCAGGACTTCCCGACCTTCATCACCGTGTCGGCCTATCCGCACTACCTCGTGGAGTTGAGGCGCCAGGCGCCGGCCGCGGCGTGACAGAGTTCGCGGCCTGACGTCTCCAACCGTCGGGTCGCGCACCGCGGGCGCGGCGGGGGCCAGAAGCCCCCGCCGCGCCGTCGTGTTTCGTGACAGCGCCCGTTCCGGCCGGAGCCCGTTGCGCCGGAACCTCCAGCCGGAACGGGCGCCATCGGTCAGCGGCGGCGCAGCGGACCGTCGGGCTCGGCGATCGAGCCGACGATGAGCGCGGTCTGCAGGATGAGCGACTCGCGTGCCCCGGTGGCGTCCCAGCCGATCACCTCGGAGACCCGCTTCAGGCGATAGCGGACCGTGTTCGGGTGCACGAACAGCTCCCGCGCCGTGGCCTCGAGCGAGCGACCGTTGTCGAGGTAGCACCACAGGGTGGCCAGCAGCTCGGTGGAGTGGGCCTGCAGCGGCTTGTAGATGCGGTTGATCAGGGTCGCCCGGGCGAGCCCGTCTCCGGCCAGCGCCCGCTCGGGCAGGAGATCGTCGGCGAGGGTGGGCCGGGGCGCGTTGCGCCAGGACCGGGCGACCGCGAAGCCGGCGAGGGCGGCCTTCGCGCTGCGCGAGGCGTCGACCAGGCTGGCCACCTCGTGGCCGAGCACGAGGTGTCCGTCGCCGAACCCCGGCTCGAGGGCGGTCGCGATGTCGAGGAAGGCGGGAAGCTGCTGCTGGCTCGGCTCGTCGCCCTCCGGGGTGGGGTGGGCGCGGCCGATCACCAGCACCAGCCTGCTGCCCTGCACGCCGATCAGCACGTCGGCGTCCATGTGCCGCGCGGTCCGCCTGAGCATGTCGACGTCGAGCAGCTTGGGCGCCGTCCCGACCAGCACCGACACCTCGCCGTGCCCGTGCCAGCCGAGGGCGGCGATGCGGGAGGGCAGCTCGTCGTCGTACTCGCCGCTGAGGATCGAGTCGACCACCAGGGCCTCGAGCCTCGCATCCCACAGCCCGCGGGCCTCCGCCGCTCTGGCGTAGACGTCGGCGGCGCCGAAGGCGATCTCCCGGGAGTAGAGCAGGATGGCCTCGCGCAGCGACTCGTCCGAGCCCTTGACCCGCTCCTCGACCACCTCGACGCTGACCTTGATCAGCTGCAGGGTCTGGGTGAGGCTGACCGAGCGCAGCAGCTCCCGGGGCGCGTTGCCGAACACATCGGCGGCGATCCACGGGGTGGACGAGGGGTCGTCGTACCAGTGGATGAACGAGGTGATGCCGGCCTGCGCCACCATCCCCACGGCCGAGCGGCGTCCGGGGGGCATCTCGCCGTACCATGGCAGCTCGTCCAGCCGCTTCAGCGTCGCGGTCGCGAGCTCGCCCGAGATCGCCCGGAGCCAGGCAAGGGTCTGCTCCTTGGTCTTCGGCTGCGTCGCCATGGGTCCGGTCTGACCTAGCTTTCGCCGCCGGCCGCGCCGGTGCTTCCCGCATTGACGTCGTGCAGGCGGTAGCGCTCGATCGCCTGCTGGGGGAGCCCCGCATCCGCCTTCCCCTGCGCGACCAGCGCCTCGAGGGTGCGCACCACCAGCGACGGGCCGTCGATCTTGAAGAAGCGGCGGGCCGCGGCGCGGGTGTCGGAGAAGCCGAAGTCGTCGGCGCCGAGGGTGGCGTAGTCGCCGGGGACGAACTGCCGGATCTGGTCCGGGACCGCGTGCATGAAGTCGGTGACCGCCACGAACGGACCCTCGGCCGAGCGGAGCTTCGCCGTCACGTACGGCACGCGCCGCTCCCCGCTCGGGTTGAGGAAGTTGTGCTCCTGGGCGGCGAGCCCGTCGCGGCGCAGCTCCGTCCACGAGGTCACCGACCAGACGTCGGCCGAGACCCCCCAGTCCTCGGCGAGGAGGTGCTGCGCCTCCAGCGCCCACGGCACGGCGACGCCGGAGGCGAGCAGCTGCGCCTTCTGGCCCTCCGCCTCCGAGCGCTTGAGCAGGTAGATGCCGCGCACCAGTCCGTCCACATCGAGGCCGTCGGGTTCGGCGGGCTGGACCATCGGCTCGTTGTACACGGTGAGGTAGTACATCACGTTGGGGTCGGGATGCTGTCCGCCGTACATGCGCTCGAGCCCGGACTGCACGATGTGGCCGATCTCGTAGCCGTAGGCCGGGTCGTAGGCCACGACGGCCGGGTTGGTCGAGGCGAGCAGGATGGAGTGGCCGTCGGCGTGCTGGAGGCCTTCGCCGGTGAGCGTCGTCCGCCCGGCAGTCGCGCCGATGATGAAGCCCCTGGCCATCTGGTCGCCGGCGGCCCACATGGCGTCCCCGGTGCGCTGGAAGCCGAACATCGAGTAGAAGACGTAGACCGGGATCAGCGGCTCGCCGTGCGTCGCGTATGAGCTGCCGGCAGCGGTGAACGCGGCGAAGCCCCCGGCCTCGTTGATGCCGACGTGGAGGATCTGACCCTGCTGGCTCTCCTTGTAGGCGAGGAGCAGCTCGCGGTCCACCGAGGTGTAGTGCTGACCGTTGGGGTTGTAGATCTTGGCCGTGGGGAAGTAGGCGTCCATGCCGAAGGTGCGCGCCTCATCCGGGATGATCGGCACGATGCGGTTGCCGATGCCCGGGTCCTTGAGCAGGTCCTTGAGCAGCCGGGCGAAGGCCATCGTGGTGGCGACCTCCTGCTTGCCCGAGCCCTTCTTCGACACCGCGTACGCCGAGGTCTCCGGCAGGCTGATGCCGACGTGCGAGCTGGTGCGGGCCGGGACGTATCCGCCGAGCGCCCTGCGGCGCTCCTGCAGATACTGGATCGCCTCGTCCTTCTCACCGGGGTGGTAGTACGGCGGGAGGTAGGGGTTCTCCTCGAGCTGGGCGTCGGTGATCGGGATGCGCATCTCGTCGCGGAACTGCTTGAGGTTGTCGAGGGTGAGCTTCTTCATCTGGTGGGTGGCGTTGCGCCCCTCGAAGCTGGGTCCGAGTCCGTAGCCCTTGACGGTCTTGGCCAGGATCACCGTCGGCTGGCCCTTGTGCTCGGTCGCCGCCTTGAACGCCGCGTACACCTTGCGGTAGTCGTGGCCGCCGCGCTTGAGCTTCCAGATCTGGTCGTCGGTGTAGTCCTCGACCAGCTTGAGAGTGCGCGGATCGCGGCCGAAGAAGTTCTCCCGGATGTATCCGCCGCTCTCCGCCTTGTAGGTCTGGTAGTCGCCGTCAGGGGTGCGGTTCATCAGGTCGCGCAGCGCGCCCTCGGTGTCCCGGGCGAGCAGCGCGTCCCACTCGCGCCCCCAGACCACCTTGATCACGTTCCAGCCGGCGCCGCGGAAGAAGCTCTCCAGCTCCTGGATGATCTTGCCGTTGCCGCGCACCGGTCCGTCGAGCCGCTGGAGGTTGCAGTTGATCACGAAGGTGAGGTTGTCCAGGCCGTCGTTGGCCGCGAGCTGGAGCGCGCCGCGGCTCTCCACCTCGTCCATCTCCCCGTCGCCGAGGAAGGCCCAGACGTGCGCGTCGGAGACGTCCTTGATCCCCCGGTTGGTGAGGTACTTGTCGGCCTGGGCCTGGTAGATCGCGTTGATCGGGCCGAGTCCCATCGAGACCGTGGGGAACTGCCAGAAGGTCGGCATCAGCCGAGGGTGGGGATAGGAGGAGAGCCCCCCGCCGGAGTGGGACTTCTCCTGTCGGAAGCCGTCCAGCTGGTGGGTGTTCAGCCTGCCCTCGAGGAAGGCGCGGGCGTACATGCCGGGGGAGGCGTGGCCCTGGTAGAAGACGTGGTCGCCGCCGCTCGGGTCGTCGTCGCCGCGGAAGAAGTGGTTGTGGCCGACCTCGTAGAGGGCGGCGGATGAGGCATAGGTCGAGATGTGGCCGCCGACCGAGATCCCGGGCCGCTGCGCCCGGTGCACGGTGATCGCCGCGTTCCAGCGGATCCAGGCGCGGTACCGGCGCTCGATGTCCTCGTCGCCGGGGAACTCCGGCTCGTCCTCCGGGGCGATGGTGTTGAGGTAGTCGGTGGTCGGCACCATCGGGACGCCGAGGTGCAGGTCCTTGGAGCGTTTGAGCAGGCTGAGCATGACCTCGCGCGCGCGCTCATGGCCCTTCTCGGCGACCAGGGCGTCGAGCGACTCCTGCCACTCCAGTGTCTCCTGGGGATCCGCATCCATTGCGGAGACGGAATAGGGATCCTGGTCGTTAACCGGCAACGCTGACCTCGTTCCTTTTCGAAGGGCTCACTCGCCGGGACGAGGTCGACCGGGTTGCGGCCTCGGGTCGTCATCCGACGTGCTCCCGATTCTAGGCCCGCTCCCGGAGGCGACCGGCGGGTAGCGTCGGGGTATGGACCTCCACGCGATCGCCAGCGATGAACTCCGCGTCGAGATCGGCTCGGTCGGGGCCGAGCTGCGCTCGCTCCGCCTCGCCGGGGGTTCGGAGCTGCTCTGGCAGGGCGGGCAGGCATGGGGCAGGCGGGCCCCGATCCTATTCCCGATCATCGGGCGGATGCCGGGGGACGAGCTCGAGCACGATGGCCGCCGGTACCCCATCGGCCAGCACGGCGTGGTGCGCGACCGGCGGTTCGAGCTGCTGGGGATCTCCGCCGCCGAGGCGCGATTCGCGCTGGAGTCGGATCAGGAGACGCTGCGGCACTTTCCGTTCCCGTTCCGGCTCGAGGTGGGCTACTCGGTCGAGGGGACGCGGCTGACCGTGGAGCAGACGGTGACCAACACCGCAGACAGCCCTTTCTCCGCTTCGCTCGGCGGGCATCCGGGCTTCGCCTGGCCGCTGTCGCCCGGCATCCCGCGCGAGGAGCACAGCATCGTCTTCGCCCGGCCGGAGCCCGAGCCCATCCGCCGGCTCGCCGACGGACTGCTGCTGCCCGGTCCGCAGCCCAGCCCGGTGGAGGGGGACACGCTGCGGCTGAGGGACGAGCTGTTCGCCGCCGATGCGATCGTCTTCGACGAGCCGCGCAGCCGTTCGGTCCGCTACTCGGCACCGGGGGCGCCGGCGATCACCGTCGATTTCCCGGACTTCCCGCAGCTGGGGATCTGGTCCCGTGCGCCGGGCGAGTTCGTCTGCATCGAGCCGTGGTTCGGCACCACGGCACCGCAGGGATTCGAGGGGGACTATGCGGCGAAACCCGGTCAGTTCAGGCTCGAGCCGACGGCCTCCCGCAGCTTCCGGTACGGCATCGGGATCGAGGCGCCGAAATGAACGCCACCCGGCCGGCACAGGCGTAACATGGCCACTCGTGTTCACCGGGAGTTCACCTTCTCCGGTGCGAAAGGACATGGCAGACGATGGCTCTGGAAAACGACACCCAGGCACCCGATTTCGAGCTTCCGAATCAGTACGGGGAGCACATCCGGCTCAGCGACTTCCGAGGCAAGAGGCCGGTCGCGCTCGTCTTCTTCCCGCTGGCCTTCTCCAGCACCTGCACGAGTGAGCTGTGCGAGCTGCGCGACAACCTCGCGCTGTTCAAGGATCAGAGCGTCGAGCTGATCGGCATCTCCGTCGACTCGAAGGCGACGTTGCGCGCCTTCGCCGAGGCCGAGGGCTACGACTTCACGCTGCTCGCCGACTTCTGGCCGCACGGCGCGGTGGCCAAGGAGTACGGCGTGTTCCTGCCGGAGAAGGGCTTCGCGAACCGCGCGACCTTCCTCATCGACACGCACGGCATCATCCGCTCCAGCTTCGTCACCGCGCCGGGCGAGGCCCGCTCGCTCGAGGAGTACCGCGAGGCGCTGACCGAGCTGGTCCCCGCCGGGGTCTGAGCGCTACGACCAGAGCGTCGTCGCGCGCTCGACCGGCTCGCCGTCGACGGTGAGGTCGAGCCTCTCGTCCCAGAACGCGAACAGCCCGGCCACCGGTCTGCCGTCGTCCGCCGGTTTGCGGTACGACCAGGCGATGTCGCTGAGAATGCCGCCGGTGAGGATCGCCGAGTAGTAGCTCGCCTCTCCCTTGTACGCGCATCGGGTCCTGGTGGCGCTCGGCCTCAGCGGCACGATGACATCCTCGAACGGCAGGTAGTGCCTCGGCGGCATGCCGGTCTCGAACAGCGTCCGAGCCCGGTGGCTGCGCGCCAGCAGCTCGCCGTCGTGCCGGATCTCCAGGCGGCGCGCGCTGTCCAGGACGTCGATGCGGTGATAGGGGTCCCGCGGATGCGCGAAGACCCGCTGGTCCTCCTCGAGCCAGCGGTCGGGACCGTCGAAGTCGACGATCAGCATGTCGTCCAGCTCGTCGGGGAGGAAGCCGGCGACGCCGCCGGCGAGCTCGACCGCGCGACCGGGGGTGAGCCGCATCGCGAAGGGAGTCCGGGGATCCCAGATCGGCCGGTCGTCCGGCTCCGGCGCCGGCCTTTCCGACGCGGCGATGACGACCGCGACATCCCCCACCGGGACGGCGTAGCTGGGGACCACCCGTCGCGGCTCCCAGACCAGGATCGCCGCGGTGCTGTCGAAGAGCAGGGTGTCGCCGGTGAAGGCGCGCAGCCGCTTGGCGGTGCGGTCGAAGCGCAGTTCGCCGAGCCGGTCGCCGATCAGCCGGCGCATCTCGATGGCCATGGGCGACAGGCTAATCCCGTGCTGAGCGCTCGGGTTCAGCGCTCCAGGCCGAGCAGCTCGTAGACGGGGGAGTCCGCCGCGGCGCCCTCCACGATCGCCTCGCGACGCTGGAACTTCCAGCCGTCCTCGACGGGCACCACCTCGTCGCGGTAGGTGCCCCAGTGGTCGAGCCCGCGGGTGCCGACGAACTGGAAGCAGGAATAGGTGGATGCGCTGCCGTCGGGCCGCGGTTCGACCCTGATCGACGACAGGTAGTGCCGCCCCGGCAGGAAGTCGGCGCCGAGGAAGCTGTCCCGCACGCTGAGGAAGAACCCGAGCACGCCCTCCGGTCCGACGTGCTCCGCGGTGTTGTTCTTGAAGACGCCGTCCTCGGTGAAGAACCGGGACACCGTTCGGATCCTGCCGGCATCCACGAAGTACTGGTAGCTGGCGAGAAGATCGGCGACCCCGACCCTGGTGCGGAGCTCCGCGTCGTCCATGTGACTCCCTCGTCCTCGAATCTCTGGCACGATTCTAGGCGCAGCCCAGCGGGGCGAGGGGGTCATGCCTCAGTCGTGGTCCTCGTCGGTCTCGTCAGCGGGCTGTCCGCCCTCGTTCTCCCACCGGTCCAGGGCCTTCTCGTGGCTCTTCTTCTCGCGGGGCGTCCACAGCGTCCTCCAGAACTCCCTGATCCTGCCCATGGGCTGCACGATGCGCGCCGATTCCGGTGCGGCCGGCCGTCAGCGCTTCCTGGCCCTCGGCTCGGCGGACTGGCTCTTCTCGCGCTTCTGGGCTCGCTTCTCCTTGAGCGTCAGCTGCGCGGCCTTCTTGGCGGTGGTGGGTTTGGGGTTCTTGGTTGTCATGGATACTCGCTTCCCTTCGATAGCTGGCGGGTATCAGGCCGACCATAGCCCACTCCGCGGAGGAAGTCATCTCGGGCTGCACCGTGGTCCCGCCGGCACTGAATCCGGGTCTCCGGCTACCATGAGAGATGTCGTGCGGTCCGCCGCCGCGGGCCTTTAGCTCAGTTGGTAGAGCGCCACGTTTACACCGTGGATGTCGTCGGTTCGATCCCGGCAGGGCCCACCGGAGGCAGCGCTCTCCTGCCGGCCAGCGTCCCGCTGCCGAGTCCGGCGGGTCCGACCGTCTTCGGCTCAGAGGGGCCGCCCGCCGGTCCTCGGCGCCGTGGAGGACGGATGCGGCGGCCCGTCTGGCGCGCCGGAGTGCGCCAGACCGGAGGCTGCTGCATCATCCGTCCTCCGTGGTGGTGAGGTGCTCCGTGGCGATGGGGTGCCGCCCGAGGCGCAGGGGCGGCTCGGGCTCGGGCCGCCGAGGAGTGCGGGTCAGCCGAGCTCCCTGACCGCGGAACGGTAGCGGTGGAGGGCCGCCGAGATCAGCTCGCCGAGGCTCAGCTCGTTGTCCTCTGCGGTCCACGCCTCGAAGCCCGCTTTGAAGGCGAGCACGCCGAGCTCGGCCGCCGTGTCGGCGACGGCCTCGTCGACGCCCCGACGACGGAGGGCATCGGCGATCGCCGCGGCCATGCCGACCTTCTTGAGCACGGCGCGTTCCTGCAACTCGGAACTGGTCGCGATCACGGCCTCAAGACGGGGGGCGAGCTCTCGGTTGAACGGGGTCATCGCGTCGGCGGCGTGCACCAGACCGGCCTCGACCGCTGACAGCGGGCTCGCCTCGGCCGGCGCCGCGGAGATGCCCTCGGCGAAGAGCCGGGACAGCGTCTCCTGTCCGGCGGCCAGCACCTCGCGCTTGTCGCTGAAGTGGCGGAAGAACGTGCTCTTCGTCAGGCCCGCCCGATCGGCGATCTCGGCGACGGTCGTGTCGTCGTATCCCTGCTCGGTGAACAGGTGCAACGCGGCGTCGACGAAACGCTCGCGGGCGTCGGGCTCCCAGCGCGGCATGCTTCCAGTGTACGTGATGGGACTTTGGTCTCATCGTCGTGCTACGGTGATGGGACAAAAGTCGCATTACAGGGAGGCTGCTCATGCGTGTTCTCGTCACCGGTGCTTCCGGCGGAATCGGATCGGTGGTCGTCGAAGAGCTCGTCGCCCACGGTCACGAGGTCGTCGGGCTCGCCCGATCGGAGTCATCCGAGCTGAAGGTAGTCGACGCTGGCGGCACTCCCGTGCGCGGCGGTCTCGGCGACCTCGAGGTGCTCACCGCGGCTGCAGAGGCAGCTGACGGTGTGATCCACCTCGCCTTCAGCAACGACTTCTCCGACCTCGAGCGAAGCATCGCAGAGGAGGGCCTGGCCATGGACACGATCGGTGCAGCCCTCGTCGGAACGGGCAAGCCCTTCGTGATCGTCTCGGGCACCGCCGTCGCTGACGGCCGGCCGTCGACCGAGCAGGATCCGACTACGACGGCCGGCCCCGTGGGAGGCCGCGGTGTCAACTCGCAGCGGATCCTCGAGCTCGCCTCTCGGGGCGTGCGCACGTCGGCGGTCCGCCTGCCCCGCTCTGTGCATGAGCGCTACGTCGCGTACGGTTTCGCCGGCATCCTGATCGCCGCTGCGCAACGCTCCGGCGTCGCCCCCTATGTCGGCGACGGCAGCCAGCGGTGGCCGGCGGTGCACCGCCGGGACGCCGCGGCATTGTTCCGGATCATGCTCGAGCGGGGCGAGCCCGGCGCCGTCGTCAACGCCGTCGGCGACGAAGGCGACACGATGCTGTCCATCGCCACGGCCATCGGCGAGCAGCTCGGCGTTCCGGTGCAGGAAGTGCCGGCCGAGACCTTCGGTCCGCTCGGCACGATCTTCGGTGTCGACCAGCCGGCGTCGAGCGCCTGGACGCGCGAGACCTACGGCTGGGAGCCTGTCCACCCCAGCCTGCTCGCGGATCTCGAGGCCGGAGACTACCCGGCCGCATGATGCCGCTTCCGCCGCGGCGACGATGGTGTTGACGGCGGCGCACGGCAGCAGCACGGCACCGGCGATCGCGTCCGATCTCGACACCGCGGACGACGGATGCGGTGGCTTTCCGCCCGCGTGTCGGGGCCCGCCGCGCGGCGGTTCGGCCCGTCATCCGTCCTCAGGCGCGGCGCGGCGCGGACATGCCGCGTTCTACAGCTCGACGGTGCCGTTCTCTCCGGCATCGGGCCGCGTCCCGGTGACGATGCCCTTCACGAACTGGAACGCGCGCGCGACAGCGGGCCTGTCGCTGGACCAGTACTCCGCGCTCTCGGCGTCTATCCGGAGAAGGGCGATCCTCGGGTCGGCCGGCTCCATCTCGAACCATGACTTCACCGCGGGATTCCACATCTGCTCGATGCGGCCCCGGTCGTGCTCGACGGTGGCGGTTCCCGCGATGGACAGGAAGCTCTTCCCGTCCGAGAGGGCGACGTTCACCCGGCCGTCGCGCTCGACGTCATCCGACTTGGGGCTGGGATCCTGGGTGAAGAACCAGAGCGTCCCGTCGAAATCGTCGTCCTGCAGCACGGCGAGCGGCCGGCTGACCAGACGGCCCGCTTCATCTCGTGTGGTGACGAAGGCCGTTCGGGAAGAGGAAATGATGTCCCGAATGGTGGTCAGCTCGTCCATGTCGCGCTCCTCGCTGAGTCGTTCCGATGCCCTGCACGGTGCTCCGGAGAGCCCTCGGGCGCAAGGGCCCGATCGGCGGGAGGGGGAGTGCGAGCATCTCCGATGCGGAGGGCTACCCGGCGCGCCCGGCTACGCTGCGCCCTCGGAACACGGCTCCCGCGGTACTTCGTGACGAATCTCCTGCGGTATCCGTCCTATCTCTGACACGCCATCGACAACGAAGGGAACGAATCCATGGTTGACAAGAAGCAGGTTCAGAAGGTCGCCGAGGCGACAGCCGTGAACCCGATCGCCGTATTGAGTCGATGGGGCGTGCGGAGCGGTCACGCCTATACGGCGGGGTTCGTGTCCGTCGGAGTCTCCCTGGTCTCGTGGCTGATCTCGCGCGGTAAGCGGGACAGCAAGGCGCAGTCGGATCGGTGGGGATTGTTCATCGGCCAGTGGGCGCCCACGTTCTTCGCGATCGGCATCGCGTTGAAGAACGAGAAGGACTGAAAACGACCGTCCCCCGGGGCGGGCGGGCGGCGGGCCCTATGCGACCACGGAGTCGAGCGTGCCCGCCAGCCGGCGGATGACGCCGGCGGCCTCCTCGGCCATCGCCGGCACGAACTCGCTGATCCGGATCAGGTCCCGGATCGCCGAGGAGACCTGCCCGGCCAGAACCAGGCCGTTCTCCACGTCGCCGTCGGTCTGCGAGCGCTGCATCGACTCGATCTTCCAGCGCATCAGCTCAACCTCGCTGAGCCCGCCGTCGCGGTCGCTCGAGCCGTGCCGGAGGAGCTCCTCCGAGGCGGCGTTGCGCAGACCGCGGCACGGCCCGTACACGCCGTCGAAGGCGACGTCGTCGCCCTCCTGCGCATCGAGCAGCGCCTGGATGTACGCGGGATGCCAGTCGGTGTTCTCGTGGCTGGCGATGAACCGGGTGCCCATCGCCACGCCGTCAGCGCCCATCGACAGGGCCGCGGCAAGCCCTCGCCCGTCGCGGGCGCCGCCCGTGAGCAGCACCGGGATGTCCACCGCCTCGGTCACGCTCGGCACGAGCACGAAGGTGTGCACCATCTTGCTCGGCGCGTGCCCGCCCATCTCGAAGCCGGCCGCGATGACCACGTCGACCCCGGCCTCGGCCGACTTGACGGCCTGGCGGGTCGAGCCGACCTTGTGCTGATGGATCATCCCGGCATCCTTGATCAGCGGGATGTACGGGCCGGGGAAGCCGGCGGAGGTCGTCATCACGGTGAGCTGCGAGGCGAGCGCCGCGTCCTTCTCCCGGGCCGCGAGCACCGTGCGGATGTAGACGTCGGTGAAGGGCAGGACCTCCCCGTTGTGGTCCACCCCGACCGGGATGTTGACGGCGAACCGCCGGTCGGTGAGGCTCGCGCACTCCTCGATGTGCTCGAGGAAGGTGCGCGCCCCCTCCTCGAGATCCACCGGCATTCCGGGCATGGACACGGTTCCGAGTCCGCCGGCGGAGGAGACCGCCGCCGCGATCTTCGGCGTCCGGTACGGGCCGAGACCCTCCTGGACGATGGGGTGCTCGATCCCGACGAGCCGGGTGTAACGATTCGAGATGAAAGACATGCGCCTCCCTAGACACTGCGTGGTCGGAGACCGCCTCGTCGCGGCATCCGGCTGCCGGGCTGATGCGCCATCGGCCTTCCCACTCTAGATACCGTCGGCGCCGGCGCTCGCCTCACCAGGCGGAGGCTGGGGCTTTCACCACGGGCACCGGCGTGTAGTGCCAGTGGCCGCCGTTCGCGTAGTGGCCCGATGCCCACGGCGAGGCCCAGATCGCGGCCTCGGTCACGGCGGTGGGGGATGAGGCGGCGAAGTTCGCCCTGATCGCGCTGTATCCGGGATGCTGGCTCAGCGCCTTCGCCGCGAACTTCGCGGCATCGAGCAGGCTCGCGTAGCTGCCCGTGCCGGCGCCCCCGCCGGAGCCCCAGCCGTTGTTGAGCGGGTTGTTGCGGTTGTACCAGCTCTCCGGGCCGTTCTCCTGCCGCATCCACCGGGTGATCACCGTGACGTTGTTCTCGCTCATCGGCCAGCCGCCGAACAGGAGCACCAGCTTCGCCCAGTCGTGGTTGGTCCCGCTGGCGACCAGGGAGTCGATGCCGGCCGTGGCGGAGTAGCCCGCCCGCTGCTCCAGTTCCGCCGCCTGCTCCGCGTGCCTCGAGACGGTCAGGCTCTGCGCGTTCTCGTTGATGAACACCTGAAGCTCCTGGGCGGAGCTCGGCGGGAGCACGGGGACCACCGCGATGGTCACCGTGGCGCCGAGGGCGAGGATCGCCGTCGCCGCGCCGATCCGATGCATGATCGGTCGCCGATCCTGCGGAGGGCGCAGCGCCCTCCGCAGGGCCAGGCGAGAACGTGGGGATAGCGTCATGGGGGCTGGTTCCGGGAGCCGGAACGTTCAGAGGTATCGGCTCCCGAACAGGTATCCGAGTGTACCAAAGGGCCTGGACGGGGCCTGGGAGCGGGTCGCTGAGCCGAACGGGCTCAGTACAGGCCGTAGGAGAAGGAGGTCGGGGGCTCGAAGCTCTCCGGGCGCAGGCTGTTGCCGAAGCCCATCCAGTCGAGCGAGACCTTGCAGATCTCCGCCCAGCGGATCATCGCGGACGCTGGAAGCTCGTTGCGCTCGGTCTCCCAGTTGCTGATCGTCTGGCGGGAGACGCCGAGCTCCGCGGCGAGCTGCGCCTGGTCGATGCCGGCGAACAGCCTCGCTGCGCGCAGACGTCCGCCGAGAGTGGAGGTCCGGGTGCGGAGGGGGGTGGCCATGACGCAATTCTAGCAAGACTGCTGTCCAAGAAATACGACATCGTACCAATGATGTGCCTCATCGCCGGGGCGGCACGGAAAGGATTAGGACAGCCTCGATCGACCGACCTAGGATCGGTCACGGTCACCCCGGATCGAGGAAGGCGAGGGGCACATGGATGTTTCGGCGTTGAAGGATCGCGACACGGCGGTGGCCGCAGCACGCTCGCTCGGGGAGCGGATCGAGGCGGCGGTTCCCGAGACCGACCGCCTGGGCCACATGCCGGACGACCTGTTCCAGGCGATCGCCGATTCCGGACTCTACCGCCTGGGCCTGCCGGAGGAGTTCGGCGGGGCCGGGGCGCACATCGCGACCTTCATCGAGGTGGTCGAGGAGATCAGCCGGGCCGATCCGTCCACCGGCTGGTCGTTCATGGCCAACAGCGGCTCGGTCGCCATTCTGTCGGCCCATCTGCCGCAGGCCGGAGCCGAGCGCATCTTCGGCACCGGAGAGCTCACCCTCACCGCCGGCATGCTCGCCCCGACGGGCGTGGCCACCAAGGTCGAGGGGGGATACCGGGTCAGCGGCAAGTACGGCTTCGCGAGCGGCTCGGCCCATGCGAGCTGGATCTGCGCCGGCGCCAGGGTGGACGACGAGAAGAAGACCGGCATCATGCTCGCGGTCCCGCGCTCCGAGGTCGAGTTCCTCGGCAACTGGGACGTCATCGGCCTGCGCGGCACCGGCAGCGTCGACTACCGGCTGGACGACGTCTTCGTGCCGGAGGACTCGGTGTTCCTCCGCGAGGGCGCCAAGGCGCTCCGCGGCCAGCCCAGCCTCAAGCTCGGCCTGCTGGTCGGCCTGGTCGGCCATGTCGGCGTCGCTCTCGGCACCGCCCGGCGCGCCCTCGAGGAGCTGGTGAAGATCGCCGACATGGGCCGCGGCCGCCCCGGCGTCCCGCCGATGCGCGAACAGCCGCACTTCCTGCACGAGTTCGCGGTGAACGACTACAAGTACCGCTCGGCCCGCAGCTACGTGCTCGAGTCGCTGAACAACGCGGTCGCCCCGCTCGCGGCGGGGGAGCCGCTCACCGCCGCCCTCGCGGGCCGGGTGCAGCAGGCGACGACGATGGGGGTGCGGATGGCCTCGGAGGTGGTGACCTCCTGCTACGGCTGGTCGGGCAGTGTCGGGCTGCGCAGGCCGCATCCGCTCGGCAGGCTGGTCACCGAGACCGCAGGCCAGACCCAGCACGGGCTGGTCGACCCCAACTCCCTGGTCTTCGCCGGTCCCGGTCTCATGGACGACTACCGCGACGCCTGATGGACCTCAGCACGGACCCCGTCGTAGAGGGCGCCGTCGCGCCCTCCGCCGTCCTGTCCCGGATGCCGGACAAAGTGGACCGGGCCTGGCGGAACGGCTGCAATTGAATCCGGAATCGCCGACCGCGCCCTCCCACGGGTCGCTCTGATAGATCTGAACCAGCCCGATGGAGGACTGACCGATGGATTTCGAACACAATGCCAAGACCCGTGATCTGCTGGGGCGGGTCGAGGCCTTCATGGAGGAGTACGTGTATCCGGCCGAGCCGGAGCTGCTGGCGCAGTTGAACACGGCGACGGAGTTCGGAACCCCGCAGCTGATTCGCGATCTGCAGGCGAAGGCGAGGTCGCAGGGGCTGTGGAACCTCTTCTACCGGCATGGCCCGCATGGGCTCAGCAATGTGGAGTTCGCACCGCTGTGCGAGGCGATGTCGCGGGTGTACTGGTCGCAGGCGGTGTTCAACAGCATGGCGCCGGACACGGGGAACATCGAGACCCTGGAGGCGTTCGGCACCCAGGAGCAGAAGGCGCGCTGGATGGTCCCGCTGCTGGAGGGCGAGATCACCTCGGCCTTCGCGATGACCGAGCCGGATGTCGCCTCGTCGGATGCCACGAACATCAGGCTGAGCATCCGACGCGAGGGCGACGAGTTCGTCGTCAACGGTCGCAAGTGGTGGACGTCGGGGGTCTCGGATCCGGAGTGCGAGCTGCTCATCGTGCTCGGCCGCGACGCGGACGCGGACCAGTCGCAGACGCACGGCAAGCACACGATGCTGCTGGTCCCGCGGGACACCCCGGGGATCACGGTGGTGCGCAGCCTCAGCGTCTTCGGCTACAACGAATGGCCGCACGGGCACGGTGAGGTGCTGTTCGAGGACGTGCGCGTTCCGGCGGATGCCGTGGTGCTGGGCGCGGGGCGCGGGTTCGAGGTCGCGCAGGGAAGGCTGGGGCCGGGACGGATCCATTACGGGATGCGGTGCATCGGGCTGGCCGAGCGCGCACTGGAGCTGATGTGCAGGCGCACGCTCGAACGGGAGACCTTCGGCGCGCCGATCGCGACCAGGACGGTCACCCTGGAGCGGATCGCGGAGGCGCGGATCATGATCGACCAGACCCGTCTGCTGGTGCTCAACGCCGCGCATCTGCTCGACACCGTCGGGGTGAAGGGGGCGCGCAAGGAGGTGGCGATGATCAAGGTCGCCGCCCCGAACATGGCCTGCCAGGTGATCGACTGGGCGATCCAGGCCCACGGCGGTGCGGGCCTGTCCGCCGACACCCCGCTGGCGTACTACTACTCCCGGGCCAGGTTGATGCGCATCGGCGACGGACCCGACGAGGTCCACCGCAACAGCATCGGCAAGCTCGAGCTGAACCGCTACCGGACGAAGGACTGAGGATGTCGCTGTTCGATCTCACCGGCAAGGTCGCCGTCGTCACCGGGGCGAGCAAGGGCATCGGCCGCGCTATCGCCGAGCAGCTGGCCGTTCAGGGAGCCCGTGTCGTCGTCTCCAGCCGAGACCTCGCCGCGTGCGAGGCGGTCGCCGGGAAGATCCGTGACGCCGGGGGAGAGGCCATCGCGCTCGCCTGCAACGTCAGCCACCAGGACCAGCTGAGCGCCCTGGTCGACGGCACGATGGCCGAGTGGGGGCGCATCGACATCCTGGTCTGCAACGCGGCGATCAACCCGTACTACGGGCCCAGCGCGGAGGTACCGGACGACGTCTTCGCCAAGGTGATGACCACCAACGTGCAGCGCAACGCGCAGCTGTGCAACCTGGTGATCCCGCAGATGGCGGAGCGCGGCGACGGCGTCATCCTCGTCGTGTCGTCCCTGGGCGGGATGCAGGGCTCGGCCACGCTGATGCCGTACACCCTCTCCAAGGCCGCCGACATGCAGCTGGTGCGCAACATCGCGACCGAGTGGGGCCACCGGAACATCCGGGCGAACTGCCTGGCACCAGGCCTGATCCGCACCGACTTCTCGAAGGCGATCTGGGACAGCCCGGACGAGAACTCCGTGGTGCAGGCCCTCAAGCAGAACCCGCTGCCCAGGATCGGCGAGCCGGAGGACGTCGCGGGCATCGCCGTCGCCCTGGCCTCGGCCGCGGGGAACTACATCACCGGGCAGACCATCGCGGTCGACGGGGGCAAGCTGATCGGCCGGGTCACGGCGTGAGCGGTCAGCCCATCGGCATCGACCTTCCGCGGCTCGAGCGATACCTCGGTGCCGAGCTCGGGCTGAGGGGGCGGCCGGGGGTGACCCGCTTCACCGCCGGCCATTCGAATCCGACCTACCTGCTCGACTACCCGGATCGCCAGGTGGTGCTCAGGTCTCAGCCGGCCGGTCCCCTGCTGCCCAGGGCGCACGCGGTGGACCGGGAGTATGCGATCCAGCGCAGCCTCGAGGGCTCGGGTCTGCCCGTGCCGCGGATGCTGGCGCTGTGCACGGACACCGGGATCACCGGCGGCATCTTCTACCTGATGGAGTACGTCCCGGGGCGGGTGCTTAATGACCCGTGGCTGCCCGAGGCGGATCCCGAGGAGCGCACTCCGATCTGGTTCGCCCTCGCCGACACCCTCGCCGCGCTGCACGCCGTCGAGCCGGACGTCGCGGTGTTCGGCGGCGAACAGGGCAGGGCGGGCTACCTCGAGCGGCAGACCGCGCGCTGGACCAAGAACTACCGGGCGGCGGACGTCGAGCCCAGCGCCGCGATGGACGAGGTCGCGCAGTGGCTGGCCGCGCAGCGCGTGCCGGAGCCGGTCCATCGGATCAGCCATGGGGACTTCAGGCTGGGCAACACGGTCTACGCGCCGGACCGGCCGCGCGTGCGCGCCATCCTGGACTGGGAGCTCGCCACCACCGGCGACCCCTGCGCCGATCTGGCGTACAGCTGCCTGCCCTGGTACTTCTCTCGGGCCTCAGGGCGCGGCTTCGCCGAGGTCGACCGGGCGGCGGAGTCGCTGCCGGAGATGCGGCAGTACGTCGACCGCTACGTCGAGGCCGGGGGAGCGGCGGATGTCGAGCGTCTCGGCCTGTTCGTGGTGCTGTCCATGTTCCGGACCGCGGCGATCCTCGCCGGCATCAGGCGCCGGGCTCTCGACGGCAATGCGAGCAACGAGCACGCGGTCGAGGCCGGAGAGCGCTACCGCTCGGTGGCGGAGCTGGCTCGCCGGATCGTGGAGGAGATGTGAGCGGCTGGACGATGAGCATCGCCGAGGCGCACGAGCTGATGTGCGCGCCCGGCGAGCGCTTCGAGATGGAGACCGTCGACATCCGCGGTGTCCCGACCAGGGCCTGGAAGAACGGCCCGAAGCTGCTGACCGACCTGCTGGACACGGCCCGCGGCTTCGGGGAGGCGGAGTTCCTGGTCTACGAGGATCAGCGGGTGAGCTTCGACGGCTTCGTCCGCGCCGTCTCGGCGACGACCTGGCGCCTGGTGGAGTGGGGGATCCGACCCGGCGACCGGGTGGCGATCGCCATGAGCAACCGGCCGGAGTGGTGCGTCGCCTTCATGGCGGCGATCGCGGCGGGAGCCGTGGTGGTGCCGCTCAACGGCTGGTGGACCGGCGAGGAGCTGGGCTACGGCCTGCGCGACTCCGGTTCCCGGCTCCTCTTCGCCGACGGTCAGCGGCTCCGGCGCCTCGCCGGCCACCGGCCGGATGACCTCGCCGTCGTCAGCGTCGACGACGACGAGTCGGAAGGACACCAGCTCCTCCCGGACTGGATCGGGCCGGTCTCGGGCTGGAGCGCACTGCCCGAGACCGAACTGCCGGTGGTGCCGATGCAGGCTGACGATCCCGCGACGATCTTCTACACCTCGGGCACCACCGGCAGCCCGAAGGGGGTGGTCGGCAGCCACCGCAACGCGACCAGCATCGTGCTCTCCTCCGCCGTCTCGGGCGAGCGTCTGCGCCGCCGCGGCGGTTTCCTGCCCGTGCCGCAGGGGCAGCGGAAGGTGCTGCTGGCGGTTCCGCTGTTCCACGTCACCGGCTGCGTGTCGCGGTTCCTGCCGGCGCTGGCCGGCGGAAGCATGCTCGCGATGATGCCGAAGTGGGATGCCGAGGCCGCCGCCGCGCTGATCGAGCGGGAGGGCATCACGGCGACCGGCGGGGTGCCCACGATCGCCCTGCAGCTTCTCGATCAGGTCGAGCGCTCCGGCGAGACGCTGCCCTCCCTGCAGAGCCTGTCCTTCGGGGGAGCCGCGGCGCCCCCGGCGCTGGTCGAGCGGATGGCGCGAGACCTGCCCGGCGCCGTCCCCGGCTCCGGCTTCGGCATGACCGAGACCGCGTCCATGATCACCCACCATCAGGGCGGGGAGTACACGGAGGCGCCGGAGAGCTCGGGGCCGGCGGTGCCGATCTGCGACATCCGGGTAGTGGGGCCCGAGGGTGAGGTGCTGCCGAACGGGGAGATCGGCGAGCTCTCGGTCCGCGGTCCCAACGTCTTCCTCGGCTACTGGAACCGCGAGGCCGACACCGCGGAGGTGCTCGCCGACGGATGGGTGCGCACCGGCGACCTGGCGCGGATCGACGATCAGGGCCGCTGCTTCGTGGTCGACCGGATCAAGGACGTGGTCATCCGAGGCGGTGAGAACATCTACTGCGCCGAGGTGGAGAACGTGCTGGCCGCCATCGATGGCGTGGTCGAGGTCGCGGTGTTCGGCGTTCCGCACGAGACCCTGGGCGAGGTCCCCGTCGCCGCGCTGCAGGTGACGACGGATCTCGACGAGGCCGGCGTCCTCGAGTTCGCCAGGGCACGGCTCTCATCGTTCAAGGTGCCGGTGAGTGCCCACGTCTCGAGGGAGCCGCTTCCGCACAATCCCGCCGGGAAGGTGGTCAAGGCCGAGCTGAGGAGGATCCACGGCTGAGACCGGGCTGTACCCCGAAGCCTTGCCGATGCGTAGCTGAGCCAATATCATCGGAGCAGCTCCTCGGAATGCCGGCGTCTGGGGTCGAACGTGTAACCACCGTTCGAACGCCCTCGACGGCAGGGGGTCGAGGGCGTTCGGGTCGCCCTCGACCCCCGTTTACGGGTTCGGGGCCCGTCGTGCCATGGGCCGGAACCGACGAGGCTGCGGTCGACGAGCCTGCGGTCGACGAGCCTGCGGTCGACGAGCCCGAGGTCGACAAGCCAGAGGTCGATCGCGCAAGCCGGTTGCGTCCCGTCGTCCGGCGAGTACAGCTGAGGGCATGACGACATCCGCTCTCACCGCGCTCGCCCTGACCTGCTCGCTCAAGCCGTCTCCGGCCGAGTCGAGCAGCGACCTCATCGCGGGCCAGATCCTCGCCGCCCTCTCCGGGCACGGCGTCTCCGGCGACCTGGTCAGGGTGGTCGATCACAACGTGGAACCCGGGGTGGAGAAGGACATGGGCGCCGGCGACGACTGGCCGGCCATCCGGCGGCGGATGCTCGATGCCGACATCCTCGTCATGGCGGTTCCGACCTGGATGGGCCATCTCTCGAGCATCGCGCAGCGCGTGCTCGAACGCCTGGACGCGGAGCTGTCCGAGACCGACGAGGCCGGCCGGCCCCTCGTCTTCGGCAAGGTGGCGGTCGTGGCCGTGGTCGGCAACGAGGACGGCGCTCACGCGATCACCGCCGACCTATACCAGGCGCTCAACGACGTCGGCTTCACGATTCCCGCCCAGGGCGGGACCTACTGGAACGGCGCGGCCATGCAGAAGACCGACTACAAGGACCTCGCCTCGACGCCGGAGGAGACCGCGAGTGCGACGGCTGTGCTGGCGGCGAACGCCGCTCATCTGGCGCGTCTCCTGAAGGCGTCGTTGTACCCCGCCGTCGGCTAGGGCCTCGCGTGCTGCTTGTCAACCCCCTGCGCTGAAGGGAGCGCCGGCAATAGCCTTGTCGAGCCGGATGTAACCAATTTGGGGGTCATCTCATGACAATTGCAGTAAGCGACAGGTTCGGGCGATTTTCCAGCAGTGCGGGGCGGCCGGCAGAGGTCTCGGTCGACCCGCTGAGGGACTACCTGCAGCGCATCGGGCGCGCACCGCTTCTCAGCGCGGAGGAGGAAGTGGATCTCGCCCGCCGGATCGAGATCGGCGTCCTCGCCGGCGAGCGGCTGGCGAGCCGCCAGGATCTGACCGGCAAGGAGCGCCGAGAGCTGCAGTGGCTGCACAACGACGGGGCGACGGCCTATGAGGACTTCATCCGCTGCAACCTGCGCCTGGTGGTGAGCATCGCCAAGCGCTACGCGGGCCGCGGGCTGCCGATCATGGACGTGATCCAGGAGGGCAACCTCGGCCTGGTCCGGGCGGTGGAGAAGTTCGACTACATGATCGGCAACAAGTTCTCCACCTATGCCACCTGGTGGATCCGGCAGTCGATCCTGCGGGGAATCGCGGACGCGAGTCGGCTCATCCGGATCCCCGTGCACACGGTGGAGAAGATCGACAAGCTGGATCGGATCCGGCGCGACCTCGGCGCCGAGCTCGGCCGCACTCCCACCGTGATCGAGATCGCCGAGGAGGCGCAGGTCACGGTGGAGGAGGTGCTCAAGCTGCAGAGGGCCGAGCACGACACGGTCTCCCTCGGCGTGCCCGTCGGCGACGACGGCACGGCCGAGCTCGGCGATCTGATCGAGGACGCCGACAGTCCGGAGCCCTCGGAGGCCGTCGAGCTCGACTTCAGGTACGACGACATCAATCGCCGTCTCGACGAGCTGCCGGCGAGGGACGCGACGGTGATCAGGCTGCGCTTCGGGCTGGAGGGTCGCCAGGCGATGACGCTGGACGAGGTCGGGGAGCTCTACGGCATCACCCGGGAGCGCGTGCGCCAGCTGGAGACCCGGAGCCTGAAGCGTCTGAGGAGCGCCGAGCTGCACTCCTATCTCGCCTGAGCGGGGACGGTCCGGCCTGAACGACAGGGGCGCTGGACAGGACGGGCAAGGAGGGCCCGGGCTAGTAGCCCGGGCCCTCCTGCTGCTCCACCGCCTCGTCGAAGGGAAGGCTGCCGTTGGACGGCGGCACCTCGGAGACCTCGGCCGCCGAGTCGTCCTCCGGCGGGTGTCCGTTCACGTCCGGATGCGGTTCCTTCTCGGCCATGGGTCCCTCGTCCCTCTCGCGCCGTCATCGCGGCGTATGTCGTGCACCCTATGCCGCCGTCGCGGGGAGGAAAGGGCCTTGACTTCGGGCGGCGCGGCGGGGATCCGATCAGTCCTCGGTGGTCACGCCGAGCGCGCCGACCTCCTCGGTGAGCTGCAGGCCCTGTGCGCTGTTGGAGGACTGGGTGAGCACCTCGAGCCATTCGCGGTTGATCCGGGGCATCCTGCCGCCGTTGTAGCGGAAGACCAGGGGGATCGAGGGGTCGAGCCAGATCACGCTGCGTCCGTCGCCGACTGCCTGCTCGTCTCGCCACGAGAAGAAGAAGCTCTCGCCCCGGCGGAGCTTGAGCCCGATCACGAGCTGGAGATGAGCCAGGACCCGGTCGTCGAAGACCACCTCGATGTTCGGCCCGTACAGTAGCTTGCCCACGCTCTTGTTTCCCCTCGCCTGATTCTTCGGATTCCCGCTGGTCGATCCTATGGAAAAAAAGAATCTGCCTGAGGGGGATGCCAGGAGCTCACTCTTGCTGTATATCCCCTGGTGACTTGTCCGGTCGCCAGCCACGCCACGACGGCTGCCTGAGCCGTCCGCTCGAGGTCCATTCCGCGAACTCCACTTCCGCCACCAGGTCGGGCCTCACCCAGGTGACCCCCCGGGCGTCGGCCGCCGGCACCCCGTCGAGGGTGGGCTTGACCCGGGTGCGAGAGGCGAAGACGCGGGGGAGGTCATTCAGCACGGCATCGGAGAACCCGGTGCCCACCCTGCCCACATAGCGGAAGCCCGATCCCTCCGGGATGCCGAGGAGAAGGGACCCCACACCGGAGGAGCGCCTGCCCCGGCCGGGGGCCCAGCCGCCGATCACGACCTCCTGGGTGCGGTGATGCTTGATCTTGGTCCACGACGAGGAGCGGCGCGCTGGCCAGTACCGGGCTGCGCGCTCCTTGGCGACGATGCCCTCCAGCCCCAGCCTCCGGCTGGTCTCGAGCGCCTCCTTCAGGCCGCCGACGAAGGCCGGCGGGACGCGGATCCGGCCGTGGTCATCGAGCAGCGCCTCGAGCGCGGCCCGGCGCTCGTCATAGCTCTCGGCGAGCAGCGAGCGGCCGTCGAGCTCGAGCAGGTCGAAGACCATGAGATGCACCGGTGCCGTCGACTGCGCCCGTCTCACGTCGGCGGCCCCGCTGAGGTTCATCCGGGTCTGCAGCAGGCCGAAGTCGGGTCGTCCCTTCGCGTCGAGCGCGACGATCTCCCCGTCCAGCACGGCCTCGTGGGGGCCGACCGCATCGGCCAGGTCCGCCAGTTCCGGGTAGGCGCGGGTCAGGTCGATGTCGTTCCGGCTGAGCAGTCTCACGCGGCCGCCGGCGACGGTGGCGATGGTGCGGATGCCGTCCCACTTCATCTCGAAGGCCCACTCGTCCTCGTTCTCGATGTCGCTGCCGCTGCCGAGCTTGGCGAGCATCGCCTTCGGAGCGGGAGCGGCGGCGGTCGGCGCCGGCTCGACGGCCAGGTCGGCTGTCTGCTCCTTCATCAGGTGCATCAGCCAGTTCTTCGCATCCTTCTCTCCGCGACCGGTGTGGATGAGCGCGACCCGGCGCGGGCCGCCGAGCCCGCCGCCCGCCCGGCCGTGCAGGGTGACGATCACCTCCTTGTCGTCGCGCCATTTCTCCAGGTCGTAGGTTCCGGCGTCCCAGATGCTGACCTCTCCCGCGCCGTACTGGCCCTTCGGGATGGTGCCCTCGAAGGATCCGTAGGCGAGCGGGTGATCCTCGGTCTGCACCGCGAGGTGGTTCTGCTTCGGCTCGGTCGGCACCCCCTTCGGCACCGCCCAGCTCACCAGCACCCCGTCGTGCTCGAGCCTGAAGTCGTAGTGCAGTCGGCGGGCATGGTGCTCCTGGATCACGAAGGAGCGGCCGTCGCCGCCGCCCGCGGGCTCGGCAGGCACGGGCTCGGGGGTCTTGGAACCGTCGCGCATGCTGCGGTACCTGGCGAGGCGGTCGTCGGCCGGCTGGAATCCTGCCATCCTGTCCGCCGTCGGCTCGAGGGAGCCGAGGTGGCCGGCAGAGAGGCCCGCGAGCGGGTCGCCGCGCCGTCTCACGCGCTCGAGCACCTCCGAGAGCTCCAGCTGCCTCAGGTCCTTCGCGGCGAGCTCCCGCCAGGTGCGCGGAGCGGCGACGGTCGGCCGGAACCTGCCCCGCAGCGAGTACGGGGCGACGGTGGTCTTCGCGCCGTTGTTCTGGCTCCAGTCGACCAGGACCTTTCCGCCGCGCAACGCCTTCTTCATGTCGCTCACCACGAGGTCGGGGTGATCGGCCTCCAGCGCCCTGGCCAGCTCATGCGCCACCGCCGAGACCTGGTCGGCGGTCTGCTTGCCGTCGAGTGCAGCGTAGAGGTGGATGCCCTTGCTCCCGCTGGTCACCGGCATCGGGTCGAGCCCCATCCCCGTGAGGATCGCCCTGACCTGTCGCGCGACCTCGGCGCATTCGGCGAGGCCGGCGCCCTGGCCGGGATCGAGGTCGAGCACCATGCGGTCGGGGTTCCTCGGTGTGCCGGTCCGGCCGAACCGCCACTGCGGCACGTGCAGTTCGAGCGCGGCGATCTGGGCGAGCCAGACCAGGGTGGCCCGGTCGTTCACCAGCGGGTAGTCGTTCGTGTGGCTCTTGTGCTGCAGCACGCGGTGAGCCACCCAGCTCGGGGTGGAGCGCTCGTCGAGGTTCTTCTGGAAGAAGACCTCGCCGGGATGCTCCGGGGTCCCGACGCCGTGCACCCAGCGTTTGCGCGTGGCCGGGCGGTCCATCGTGTGGGGGACCATGACATCCGCGATCTCGGCGTAGTAGGCGATCACTTCGCCCTTGGTGGTGCCGGTCTCCGGATAGATGACCTTGTCGAGGTTGGTCAGCGTGATGCTGTGGCCGTCGACGCTCACCGTCTCCTTGGCTCCCGCTGGCTTCGCCATGGCTCCTCCTCGTGGTCCCCACCTTCGCCGCAGGCCGGCGAACCGTCAAGTGGGCGTTGAACCTCGGGGAGCAGGGGTGTGCAATGGGGTGATGAGAGCGATCTGGACCGGGGCAGTCACCTTCGGGCTCGTCAACGTGCCGGTGAAGGTCTACAGCGCCACCGAGGATCACGACATCCGCCTGCATCAGGTGCACGACAGGGACGGCGGTCGGATCAAGTACCAGCGCAGGTGCGAGATCTGCGGCAAGGTGGTGCCGTACGAGCACATCGACAAGGCCTTCGACGCCGGCGACAAGACCGTCGTGCTGACCGACGAGGATCTCGCCTCCCTGCCGGCGGAGAAGAGCCGGGAGATCGAGGTGGTGGAGTTCATCCCCAGCGACCAGCTCGATCCGATACTGCTCGACCGGAGCTACTATCTCGAGCCCGACTCAGCCTCGCCCAAGGCCTACACGCTGCTGCGCAAGACCCTGGAGAAGACCGACCGCACCGCCATCGTGCACTTCGCCCTGCGCCAGAAGAGCCGGCTCGGTGCGCTGCGGGTGCGCGGCAAGGTGCTCATGCTGCAGTCGCTGCTCTGGGACGACGAGGTGCGGGCGGCCGAGTTCCCGTCTCTCTCCGAGGGCGCCAGGGTCTCGGAGAAGGAGCTCGAGATGTCCGCCGCCCTGGTGGACAGCTTCTCGGGGGACTTCACGCCGGAGGAGTTCACCGACGACTACCAGGTCGAGCTGAGGAAGCTGATCGACGCGAAGCTCGAGCGGGGCGATGCGGTGGACACCGCGGAGACCTTCGGCGAGGAGGCCGAGGACGACGAGGCCCAGGGCGCGGAAGTGCTCGACCTGATGGAGGCCCTGCGCAAGAGCGTGGAGAAGAACCGCGCGACGAAGCCGACCAAGAAGCCCGCGAAGAGGAAACCGGCGTAACGTGCGTGCCCTCAGGACGAGAGAGAGGGAGATCATGCCCGGTTCACGGAATTCGCGTCTCAAGGATCCCGAGCTCTACGAGGAGTTGCGAGACGACGGGAACTCGAAGGAGAAAGCGGCGCGCATCTCCAACGCCGCGGCGGCGAGAGGCCGCTCCTCCGTCGGACGCAAAGGAGGAAAGTCCGGCGACTACGAGGACTGGACGGTCGGGGAGCTGAAGCACCGGGCCAAGGAGCTCGGCCTGCACGGCTATTCGAGCAAGAGGAAGTCGGAGCTGATCTCCAGCCTGCGGAACCACTGAGCACCCCGCCGCGTCTCAGCGGCCGCCGGTTTGTCGCGCCAGCGGGCCATCAGCGCGCGCGTTCATTGTCACGGCGGTCGCTGTGACCGGCGCAGGGCATCAAACCGGCGCAGGACATCAAACCAGCGCAGGGGCGTCCTGTCGCCGACCACGGCCAGGCAACCGCGTCGGGGGACGGCCAGCCCGTAATATCTGAGCCATGTCAGACGATGAGGAGGCTGAGGCGGCCGAGGAGCCGCGATTCCTCCCCCCGGCGCGGCGTCGCTCGACCTACAAGCCGCCGACCGGACCGCTCCCGGCGATCTTCGGCGGTCCGGACGCCGCGGACTACGACGACGACGAGCTGGCCGACGCCCTCGCCGACCAGACCGCCAGGCTGGAGAGGTCGGGTCCCGTCGCCGTGGAGCCGGCGTCGCCCCCGGCCGTCCTGCCTGCCGTGCCGCGGCGGCGCTCGCTGTCCGACTCGGCGCTGACCGAGCTGATCGGGGAGCGGGCATCGACCGCAGGAACGCTCGACGCGATCACCGAGCTGGAGACACAGCTGCAGCTGCGTCGGCAGGAGGCGGTGGAGTTCGGCGACTGGGAGCGCAGGATGCGCGACATCGGAACGCCGGAGGCCCTGGGCTCGATCGAATCGGCGCGTCCGGTCTTCTTCGGGGCGTCGGCGGAGTCCGAGACCGCGACACCCTCCTCCGAGGGCCCCGCGGGCTCTGCAGACTCCGCAGAGCCCGCGGCCCCCGCGGGGCAGGGCGGTCCGCCGCCGGTCGCCGAGCGGCTCTTCGTCGCGCCGATCATCCCCGAGCCGGATCGCCCGTCGGATGCCGAAGATCGGCAGCAGACGGAGGACCAGCAGGTCGAGGACCAGCAGGGGGTGGAGCGGCAGGTCGAGGACCAGCAGACGGTGGAGCGGCAGGTTGAGGACCAGCAGGCCGAGGCCGAGCCGTGGCCGCTGATCGAGCCGGGGCCGGTGACGCCGCCGGCGGTCGAGCTGACCGGCATCGATGCGCTGCTCGCCGAGCCTGACCTCTCCTCGTCCGGGCCGGTGCCGTCGCCGTTGGCGCCCCGGGTCGAGGAGCCCGCCGAGCCCGACGCGGTGCAGGCCAACCCCCTGGAGGCCCTCGGCACTCCGGCCGAGCCTGCATCCATCGCCGTCACGGAGGGCTCCGGCACGTCCTCGGTCGACGACCCGATCTTCATCGAGCCCGTCGGCTTCGTGGACGCCGAGCTCGGCCCCGTGCAGACCGGTTCGGTCCGGCTCGTCCCCCCGACGCCGCACCCGGAGCCCGACGACCAGGTGGACGACACCGACCGGGCCTTCGACGAGCTGGTGGGGCCGTTGCCGCTGACCGCCGAGGGAGAGGTCCTGCTGCCGGCGGTCACCGGCAGCGCGCCGGTGCAGCCGGTCGCGAGCCCCAGGATCCCCGAGGACCGGGCGGTGCTCGGCGACGAGGAGCCGCAGCGGCAGCCGATCTTCAGCCTCGAGCTGGCCGGGACCGAGCCGACGGCGCTCGAGCAGCGGGTCGGACGCTCGGCCAGGCTGTTCTGGCTCTGGTTCGCCACGAACTCCTCGGTGGTCAGCATCGCCTTCGGCGGGGTGCTCTTCTCCCTCGGCGTGAGCCTGCGTCAGGCGATAGTCGCGACCTTCGTCGGCGTCGCGATCTCCTTCCTCCCGCTCGGGCTCGGAACCCTGGCCGGGAAGTGGAGCGGGCAGCCGACCATGGTGGTCTCCCGGGCCAGTTTCGGGCTGATCGGCAACGTGGTTCCCGCCGCCCTCGCCGTGATCACTCGCCTGTTCTGGGGCGGCGTGCTGCTCTGGATCCTCGGAGCGGCAGTCGCCAGCATCATCGTCGGCGCGAAGCTCAACGGGCCGTTCGACGAGCTCTCCCTCACCCTCATCGCGGTGGCGATCGGATTCGTGCTCGCCGTGGCGATCGCGATCTTCGGCTACCACCTGCTCTCCCGCATCCAACTGGGCCTGAGCATCCTCTCCGCGGTGCTGGTGATCGGCATCATCGCCGTCACCTGGCACTCGGTGGACATCGGCGCCGCCCTCACCGTCGGCGACGGCCCCTGGATCCTCGTGGTCACCGGCGTGGTGCTGGTGTTCAGCTTCTTCGGCCTGGTCTGGGCCAACAGCAGCGGCGATCTGGCGCGCTATCAGCGTCGGGGCAGCTCGAGCGCCGCGTCCATGCTGCTCGGGCCGTTCGGAACCACACTGCCCGCCTTCGTGCTGGTGGCGTACGGTGCGCTGCTGGCCGCGTCCTCGCCGAGCACCGCCGAGGGACTGGTCGCCAAGCCGATCGACACCATCGCGCTGATGATCCCGGTCTGGTACCCGGTCCCGCTGATCGCCGCGACCGCGCTCAGCCTGCTCTCGGGGCTGGTGCTGAGCATCTACTCCGGTGGCTTCGCGATCCAGTCCCTCGGCCTCCGGGTGCCGCGGCCCGTCGCCGTCGCCGTCATCGGAGTCCTCAGCCTGGCGGTCGCGGTGGTGATGATCCTCTCGACCGAGTCGTTGCTGCCGGTCTTCCGCGACCTGGTGACGACACTCGCGGTGCCGGTCGCCGCCTGGGCCGGGATCTTCGCCGCCGAGATGATCCTGCGGCGTCGGGGCTTCCACGCCGAGTCCCTGCTGCGCCGCGGCGGGATCTACCCCGACGTGCGCTGGGTGAACCTGGGCATGCTGATCGTGGCCACGGCGATCGGCCTCGGCCTGTGCAGCGCGACGGTCGGCTGGCTCGGCTGGGAGGGGTACCTGTTCCGAGTCGTCTCGGTGCCGCTGGACGGCGATCTGGCCGGCAGCGACCTCGGGGTGCTGGTGGCTTTGCTGCTGGGTCTGCTGACCCCGCTGGTGGCCGGAGTGAGGGCGGTGCGCGAGCAGGAGGACGGGCTCGCCTGATCCCGTCGATCCACCGAAACTAGACTGGCCCCCATGTCCGTAACCGTCGCTGAGGTCCTCGCCGCGATCGAGCGGCTCTGGCCGCTCTCCGGCGCGGAGGCGTGGGACGCGCCCGGATTCCTGTCGGGCGATCCCACGGCGACGCTCGACGCGATCCATCTGGCGGTGGATGCCGTCCCCGAGGTCGCCGAGGAGGCGGTCGCCCTGGGCGCGGGGCTGCTGCTGGTGCACCACCCGCTGCTGCTGCGCGGGGTGACCGCGATCGCGGAGGACCGGTACAAGGGCGCCGTGCTCGCCACCCTGATCCGCGGCGGATGCGCCCTCGTCGCCGCCCACACCAACGCCGACGTCGTGGCGACCGGGACCTCGGCGACCATCGCCGCCCGTCTCGGGCTCACCGACATCCGCCCCATCGTCCCGTCGGGCGACCCGCGCGCGGGCCTCGGACGCGTCGGGGAGCTGCCCGCCCCGGTCACCCTCGGCCGGCTGGCGCGCATGCTCGCCGAGCTGCTGCCGCCGACGGCGGGCGGCGTGAGGGTCGCCGGCGACTTCGACCGACCGGTGGAGACCGTCGCGCTGTGCGGGGGAGCCGGCGACTCGCTGCTCGCCGAGCCGGCCGTGCTGACCTCGGACGTATACGTGACCTCGGATCTGCGCCACCATCCGGCGTCCGAGGCGAAGGAGAACTCCCGCATCGCCGGAGGCCCCGCGCTGATCGACGTCTCGCACTGGGCCAGCGAATGGCTCTGGCTGGACGTCGCAGCCGCCGAGTTGCGGGAGGCGCTTCCCGGTGTCGCCGTCACGGTGAGTGAGCTGCGCACCGACCCCTGGGATTTCACGGTCGTCCAGTGACGGCCGGCAGCACACGCTACGAGAGGAACACATGGCGCTGAAGGCCAGTCCAGACGACCAGGCTCACCTGCTCGAGCTGCAGGCGATCGACACCAGGCTGCGGCAGCTCGATCACCGTGCCACGAGCCTGCCCGAGCTCGCGGTGCTGGCGGGACTCGCCTCGGACGCCGAGGCGCTGCGCATCGAGCTGGCCGAGGCGACCGGCGGTCTGGAGGACGCCAGGCTCGAGCTCGGCAGGGTCGAGGCGGATGTCGCGGTGGTCGACGCCCGCATCGCCCGCGACTCCCAGCGGCTTCAGTCGTCCACCTCGGTGAAGGACGTGGCCGGGCTGGAGAGCGAGCTGTCCGGCCTGGCCAAGCGCAAGGACGACCTCGAGGAGATCGAGCTCGGCGTGATGGAGAAGGTCGAGGCCCTGGAGGGCGCCGTCGCCGGCCTCCAGGCCCGGCGCGCGGAGCTGGAGGCGAAGACCGCGGAGGTCGCGGCGGAGCGGGACAGCGCGCTGGAGTCGATCACGAGCGAGCGCACTCACGCCGCGGCGAACCGGTCGACCATCGCCTCGAAGCTCCCCGCCGACCTGCTCGCCCTGTACGAGCGCCAGCGCGAGCGCTACGGATTCGGCGCGTCGCTGCTGCAGGGCGGCGTCTCCACGGCCAGCGGGGTGAAGCTCAACGAGAGCGACATGGCGGCGGTGCGGGCCGCGGCACCGGACGACGTCATCCTCTGTCCGGACAGCAACGCCATCCTGGTGCGCACCGCGGAGTCCGGTCTCTGATGGCGCGGGTGCTCATCGTCGAGGCCGACGGCGGATCGCGGGGCAACCCGGGTGTCGCGGCGAGCGGCTCGGTGGTCATCGACAAGGCGACGGGAGAGGTGCTCGCCGAGGTCGGCCGCTACCTCGGGCACGCCACCAACAACGTGGCGGAGTACACCGGCCTGGTCGAGGGAGTGAAGAAGGCGCTGGCGATCGATCCGGATGCGGAGCTCGAGATCTACATGGACTCCAAGCTCGTGATCGAGCAGATGTCCGGCCGCTGGAAGATCAAGCATCCCGACATGGCCGAGCTCGCGGCTGAGGCCCGGCTGCTGCTGACCGGCACGCCGGTCAGCTTCACCTGGGTTCCCCGCCTGCAGAACTCGCGCGCCGACAGGGCCGCCAACCGCTCGATGGACCTCCGGGCCGACTTCGGGCGCTGAGCTGAGCCGCTCGCGCGGGCTTGCCGCCCGCGGTGCCCGCCCGCGGCGCCCGCCTGCGGTGCCCGCCTGCGGGCGTCGTGACTTGCGTCCAATGGTCCTTCGCCCACCACGGGAAGGACGATTTCCCGCAAGTGACGGCGGGAACGCCGCGACGGTAGACTGCACTCCCGAATGGGTCGGCAAGACGGTCGCGTCATCCGTCCCGTGCGAAAGCACGGCGGATGCCGAGGAACGTCCGGGCTCCACAGGGCAGGACGGTGGGTAACACCCACCCGGGGCAACCCGCGAGAAAGTGCAACAGAGAGCAGACCGCCCGGGGCCTCGGTCCCGAGCAAGGCTGAAACGGTGGTGTAAGAGACCACCAGCGGCCCGCGTGATCGGGCCGGCTAGGTAAACCTCGTCCGGAGCAAGGTCAGACAGGGATCCATGGGGCTGCCCGTCCCGATCCCGGGTAGACCGCTAGAGGGCTGCGGCAACGCAGTCCCGAGATAGATGGCCGTCCAAGCCGCGCGAGCGGTGGGACAGAACCCGGCGTAGCAGCCGGCCCATTCACCCCCCAGACCAACCCTCGCCTGCCTCGCCTCGATTGTCGCCGTTCCGGCCCGTTGCGCCCGCTGCGCGGGCGACATCGAGCCGGAACGGCGACAATCACGGACGGAACACCGCGAGCGGCGGGCTCCGGAGGCCCTACTCGATCCTCAGCACCCTGCTGCGCCAGATCCGTCCGAGTGCCCTGGCCGCACGGTCGTCGGCACTGCCCAGCGGATTGTCGGTGATCATGTAGGTCCAGGTCGCCGACGGACGCACCAGACCGAGGTCGTCGATCGGCGAACCGACCTGCTCCGGGGTCAGGGCGGCCACGACCGCCGCGGCCCGCTCGTCGACGTCGTCGAAGAACGGCTGGAACCGCTGCAGCGCGATCAGGTGGAATGCCGTCTCCGGGTCCTGGCCGGCGAGGGCGCGCAGATGGATGCCATCTCGCAGCTCCTGCAGATCGGCGAGATGATCGGCCCAGCACTCGTCGAGGTAGAACAGTGTCACCGCCCTGATGGTGTCATCGAGGAGGACCGGCCCGGTCGCACGGGAGAGCGCGTCGAGCTGCTCGGGAATGAGCGTCCTGAGGGGCTCGGTGGCATCGGTTCCCCGCTCCACGCGCTCGCGGTGGGCGAGGACCGCCACGCGCTGCTGGGAGATGGCCCGGTTGTAGCCGCGGGTGCCGCGGTGCCGGTCGCGGCGGATCCCCTCCGCGACGGACTGGGCGGCGTCGACGACCGCCTGTCGCCGCTTCTCGGGCATGCTCTCGCCCGAGCGATCGACCTCGGAGAGCAGATAGGCCGGCGCGTTCGCGCGGACGAGCTCGCTGTCGAGGCTGTCGAATGAGACGCTGGCGCCCGGATCGCCCTGGCGTCCCGCGCGGCCCCTGAGCTGGGCGTCCAGCCGCCGAGACGGATAGCTTCCGGCGGAGATCACCGCGAGCCCGCCGGCCTCCACCACCCGGTCCCTGGTCGCCTCGTCGCGGCCTCCCAGACGGATGTCCGTTCCGCGCCCGGACATCTGGGTGGAGATCGTGACGGCCCCGAACTCCCCGGCCCGGGCGATGATCGCCGCCTCGGCCGCGTCGTTCTTGGCGTTGAGGACCTCGGCCGCGATCCCCGAGCGCAGCAGCCGCTCGGCGAGGGCCTCGGACTCGGCGATGCTCTGCGTTCCGACGAGCACGGGCTGTCCGGCGCGATGGCGGGTCACCACCTCGGACACGATCGCGTCGTGCTTCTCCTCCTCGGTGAGAAAGACCCGGCGAGCCTCGTCGACCCTGATGTTGGGACGGTGACGCTCGATCCGCCCGGCGGGAAGGCTGTAGAACTCGGCGAGCTCCTCCGCGACGCTCACCATCGTGCCGCTGGTGCCGGAGAGCAGCGCGTACCCCGAGAGCAGATCGTGGATGGTGAGCGTGTCGAGCACTCGCCCGGGAGGCGTCTCCGTCAGCGCCTCCTTCGCCTCGATCGCGGCGTGCAGCCCGTCGGGCCAGCGCTGCCGGTGCGCGATGCGGCCGCGGCTGCTGTTCACCAGCTTCACCGTGCCGTCCTCGACCAGGTAGTCGACGTCGCGGTGCACCAGCATCCTGGCGTGCAGGGCGAGGTTGATCCGGGTGAGGGTGTCCGCGTGCTCGGTCGTGTAGAGGTTGACGCCGCCCAGGCGGCTCTCGAGCAGGTCGAGGCCCTCGTCGGTGAGCGCGACCGTGGTCAGCTCCTTGTCGAGCGTGAAGTGGATGCCGTCGACGAGCGACGCCGCCAGCGCGGTCGCCAGCTCGAACTCCCCGGCGGCCGAATCCGTCGATCCGGCGAGCACGAGGGGCACCATCGCCTCGTCGATCATCACGGCGTCGGCCTCGTCCACGATCGCGACGTCGAACACGGGCGAGCTGCGTTCGGCGTCGGTGACGGCGAATCGGTCGCGAAGGAGGTCGAACCCCACCTCGCTCACCGGGACGTAGACGACCTGGGCACGATAGGCCGAGCTGCGCTCCTTGGGCGGAGTGAGCTGCCCGATCCAGGAGACGGTGACCCCGAGCGCCCGGAAGAAGGGGTCCATCCACTCGGCGTCGCGTTCGGCCAGGTAGTCGTTGACCGAGAGGACGTGCACCGCGCGTCCCCTCATCGCGTGCGCGGCAGCCGCGATGGCGGCGACCAGGGTCTTGCCCTCCCCGGTGTCGAGCTCGACCCCGGAGCCGGAGACCAGCGCGCAGGCGGCGAGCAGCTGCTCATCGAATGGACGGATCCCCAGCCGTCGCACCATGGTCTCGCGGGCCGCTGCGAGGAATCCTGCGCCCGGGACGCGGGCCCTTGTCAGGTCGGCTCCGGCCTCCGCCATGAGGGCCTCGTCGTCCAGCGACTCGATGAGCTGCTCGCGTCGGCCGGCGTCGCGCACCACCGGCTCGAAGCGGCGGAACGAGGCGGTCCCGGGCCGGGCCAGCGTCGCGCTCACCCATCGAGGCAGATGCGCAGTCACCTCCCGCCCCGTCCGTTGAGGGCGTATGGGCTGCTCCGATGCACAAGCTGAGCGTATGTTGAGAAGCTGAGGGCTGACCGCGAATCAGGAACCGGCCTCGAGCAGGCGCTTCAGGGTGGCGAGGTCCGCCGCGACGGCCGCGACATCCGCCTCGAACTGCTCGTCCGTCATCCCCTCGAGACGGCGGACGGTGAAGACGAGCTCGCTGCGCCCGCCACCGCCGTCGCTGCCGAAGCCGATCACGCGCAGCGGGTTGTGGAAGCGGCGACCGTCGGCGGTGGTCACCACATGGTCGAGGATGCCGAAGTCGTTGTGCGCCGCGAACTCGACGGTGATCGGGCCGAGCGGCGACTCGGCCACCCACTCGTCATCGACCCGCTCGATCGACCCGGTGAGCCCGGCGGCCCAGAGCGGCAGGTTCGCGGGGTTCGCGGCGAAGGCGTAGACCTCGGCCTCGGGCCGGTCGATCTCGATGCTGACGTGGCGTGACTCCATGCCGGTCAGGCTACCCGGATCAGACGACGCCGCTCGTGCCGAGCAGGGTGCCGATCGCGAAGGTCGCGGCCAGGGCGAGGGCACCGCCGACCACCACCCTCATGGTCGCCCTGACCACCGGGCTGCCGCCGATCAGCGCGCTCGCGGCGCCGGTGATGGCGAGGGCCACCAGCACCGCGGCGAAGGTGATCGGGATGCGCACCCCAGCCGGGGTGAGCACGATCACCAGGAAGGGCAGCAGGGCTCCGAGCACGAAGGCGAGGGCGGAGGCGCCTGCGGCCTGGATGGGGCTGGCGATGTCCTCCTCGTCGATGTTGAGCTCGGCGTCGAGGTGCGCCTTCAGGGCGTCATGCGCGGTCAGCTCCCTCGCCACCGTCGCCGCGGTCTGGGGGCTGAGGCCCTTGGCCTCGTAGAGTCCGGCCAGCTCGGCCAGCTCCACCTCCGGATCATCACGCAGCTCAGCGCGCTCCTTGGCGATCAGGGCGCGCTGGCTGTCCCGCTGGCTGGAGACCGAGACATACTCGCCGAGCGCCATCGAGATCGCGCCGCCGACCAGGCCGGCGACCCCGGCGGTGAGGATCGGCGGCAGCTCCGGGGTCGCGCCGGCCACGCCGACCACGATCGCCGCGACCGAGACGATGCCGTCGTTCGCGCCGAGCACCCCCGCCCGCAGCCAGTTGAGCCGGCCGGCCAGGCCGCCGTTGTGCGGCTCTCCGGCGTGCATCACGGCCGTGGTCTCGCTGGTCATGACGGTAGCCAATCACTCCGGCGTCCGTCTCGCCAGCCAGGGAAGGCTGGGCTCACCCGCGGGAGATCCTCGCCGACCCTGATCGCCTGGCCGGCGGGCCGGAATGGACCACGAACCGGCAACGTGCCCTAGCCTGGGTCACGACGATGGCGTCGAAAGGAAGCTCATGGGCAGGCTGGATGGAAAGACGGCACTCATCACCGGTGCGGCGATGGGACAGGGCAGGGCGCACGCGCTGAGACTGTCCAGCGAGGGCGCGAACGTGATCCTCTTCGACATCTGCGCTCCGATCGCCGCGGCGGCCCATCCGGCGTCGACCCCGGCCGACCTCGACGAGACGGCACGGCTGACCGAGCGGAACGGCCACGGCGTGATCTCCAGGATCGGGGACGTGCGCGACTTCGCCGCGCTGCAGCAGGCGGTCGCCGCCGGCGAGGCCGAGTTCGGCACCGTCGACATCGCCGTCGCCAACGCCGGCGTGACCCCGATTCCCGCCAAGGCCGTCGAGTTCCCCGAGGACCGGTTCCACGAGGTGGTCGAGGTCAACGTCTTCGGCTCCTGGAACACGCTCCGGGCGGTCGCCGCTCGCCTGCTGGCCCAGGGCAGACCCGGTGCGATGACGGTCACCGGCTCCGGCGCCGCCTACAAGGCGATGCCGAACCTGATGGCCTACTCGGTCTCGAAGCACGGGATCGTGGGAATGGTGAAGTCGATGGCGCGCGAGCTCGGACCGGCGCAGATCCGGGTGAACGCGGTCCATCCCGGCAACACCAACACCACCATGTTCAGGAACCCGCTCATGAGCGGGCTCTTCCAGCCCGATTTCCCCGAGGAGGAGCGCACCGACGAGCGCTATCTCGAGCGCTCGGCGCAGGGCTTCCCGCTGCCCATCTCCTATGTCGATCCGGAGGACCTCGCGGCGACCGTCGCCTTCCTCGTCTCCGACGACGCGAAGCACATCACCGGCGCGGAGTTCAAGGTCGACGGCGGGATGGGCATCCCCTGATCCGAACCTCTGCTCGGGATGAAGCCGCACGTAGCGAAGGGAGCTCCATTGTCCAGGTTCGACGGCAAGACCGCGCTCATCACCGGAGCGGCGCTGGGACAGGGCAGGGCGCACGCCCTCCGGCTGTCCTCGGAGGGTGCGAACGTCGTGCTCTTCGACATCTGCGCGCCGGTCGAGGCGGCCTATCATCAGGCGGCAACTCCCGAGGATCTCGAGGAGACCGTGCGGCTGGTGAGGCGGAACGGCCACGGCGTGGTCTCCCGGATCGGGGACGTGCGCGATCTCGCCGCGCTCCAGGCGGCCGTCGCCGCCGGTGAGGCCGAGTTCGGCACGGTCGACATCGGCGTCGCGAACGCCGCCGTCACCCCGATCCCGGCGAAGGGGATTGAGTTCCCCGAGGACCGGTTCCGCGAGGTGGTCGACGTCAACACCTTCGGCGTCTGGAACACGGTCCGCGCCGTGGCCGGCCGGCTCCTCGCTCAGGGCAAGCCCGGCGCCATCACGGTGACCGGGTCGGGTTCGGCGTACAAGGGCAGCGAGAACATCATGGCCTACGTCGTCGCCAAGCACGGGATCGTCGGCATGGTGAAGACCCTGGCACGAGAGCTCGGGCCGGCGGAGATCCGCATCAACGCGGTGCACCCCGGCAACACCAACACCGGCATGTTCAACAACCAGGCGATGTACGACCTGTTCCTGCCGGACTACCCCGAGGGCGAGCGCACACAGGAGCGGATGCGGGAGCGCTCGGCGCAGGGCTTCGCGCTGCCGATCTCCGCCGTCGAGCCGGAGGACATCGCCGCGATGGTGGCCTTCCTCGTCTCCGACGACGCGAAGCACATCACCGGCGCGGAGTTCAAGGTCGACGGCGGGATGGGCATCCCCTGATCCGACGGGCTACCGTCCGGCGGCCAGCGCGGCAGCGCCGAGGATGCCGGCGTTGTTGCGGAGGGTGGCGACGGTGACCTCGGTGTCGAGCTTCAGCAGGGGCAGGAAATTCGCGTACTCCTTCGAGACACCGCCCCCGACGATGATCAGGTCGGGATGGAACAGCCTCTCCAGCGCGCTGTAGTACACCTGCAGCCTGGCCGCCCACTCCTCCCAGCTGAGGTTCTCGCGCTCCTTCGCCGAATAGGCGGCCCTGGTCTCGTAGTCGACGCCCTCGAGCTCCAGGTGGCCGAGCTCGGCGTTCGGCACCAGCACCCCGTCGTAGATCAGCGCGCTGCCGATCCCGGTGCCCAGCGTCGTCATGATCACGAGGCCCTTGGCGTTCTCCGCGGCTCCGTAGATCGTCTCCGCATAGCCCGCGGCGTCGGCGTCGTTGACGAAGTGGATGTCGCGTCCCAGACCCTTCTCGAACAGCCTCTCCGCCTCGAGGCCGATCCACGACTTCGAGACGTTGGCGGCGGAGAGGGTCCTGCCCTTGCGGACCACGGCGGGGAAGCAGATCCCTATCGGGTCGTCCTCCTTCGTCCTGCCCAGTCGCTCGACGATCTCCTTCACCACCTCGACGATGTCGTCGGGCTCCCCGCCCTTCGGGGTGGGGATCTTGATCCGGTCGCTGATCAGCGTGCCCTTCGCGACGTCCACCGCCGCGCCCTTGATGCCGGTGCCGCCGATGTCGACGCCGATCGCCTTGTGGCCCATGCTTCCTCCTTCTCGAGTCCCTAGGGCAGTGTCAGTATCTCGGCGCCGCGCTCGGTGACGACCATGGTGTGCTCGAACTGGGCGGTGATGCTGCGGTCCCTGGTGACGACGGTCCAGTCGTCGGCCCACATGTCCCACTCGATCGAGCCGAGGGTGAGCATGGGCTCGATGGTGAACACCATGCCGGGCTCGATCTCGGTGCTGTGGCCCGGTGCGTCGTAGTGCGGGATGATCAGGCCGGAGTGGAAGGCCTCGCCGACGCCGTGGCCGGTGAAGTCGCGCACGACGCCGTAGCCGAAGCGCTTGGCATAGGACTCGATTGCCCGTCCGATCACGTTGACCGCGCGGCCCGGCGCCACGGCCTTGATGCCGCGGTTCAGCGACTCCCTGGTGCGTTCGACGAGGTCGGCGACCTCCTGGCTGGTCTCGCCGACGACGAAGGTCTGGTTGCTGTCGCCGTGCACGCCGTTCTTGTACGCGGTGACGTCGATGTTGACGATGTCGCCCTCGATCAGCACGGTGTCGTCGGGGATGCCGTGGCAGATCACCTCGTTCACCGAGGTGCACAGCGACTTGGGGAAGCCCCGGTACCCCAGTGTCGAGGGGTATGCGTCGTTCGCGATCATGAACTCGTGGCCGATGCGATCCAGCTCGTCGGTGGTGACGCCGGGGCGGACGGCGGCGCCGACGAGCGCGATGGCCTCGGCGGCGATCCTGCCGGACTCCCGGATGAGGGCCACCCTGTCGGCGGGATAGACGTCGGACCCCTGGAACGGGCGGGGCTCCGCCCTGCCGACGTACTCCGGTCGCGGGATGTGGGCCGGGACCTTCCTGGTGGGGGAGAGTCGCCCGGGGACGAGGTGTCCGTCCGAATCCCTGGGCATAGGATCGAGTCTAAACGTCAGCAGTCCGAGCGCTCCGCCCGCCGCAGTCGTCAGGAGGACCCCATGGCCGAGTGGTACTACAACATCCGCACCGGCGAGGTGGAGGAGGGCAAGCAGTCGCTGGCCTCCGACCTGGACGGCCCCTTCGCCTCCCGCGAGGACGCGGCGAAGGCGCCGGAGATCATCGCCGAACGGGCGCGCAAGTGGGCCGAAGAGGAAGCCGAGCGGGACTGAGCCGGGACTCGGCTCAGATCAGACCCTGGGCGAGCATCGCGTCGGCGACCCTGGCGAAACCGGCGGCGTTCGCCCCGACGACGTAGTCGCCCGGCCTGCCGTAGCGCTCGGCTGCCTCGAAGGCCGACTGGTGGATGTCGCTCATGATGTCGTGGAGCCGGGCCTCGCTGGTGGCGAAGTCCCAGCGCTGACGCGAGGCGTTCTGCGCCATCTCCAGCGCCGAGGTGGCCACGCCGCCGGCGTTCGCGGCCTTGCCCGGCGCGAAGAGCACTCCCGCTGCGCGGAACAGCTCGACCGCGCCCGGAGTGCACGGCATGTTCGCGCCCTCGGTGACGGCGACGACCCCGCCGGCGACCATCGACCTGGCGTGGGACTCGTCGATCTCGTTCTGGGTGGCCGAGGGGAAGGCGAGCTGCGCGGGCACGTCCCAGACCGCTCCCTCGCCGTGGAAGACCGCGCTCGGCCGGCGCTCGGCGTACTCGGAGATCCGCGCCCGCTCGACCTGCTTGACCTGCTTGAGCAGGTCGAGGTCGATCCCGGCCTCGTCGACCACGTAGCCCCCAGAGTCGGAGGCCGCGATGACCCTGCCGCCGAACTGCTGGATCTTCTCGATCGCGTAGACGGCGACGTTCCCGGAGCCGGAGACGATCGCCGTGCGGCCCTCGATCGCCTCGCGGCGGGTGGCGAGCATCTCCTCGGCGAAGTAGACGGCGCCATATCCCGTGGCCTCCGTGCGCACCTGGGCGCCGCCCCAGAGCGTGCCCTTGCCGGTCAGCACGCCGGACTCGTGCCGGTTCGTCAGCCGCCGGTACTGGCCGAAGAGGTAGCCGATCTCGCGGCCGCCGACCCCGATGTCGCCGGCCGGGATGTCGACGTCGTCACCGAGGTGGCGGTACAGCTCGGTCATGAAGCTCTGGCTGAACCGCATCACCTCGCCGTCCGACCTGCCGTGCGGGTTGAAGTCGGAGCCGCCCTTGGCCCCTCCGATGCCCTGCCCGGTGAGCGCGTTCTTGAAGATCTGCTCGAAGCCGAGGAACTTGATGATGCCGAGGTTCACGCTCGGATGGAAGCGCAGGCCGCCCTTGTACGGGCCGAGGGCCGAATTGAACTGCACCCTGAAGCCGCGGTTGACCTGGACCCTGCCGGAGTCGTCGGTCCACGGCACCCGGAAGATGATCTGGCGCTCCGGCTCCACCAGGCGTTCGAGCACGCCGCTGTCGAGGTACTCCGGGTGCTGCTCCAGGACCGGGGCGATGGAGCCGAGAACCTCGTGGAGCGCCTGATGGAACTCCTGCTCTCCCGCATTGCGAGCGATGGTCCGCTGGTAGAGGTCGTCGAGGGCAGGAGTCAGCTGAGGATGCATGAGGGCTTTCGGTGCGATGGAACGGTCGGGCTGAAGGACGTTCTAGTCCTCGTATTCGTGCTCCCTGGCCGGATATGCGCCGGAGGCGACATCCTCACGATAGGACCTGACGGCGTCGGATAGCACACCGGAAAGGTTCGCATACTGCTTGACGAACTTCGGGATGCGCCCGGTGGTCAGCCCCGCCCAGTCCGTCCACACCAGGAGCTGCCCGTCGACGTGGGGGCCGGCGCCGACGCCGATGGTGGGGATGGTCAGCTCCTCGGTCACCCGCTTCGCGACCTGCGACGGGACCATCTCGAGCACCACGGCGAAGGCGCCGGCCTCCTCCACGGCGTGGGCGTCGGCGAGCAGCGCATCCGCGCCCTCGCCCCTGCCCTGGATGATGTGGCCGCCGAGGCCGTGCTCGCTCTGCGGGGTGAATCCGATGTGGGCCATCACCGGGATGCCCGCGGTGACGATGCGCCGGATCTGCTCGGCGCTGCGCACCCCGCCCTCGAGCTTGACCGCGTGAGCGTTAGTCTCCTTCATGAACCTGAAGGCGGTGTGCAGGGCCTCGTCGGGGCTGGTCTCGTACGAGCCGAACGGCATGTCGGCCACCACGAAGGCCCGGCTGGTTGCCCCGACCACGGCGCGCGTGAGGGGGATGAGCTGGTCCAGGGTCACCGGTAGCGTCGTCTCGTAGCCGTAGACGTTGTTGCCCGCGGAGTCGCCGACGAGGAGGAAGTCGATGCCCGCCCGGTCGAAGATCCCGGCGGTGAGCTGGTCGTAGCTGGTGAGCCCGGTGATCTTGACACCGTTCCTCTTGGCGTTCTGGAAGTGCCGGGTGCGGACCTTCTTGAGATTCGCCTGCGCCGCTGCCGCATCGGTGGGGTCAGTCATACCGCCAGCCTAATGCTGCGATTTGTTACGCCGTGCCCGGCCGATAGGTGATCGGCAGCCGGCGATCGCGCCCGAAGGCCATGCCGCTGATCCTCGGGCCGATCGCGCCCTGCCGGCGCTTCCACTCCGAGCGGTCCACCAGCCGGGTCACCAGGTCGACGGTCTCGGCGTCGAAGCCGAGGGCGATCACGTCCTCGCGCCCGAGCGCCCTGGTGATGTAGGCGTCGAGGATCGCGTCGAGGGTCTCGTACGGCGGAAGCGTGTCCTGGTCCACCTGGCCCGGCCTCAGCTCGGCGCTCGGCGGCTTGTCGATCGAGCTCTGCGGGATCGGCGCCGTCTCGCCCCGGTCGAGCGCCGCGGCGTTGCGCCAGCGGGCCAGCTCCCAGACCACAAGCTTGGGGACGTCCTTGATCGGCGCGAACCCGCCGGCCGAGTCGCCGTAGATGGTGGAGTATCCGACGGCGAGCTCCGTCTTGTTGCCCGTGGTGAGCACCAGGTGGCCGTGGAGGTTGGACAGCCCCATCAGGATGATCCCGCGGATGCGCGCCTGCACGTTCTCGGCGGCCAGCCCGGTGAGCTCCAGCTGGCTCTCGATCGGCTGGACCAGGTCGGCGATCGGCTCGACCGAGTAGTGGAGCCCGAGGTTCTCGGCCAGCTCGTCGGCATCCGACCGGGAGTGGTCGGAGCTCCATCGGCTCGGCATGCTCACCCCGTGCACCCGGTCGGCCCCGATCGCGTCCACGGCGATGGCCGCGCAGACGGCGGAGTCGATCCCGCCGGACAGGCCCAGGATCACCGAGCCGAAGCCGTTCTTCTCCACGTAGTCGCGCAGGCCGAGCACCAGCGCGTTCCAGAGCTGCTCACGATGGTCGGGAGGCACGGCGATGTCGACGGCGATCGTCGGCCGTTCGCGGTCGACGGCGACGAGCGGGACCCGCCTCACCCGGTCGGGCAGCGCGGCGCCCGACGCCGGGTCGAGGTCGAGGTCGGCGATCAGCAGATGCTCGCGGAACTGCGGCGCGCGGGCCAGGACGGTGCCCGTCGAGTCCACGATGACGCTGTCGCCGTCGAAGACCAGGTCGTCCTGCCCGCCGACCAGGTTGACGTAGGCGACCACGGTGCCGGTCTCGACCGCCCGCCGGGTGGCCAGCGGGAGGCGCACCTCGTCCTTGTCCCGCTCGAACGGGGAGCCGTTGATCACGATGAGGAGGGCGGCGCCCGCGTCGAGCACCCGAGCCAGCGGCCCGCCGTCGCGCCAGAGGTCCTCGCAGATGATGAGGGCGACATCCACCCCCTTGATCCGCAGCACCAGCAGCTCGTCGCCGGGGATGAAGACCCGGTACTCGTCGAAGACCGAGTAGTTGGGCAGGTGGTGCTTGGCGTAGCTCGCGACGACCGAGCCGTGCTGCAGCACGCTGGCCCGGTTCTGCGCGATCGCGCTCGGCGCGTTGCTGGTGCCGAGCAGTCGCGGCTCGTACGGCCCGTCGGGGTGGCCGACGATGACCGGCAGGTCGCCGAGCCCTTCGGCCTGCAGGGTCGCGGCGAGCTCGGCCACCGCGGCGCGGCTGGAGGCCAGGAAGCCCGGGCGGGACGCCAGATCCTCGATCGGGTAGCCGGAGAGGGCCATCTCGCCGACCGCGAGCAGGTCGGCCCCCGCCGCGTCGGCCGCGCGGGCGGCCTCGATGATCTGCGCCGAGTTCCCCCGCAGGTCGCCGACTATGGGGTTCGTCTGACCCAGCGCCAAGCGGAGTCCGGACATAGCCACTAGCCTAATAGCGGGCCAGTTCCGGCCTGGAAGACCCGATCGAGGAGCACATGGACAAGCAGCGCGACTTCGTTCTCCGCACCATCGAGGAGCGCGGCGTCAAGTTCATCAGACTCTGGTTCACCGACGTCGTCGGAACCCTGAAGTCGGTCGCCATCGCACCGGCCGAGGTCGAGGGCGCCTTCGCCGAGGGGCTCGGGATCGACGGCTCGGCGATCGAAGGACTCACCCGTTCCTACGAGGCCGATGTGCTGGCCCACCCCGACCCGGCGACCTTCCAGATCCTGCCCTGGCGGGGCGAGGTCGATCCGACGGCGCGCATGTTCTGCGACATCACCACCCCCGACGGGCAGCCCGCCGTCGCGGATCCGCGCAACGTGCTCAAGCGCACGCTGGCGACGGCCGCCGAGCGCGGCTTCACCTTCTACACGCATCCCGAGATCGAGTTCTACCTGCTCAGGAGCGCCCAGTTCGGCGCGGAGGGGCCGGAGCCGGTCGACCGCGCCGGCTACTTCGACAACGTGCCCGGCGGCACCGCGCACGACTTCCGGCGCAGCTCGGTGCGGATGCTGGAGGATCTCGGCATCTCGGTGGAGTACAGCCACCACGAGGCCGGTCCCGGCCAGAACGAGATCGATCTGCGCTACGCGGATGCGCTGACCACCGCGGACAACATCATGACCTTCCGCACCGTGGTCAAGGAGGTCGCGATCGAGCAGGGCGTGTACGCCACCTTCATGCCCAAGCCGCTCTCCGGCGAGCCCGGCTCCGGCATGCACACCCACATGTCCCTGTTCGAGGGGGACACCAACGCCTTCTTCGACGCCGGCGGGCAGTACCAGCTCTCCACGATCGGCCGGCAGTTCATCGCCGGCCTGCTCAGGCATGCGCCGGAGATCACCGCGGTGACCAACCAGTTCGTCAACTCGTACAAGCGGCTCTGGGGCGGCGCCGCCCAGAACAAGCTCGGCGAGGCGCCCAGCTTCGTCACCTGGGGGCACAACAACCGCTCGGCGCTGGTGCGGGTTCCGCTGTACAAGCCGGGCAAGGGTCAGAGCGCACGGGTCGAGTACCGCGCCATCGACTCGGCGGCGAACCCCTATCTCGCCTACTCCCTGCTGCTGGCCGCGGGGCTCAAGGGCATCGAGGAGGGCTACGAGCTGCCGGCAGAGGCCGAGGACAACGTCTGGGAGCTCTCCGACGCGGAGCGCAAGGCGCTGGGCTACCGCCAGCTGCCGGCCAGCCTCGACCAGGCGGTCTCGCTGATGGAGGAGTCGGATCTGGTCGCCGAGACCCTCGGCGAGCAGGTGTTCAACTACGTGCTGCTCAACAAGCGCCAGGAATGGCGCGACTACCGGGCGCAGGTGACCCCGTTCGAGCTCACGAGCAACCTGGGGATCCTGTAGTCGAGAATCCGGCGAGTGCCCATGGCGCCTGAACAGATCACCCTCACCGACCTCGCCCGGCTCGGCTTCACCGCGCTGGGGCCGACCACCGAGCTCCTTGCCGAGCTGTCGGCCGAGCATCCGCTGGAGGAGGTCATCCCCTTCTTCGCCGACGCCGCGGACCCCGATCAGGCTCTCGGCGCCCTGGCCGCCCTGCTGCGCCGCTCCCCGTCCGAGACGGTCCGGCTGCTCGAGGACGCGAACGCCGCGCATCGCCTGATCCGGGTGCTCGGCGCCTCGTCCGGGCTGGCCGAGTTCCTGCACCGCCACCCGGATGAGCTCTCGTCGCTGGCGGAGCCGCTGCTCCAGCCGCTCGAGGCCGAGGACTACCGGCGGGACCTGCTCGAGGCCGTGACCGCTGCCGGGCGGGACGGTGTGGAGGAGCTCGCCTGGAACGCGCTGCGCGTGCGCTACCGCCGTCACCTCACCCGGCTCGCCGCATACGATCTCGGCCAGTCCGATCCGATCGCGGCGATCGACCGCGTCACCGCGGCGCTGTCCGACCTCGCCGCGGCGGTTCTCGATGCCGCGCTTGCCGCCGCCGTGGTGCGCGCGCCCTTCCCCGACGACGAGGTCGCGAGCACCAGGCTCGCCATCATCGGGATGGGCAAGGCCGGGGCCCGCGAGCTCAACTACGTCAGCGATGTCGACGTGATCTTCGTCGCGGAGGGCGCGGACGGCCTGCCCGCGGACCGCGCGGTGGAGATCGCGACCTGGCTGGCCAAGGCGACGATGCGCGGCATCCACGAGCTGGCGCTCGAGCCGCCGCTGTGGGAGGTGGACGCCAACCTCAGGCCAGAGGGCAAGGACGGCGCACTGGTCAGGACCCTCGACTCGCACCTGGCCTATTACGACCGCTGGGCCAAGAGCTGGGAGTTCCAGGCCCTCCTCAAGGCGAGACCGCTGGCGGGTGATCCCGAGCTGGGCGGCCGCTACGTGGAGGCGGTGGCCCCGAAGGTGTGGTCCAGCGCCTCCAGGGAGAACTTCGTCGAGGGGGTTCAGCGGATGCGAGAGCGGGTGACCGACAACATCCCGAGCGACGAGGTCCAGTACCAGCTCAAGCTCGGCCCCGGCGGCCTGCGCGACGTGGAGTTCACGATCCAGCTGCTGCAGCTCGTGCACGGGCAGGCGGACCCGGGGGTGCGGCAGCGGGCGACCCTCGAGGCTCTCGATGCACTGGCCGAGCGCGGCTACATCGGTCGGGCGGAATCGGCGGAGTTCGCTCGCGACTACCGCTTCCTGCGGCTGCTCGAGCACCGACTGCAGCTCTCGCGGCTTCGCCGCACCCACCTGATGCCGGCCGACCCGGAGGCCGTGCGCGTCCTGGCCAGGGCGAGCGGGGTCGCCGGCAGCGCCGACGAGCTGACCGAGCAGTGGTCGCGCACCAAGATCGCGGTGCGGAGCCTGCACGAGCGGCTGTTCTACCGGCCGCTGCTCTCCGCCGTGGCCGCGCTGCCGGACGGGGAGGCCGCGCTGACCAGCGATCAGGCCGAGGCCAGGCTCGCCGCCATCGGCTTCCGCGATCCGCGCGGGGCGCTCGCGCACATCGCGGCGCTGATCGGCGGTGTCTCGCGCAAGGCGACGATCCAGCGCCACCTGCTCCCGGTGATGCTGCAGTGGTTCGCCGACGGGGCGGACCCCGACTACGGCCTGCTGGCGTTCAGGAGACTCAGCGACGACCTGGGGGAGTCGTACTGGTTCCTGCGGATGCTGCGCGACTCCTCCGGTGCCGCCCAGCGGCTGACCACTGTCCTGTCCGGGTCCCGTTTCGTCGGCGTTCTGCTGGAGCGCTTCCCGGAGGCGGCGGCCTGGTTCGAGCACGAGGAGGAGCTGCGGCCGCGGCGGCTCTCCGCCCTGCTGGACGAGGCCGCGGCCACAGTGGCTCGGCACGACGACACCGAATCCGCCGCGCTCGCCCTGCGCACCGCCCGCCGCCGCGAGGTGCTGAGGCTGGCCTTCGCGGCCATCCTCGGCCAGGTCGACATCGAAGAGCTCGGCAGGGCGCTGTCCGACATCACCACCACCCTGCTGAACGGGGTCCTCAGCATCATCCGCCCTGAGGACGACGGCATCGAGTTCGCGATCATCGCGATGGGGCGCTACGGAGGCCAGGAGCTCGGCTTCGGCTCGGACGCCGACGTGATGTACGTCTACCGCGCGGTGTCGGTCGACAGCGAGGAGGCGCAGAGCCGCGCCGAGCACATCGTCGCGGAGCTGCTGCGCTACACGGAGGACCTCAGGCTGCCGCTCGACCTCGACATCGGCCTGCGCCCGGAGGGCAAGAACGGCGCGGTGGTGCGATCGCTCGACTCCTACCGGGCCTACTACGCGCGCTGGTCGCTGACCTGGGAGGCGCAGGCGCTGCTGCGCGCGAGGGGGGCAGTCGGCGACGTCGACCTGCTCGCCGATTTCGAGGCCCTTGCCGACGAGGTGCGCTACCCGAGCAGGATCCCGGACGCCGACGTGCGCGAGGTGCGCCGGATCAAGGCGCGGGTCGAGTCGGAGCGCCTGCCGCAGGCCGCGGATCCGGCCAGGCATCTCAAACTCGGCCGCGGCTCGCTGAGCGACGTCGAGTGGTTCGTCCAGCTCATCCAGCTGCAGCACGCGGCGGAGGTGCCAGGGCTGCGGACGACCTCCACCCTCGAGGCGCTGGCGGTCGCCACGCGGGAGGGCTACGTGAGCGAGCCCGAGGCCGCGAAGCTCCGAGCCGCCTGGATCTTCGCCTCCCGCGCCCGCTCCGCGATGACGCTGTGGTCGGCCAGGACCGCTGACGTGCTCCCCACCGATCGTCAGCAGCTGGAGGGCGTGGCCCGGCTGATGGAGTACCCTCCCGGCTCGGCATCCAGGCTCGAGGAGGACTACCTGCGGGTCACCAGGCTGGCCAGGGCGGTGTTCGAGAAGCGCTTCTACGGCTGAGTCCGTTCGGCCTCCGGTCCGCGACACGACATCCCGGGTTCGCCGTCGGTTCATCCGCACCGCCGACCATGAGCCCATGGCCAGGACCCGCAGCTTCGCCGAACGGCACGGGGGCGGTCCGGCTGCCCCGACCATCAGCGTGATCGGCACCGGCTACCTCGGCGCCACGCACGCGGCGGCGATGGCCGAGCTCGGCTTCGAGGTGATCGGGGTGGACGCCGATCCCGCGAAGGTCGCGGCGCTCACCGCGGGCAGGGTGCCGTTCTTCGAGCCCGGCCTGGACGAACTGGTCTCGAAGCACGTCTCGACGGGCAGGCTCCGCTTCACCGTGGACCTGGCCGAGGCCGTGGCGCTGGCGGACATCCACTTCATCTGTGTCGGCACGCCGCAGCTGCAGGGCAGCGGCGCCGCCGACCTGAGCTTCGTGGACGACGCCGTCGCGCAGGTCGCGCGACACCTCACCCACGACGGGCTGATCGTCGGCAAGTCGACCGTGCCGGTCGGGACAGCGGAGCGCCTGCGCGGGCTGCTCGCCGGGCAGGTGCTCTCCGGGATCGTGGCCGAGCTGGTCTGGAACCCGGAGTTCCTGCGCGAGGGCCGGGCGGTGGAGGACACCCTCAGGCCGGACCGGCTCGTGTTCGGGGGAGCCTCGCCGCGCGCGGAGGCGCTGCTGCGCCAGGTCTACGCCCGGCCGATCGCCGCCGGGACGCCCGTCGTCTGCTGCGACCTGCCGACAGCCGAACTGGTCAAGGTGAGTGCCAACGCCTTCCTCGCGACCAAGCTCTCCTTCATCAACGCCATCGCCGAGCTCTGCGAGGCGGCGGGCGCCGACGTGACGGTGCTGGCGGATGCGCTGGGCCACGACCCGCGGATCGGCCGCGGCTTCCTGAACGCGGGCCTGGGCTTCGGCGGCGGGTGCCTGCCGAAGGACATCCGCTCCCTCGCGCACCGCTCCCGTGAGCTCGGAGCGGCTTCGGCCGCGGCCCTGCTGCGCCAGGTGGACGAGATCAACATGGGACGCAGGCAGCACATGATCGACCTCGCCGTCGGGCTGCTCGGCGGATCGGTGCTCGGCAGGCGGATCGGCGTCCTCGGAGCCGCCTTCAAGCCGGGGACCGACGACGTGCGCGACTCCCCGGCGCTCAACGTCGCGGCGGCTCTCCACCTCAGGGGAGCCCAGGTCGTGGTGCACGACCCGGAGGCGCTGCAGACGGCGATGGCGCTGTTTCCGACCCTCGGCTACGCCGAGTCGATCGAACGGGCGGTGACCGGCGCCGATCTCGTGCTCGTGCTCACCGAGTGGCCGCAGTTCACCGAGGCCGATCCCGTGGCACTGGCGGCGCTGGCGGCGGATGCCCTGGTCGTGGACGGACGGCACTGCCTCGACGCGGCGGCCTGGCGCACCGCGGGGTGGAGGGTCGTCGGGGCGGGAAGCGCCGGGGTGGGAAGCGCCGGGTCCGCGCCGGCCGAGCAGCCGGCGGCGCTGCGCGTTCCGGTCTGATCCGGCGGGATGCGGGGAGACCCGCGACCCGACGAGATCGGCTTCGCTCGGCGCGGAGGACGGATGACCCGAGGAGGCCGCGGCGCGCCGGCGCGCGACGCGCCGGCCGAGAGAGCGAGCGTCAGTCCTCAGCGTCGCGGTGCGGAAGCACGGCCTGCGCTCGCCCGGACAGGGAACGGGCCGCACCCCGGAGGATGCGGCCCGTTCCCGGGTAATCGGGGATCAGACCCCGAAGTACAGCTCGGCTTGAGGATCTGAGAACCGGAGGG
>Ga0182749_1000295_pt1 | contig 49961 bp, 45 predicted proteins | sample eDN3rd37CKraftMG_FD_128875 | JGI IMG/M metagenome (GOLD analysis project Ga0182749, IMG submission 128875) | Enriched Miracle-Growth compost microbial communities from Emeryville, California, USA - eDNA 3rd pass 37_C Kraft MG (version 2) (version 2) ...
GCCCCCGTTGATCTGCTCCTGCAGCGTATAGCTGGTCGCACTACTGAGGGCCGTCCAGCTCACCGCATAGCTGCCCGTGGTGTTGCTCGAAGGCACCGTCAGGCTCGGCGCAGCCGAGGGCGGGAGCGTCACCGCCACCGCGCTGCTGCCCAGCCAGCCGCTGCAGCCGCTCGCATTGCACGCCTGTACCCGGAACGCGTAGCTTCCGCTCGCCGATACCGCCACCGTCGTGCCGGTGCCGCTGCCGCTGTACACCGTGCTCCAGCCGCCGCCATTGGCACTCTCCTGCAGCGTATAGCCCGTCGCCGTGCCGCTCGCCGCCCAGCTCACCGCGATGCTGCCCGTGCTGGTGCCCGGTACCGTGAGGCTCCCCGGCGCCGCCGGCGGCAGCAACACCGTCACGCTTTGGACACTGCTCCACGGCCCGCAGCCGCCCGCATTGCACGCCTGCACCAGGTAGCCGTAGGTACCGTTGCCCTTGCCGCTGGCATTCCAACTCGTGCTGCCGTCGGCCTGCAGCAGCACCCAGCCGCCGCCGTTGACCTGCTCCTGCAGCCGGTAGTAGGTCGTCCCGCCCACCGCCGTCCAGCTCACCGCATAGCTGCCCGTATTGCTGCTGGCCGGCACGTTCAACGTCGGCGCGCTGCCCGGCGGATGCGTCACCACCAGCGCCCCGCTGCCCGCCTTCCACCCGCTGCAGCCATACGTGTTGCACGCCTGCACCTGGTACACGTAGCTGCCGTCGGCCAGACCGCCCAGCGCCGCGCTGGTGCCGCTGCCGGTGTACACCGTGCCCCAGCTGGTACCGCCGTTGCCGCTCTGCTGCAGCGTGTAGCTCGTGGCCAGGCTCGCGCTGCCCCAGCTCAACGTGGCGCCGCCGGTGCTGCTGCTCGCCGGTACGCTCAGGCTGCCCGGTGTCGTCGGTACCACCCCGTAGGTGGTATCCACCGTCACCGTCCCCGATACCGCCCAACCGCGCGTGCCATAGCCGTTCTTGGCCGAGACCTGGTAGCTGTAGCTGCCGCTGCTCGTCCCCGGTCGGCTGATCGAGGTGGCCGGCGTGTTGCTGGCGATCGTGCTCCAGCTGCCTCCCGCGACCCGTTCCTGCACGTCGTAACCGGTTGCCCCCGCCGCCGTCCAGCTCACCATGTAGCTGCCGTTGACCGTGCCCGCGGGCACCGTCACCGTCGGCAGCGCCGGCGTCACCCCCACCGTGGCCGAGGCCGTCCAGCCGGTGCAGGTGCTGCCCGCACAGGCCTGCACCTGGTACGCATAGCTGCCGCCCGCCTTCCCGCTGAAGGCCTTGCTGGTGGCCGTGCCGGTATAGACCGTGCTCCAGCCGCCTCCGTTCGCCTGCTCCTGCAAGGTATAGCCGGTCGCTCCCGCCACCGCGGGCCAGCTCACCGCGTAGCTGCCGTTGTTCGGGTTGGCGTCGACGCCCAGCGTGGCCGGCGCGACCAGATGCACGTCCTCGCTGTCGCCCACCAGTTGGCGGCCCAGGTAAATGAAGTTCGTGGTCACCGCCGTGCCGGTGTCCCATTGGTACAGCAGTTGCCCGGCCTGGTTGTAGAAGTAGTAGGTCGGCGAGCCGCCCTGCGGCGTCTTGCTCACCCGCCGGCCCGACGCGTCGTAGGCATAGCTCACCCGGCCCGGCAGCCCCGTCAGCTGGTTCTTCGCGTCGAACGCCAGCGTGACCCCGTTCTTGCCGATCACGTTGCCGCGGTTGTCGTACGTGAACGGGCTGCTCGCGCTGCCCGAGGTGATCGCGGCCAACCGGTTGGTCGCATCGTAGTTGTAGGTGAAGGTCGCCCCGTCGCTCACCCGCGAGCGGAGGTTGTTCAACGGGTCGTACGCGTAGCTTTCCGTCCCCCACAGGTGGCTTGCCGTCGCGCTGGTCAGGCGGTTCAGCGCGTCGTAGCCGAAGCTCTTGGTCCGCGTCCCGTCCACCAGGTCCGTCATCGCGGTGATGTTCCCCGCTGCGTCATAGGCGTAGTCCTGGCTGATCGCCAGCGTGCCGCCCTGCCCGTAGCTGAAGTTGCCCAGCAACTGCCGCGCGTTCTGCTCGGCCACGTAGCTGGCGCCGTTGCCGTACTGGAAGGACGCCACCTGCCCGTTCGGGAAATAGGTGATGCCGCTGACGTAGCTGCCCACCCGGGTCGCCCGACCCAGCGCGTCGGGGGCGTAGCTCACGTTCTCCCCGTCCGGGTAGTGGATCAGGCTCGCGCTGCCATAGGCATCGTGCGCATAGCCGATCGCCCAGGGCGCCTGCCCGTCCAGCTGCAGGGCTTCCCCGGTCAGCTGGCCCCGCTTGTTGTACGTGCCCGTCCAGGTCGTCACCCCCGATACCGCCCTCTGGACGTGGCCCAGCGCGTCGTAGGTGTAGCTCGTGCCCTGCGTCCCGCTCGGCGGCAGCAGGGTCAGCACCCGGTTCAGCGCATCGTAGGTGCGCGTGGTCTTCGCCCCCGCCGCCACCTGCTCCTGGCCGCAGCCCGCTCCCGTGATGGCCAGGCCCTCGGCCGTCCATGCCACGTTGTTGGCCCCGTCGTAGGCCGTGACCGTGCTGCCCGTCTCCGGCTCCGTCGTCCGGCACAGCCGGTGGTAGCTGTCGTAGACCAGCGTCTTGCTCAGGTCGCTGCTGTAGCCGTTGTAGCTACCATACTGGTGCAGCGTCAGCGGGTTGCCGTACACGTCCCGGTGCACCGTGTGCGTGATGCCGGCCGCCGTCTGCGTCCGGTAGACCCGGTCATAGCTCGGCTCGTCGAACACCTGGTAGCTGAGCGTGGTGACGTTGCCCTTCGGATCGGTCACCTGCTGGCGCGCGCCGGACAGGTAGGCCGTGGCGGTGGTCAGGGGACCCCGCTCCGAGTCCTGCTGGGTGGCCGTCAGCCGGCCCAGGGCATCGTAGGTGCTGCGGGTGCCGGTGCCGATCCCGGCCAGGTCCGGGCTGCCCGCCACCGGGTAGGACACGAACACCTTCTGGCCCCTCCAGTCGTAGTCCGTGCGCGCGCTGGTGTGCGAGCTGCCGTCGGCCGCGCTGTAGGTATCGGTCAATACCGGCCGCAGCTCGGCGTCGAACCAGGTCACCTGGCGGTAGTCGCCCTGGCTGATCGTGCGCCGCCAGTGGTTGGCCGCAAGACCGCGCTCGGCGCTGGTCACGTAGGCGTACGCAAAGGTCTTGGGATACCAGGCCTGCTCGTCGCCGGTCGGATAGCTGATCCCGGTGAGCCGGCCGATCGCGTCGTAGCTGTAGCTGGTGGTGCTGCCGGCCTGGTCGGTGATGCTGCCGATCTGGCCGAAGTCATCCACCACCAGGCTCTGGTGGGTCCCGTCCGGATAGCCGATCGCCTGCGGAATGCCACGCTGGTAGCTGCCCAGCGTCGTCGCGTGGCCGTTGCCATCGGTGAAGCTGGCCAGGTTGCCCTGCGCGTCGAAGCCGTAGCTCATCAGCTTCTGGCCAAAGCGCCAGCGCTCCTTGAGCGTGTCCTTGGCGCCGTCGTAGACGTTCTGGCTCTCCACCTCCCCCGTCGCCACGTTGGTCACCGTGGTCGGCAGGCCCAGCACCCATAGGTTCGTGTCGTTGAGGTAGGCCGTCGCCTCCTCCAGCGGCATCTGCTCGGCGACCGAACTGAATCGCTTCGTCTGCGTCACCTGCGCGTATTCGTTGAACGATTCCGCCTGCCAGGTGTAGGTGTCGCCGTCCTAGGTGATCACCCGCTGGTTGAGCGGGGACAGTTCAGTGGTCTGCGCCTGATTGACGTACGTCTGCTCGTTGTAGCCCAGTGATGCCGGCCAGGGGCCACCGGTGGGATTGGCGTAGCTGTCCACTTCCGCACGCACCAAGGTGCCACCCGCCGCCCCGCTGTAATAATCCGTGCGCAGCGGCAGGCTCTCGCTGGCGTCAAAGCGGTTGCTGAAGGTATAGCGCGTGCCATTACCTGACGGATCGGTCTCGTCCGTGTATACCGTCGTCGCACACGTTCCGGCGCTCGCGCAGCTGTCGGCCGTCCAGCTTTCGTTGGACGGCGAATAGGCGTAGGTCCAGGTGCGCACTGGCATCCCCGCACCGCTGTATTGGCGCTGCGTGATCGCCATCGCGTACCAGGCGTCGGGGATCAAAGCGAACGTACCGGCATCCATTGGACCTGTTTGACCGTTCGTCGATCCCGCCCAGCATTCGCGGGTCACATAAGAACGACCGCGCTTGAGGGGCTTCACGGTGAATGTGCCGACCAGCCCGGACGGGTGAGTGATGCTTCCGGTGTAGCTGGTATTCAAATTGTTGGGTACAGCCGGGGCGTTGCAGATCGAACCTGCATCAGTGGTATCGATCCATGCATTCCCGGTCAGCGTCGACAATGCGAACTGCCAGGCGGAGCCATCGGGAAGGGTGACCCCCATCAGTTCCTTGCTGGAGGCACCCCAGACCCCTTGGCCATATGTGTAGGTCCAGGTCCGGGGAGTGCTGTTGGCCGGCTGCAAGGTTACGGAATGGATCAACGGCGTACTGTCGCTGTACTGCACGCTTAGGGCGCGGCCGTCGCTGGCGGTGATTGCGGTCAGGCGATTGCTTCCGTCGTAGCTGTAGGTGAGGTAGTTGCCGAAACGGTCCTCGATGCGGGTGACGAACATCGACGCCTCGCGGCGGTTCAGAAAGTCCTCCGCCGAAGCCATGGGCTGCAAGCTGCCGTCGAGCGATATGCTCTGGGGTACGGGATTGGAATGCAGCCCGCGAGTCATGCTGGACAGATAGCGGTAGGCCAAATGGTTGAACCAGTACTTGGTGCCGTCCGGCGCCACCGCCAGGAAGGCCTCGATCGTGCTGTCGTTCTCGGCCTGCGCCAGGCAGCTGATCTGCCAGTTCTGCTTGGTGACGATCGGGAAACTCATCCCGCCCATCGACGGCGCCAACGTATTGGCCGAAGCGCGTCCGAGCAGGTCCTGGCTGCCCTGGCCCGGGATCACCAGCTGATAGCCATGCCACCATTGCGACGGCGCCCACGGCCCGCGGGCGGTATCGGTGGAACCCACGGTCGGGGGCGCACCGAAACCGGAGCAGATGGCTTTGCCGCCACTGGCCGTCACCCAGCCGGTGACATTCTGCTGGTTGGCCGTGACGGTGGTGATCCGCGGCAGGTCCAGATCCCAGCTGCCAAAGGCGTTGTCCAGGAGATTGATGTGCTCTTGCTGCGCCGGCAACTCGTAATGACGGCTCAACGACAGCACCGGACCGATGCCTGCGGCACTGACGTCGGTCTGCTCGAACGAGAGCCCACCGCTGTACAGACTGATGCTCTCGCCGAAGGGATTCTCGCCCAGCGGCTGAATGTCCTCGCTGACGCGGATGTTCTTCTTGTATTCGTCTTCCGGCGTTACCGGCGTCGCGGACTGGGCATGCAACGTACCGCTCGCCAGCCAGCCCCATGCCGCAAGCGCAATAACGCGCGCCAAGCGTCCCTTTGGCATCCAATACATGCGAATTTTCCCCTGTAGAAGCCTGACTTGCACAGGCAGTAGGGATTTTCTACTTGAGTTCCAGCAGCAACGTCAATCGCAATTTTTTTGCGGAACGCACGATCGAATTCAGCCAGCCCCAATATCTGGCGCACGGCAAAGATGCGGCACGTGGAGCAGCGCCACGAAACCGCCGGGTACGGCAAGTACGCCATAGACCGGATCGTCGGCGCGCAGAGCGCGGTCGGGCGGCGGCGGCGCGATGGCTTCGGGGGCGACGTCGAGCAGTTCGCCCACGGCGTCCACGCGCAGGCCGACCAGGTGGTGTTCGTGGCTCAATACGACCAGGCGCACAGCCGTCGCGTCAGTGTCGCTTTCCAGCGGCGGCAGGCCCAGCCGCAGGCGGCCGTCCATCACCGGCACGATGCGGCCGCGCAGGTGGCGGATGCCGAGCAGGTCGCCGGCGGCGCCGGGCACGGGGGTCAGCTCGCCTTCGCGGATCACCTCGCTGACCTGCGCCAGCGGCGCCGCGTAGCGCTGGCCGGCGAGGCGGAAGGACAGCCAGCGTTGCGTGGCATCGACGGGAAGCGGGGCGGTGCTCATGCGCGATTCTCCTGCGGTGGGCCGGACGCGGCGCTCAGTGCGCGCCGTCCGGCGTGACGACCAGCGTGGCGTTGCCCGGGGCCGGGACCGGCGCAGCGGCAGCCGGCGCTTCGGCGAGCGGCGCGGCACGGCGGATCGTAGGCACGGCGGGCAGCGCCGGGGAGAGGGCACCGCCGCCGGCGATGCGGCCGGCGGCGTCCGCGGCCCGGGCGTGTGCCGCGGCTGCTTCCGGCGCGGCGGCAACGGGCGGCGCGCGGGTGGCCGGCGGCGCGTTGTCCGTCGCCTGCTGCGCCAGCCGCGGCGGCGCGGGTTCGCCCGGCGAGACGGGCTTGTCCGGGTCGCTGTAGAAGCGCGCCGGCGCCTTGTCGTCGCTGAGCACCACCACCAGCACGCGGCGGTTGCGGTTGCGCCCCTCGGCGGTGGCGTTGTCGGCGGCCGGGCGGTATTCGCCCCAGCCGATGATGCCCAGCCGGCTCGGCTCCACGCCGTGTTCGGCGAACAGCCGCGCCACGCTGGCGGCGCGCGCGGCGGACAGCTCCCAGTTGGACGGATAGACGGCCGTGTTGATCGGCTTGTCGTCGGTGTAGCCCTCCACCCGCAGCGGGTTGGAGAACGGCGCGAGGATGCCGGCCAGGCTGTCGAGCACCGCGCCGGCCTGCGCCGACAGCTGCGCCACGCCGCTGGGGAACAGGATGTCGGTGCGGATCTCGATTTCCAGCCAGTTCTGCGAGCGCCGCACCACGATGAGGTTGCGGTCGATCAGCGGCTGCATGGCGCGCTGCACCTGGTCCTGGATGCGCGCCAGGTTCTGCTGCTGGGTCGAGGCCGGGGCCGGGCGCAGCGCGTCGGGCTGCCGGCTCGGCGCGGGACGTTGCGGGATCGGCAGCGCCACCGGCGTCACCGCGGCGCCCGGCTGCCCCTGCGGCGCGGCCAGCGCCGGGTCCACGTTCTTCGGCTTGGCGGGCTGCGGCGGCATCGGCGCGATCACGTGGCTGGAGCCGTTGAAGGCCTCGATGATCGATTCGGACATCACGCGGTACTTGCCCTCGTTGACCACCGACACCGCGTACATCACCACGAAGAAGGCGAGCAGCAGCGTCATCAGGTCGGCGTAGGGGATCGCCCACGCCTCGTGGTTGATGTGCTCCTCGCGGCGCTTGCGCCTGCTCATGGCAGGTAGCCCTGCAGGCGCGCCTCGATCTGGCGCGGGTTGTCGCCCTGGGCGATCGCCACCAGGCCCTCGATCAGGATCACCCGCATCTGCGTCTGCTTGTGCACCAGCGCCTTCAGGCGCGAGGCCATCGGCAGCATCAGCAGGTTGGCCAGGCCGACGCCGTAGATGGTGGCGACGAAGGCGGCGGCGATGCCGTGGCCGAGCTTGCTCGGGTCGGCCAGGTTCTGCATCACCGCCATCAGGCCCATCACCGCGCCGATGATGCCCATGGTGGGCGAGTAGGTGCCGGCGTTCTCGAACACCCTGGCGGCGGCGATGTCGCTGTGCTCGCGCGCCTCCATCTCCACTTCCATCACGCTGCGGATGGCCTCCGGCTCGCCGCCGTCGACCAGCAGCTGCAGGCCCTTGCCGACGAAGCGGTCGGGCTCGGCCTCGATCTGCGATTCCAGCCCGAGCAGGCCCTGCCGGCGCGAGATCTCGCTCCAGCCGACGATGCGGCTGATCAGGTCGTCGGGATGGAACTTGGGCGGCTTGTACACCATCGGCAGCATCGCCAGCGCGCGCTTGAGCACCTTGCCGGGGGTCTGCACCAGCAGCGCGGCGAAGGTGCCGCAGAACACGATGACGAACGCGGCCGGGTTCAGCAGGGCGTCCACCGAGGAGCCCTTGAGGATGGTGCCCACGATGATGACCAGGAAGGCCAGGATCGTGCCGATGAGACTCACGATGTCCATGTCAGGCGGAGATCCTCAGGGTGGGCAGCAGCTGGCCGCCGGCGTCGGCGAGGCCGGCCAGGTCCAGCACCAGCGCGAGGCGGCCGTCGCCGGTGACGGTGGCGCCGGCCACGCCGGGCACGCCGTCGAACAGGTGGCCGAGCGGCTTGACCATCACGTCCTCGCGGCCGATCACCTCGTGCACCAGGCAGCCCAGGCGCAGGTGGCCGATGTGCAGCACCGCCACGTGGCGCCCGCGCGGCCCGGCCACGCCGGCCCAGCCGGCGAGGTCGCCCAGCGGCAGCGCGCGGCCGCGGTGCGCGGCGACCATGCGGCCGTCGAGCAGGCTGTCCTGCCCGGCGGCCAGCTCGAACACCTCCTCCACGTTGGACAGCGGCAGCGCCAGCAGGCGCGGCCCCACCCGCACCATCAGCACGCGCTGGATCGCCAGGGTGAGCGGCACGGCCAGTTCCAGCTCGCTGCCATGGCCCAGCCGCGAGCGCACCTGCAGGGTGCCGCCCAGCTCGGCGACGCGGGTCTTGACCACGTCCATGCCGACGCCGCGGCCGGAGATGTCGGAGATCGCCGCGGCGGTGGAGAAGCCGGGGCGGAAGATCAGCTCGTAGCACTCGCTCTCGGTGAGGCGCGCGGCCTGGGCCTCGTCGATCACGCCCTTCTCCACCGCCTTGCGCCTGAGCACCTCGGGGTTCATGCCGCGGCCGTCGTCGGCCACCGCGATCACGATGCGCTCGCCGCGCTGGGCGGCGGACAGGCGCACCACGCCCTTGCGCGGCTTGCCGGCGCGCGCGCGCTCCTCCGGCGTCTCCAGGCCGTGGTCGAGCGCGTTGCGGATCAGGTGCACCATCGGGTCGGCCAGCGCCTCGACCAGGCTGCGGTCGAGGTCGGTGCTCTCGCCTTCCAGCACCAGCTCCACCTCCTTGCCGAGCTGGCGCGCGAGGTCGCGCACGATGCGCGGGAAGCGCTGGAACAGCCGGCCCACCGGCTGCATGCGCATGCCGAGCACGGCGCCCTGCAATTCGTCGGCCACGCGGTCCAGCTCGCCGGCGGCGGCGGCCAGGCTCTCGTCGCCGCTGCGCGCGGCGAGCAGCTGCAGGCGGTTGCGCACCAGCAGCAGCTCGCCGGCGTGGTTGACCAGCGCGTCGAGGCGGCCGGTGTCCACGCGCACGGTGGCTTCCGGCGCGGCCGGCGCGGCGGCGCGGGCCGGCGCGGCGGCGGGTGCTGGCGCGGGAACGGGCGCCGCGGCGGGCGCCTGGCCAGGCGCGCCGCCCTTGCCGTGCAATTGGTCGAGCAGCGCCTCGAACTCGCCGTCGTCGATGCCGCCGCCGGCCGGCGGCGGGGCCGCCGCGGCGCCGGGCGCGGCCTTGCCGTGCAGCTCGTCCAGCAGCGCCTCGAACTCGTCGTCGCTGATGGCCTCGCCCTTCGGCGCCATGCCGGGCGGCAGCGGCGCGGGCTCCACCGTGCCGGGCGCGGCGGTGCCATAGAGCGTGTCGAGCAGCGCCTCGAACTCGCTGTCGTCGATGGTGCCGGCCTCGCCGTCCGCCGGCGCGGCGGGCGCGGGGACCGGCGCCGGCGCGGGGGCCGGCGCGCGCGCGGCGCCCGGCCGCAGGCGCGCCAGCAGCGCGCCCGGCGGCATCGCCAGCGGCGCGCCGGCGGCCAGCGCGGCCATCATCGCGTTGAGCAGGTCCAGCGCCTCCAGCAGCGCGTCCATCCGCGCGGTGTCGATCAGCAGCGCGCCGTTGCGCGCCTCGTTGAGCAGGTCCTCGGCGTGGTGGCACAGCTGCACCATCGGCTCCACGCCGAGGAAGCCGGCGCCGCCCTTGACGGTGTGGAAGGCGCGGAACACCGCGTTGAGCAGCTCGACGTCGCGCGGCGACGCCTCCAGCGCCACCAGCTGTTCGCCCAGGCGCTGCACCAGCTCCCCGGCCTCGACCAGGAAATCGTCGCGCAGCTCGCTGTCCAGCGTCGGGTCCATGCCGGCAGGGCTCCCTCAGAAGCCGAATTCGCTGAGCAGGCGGTCGGCCTCGTCCTGGCTGGAGATCTTCTCCACCGCCGGCGGCGGCTCGCGCCCGGCCAGCGCGCCGGTGAGGTGCACCAGCTCCAGCAGCGAGGACTCCACGCTCTCGATGAAGTTGACCACCTTCTTGATGCGCTGGCCGGACAGGTCCTGCCAGGACTGCGCCATCACCATGTCGGCCAGGCCGTTGCTGCAGCGGTCGGCGAAGTCGCCGGCCTGGCGCGCCAGCACCGCGGCCGGGTCGCTGGGGCTGCTGGTGAAGGCCAGCACCTCGTTGGCGTTGGCGGCCAGCGCCTCGGCCTCCGGGCGCATGCGCTCGGCGAAGTCGATGCTGCGGTGGGCGGCCTGCGCGCTCATCTCCAGCACGTCGTTGAGGTGCTTGCGCGCGTCGGCGACGCTGCCGGGCACGCCCTCGTGGGCGAGCTCGCTGCCGAGCCGGCGCACCGCGTCGTGCAGGTCGCGGGCGAGCAGGCCGAGCGCGCGGAACAGGCGCTGCTCGCGCTGGCGCACCAGGCTGTCCAGCGCGGCCTCGAAGGCGGCGCCGTCGGTGCTGTTGAGCAGCGCGTGGACTTCCGGCGGAAGGTTGGCGTGGTCGATGCTGGGCAGTACGGCGTTCATGCGGTGGCTCCGCTGGCGGCGAGCCGCTCGAAGATCTTGGTGAGTTTTTCCTGCAGGGTGACCGCGGTGAACGGCTTGACGATGTAGCCGTTCACGCCGGCCTGGGCGGCGGCGATGATCTGGTCGCGGTTGTTCTCCGCGGTGACCATCAGCACCGGCAGGGCCTTGAGCGCGGGCTCGGTGCGGATCGCGCGCAGCAGGTCGATGCCGGTCATGTTGGGCATGTTCCAGTCGGTGACCACCAGGTCGAACGGCTGCGCGCGCAGCATGGCCAGCGCGCTGTTGCCGTCGTCGGCCTCCTGGATGAGCGGGTTGCTGAAGCCCAGCTCCACCAGCAGGTTCCTGACGATGCGCCGCATGGTGGAGAAGTCGTCCACCACGAGGATCTTCATGTTCTTGTCCATGTTTCCTCGGGGATTGAAGGGGAATAGGGAATCGGGAATGGGGAATCGGTCAGCGTCGGGAGGGACCGGAAGCTTCGCGGGAACGGCCTTTCCTGTTCCCTGTTCCCGATTCCCTACTCCCTCCATCGTCACGCCAGTCGCCCAGGCGCGCGCGCAGGCGCACGATTGCCTGGCCGTGGATCTGGCAGACGCGCGACTCGGTCACGCCGAGCACCGCGCCGATCTCCTTGAGGTTCAGCTCCTGCTCGTAGTACAGCGACATCACCAGCTGCTCGCGCTCGGGCAGCGAGCCGATCGCCTCGATCAGCGCCTCGCGCAGGCCTTCCTGCTCGATGCTGTCCTGCGGCCCCAGGCTGTTCTGGTCGGCCACGTCCAGCGCGGCGGCGCCCTCGCCGTCGTCCGGCGCGGTGAGGCTGAGCAGGCGCGCGCTGGCGGCGTCGGCCAGCGCGGCGTGGTATTCCTCCGGCGACATGCCGAGCCGCTTCATCACCTCGGCGTCGTCGGCGTCGGCGCCGGTCTCGATCTCGATCTGGCGCACCACCTCGGCCATCTCGCGCACCTTGCGGTGCACCGAGCGCGGGGTCCAGTCGCTCTTGCGCAGCTCGTCGAGCATGGCGCCGCGGATGCGGATGCCGGCGTAGGTCTCGAAGCTGGCCGAGCGGTCGGTGGCGTAGTTCCGCGCCGCCTCCAGCAGGCCGATCATGCCGGCCTGGATCAGGTCGCCCACGTCCACGCTGGGCGGCAGCCGGCCCATCAGGTGGTAGGCGATGCGGCGCACCAGCGGCGCGTGCTGGCGCACGAGCTCGTCCGCGCTCTGCTTTTGCAGTTGCAGGTATTCCGATGCCACGCTCATCTCACCACCCCGCCACCGGTGCGGCCCGGCCGCCGAAGAAGGCGATGCGGCCCCGGCCCGCGCGCGCGGGTTCGCCCCATGTATCGGCCGCACCCGCCAATTGCTTGAATGCCTGCGCCGACCGGCTGGCCGGCCACAGGTCCACCACCGCCCCCTGGCGGCGGATCGCCTGGCGCAGCCGCTCGTCGTGCGGCACCAGGCCCGCGAAATCCAGCACCACGTCGAGGAAGCGGTCGCACACCCGCGCCAGCTTCTGGTGCAGCGAGCGCGCCTCGCCGGCGTTGCGCACCATGTTCGCCACCATGCGGAAGCGGCGCACGCCGAAGTCGCGGCTCAAGACCTTCATCACCGCGTAGGCGTCGGTGAGCGAGGCCGGCTCGTCGCAGACCACCAGCATCACCTCGTCGGCCGCGGCGGCGAACATCGAGACGTTGTCCGACAGCCCCGCCGCGGTGTCGACCAGCAGGAACTCCGGCGGCCGCGCCAGCTCGTCGAAGGCGCGGATCACCGCGGCGTGCTCGCCGTTGCCCAGCTGCGCCAGGCGGCGCGCGCCGGAGCCGGCGGGGATCACCTTCAGCCCGTGCGGGGCCTCCATCACCAGCTCCTCCAGCGTGGCGCTGCCGTCGAGCAGGTGGCCGAGGTGGCGGGTGGGGGTCAGGCCCAGCAGCACGTCCACGTTGGCCAGGCCCATGTCGGCGTCCAACAGCATGGTGTCGTGGCCGGCCATGGCCAGCGCCATGCCCAGGTTCACCGCCACCGTGGTCTTGCCCACGCCGCCCTTGCCGCCGGCCACCGCGATGGCGCGGCACGGCCGGCGCGCCGCGGCGGCGGGCGCGCCCGCCTGGTCCGCCGGGCAGGCGGCCGGGCCGGCCGGGCCGGCGAACAGGTTCATCAGGCCCCAGGCCTGGTTGATCGCGACCGCCCCGCTCATGCCTGGGCCACCGCGAAGCCGAAGCGCTCGGCCATCAGGTCGTCCTCGGCCGGCGCGTTGCTCCTGAGCGCCTTGGCGGCGCGGCACACCAGCGCGCGCGCGTCGGCCACGGCGATGTCCTCCGGCACGCGCTGGCCGTCGGTGGTGTAGTCCAGCGGCAGGCGGTGGCGGATCAGCGCGGACAGCGCGCCGCCCAGGCAGGGCGCCTCGTCCAGCTTGGTGAGGATGCAGGCGTGCGGCTCCAGCGGCAGGTAGGCGCGCACCGCCTCGTCCAGCGACTGCGACTGCGCGTTGGCGGCCAGCACCACGCAGGCGTGCAGCCCGGTGTCGCCGCCGTGGGCGACCTCGTTGAGCACGTCCATCTGCTGCTCCAGCCGCGGGTCGCTGCCGGCCAGCCCGGCGGTGTCGACCAGCACGGTGTGCTTGCCTTCCAGCATGCGCAGCACCTGGCGCAGGCTGGCGGCGTCGTCGGCCGGGTACACGCGCACGCCGAGCAGGCGGCCGTAGTGCTCCAGCTGCGCGGCGGCGCCGATGCGGTAGTGGTCGGTGCTGACCAGCGCGACCTGGCCGGGGCCGTGCCGGCGCACCGCGCGCGCGGCCAGCTTGGCCAGGGTGGTGGTCTTGCCCACGCCGGTGGGGCCGACCAGGGCGAGCACGCCGCCCTCCTCGCCGCGCCCGCGCAGGCCGACCGGCAGCGCGCGGCTGAGCAGGCCCAGCGGCAGGTAGCGCGCCTGCTCGGGGTTGATCTCCTGCGGCAGCTCGTCGGCCAGGCGGCGGGCGACGTCGGCGTCGATGCCCAGGCGGGTCAGCTCGCGCAGCACGCGGGCGCGCAGCGGGTGGCGGCGTTCCATGTCGTTCCAGGCCAGGCTGGACAGCTGCAGCTCCAGCATCTCGCGCATGCTGTTGAGCTCGGCGCGCAGGCGGCGGGTGTCGGCGGCGGCGCGCTCGATCAGCGGGTGCATCAGCACCTGTGCCGGCTCGCCGGGCGCGGCGGCGGGCCTGGCCGGCGCGGCCGGCTTCGCCGGGGCGGCGGCGCGGGCGTTGTCCATGCGGGTGACGTTGGGCGCGGCGGCCTCCGCGGTGCGGGCGCGCGACGGCACGGCGGCGGGCGATGCCGGAATGTCGGCGGGCGGCGTCGGGTTGGCGGCGCGGTGGGGGGTGGCGTCGGGGCGATCGCGGCCGGAGGCCGCTCCCACCGAGGTCGCTCCCGCCACGTCGTCGCGGCCCGGTGGGAGCGGCCTCCGGCCGCGATCCTGCAACCGCGCCTCGCCGGCGCCCGCCGCGGAACCTTCGACCACCGGCGCCTCGGCCTGGCGCGGCGCGGCCGGCAGCGGCGCGCCGTGGCGGGCGGCCTCGCGCACCAGCGCCTCGTCGTAGTCGACCGCGGCGATGATCTCGATGCCGTCGTCGAGGCGGCGGGTGGACAGGATCACCGCATCCGGCCCCTGCTCCTCGCGCACCAGGCGCATGGCCTGCCGCATGTCCTGCGCTACGAATCGCTTGATCTTCATGGTTGCCTGCTCCGCAAGCCGGGAACGGGGAACAGGGAACGGGGAACGAAGGCGGCGGGGAGAACCGGCGCGCCGACCTTGCGACCGCCTCCGCGTTCCCCGTTCCCCATTCCCCGTTCCCGCTTCGTCTGAGTCATCTGCTTCACCTCAACGTTTCAACGCCCCAGCGCCTGCACCAGCCGCACCCGGCGGTTGTCGGGCACCTCGTTGTAGGCGAGTACGTGCAGGTTCTGTGCCACGTGGCGGGTGAAGCGCGCCAGCCACGGGCGCAGCTGCGGCGGCACCAGCAGCACCGCCGGCTCGCCGCTCATTTCCTGCTTGCGCGCGGCCTCGGCCACGCCCTGCTGCAGGCGGTCGGCCAGGCCCGGCTCCACCGCCGCGCCGGCCATGCCGCCGCCGGACAGCGAGTTCATCAGGATCTGCTCCAGCTCCGGCGCCAGCGTGATGACCGGGATCTCGGTGCCCAGGCCGCTGATCTCCTGCACGATCTGCCGGCCCAGCGCCACGCGCACGGCGGCGGTGAGCACGCCGGGATCCTGACTCTGCCCCGCGTGCTCCGCCAAGGATTCGACGATGGTGCGCATGTTGCGGATCGGCACCCGCTCGGCCAGCAGGTTCTGCAGCACCTTGACCACCACGCCCAGCGACAGCCGCTTGGGCACCAGGTCCTCCACCAGCTTGGGCGCGGTCTGCGCCAGGCGGTCGAGCAGCTGCTGCGCGTCCTGGTGGCTGAGCAGCTCGTGCGCGTGGTTGCCGAGGATGTGCGACAGGTGCGTGGCGATCACCGTGGCCGGGTCGACCACGGTGTAGCCCAGGCTCTGCGCGGTCTCGCGCTGGCCCTGCTCGATCCACACCGCCTCCAGCCCGAACGCCGGGTCGCGCGTGGCGATGCCGCTGAGCGGGCCGTGCACGTGGCCGGGGTTGATCGCCAGCAGGCGGTCGCCGTGCACCTCGGCCTCGCCCATCGGCACGCCCATCAGGGTGATGCGATAGGTGCTGGGGCCGAGGTCGAGGTTGTCGCGGATGTGCACCGCCGGCACCAGGAAGCCCAGCTCCTGCGACAGCTTGCGGCGCACCGACTTGATCCGCCCCATCAGCTCGCCGCCCTGGTGCACGTCCACCAGCGGGATCAGCCGGTAGCCCACCTCCAGGCCCAGCGGGTCGACGCTGGCCACGTCCTCCCAGCCCAGCTCCATGCGCTCGGCCGGCGCCGCCGCGGCGGGCGCCTCGGCGGCCGGCGCGGCGAGCTTCTCGCGCGTCTCGCGCTCGCGCCGGAGCAGCAGCCACGCCGCGCCGCCCAGCGCGCCGCCGAGCAGCAGGAAGGCGATGTTGGGCATGCCCGGGATCAGCCCCATCACGCCCAGCACCACGCCGGCCACCGCCAGCGCGCGCGGCTGGCCGAACACCTGGCCGACCACCTGCTTGCCCATGTCCTGCGCGCGCGACACGCGGGTGACGATCACCGCGGTGGCGATGGAGAGCATCAGCGAGGGGATCTGCGCCACCAGGCCGTCGCCGATGCTGAGCAGCGTGTACGTGCGCCCCGCCTCGGCGGCCGACAGGCCGTGCTGCATCACGCCGACGATGAAGCCGCCGACGATGTTGATGAACAGGATCAGCATGCCCGCGGTGGCGTCGCCGCGCACGAACTTGGAGGCGCCGTCCATCGAGCCGTAGAAGTCCGCCTCCTCGCGCACTTCCTGGCGGCGCTCGCGCGCCTGCTCCTGGGTGAGCAGGCCGGCGTTGAGGTCGGCGTCGATCGCCATCTGCTTGCCGGGCATCGCGTCCAGGGTGAAGCGCGCGGTCACCTCCGACACGCGGGTGGCGCCCTTGGTCACCACCACGAAGTTGATGATGGTGAGGATGGCGAACACCACCAGGCCGACGGCGAAGTTGCCGCCGATCACGAACTCGCCGAACGCCTCGATCACCTTGCCCGCGGCGCCGGGGCCGTCGTGGCCGTGCAGCAGCACCACGCGGGTGGAGGCGATGTTGAGCGCCAGCCTGAGCAGCGTGGCGCCCAGCACCACGGTGGGGAACGCGGCGAACTCCAGCGGCCGCATCACGTAGATCACCGCCAGCAGGATCACCAGCGACAGCGCGATGTTGAAGCTGAACAGCATGTCCAGCAGGAACGGCGGCAGCGGCAGCATCACCATCGCCAGCGCGGCCAGCATCATCACCGGCGCGCCGACGCCGCGGCGGCCGAGCTGCTTGAGGTTGTCCAGGGCGCTGGTGGTGGCGGCCATGCGTGTTCCTTCCGGCGGTTACGGCTTGTAGGGACCCATCAGGTCCGGATCGACCTCGGGGCTGGGCGCCGGCGGCGGCGCGTCGCCGCGCGCGGCGGCCTGCCTCAGCTGGTAGACGTAGGCCAGCACCTGCGCCACCGCCACGTACAGCGCGACGGGGATTTCCCGTCCCAGCGCCGTGGTGGCATACAAGGCGCGTGCCAACGGCGGCGCCTCGACCAGCGGGATGCGGTGCGCGGCGGCCACCTGGCGGATCTGCTGGGCCAGCACGTCCACGCCCTTGGCGATCACCCGCGGCGCGCCGCTCCTGCCCTCGTCGTAGCGCAGCGCCACCGCGAAGTGGGTGGGGTTGGTCACCACCACGTCGGCCCTGGGCAGCTCCTGCATCATCCGGCGGCGCGACATCTCGTACTGCACGCGGCGCACGCGGCCCTTGATCTCCGGGTTGCCCTCGGTCTCCTTGGCCTCGTCCTTCAGCTCCTGCCGGGTCATGCGCAGGCGCCTGGCGTGGTCGAACTTCTGGTACAGCGCGTCGACGCCGCCGATCAGCGCCAGCATGCCGCCGAAGATCAGCGCCGCGCGGCCGAGCAGGCCCAGCGACTGCGCGATGCCGGCCGCCACCGCGCCGCGGCCGGTGGCCATCAGATCGCCCTCCCAGTGCCGGAGCAGCAGCGCCAGCGCGGCGCCGATCAGGGCGAGCTTGAGCAGCGACTTGCCCAGCTCCACCAGCCCGCGCAGCGCGAAGATGCGGCCGAGGCCGGCCAGCGGGTCGAGCCGCTCCAGCTTGGGCTGCAGCGCCTCGCCGCTGAAGTTCAGCCCGCCCAGCAGCACCGGGCCGGCGAAGCTCGCCAGCATCGTCGCCGCCGCCACCGGCGCGAACAGCAGCAGCGCCTCGCGCAGCGCCAAGCCCAGCACGCGCGCGGGCAGCGCGTCGGAGAACAGCGCCTCGCGGCCGTAGCCCAGCCCCAGCGCGTAGATGCGCTGCGCGTGCACGTAGGCGCCGGGCGCGGTGGACAGCAGCGCCGCGACCGCGGCCAGCACCACCAGCGCGCCGGAGAGGTCGCGCGAGCGCGGGACGTCGCCCTTCTCGCGCGCCTCCCGGAGGCGCTTTTCGGAAGGTTGTTCGGTGCGTTCCTGCTCGTCGTCGTGCCCGGCCACGGCTCAACCTCCGGCGAGCTGGCGCATCAGCGCCCAGGCGTCGTCCTGCAGCGCGGCGAACGCGCCGGGCAGGCTGCGCAGCGCCAGCCACAGCACCACCAGGCCCAGCGTCAGGGTGATCGGGAAGCCGACCGCGAACAGGTTCATCGCGGGCGCGGCGCGGCTGATCGCGGCGAAGCCCAGGTTCACCACCAGCAGCGAGGTCATCGCCGGCAGCGCCACGCGCACCGCGCCGGCGAACAGGTGGCCGCCGAAGGCCACCACCGCGTGCACGCCGCCCGCGCTCACCGCGTCCGTGCCCGGCGGCAGCAGGCGGAAGCTGTCGGCCAGCAATGCGATGAGTTGCAGGTGGCCGTCCAGCGCCAGGAACAGCAGCGTCACCATCGCCGTGTGGAACTGGCTGAGCACCGGCGTGCTGCCGCCCTCGGTCGGGTTCACCACTTCGGCGAAGCCCAGGTTCATGCTCTGCGAGACGAGCTGCCCGCCGAAGGCCACCGCCTCGAAGGCGAGCCTGAGCACGAAGCCGAGCAGCGCGCCGAGCAGCAGCTGCCCGGCCATCGCCGCCACGCCGGCGGCGCCGAGCGGGTCGATCGCGCTGGGCGGCGCCAGCGGCAGCAGCACCAGCGTGAGCAGCACCGCCACGCCGACGCGGATGCGCGCGGGAATCACCGCGGCGCCCAGCACCGGCGCCACCAGGCACAGCCCGCCGACCCGCGCCAGCGTCCACAGCAGCGCGCCGATCCACGGCTGCAGCAGCGCGGGGTCGAGCGCGAGCGGCTGCGGCGTCACTTGATCGCTCCCGGCAGCCCCTCGATCAGCTGCCGCGTGAACTGCACCAGCGTGCGCAGCATCCACGGCCCGGCGATCAGCGCCACCAGCGCCATCGCGACCAGCTTGGGGATGAACGACAGCGTCATCTCGTTGATCTGCGTGGCCGCCTGCACCACGCCGATCAGCAGGCCCACCACCAGCGCGGTGAGCAGCAGCGGCATCGCCACCAGCATGGCGACGTACAGCGCGTGCTGGCCGAACTGGATGACGGATTCGGGCGTCATGCCAAAACCTCGCGCCGCGCGCCTTTGCTCCCTCTCCCCGCCGGGGAGAGGGCCGGGGTGAGGGGCCGGTACTTGCGAATGCGCCCGTTCGTGGAAGTGGCGAAAAGAACCAGGCGCGGGGTCGCCGCACGAAGCCGCGCCGCCGCAAGCCTTGCCCCCTCACCCCAACCCTCTCCCCGACGGGGAGAGGGAGCAAGGGGATACCGCAAGCCCCGCATTCCTCGCCCCGCACTTTTCGCTTCTCGGCTTTCGCCCGCGCAGCGGGTGCAAGAAGTGCGCGCAGGAAGCGCGCCGCTCTTCGGGGCCCCTATGGCGCGGCGGGCGGGCGGCGGACCAGCCCGAAGGGTGGCCGGCAGGATGCCGGCCAGTTTTTCGTCGGGGCGGGATGCCCCGTCGAAAAACCCCGCCGTCCGCCCGCGCACCTTCCGGGCAGGAGGCCCGGAAGGCGCGCCATCGGGGTGCCCTTTCTCTTGGCTACTTCTCTTTACTTCGGGCATCCTGCCCTCCGCCCTTCGGGTCGGCTTCGCCGTTCGCCCGCGCTCCAGGCGCGGGCGTGGGCAAGCAAAGAGAAGTAGCCCGGCCGCCGGCAGGCGGGCGGAACCCCGCCGAAGGCGGACCCGACCATCGCAATGCCAGGAAAAACGAATACGCCGAGCGCCAGGCGACAACCGAGCCGCGTCGCCCTGGGCCCCGGCCCCGGATCGAGTCCGGGGCAGGCTCTGCGCCGGGGCGACGAGAACGGGAGGGTGACGCAAGAACGGCCCCTCACCCCGGCCCTCTCCCCGAAGGGGAGAGGGAGAAAAGCGGGTGGCGGGGGTCATGTGTAGAAGCTCCCGGCCAGCGTGCCGACCAGCAGCGTCCACCCGTCCACCAGCACGAACAGCATGATCTTGAACGGCAACGCGATGATCGTCGGCGACACCATCATCATGCCCATCGACATCAGCACGCTGGCCACCACCAGGTCGATGATCAGGAACGGGATGAACAGCAGGAAGCCCATCTGGAACGCGGTCTTCAGCTCCGAGGTGACGAAGGCCGGCAGCGCCACGCGGAACGGCACCGCGTCCTTGTCCGCGAACGGCTTCTCGTTGGCCAGCTTGGCGAACAGCTGCAGGTCGCCCTCGCGCGTCTGGTCCAGCATGAAGCGCTTGAACGGCGCGGCCGCCGCCGGCAGCGCCTGCTCGGCGGCGAGCCGGCCGTCCATGTAGGGCTTCACGCCCTCCACGTAGGCCTTGTTCAGCACCGGCGACATCACGAACAGGGTGAGGAACAGCGCCAGCCCCAGCAGCACCTGGTTGGGCGGCGTGCCCTGCGTGCCCAGCGCCTGGCGCAGGAAGCCCAGCACGATGATGATCCGCGTGAACGAGGTCATCATCAGCAGGATCGCCGGCAGCAGGGTGAGCGCCGTCATCAGCGCCAGCACCTGCAGCGACAGCGTCCAGGTCTGCCCGCCGCCGGCCGCGGCGCGCACGGTCAGCGCCGGGATGCCGGCCGCGGGCTGCGCCGGTGCGGCCGTGTCCGCCGCCGGCGTGGCGGGCGCGGCCGCCTGCGGCGCGGCGCTCGCGGCCAGCGGCAGCAACAGCAGCGCGGCCAGCAGCAGGCGGCGCGCGAGCGTGGCCAGGCGCGCGCTCATGGCCGCCCCCGCAGGCGCGCCAGCAGCTCGCCGAAGCCCGGCGCGGTGGCCGGCGCGGCCGGCTCCGGCGCCGGAGCCGTGCCCTCGAAGACATGCAGCATGCGCAGCCCGCCCTGCCCGGCGCCCACCAGCAGGCGCTTGCCGTCGGCGTCGATCAGCAGGATGCGCTCGCGCGCGCCGACCGCGAAGCTCTCCACGCAGCGGATGCGCCGCCCGCCCGGCGCGGTGCGCGCCTGCAGGCGGCGGCTGAGCCAGCCGGCGGCGAAGATCAGCGCGACGATGCCGGCCAGGCTGAGCAGCACGCGCAGCAGCTCGCCGCCGACGCTGAAGTCGGGCGCGGCTGCGGCGGGGGCGAAGGCGAGCAGCACGGGCATGGCGTCAGCGCAGCTTGCGCACGCGCTCGGCGGGGCTGATCACGTCGGTCAGGCGGATGCCGAACTTCTCGTTGATCACCACCACTTCGCCGTGGGCCACCAGCGTGCCGTTGACGAACACGTCCAGCGGCTCGCCGGCGGCGCGGTCCAGCTCCACCACCGAGCCCTGGTTGAGCTGCAGCAGGTTGCGGATGCTGATGCGGGTGCGGCCGACCTCCATGGCCAGCGTCACCGGCACGTCGAGGATCATGTCCAGGTTCACCTCCGGCGTCTCGCCGGCGGCGCCGCTCAAGGTGTCGAACTGGACGCGCGCGGAGGCGTCGGCGGTTGCGTCGTTGGCAGTCATGCGAGTTTCTTCTCCAGGGTCAGGTCGCCGGACAGGCGCACTTCGCGCCGGCCGGTGGGAGCGTGGTAGCGCACGGCGTTGCGCCCGTTGGCCTGGCCGTAGCGGGCGCGGAACACCGGCACGTCCTCGGCGAACACCGTGGTGAATTCGGGCAGCTGCACCGGGATCACGTCGCCGGGGCGCAGGTGCAGGAACTCGCCGATCGACAGGCGCGTCTCCAGCAGCAGCGCGGTCAGCTCGACCTCGGCGTCGAGCACTTCCTCGTGCAGCAGCTCGGCCCAGCGGTCGTCGCGCTCGACGCGGTCGCTCTGCACGCCGGCGTCGAGCAGGGTGCGGATCGGCTCCACCATCGCGTAAGGCAGGGTGAGGTGGATCTCGCCGCCGCCGCCGTCCAGCTCGACGTGGAAGCGCGACACCACCACCGTCTCGGTGGGGCTGACGATGTTGGCGAACTGCGGGTTGATCTCGGAGTTCAGGTACTCGAACTCCAGCGGCAGCACCGGCGCCCACGCCTCCACCATCGCGCCGAACAGCTCGCCCAGCATGATCTGGATCACGCGGTTCTCGGTGGCGGTGAAGTCGCGGCCCTCGATGCGCGCGTGGAAGCGGCCGTCGCCGCCGAAGAAGTTGTCGATCACGCTGAACACCAGGCGCGGCTCGAACACCACCAGCGCGGTGCCGCGCAGCGGCTTGATCTTCACCAGGTTCAGGTTGGTCGGCACCACCAGGCCGTGCACGTACTCGGCGAACTTCACCATCTTCACGCCCAGCACCGAGACCTCGCAGGTCTTGCGCAGCACGTTGAACACGCAGGTGCGGAAGTAGCGCGCGAAGCGGTCGTTGACCATCTCCAGCGTGGGCAGGCGGCCGCGCACGATGCGGTCCTGCTGGGTGAAGTCGTACGGCCGCACCGCCTCGACCGGCACCGGCTCGTCGGTGCTGGTCTCGACCTCGCCGCCGTTGACGCCGGCGAGCAGCGCGTCGATTTCTTCCTGGGAGAGCAGGTCGCTCATGGCCTCGCTCCGGCGCTCACTGCATCACGAAGGAGGTGAAGTACAGCGCCTCGATGCCGGGCTTGCCGTAGCGCGCCGCGACGATCCGGCGCACCGCCTCCAGCGCCTGCGCCTGCAGCTTCTGCTTGCCGGCGGCGTCGCTGAGGATGGCGTAGTCCTGGCTGCTGAACAGCTTGACCAGCGCGTCGCGGATCACCGGGTCGGCCGCCTTGGCGGCGTCCAGCGCGGCCTGGTCGTGCGACATCAGGCTCACCCCGACCTGCAGGAAGCGCATCGACTGGTCGTCGCGGAAATTCACCACGAAGGCCGGGTCCAGCGGCAGGTACAGCTCCTGCTTCGACTTCGGCGGCTCGGCCTCGGCGGCGGCCGCCGCCGGGGCGTGGCTGCGCAGGGCGAACAGCGCGTAGCCGCTCACGCCCAGCGCCGCGACCAGCGCCACCAGCAGCACGATCACCAGCAGCGAGCCCCGCCTGTTCGGGGCCGCCTGCGCCACTTCCTGTTCCGTCTGAGCCATGCACCGACCTCTTGCGCTTGCGATGTCCGGCGCGGCGGGATGGCCTCGCCGCGGTTACGGAACCTGTTTAGCAAGCGGCGTGCCATGGCCCGCGGGCCTTGTCCCCGCTGGATCGGCGCGCGGCGGCGGCGCTTTCTTGACGCGCGACCGGCGGCCGGCGCGACGCCGCGCTGGCGGGTGTCCGGAAACCGACGGGGCCCCGCGGCCGGGGGCCGCTTCCGCAAGGCCGCCGCAAGCCCTGTGGGAGCGGCCCCGGCCGCGATCATGGGTGCGATCGTGCGCGGGAGTGCCGCGCCCATGGCAGGGGCACTCCTGCCGGCCAGGCGGGCATCACGGCGGGGTGACAAGGAGGCAGACCGCGGCTCGTGCCACCGTGGCGGGATGCGGGATCGAGCGGCGCGCACCGGCGCGCCCTTCGCGGCCGGAGGCCGCTCTCCCACAAGGCCACCGCAAGCCCTGTGGGAGCGGCCACCGGCCGCGATGATCATGGGCGCGGCATCCCGCGCTCAGGCGAAGGCGTCGAGCAACCCGCTGCCCAACGGCTGCAGCGCGGAAGCCGCGCCCGCCGGCTCGGCCTCGCCCACATCGGCGGACGCGCCGCCGGCCAGCGCGGCGTAGGAGCCCTCGCGCCCGCCCTGCTGCTGGTGGCCCACCTGCGCCTGCCCCAGCGACAGGCCGTGCTGTGCGAGCAGCGTGTCCAGCTGCGGCAGGGTCTGCTGCAGCGCGTGCACCACGCCGGGGTGCTGCACGGCGAAGCTCACGTCGACCTGGCCGCCGTGCTGCACGCTGACCTTCACGTCGACCTGGCCCAGTTCCTCCGGATGCAGGCGGATGCGTGCCTGCTTGATGTCCTGCCCGCCCAGCCAGGCCACCTGCTGGCCCAGCTCCTGCGCGAACGCCGGCGTGCCGACCGGGCTGGCCACGCTGAGCGTGTGTACCGATGCCGGCGCGGCGGCGGCATGCGGCGCCGGCGCCAGGGCGGCCAGGGCGGCATTGGCGTCGGCGGCCAGGCCGGGCGCCTGCTTGCGCAGCGGCGTGACGCCAGCGGCGTCCGCCCCGGCAGGCGCGCCGCCGGCCAGGCCCGCCGCCGCGGCGAAAGCGCCGGCGACGTCGGGCGTTGCCACCGTCGCCACCGACCCGTCGCCGCCGGCGCCGTCGACCGCGCCAGCCGCGTCGGCCGGCAAGGCATCCGCGGCCAGCGGCGCGGCGGCGTCCTTCGCCGGCGTGCGCATCGCCGCGGCCAGCAGCTTGGAGACGCCGCCGGCCACCGGGGTGATCGCCGCCGCCGGCGTGCGGCCGAGCAGCGCGAGCATGCCGGCCGCCAGCGTGCCGGCGGCGCCGGCGTCGGGCGACGCATCGTCGCCATCGCCGTCCTTGCCGGCGGGGCGGGTCGCGGTGGCCGCGGACGGATCGCCGTCGCCCGCCGCCGGAACCGGCGCCGCGGCGGAAGCGACCGCCGCGGCGTCGCCGGCATCCGCGCCGTCGGCCGGCGCCGCGGCCGCAGCAGACGATGCGGACGGCGCGGGCGCCTCGCGGCGCTCCTGCGGGCCGGCCTGCTGGCGGCGCGCCGCCTGGAACTGCCGGCCGAACTCGTCCGGCGCGCGTCCCGCCGCGCGCGCGTCGCCGCCGTCGTGGGCGGCGGGCGGCAGGGGCGAGGGGGCGCTGGTGGCGGGCATGGGCAGGCTGGCCGTCAATGGTGCGGGCATGGCGGGTTCCTCGACGGATCGCGCGCGGCGCCGCGCGCGGGCTGGACACGAAAGGTCGTCATGGCGAGCGCTCGCCGGGCGGGCGGCGGCGCTGCGCGCGCTCGTCCACCTCGTTCTGTTCGCGGCGCTCCTCGCGCTTGCGCTCCTCCTCGCGGTAGCGGCCGATCACGCTGTCCAGCGCCGCCTCGCGGGCGTGCGCCTCGCGCCACTGCGCGCGGGCGTGCTCGAGCATGCGCCGCTGCCGCTCGATCTCGCGCTGCTGCTGCGCGATCGCGCGGTCGATGCGCTCGACGAACTGCTGGCGGTTGAGCAGCGCGGCCACGCTCAGGCCCCCGCCGCCCTCGTCCAGCGCGTATTCCTGCCGGTAGCCGCGCAGCTCGGCGAGCTGGCGCTCGGCCTTGATCAGCGCCTGCTGCTGCTCGGCCAGCCGCTGCACGGCGTCCTCGCTGCGCTGCCGGGCCTGGTCGGCGGCCGGCTGCAGGCGTTCGGCGCGATCGCTCACGTGCCGGCCTCCTCGGCGAGCGCGGCGAGGGCCGCGATGCCGGCGGCGAGCGTCACCGGCTCGTCCACCTCCTGCTGCAGGAACGCCCGGAGCTTCGGCCACATCGCGATGGCCTGGTCCACCTGCGGGTCGGAGCCCTTCTGGTAGGCGCCCACCGCGATCAGGTCGCGCTGCTGGCGGTAGGCCGAATAGACCTGGCGGAAGCGCTGCGCCGCGCGAACGTGCTCGCGCGTGGCCACCGCCGGCATCACGCGGCTGATCGAGGCCTCGATGTCGATGGCCGGGTAGTGGCCGGCCTCGGCGAGGTCGCGCGAGAGCACGACGTGGCCGTCCAGGATCGCGCGCGCGGCGTCGGCGATCGGGTCGTGGCGGTAGTCGTCGCCCTCGGTGAGCACGGTGTAGAAGGCGGTGATGGAGCCGCGCCCCTGGGCGTCGTTGCCGGCGCGCTCCACCAGCGCCGGCAGCAGGGCGAACACCGAGGGCGGGTAGCCCTTGGTGGCCGGCGGCTCGCCGATCGCCAGCGCGATCTCGCGCTGCGCCTGCGCGTAGCGGGTCAGCGAGTCCATCAGCAGCAGCACGCGCTGGCCGCGGTCGCGGAACCACTCGGCGATGGCGGTGGCGTACTGCGCGCCGCGCAGGCGCTTGAGCGGCGGCGCGTCGGCCGGCGCGGCCACGATCACCGCGCGGCGGCGGCCTTCCTCGCCCAGCGTGTGCTCGACGAATTCCTTGACCTCGCGGCCGCGCTCGCCGATCAGGCCGACCACCACCACGTCGGCGTCGGTGTAGCGGGTCATCATGCCCAGCAGCGTGGACTTGCCCACGCCGGAGCCGGCGAACAGGCCCAGGCGCTGGCCGCGGCCCACGGTGAGCAGGGCGTTGATCGCGCGCACGCCGGTGTCCAGCGGCGTGTCGATCGGCTTGCGCGCCATCGGGTTGATCGGCTCGCGCTTGAGCGCGGCGTGCTCGGCGGCGTCCAGCGGCCCCAGGCCGTCCAGCGGCAGGCCGTCGGCGCCGACCACGCGGCCGAGCAGGTGCTCGCCCACCGGCAGGCCGCCGGCGTGCGCCAGCGGGCGCACGCGCGCGTTGGGCAGCACGCCGTGCATCTCGCCCACCGGCATCAGCAGCAGGCGCTCGTCGGCGAAGCCGACCACCTCGGTGTCCAGCAGCGTGCCGTCGGCGGCGTCGACCAGGCAGCGCGCGCCCAGCGGCGCCTCGCAGCCCTCGGCCTCCAGCGTGAGGCCGACCACGCGGCGCAGCCGGCCCTCCACCACCAGCGTGCGCGCGCGCTCGGCGCGCTGGCGGCGGCGCGCCAGCCGTTCGCTCCAGCGCAGCGGGCGCGAAGGTGCGCTCATGCGTCCTCCCCGGCGGCGCCCCCGCCGTCCCCGTCGGCGCCGAGCACGGCGTCGATCACTGCGGCCAGCCGGGTCTCCACGCGCGCGTCCAGCCGCGAGCTCTCGCTCTCGATGCGGCAGTCGCCGCGCGCCAGCGCGGGGTCGGGCAGCAGCCGCCAGTGCGGCTCGGCGGCGTCCAGCGAGCGCAGCAACGCCAGGTCGTCCGGGTGCAGGTGGACGCGCAGCTCGCGCGTGGCCGCCGGCAGCGCCAGCGCGGCCTGGCGCACGGCGTGCACCACCAGCGCCGGGTCGGTCTTCAGCTCGTGCGCGAGCACCTGCCGCGCGGCGACCAGGGCGAGCCGCGCCAGCTCCTGCTCCACCGCGGCGTCGAGCGCCTCCAATGGGCGCGCGGCGGCGGCCAGCAGCGCGTCGAGGCGCGCCAGCCGCGCGGCCAGCTCGCGCTGCGCGTCGGCCAGGCCCTCGCGGCGGCCGGCGGCGTAGCCTTCCTCGCGCGCCTGGCGCTCCAGCGCCTCCAGCTCGCTGACGGTGGGGCGCGGCGCTTCCCCGGACGGCTCGGGCGCCGGCGCCTCGCCCACCAGCGGCAGCTCCCAGCGCTGGAAGGCCGCCACCTCCTCGCGGTTCAGCACGCCGCTCATGTGACCAGTTCGTCACCCGTGCCGGACAGCGTGATCTGCCCGGCGTCGGCCAGCCGGCGCGCGATGGCGAGCACTTCCTTCTGCGCCGCGTCGACCTCGGACAGGCGCACCGGGCCGGCCACCTCCAGGTCGTCGCGCAGCATGTCGGCGGCGCGCTTGGACATGTTGGCGAAGATCTTCTCGCGCACGCCCGGCTCGGCGCCCTTCAGCGCCACGATCAGGCGCGCGCTGGGCACCTCGCGCAGCAGCGTCTGCATGCTGCGGTCGTCGATGTCGGCGAGGTCGTCGAACACGAACATCAGCTCCTCGATGCGCCCGCCGAGGTTCGGGTCCTGGCTGCGGATCGCCGCCATCAGCTCGGCCTCGCGGCTGGTCTCCATCGCGTTGAGGATGTTGGCCGCGGCCTTCAGGCCGCCCACGTTGGCCGACTTGAGCTTGTTGGTGGTGCCGTTGAACTGGCGCTCCATGATCTCGTCCAGCTCGTTGAGCGCGTGCGGCTGCACGCCGTCGAGCGTGGCGATGCGCATCACCGCGTCCGAGCGCACGCGCGGCGGCAGGTAGCCGATCACCTCGGCGGCCTGGTCGGGCTCCAGGTGCGCCAGCACCAGCGCGATGATCTGCGGGTGCTCCTGGTTGATCATCTCGGCGATGGCGCGGCTCTCCATCCACTTGAGCGACTCCAGCCCCTTGCTGGAGCGGCCGAGCAGGATGCGGTCGATCAGGCCGCCGGCCTTGCTCTCGCCCAGCGCGTTGACCAGGATCTTGCGGATGTACTCCTCGGTGCCCACGCCGAGCGAGGTGTGCCGCCCCATGTCCTCGCTGAGCCTGTCCAGCACCTGGGTGACCTGCTCGCGCGAGACGCTGGTGAGGCCGGCCATCGCCGAGCCCACCGCCTGCACGTCGCGCGCGGACAGGTGCTTGAGCACCTCGGCGGCGTCCTGCTCGCCCAGGGTGAGCAGCAGGATCGCGGCGCGCTGCGCGCCGGTGATGTGCGAGTGATCAGTTGCCATCTTCGCTCACCCAGTTCTTGACCACCTGCGCGACCTGCTTGGGGTTCTCGGCGACCATCCGGCGCGCGATGCCGATGCGCTGCTCGTAGCCCAGGTTCTGCGGCGCGCCCAGCCGGCTGCGGTCGGGCGCCGGCTCCGGCTCGTCGTCGATGCGCACCGACACGCTCGGCATCGCGCCGCCGCCGGCCACCGCCAGCGCCTGCGCCGGCGCGGGGCCGCGCAGCAGGCCCTTGAGCAGCGGGCGCAGCAGGCCGAAGGCCACCAGCAGCGCGATCAGCACGCCGGCACCCTGCTTGATCAGGTCGAGCATGCCGGGGCGCTGCCACAGCGGCAGCTCGGCCGGGGCGTCCGCCGCGGGCGCCTGGTGGAACGGCTGGTTGACCACGCTGACGCTGTCGCCGCGGCTGGCGTCGAAGCCCACCGCGTTCTTCGCCAGCTCGGTGAAGTGCGCCAGCTCCTGCGCGCTGAACGGCTCGCTGGCGTCGCCCTTGGGACCGTGCACCAGCTTGTTGTCCACCACCACCGCGACGGTGAGCCGGGCCAGCCGGCCGGCCGGGTCGCTGACGTGGCTGATGGTGCGGTCCAGCTCGTAGTTGCGCGTGGCGCTGCTGGAGCTGTCGGTGGGCGTGGCCGCCTGCGCGGTGCCCTCTGCGGCGCCGGCCGCCGGCTTGGCCGCGGCGGCGCCCTGCCCCGCGTTCGGCTGCGCCGCGGTGGGCTGCGCCACCGTGTTCGGCGGCTGGTTGCTGAGCGCGCCCGGCACGCCGCCGCCCTGCGCGGCGCCGCTGTGCTGCTCGCTGCTCACCTGCTCGCTGCGCAGCGCGGGATGGTCGTGGCCGTAGGTCTCGGTGGCCTTCTCGGTCTGGCTGAAGTCGAGGTCGGCGTAGACCTGCGCGCGCACCTTGCCGGGGCCGACCAGCGGGGTCAGCAGCTCCTCGATGCGCTGCGCGTAGGTGTTCTCGATGCGCGTGGCCAGGCGCAGGCGGCTGTCGCCCACCGCGGCCAGGCTGTCCGGGCCGCTGCTGGTGAGCAGCTGGCCCTGCTGGTCGACCACCGACACCTGGCCGGCGTCGAGGTCCGGCACGCTGGCGGCGACCAGGTGCACGATCGCCGCCACCTGGCCGGCGTCGAGCTGGCGGCCGGGGTACAGCGTGAGCAGCACCGAGGCGCTGGCCTGGCGGCTGTCGCGCACGAAGGCCGAGGGCTTGGGCAGCGCCAGGTGCACGCGCGCGGCGCGCACGCCCTGCAGGCTGCCGATGGTGTTGCCCAGGTCGGTCTCCAGCATCTGCTGGTAGCGCGTGCGCTCGGCCAGGTCGCTCATGCCGAACGGCGAGTCCGCCGCCGGCACCGCGCTGCTGGCGGCGCTGCCCTGCGGCAGGCCCTGCGCGGCGAGCTTGAGGCGCACCGCGGCCAGGTCGGCCGCCGGCACCATGATCGAGCTGCCGTCGGCGCCGAGCTGGTAGGGCGTGCTGGACGCCTGCAGCGCCTGCGCGATCGCCGCGGCGTCCTTCTGGTCCAGCCCGGCGTACAGCAGGCCGTAGCTGGGGCCGCGCGACCACAGCACCACCGCCACGCCCAGCGCCACCGCCGCGGCCATGCCGACCAGCAGCAGCAGCTGGCGCGTCGCCGGGCTGCGCGCGAGCTGCCTGAGGTCGAACCGCTGCGCGGAGCCCTTCTCGTCGGTGGTCGCGATGGCGTTGTCGGCCATGGAGTGCGCTCGTTATCCGTGTGCTTCGTGCGTGGCGCCGGTCAGACCGGCATGTTCATGATGTCCTTGTAGGCGTCGACCAGCCGGTTGCGCACCTGCACCATCGCGTTGAGCGAGAGGTCGGCCTTCTGGATCGCCACCATGGTGCGGCCCAGGTCCGCGCCGGGATCGCCGCGCTCGAACGCGGCGGCCAGCTGGCCGGCCTGCTGCTGGCTGTCGCCCACCGCGGCGAGCGACTGCTTCAGCAGCGCGCCGAAATCCGCCTGCGCGGGCGCGGCGGACTTCAGCGCGGTCTCCGGCATGCGCACCTGCGCCGAGAGCTGGCGCAGCTGGCCCAGCAGGTTGTTGACGTCGATCTGGCTCATGTCGGTTTTCCAGCGCGTGGCGGGCTTGCGAAGGGGTAGAAGCACGAGGTGTGCCATCGCGGATCAGGCGGTGCACGGGCGCGGGATGGCCGCCCCCCGCCCCGCCTTCCCCCGCCGTCATTCCGGCGAAGGCCGGGATCCAGTCAAGTACGGGTGCGAAGCACGCAAAACCTGTTTCGAGTGCTTCGCACGACGCATCCGGACCAGATTCCGGCTTGCGCCGGAATGACGGGCAGGGGGCGGGATCACGCCGCGAGGCTTCCCTGCATGCCGTACTTGCGCAGCTTCTCCACCAGCGTGGTGCGCTGCATGCGCAGCAGCTTGGCCGCGTGCGCGACCACGCCGCCGGTGGCGTCGAGCGCCTGGCGGATCAGGCCCACCTCGATGTCGGCCAGGTGGTCCTTCAGGTCGATGCCGCCCTCCGGCAGCAGGGTGGCGTCGTGCGCCGGCGCCGGGGCCGGCGCGACGGCCGCGGCCGGGGCGCGCGCGTCCATCATCGCCAGCAGCGCGGCGCCGCGCGTTTCCTCCGGCTGCGGCTGGCCGCGGTACTTCTCCGGCAGGTCGGCCGCGCGCACCTCGCCCTGCGGGTACAGGATGGCCAGGCGCTCGACCAGGTTGCTCAGCTCGCGCACGTTGCCCGGCCAGGGATAGCCGGCCAGCGCCTGCAGCGCGCTGGCGCCGAAGCGCACGCAGGACAGGCCGCGGCGCGCCAGGCGCTGGTTGAACTCGTCGATCAGCACCGGCAGGTCGTCCAGCCGCTCGCGCAGCGCCGGCAGCTCCAGCGGGAACACGCTCAGGCGGTAGTACAGGTCCTCGCGGAAGCGGCCCTCGGCGATGGCCTGCTCCAGGTTGCGGTGGGTGGCGGCGATGATGCGCACGTCGCAGCGCTGGCTGCGGGTGCCGCCGACGCGCTCGAACACGCGCTCCTGCAGCACGCGCAGCAGCTTCACCTGCATCGGCAGGCTCATGTCGCCGATCTCGTCGAGGAACAGCGTGCCGCCCTCGGCCAGCTCGAAGCGGCCCTTGCGCGCGCTGATCGCGCCGGTGAAGGCGCCCTTCTCGTGGCCGAACAGCTCGCTCTCCAGCAGCTCGGCGGGGATCGCGCCGCAGTTGATCGCCACGAACGGCTTGTCGCGGCGCGGCGAGCACTCGTGGATGGTGCGCGCCACCATCTCCTTGCCGGTGCCCGACTCGCCCAGCACCAGCACGCTGGAGTCGAACGGCGCCACCTGGCGGATCAGCGCGTTGACGCGCGCCATCGGCGCGGACTCGCCGACGAAGCGCAGCTCGCCGCGACGGCTGCCGAGCAGGCGCGCGTACAGGCCGCGCATCGCCTCGGCCAGCGCCTCGTAGCGCAGCGGGAAGGCGATGGTGGCCATGCGCTGCGCGAACGGCGAGCCGGCGGCGCCCAGGCGCGCGGCCCACGGCGAGTCCGCGGCCGCCAGCAGCGGCACCTGCGCCGCGGCGGCGCCCAGCAGGGCGAACTGGCGCTCGGCCTCCGCCGCGTCCGCGACGCCGCCGACGTACACGGCGCGCCAGGCATGGGTCGATTCCTCCGCCACCAGGCATTCCTCGCCGCGCTGCGGGTGGTAACCGAGGAACTGCAATGCTGCGACCACCGATTCAGCGCGTGCGGCATCCGACTCGATAACCAGGAAATCGATCTTGCTCATTTGCTCTACCCCTGCTTCTCCGTGCCGTCCCGGCGACTCCCGCCGGGACTGGCGATTGGCGTGCCGGCTTTCCGTCGCCGGTCGTCGCGGAACAGGGAGCATGGCGCGTGCCAGCGCCGCGTCGCGGCGCCGGCGCCGGAATGGACCTGCCGCGTCACATCGCGACGATGCGTCCGCGGAGGGCGGCGCAGGGGGCGGCGTGGAAACGTTTTCCCCACGGGCTTGCGCGAACCGTGCGGAAGGTCGGGACGGGTGCCCTTGCGCGGCAGGCGGCCGCCGCAACGGAAAAATGGCGGCGTCGGAAAAGTTTCGAGATGCGCAGCGCTTCACACGCAAAATGTGATCCACCTCACACGTCGTGGCGTGAGGAAATCGACGCCTCAAGCTGTCGACTGACGCACATCGGCCAATTTGCGCCGATGGTGACGAAAAACGAAACGGTCGAGTCCCTCCTCGACCGCCTCGCCGGCCTGCACGAAGGCGAGGAACGCCGTTTCCGCCGCCATCTCGACGCGGCAGGCCAGCTCCAGCGGCAGCGCCGGGCAGGCGTCGAAATGCAGCAGCAGCCGGCCCTGCGCGGCATCGGCGGGCACCAGGGCGGCGGGCACTTCCGCGCCCAGCCCGTTGAAGCGCACGGGCTGGCGCGGCGGCAGCGAGGCGGCCGGCGCCAGCAGGCGGTTGACGATCTCGATCAGCAGGCTGAGCTTGGCGTCCAGGCGCGCCAGCTCCTGCGCCATGGCACCGTCCTCGTCGCGCTCGCGCTCCGCGCGGCGCTCCTCCAGCAGGGCGATCGCGCCGAGCAGGTGCGCGTTGCGCTCGGCCAGCGCCTGCAATTGCGCGTCGTCCGGCGCGGCGGCGGCGGCCTCGAAGCGGACGTGCAGGCGGCCCTCGAAGGCCATCCGCTGGGCGAATTCGGTCCGGACGGGCATGGACATGGCGGCGCTCCCGGGCGTGGTCTGGCGCATTCTCGGCCCCGGCGCGCGCCAGGGCCAGCGGCGGCGCGGCCGGCTAGCCGGCCAGGCCGACGTAGGCGCGCAGCGCGCGGTGGGCGTGGCTGTGCCGGCCCAGCGCCGCGGCGGCGGCCTCGCGGGCGCGGCCGGCCAGCGCCAGCAGTTCCGTGTTGCGTTCGAGCAGCTGCCTGAGCAGGCTGCCGCTGCGCGGGTCGCGCGGATGCCCGGCGTGCAGCAGCGGCTGGCGCCGGCCGTCCAGCTCCACCACCGCGTCCCAGCGGTCCTCGCGCGCGGCGGCGAGCATCGAGTCGCTCAGCGCCAGCGCCTGCTCCAGCGCGGCGTGGCCGGCGGCGCTCATGCCGCGCTGCCGGCGCGGCCGGCGAGATACTCGGCGCGGATGCCGCGCCAGCCTTCCCGCACCGGCTCCAGCAGGTCGACGCACTCGGCCAGCGCGCGGTCGTCGTCGTGCAGCTGCCCGAACAGCAGGCGCCGGGTCACGTAGTCGTACAGCGAGTCCAGCCGCCGCGCGAGGTCGCCGCCGGCCTGGTGGTCCAGGCTGGCGCGCAGCTCGCCGACGATGGCGATGGCCTTGGAGATGGCCGCGCCCTTGGCCGGCACGTCGCGGTGGCGGATGTGGCCGCGCGCCTGGGTGATGCGCTCGATGGCCCCGTCCAGCAGCATGGCGGTGAGCTGGTGCGGGTCGGCGCCCTCGACGCTGCCCTGCGCGCGGGTCTGCTGGTACATCGCGCTGGCCTGGCGCATGTAGCCGTAGGTCATGGCGGGTTCCCCGTCAGTTGTCCGAAGAGGTGTAGCTGTCCTCCAGCTGCTTGAGCGCGCTGGTGAGGTAGCTGCTGGTGTTGTTGAGCGAGGACATCAGCGTGTCCAGCGCGGTGTACTGCTGGCGCAGCTGCGCCTCGTACGCGCTCATGCGCGCGTCCAGGTCGGCCGACTTCTTGCTCAGGCTGGTGAGCTGCTTCTCGATGCTGGCCGTGCGCGTGGCGATGATGCCGTCGCTGGCGGTGAAGCCGTCCAGCGCGCTGTTGAGCCGGGTGGCGTAGCCGTTGGCGCCGGCGAACAGGTCCTGCACCGCGCCGGGGTTGTCCTTGAGCGCGTCGCCCAGCTTGCCGCTGTCCAGCGACAGCGTGCCGTCGGCGTTGCGGGTGACGCCCAGCGCCGCCAGCGAGCCGATGGCGTTGCCCGCCACCTTGCCGCTCAGCACGCTGTTGATCTGCCGCTGGATCGACAGCAGCGTGGTGTCGCCGAGCAGCACGCCGGCGGTCTTGCTGTCCTGGTCGTAGCTGCTCAGCGTGGACACCGTGGAGGCGTAGCTGTTGTAGGCGCTGACGAAGTCGTCGAGCGCGCTCTCCACCGCGCTGGTGTCCTGGCTCACCGTCAGCGTGGCGCTGCCGGTGGCGGCCAGGTTGAGGGTCACGCCGTTGAGCACGCCGCTCACCGAGTTGCTGGCGCTGGTCACCGCGATGCCGTCGATGCTCAGGCTGGCGTCGCTGGCCTCGTTGTCGCCCGCCGTATCCAGCTTGACGGCGAGCGCGGTCAGGCCGGCGCTGCTGTCGGCGCTGGCGCTGACGGTGAAGGCGTTGGCCACGCCGGTGCGGGTCGAGCTCAGCAGCAGCTGCGCGCCGCCGGCGCCATTGACCACGGTGGCCTGCACGCCCGGGTTGTCCTTGTTGCCGTTGATCGCGGCCGCCAGGTCGCTGATCGAGCCGGCGTCGGAAACCTTGACGTCCATCGACTTGCCGCCGACGCTGATCGTCAAAGTTCCGCCACCGACGTCGGCGCCCTTGGGGTAGGCGTCGCTGGCGCGCTTCTGCGCGGTGGCCAGGTGGTCCACCACCACCTTGTACGTGCCCGGCTGCGCGTTGGGCAGCGTGCTGGCGGTGCCCAGCGCGGAGTCCGACAGCGTCGCCGCGTAGGTGTTGTAGGTGGTGCTGCTGGACAGCTTGTCCAGCGTGGACTGCAAGGCGTTGAGCGCGTTGCCGAGCGCGGTCAGCCCGGCTTCCTGCGCCTGCAGCTGGGTGGTCTGGTTGCTGATCTGCTGCGAGGGACCGGCCTTCTTGGCGTTGACCAGCGCGGTGACGATGGCGTCGACGTCCAGGCCCGAGCCGATGCCGGCGGAGCTGAGGATGGCGCTGCTGGAGGACGCGCCGGCGTTCGAGCTGCCCGAGGAGCCGGACGTGCCCGTCGTCGTGCTGTTGAGACTGGAGATCGTGGTCATGTCGCGGCGTCCGATGGTAATCCGTGGCCCCGCGGAGCGGGGGTCGGGACATCGCAGGCAAATCCCGCGCCAACCGCGCGGGGATTGCCCGGAATCCCCGCCACGATGGCGGCCTCGAACGGCCGCCACCGCGGAGGGACCCCTGTTCCCGAAGCCGCACGCTCGCGCGCCCGGCCCCTACTGGATCGGCCGCGGCGGCGCCGGCTTGAGCGCCGCGGCGGCAGCCCCGGAAACCGGATGCGCCCCGGGCGGGTGCGCGCGCCGCCCCCGGGCACCGCGCGCGGGCGGCCCGCCGCGCCAACGGCGACGGCGCCCACGCGGGGCGCCGTCGCCGGAAGAAGCGGGAACCGTCCGCGGCGCGACCGGCCCGCGGGCGGTCCCCTGCGGCCTCGTCACTGCAGCAGCTTGAGCACCTGCTGCGGGTTGGAGTTGGCCTGGGCGAGCACCGAGATGCCGGCCTGCTGCAGCACCTGCGCCTTGCTCAGCGCCGCCGTCTCGGCCGCGAAGTCCGCATCCTGGATGGTCGACTGCGAGGACTGCAGGTTGGTGGTCTGCGCCGCGACCGTGGAGATGGTGGACTGGAAGCGGTTCTGCACCGCGCCCAGCTGCGCCGCGAAGTCGCTCACCGCTTTCAGCGCCACGTCGACGCGGGAGATCAGCGCGTTGGCGTGATCGACGGTCTTCACGTCGCCCGAGTCCAGGCCGCCGGCGACGGCCACGGACTGGCCGTCGTTGTCGGTGGCGTCGGCACCGTTCGCCGACGAGTGCTCGGTGATCTTGGTCTGCGGGGTGGTCGCGCCGCCGAGCTTGGAGTCGGCGCTGATTGAGCCGCCGTCCGTCACTGTGAACATGGCGTTAGAGTAGATGCTCACGCCGCCCTTGCCGTCCACCGCCGCGCTCAGCCCGGTGATGCCGGCGGCGTTGATCGCGTCGGCCAGGTCCTGCACGCTGGACGCCTCGCCGGACAGATTATAGGCGTTGCCGTCGGCGTCGGTGATGGTGATCTTGCTCAGGTTCAGCGTCTGCGCGGCGCCGCCGTCCGTCTTGTTGGCGAACGCGTCGCTCAGGTCGCCGGTGCTCAGCTCGGCAATGGCGCCCATGTCGTGGGCCTTCACGCTCTGGCCGAGGCTGACGCTGATGGTCTGGCCGACGTCCGCGCCGATCTGGAAGCTCTGGGTCTTGAGCGAACCGTCCAGCACCTTCTTGCCATTGAAAGTGGTCTGGTTGGCGATGCGGGTGATCTCGGCCAGGCGCTGCTGCACTTCCTGGTCGAGCGACTTGCGGTCGTCGTCGGTGTAGGTGCCGTTGGCGGCCTGCACGGCCAGGTCGCGGATCGCCTGCAGGTTGGCGGTCACCTGGTCCAGCGCCGAGCCGGTGGTCTGCGCCAGGTTGATCGCGTCGCTGGCGTTCGCGCTGGCCTGGTTCAGGCCGCCGATCTGCGTGGTGTAGCGCTGCGAGATGGCGAAGCCGGCGGCGTTGTCCCTGGCGCTGTTGATCTTCAGGCCGGAGGACAGGCGCTCGGTGGCCTGGGCCAGCGCGCTCTGCGACTTGGTCAGGTTGTTCTGCGCGTTCAGCGAGGAAACGTTGGTGTTGATGACCAGTGACATGGGAAGTCTCCTAGGAATCGGTCTTGAAGCTGTCGGATGTTCATTCCGGCGGTGCTCCAGACCGGAGTGCCAACCGCCTCGGTGAGCTTTTCGGCGCTGCGCGGGAATACTTGAGAAGAATTTTGCCGGCATGCCTTGACAAGCGCGCCGCGCCGCGCCATGCCGTCCCGGGCACCGCGAAGGCAACGCGCGCGGGCGGCGCCGGGCGCAGGCGGCGGAGCGGCGTTTGGACGTCCATTCGCGTTTACCGGCTCCCGGGGATGCCGGCCGGTGCGGACCATGCGCGTGGCGCGATGGAACGGGTGGTCCGACACGACAGCGCGGGCCGCACCCGTGGCGCGGGATCCGGCGGCTGCCCGTGTCGCCGGCGATGCCGCCCGCGCCGGCTGGGCGTGCCCAAGGTCGCGGTCGCGGACGGAGAGGTCGCTCGCGGCGGGTCGCCACGGCGGCAATGCGGATGTGCCGGCGTTCGCCGCGCGACTACTTGAGGTAGTCGAACAGGCTCATCGACTGCACCTTCGCAAAGGTCTGCTGCGAGGCCTGCAGCGCCGTGGACTGCAGCATCAGGGTGCTGATGGCGCTGGCCATGTCGGTGTCCTGCACGCCCGAGAGCGTGGTCTGGTAGGTCAGCGTGAGGTCGGCGTAGGTGCTCTTCTGCTGGCTCAGCCGGTCCAGACGCCCGCCGATGTCGGTCTGCGTGGCGAGCACGCTGTCCTGGGCGCGGTCGATCGACTCGATCTGCCGGCTCATCGCATTGCCGAGCTGGGTGTTGCCCAGGCTGTCGTCGTTCAGCGCGTCGATCATGTTGCCCAGCGTGGTGAACACGTCCTGGGTCTGTCCGGACGCGACGCTCACCGTGTCGCCGGCGGCGGGCGTGCCGCTGAGCGCGATGGACACACCGTTGAAGCTGATGCTTCCGCCGTCCTGGTAGCTGCCGCTGGCGATCACCGCGTCGCCGTTGTTGGCGTCGGTGGCGGTCCAGTTGCCGGCCGCGTCGAAGCTGATCCGGTAGTCCACCGGCCCGGCCGCGCTGGCGGTCCGCCAGGCCGAGCTGTCGCTCACGCTGGTGGCGCCCACCAGCAGGGTGCCGCTGTTGCCGGCGGCCGCGCTGGCGACGAAGGCGCCGTTGCCCATCGGCAGATCCATGAACAGCGCGTCGCCCGGATCGCTGTTGGGCAGGCGCAGGCCGCTGCCGATCGCGCTCATCTGCGCCGTGCCGTTGCCCACGTAGCTCACCGTGCCGTCGGCGTTGAGCACGAACGGCTGGGTGGTGCTGCTGGTGCCGGCGAACAGCGCGATGCCGCTGGCGTCGGTGGTGTTGGCCAGCTGCACCAGCTGCGCGCGGATCTGCGTGAGCTGGGTGGCCATGTCCTTGCGGTCGGAGGCCGACAGCGTGCCGTTGATGCCCTGCACCGCCAGCGAGCGCGCCTGGTCGAGCAGCGCGTTGAACGAGGTGAGCGTGTTGCTCTCGGTGGACAGCCGCGTGTTGGCGGCATCGATGTTGGCCGAGTACTGCGCCGTGCTGGCGATGACGTGGTCGAGCGAGACCACCTGCGCGGCGCCGCCCGGATCGTCCGAGGCCAGGTCGATGCGCTTGCCGCTGGTCACCTGGTTCTGCGTGGCGTTCACCGCGCTCTGCTGGCCGAGCATGGTGGTCAGCGACTGCTGGTACATCCAGCTGGTGGACAGGCGGATCATGCGCGTTACCCCTGGATCGCGGTGATGAGGCTGGCGAACAGCGTCTGCGCGGTGGCGATCACCTGCGCCGAGGCCTGGTAGGCCTGCTGGTACTTGATGAGGCTGGCGGCCTCCTCGTCCAGGTTCACGCCGGCGGCGCTCTGCTGCGCGCCGGCGGCCTGGTCGTACAGGCTGGTCTGGGTGGCGAGGTTGCTGCTGGCGATGCTGCCGGCGGTGCCGATCTGGTTGGTGAGGTCGGCGTAGGCGCGCACCACCGAGGTCTTGCCGCCGTCCAGCACGCCCTGGTCGGCCAGCGCGGCCAGGTCCAGCGCGTTGCTGTTGTCGTTGAGGCCGTCGCCGTTCCTGCCCACGGTGAAGCCGTCGCCGGCGGCGGGCGTGCCGGTGAGGGTGAGGCTCCAGCCGTCGAAGACGATCGGCGTGCCGCTGGCGTAGGTGCCGCTGACCGTGTTGCCCGCGCCGTCGGTGATCGTGTAGTCGGTGGCCGAGGTGAAGGCGATGGTGGCGCCGGCGAACAGGTCGGCGTCGCCGCCGTCCTGCACGCCCACCGCGGCCACCGCGGCGCTGCCGGCGTTGCCGCTCGCGGCGCCGGCCTTCAGCGCCGCGGCGGCGGCGATCCCGGACGGGTCGGTCATCGTCACCGCCAGCCCGCCGGCGGCGCCGCGGGTGGGGCGGATCTGGTAGCTGTCGCCGACCTGGGCCGTGCCGGACACGGTCAGGGTGAGGCCGTCGGCGGACAGCGTGCCGTCGGGGTTGGCGGTCAGCGCCACGCTCTGCCCGCCGGTGGTGGACAGCGTCCAGCCGTTGGCCGAGGGCGCGGTGGTGCTGCCGGTGTAGCTGAGCACGTAGTCCGCGCCGGTGAGCGCGCCGATGTCGCTGATCGCCGCGCCGACCGTCGCGTTGCCGGCGTTGCCGCTGGCGGCGCCGACCTGCGGCGCGGGCACGCCGAAGATCGCGCCGCCCTGGTTGCCGTCGAGGTCCAGGCCCCTGGCCTGCTGCGCGTTGACGCTGCCGGCCAGCGCGATGGCCGCCTGGCCCAGCTTGTTCTGCGCCGGGTCCAGCACGTTGCTGCGGTAGTCCAGCAGCGCGCCGAGGGTGCCGCCGCTGAGCCGGGCGGAGATGTCGTTGCCGTTCGGGTCGAGCACCACCGTGCGGCTGGCGTCGTAGGGGTCGGTGCCGGCCTGGAAGCCGTAAGAGTAGCCGCCGCTGACCAGCACCTGGCCGGAGCTGGCGTAGACGCTGAGGGTGCCGTCGGGCTGGCTGGCGGTGGTGATGCCGATGTAGCCGGCCAGCTGCTTGACCAGGCTGTCGCGCTGGTCGAGCAGGTCGTTCGGCGAGGTGCCGCCGGCCTGGCTGATCTTCAGGTTGAGCGCGGCGATCTGCTTGACCGTGGTGTTGATGCCGTCGACCGTGCTGGCGATCTGCGTGTTGATCTGCCCGCGCTGCTGGTCGAGCTGGCTGCCCAGCGTGTTGAACACCATCGAGACCGCGGCCGCGTCGCCGAGCAGCGCCTGGCGCGAGCCCTTGTCGCTGGGCGCGTTGGCCACGTCGCTGAAGCCGGCGTAGAAGTCGTCCAGCGCGCCCTGCAGGTCGCCGCTGTTCTTCAGCAGGCCGTTGAGCGTGGTGGCGAGGTCGTTGTAGGTGGTGGCGCCCTGCAGGCTGCTGTTGCCGCTCCACAGCGCGGTGGTGAGGTACTGGCTGTAGGCGCGCTGCACCGCGACCACGTCGACGCCGCTGCCGATGGTGTAGCGGCTGTTGCTCTGCCCGAGGCGGTCCACCTGCACGATGCTCTGCCGGCTGTAGCCGTCGGTGCCGGCGTTGGCGATGTTGTTGCCCACCGTCTTCAGGCCCAGTTGCGCGGCGGTGAGGCCGGAGGTGCCGATGCTGAACAGGCTGGACATGCGAAGGGGATTCCTCGGGTGACGGTCACTCGGTCGGCAGGCCGGCCGCGTTCTTGAGCGAAGCGTCCTTGAGCGAGGCCAGCGCCTCGCGCATGGCATCGCTGTTGGCGATGGCGGTGATCTTCTCGGCGTAGGCCGGATCGGTGGCGTAGCCGCCCCTGACCAGCGCGTGGGCGAAGCCGCGCACGTCGTCGCCGTGGCCGCGCGCCTGCGCGTAGCGCGGGTTGGAGCCGATCAGCTCGGCGTAGTCGGCGAAGGCCTGCGCCGGCGAGTCGTAGGCGCGGAACTGCGCGCGCCGGCGCACCGCCACGCCGTCCTCGAACTCCACCGTGGGCACGCTCACCTTCTTGCCGTCCCAGCTCCCGCCGGCCTTGATGCCGAACAGGTTGAAGCTGGTGGCGCCGTTGGCCGCGCGCGGCATGTGCTTGCCCCACTGCGTCTCCAGCGCGGCCTGCGCCAGCACCGTGCGCACGGAAAGGCCGAGCTTCCTCGCCGCGATCTGCGCGTAGGGCGCCAGCGCGTGCACGAACTCCTGCGCGTCCTGCGGCAGCCACTTCATCGCGCTCTGCCCGACCGCCTTGCCGGCCTCGACCACCGCGGCCAGGCGCCGCTGGAACTGGTCGGCGCTGGCCGGCATGGCGTCGAGGTCGCCGAGCCCGTCGTCGCCGTCCGCCGCCGCGCCACCGGAGGCGGACGTGCCGGACGCCGCGACCGGGGCGCCGGCGGCGCCGTCCTGGCCGCCCAGCGCGCCGGCCACCTTGCCGCCGAGCTGGCGCACCAGCATCTCGGCGATGCCCAGGCCCTTGCCGGCGCCGGACAGGTTGAGCGCGAGCTGCTGGTCGAACATGTCGCGCCAGGCGTCGCCGGCCTGGCTGTCGCCGATGCCGTCGCCGAAGCTCGCGTTGGCCTCGCGCATCGACTTGAGCATCATCTGGGTGAAGATCGACTCGAACTGCCTGGCCACCGCCGGCAGCGCGGCCTGGCCGTCGTTCCGGGCGGCGCCGCGCAACGCATTGAACCCGGACAGCTCGGTCCAGGTGCCGACGTTCTGCAGGGCGCTGTCCAGCGGCGTGGCCATCGTCAGATCACCACCAGCTCCGCGTGCAGCGCGCCGGCCTGCTTGAGCGCCTGCAGGATCGAGATCAGGTCGCTGGGCGCGGCGCCCACCTGGTTCACCGCGCGCACGATGGTGTCCAGGCTCACGCCGGGGCCGAACTTGAACATGTGGCCGCCGTTCTCGCTGATCTGCACGTCGCTGCTCGGCACCACCGCGGTCTGCCCGCGCGAGAACGGCGCCGGCTGGCTGACCTGCGGCTGCTCGCTGATCGAGACCTGGATCGAGCCGTGCGCCACCGCGGCGGCGGTCACCCGCACGTCCGAGCCGATCACCACCGTGCCGGTGCGCGAGTTGACCACCACGCGCGCCGGGGCCTCGCCCGGCGTCACGTCCAGGTCCTGGATCGCGCCCAGCCAGGCCACCTTCTGCGCCGGGTCCTGCGGGCCGCGCACGGCGATGGTGGCGCCGTCCACCGCCTGCGCGGTGCCGGCGCCGTAGGCCTGGTTGATCGCCCGCGCCACGCGCGCGGCGGTGGTGAAGTCGGGCGTGTTGAGGTTGAGCGTCAGGTCGCCGCCGCCGGCGAAGGAGGACGGCACGCTGCGCTCCACCGTGGCGCCGTTGGGGATGCGCCCGCTGGCGGAGATGTTCACCTGCACGCTGGAGCCGCTCCTGCCCTGCGCGCTGACGCCGCCGACCACCACGCTGCCCTGCGCGATGGCGTAGACGTTGCCGTCGGCGCCGCGCAGCGGGGCCATCAGCAGCTCGCCGCCGCGGATGCTCTTGGCGTTGCCGATCGAGGCCACGGTGACGTCGATCACCTGCCCCGGCTTGGCGAACGGCGGCAGCTCGGCGGTGATGGTCACCGCGGCGGCGTTCTTCAGCTGCGGCCGCGCGCTGGCCGGCACGGTGATGCCGAACTGCTGCAGCATGTTCTCCAGGCTCTGCGTGGTGAACGGCGCCTGCGTGGTCTGGTCGCCGGAGCCGTCCAGGCCCACCACCAGGCCGTAGCCGATCAGCTGGTTGCTGCGCACGCCGCCGACCGAGGCGAGGTCGCGGATCTTGTCGGCGTGGGCGGCGCCGGCGAGCAGCGCGCACAGCGCCAGCGCCGCCGCGCGCCTTGCGCCCTCTCCCCTGCGGGGAGCGGGCTGGGCCGAGGGGCGGCGCTTGCGCAAGAGGTCGGACAGGCGGCGCAAGGGGGAAGGAAAAGCGCGGCGCGCGAGAGTGGGACCGGACGCGACGACCGGCCCCTCACCCCGGCCCTCTCCCCGCAGGGGAAAGGGAGCGGAAGCGGGGCCGCGCGAGGGCGCCCCCTCATCCCAACCCTCTCCCCGGCGGGGAGAAGGGGCGAACGCGCCGTGCGGGTTCGCACGCTCCGGCTCCCACGCGCCCATGAGCGGAATGGTCCTATGGAGCTTTGTCCTAGGGAGCTTCATTCAAAAGGGCATCCACTTGGAGTTGAAGAAACGCGACAGCCAGCCCTGCGTGTTGGCGTCGGCCAGGGTGCCGCGGCCGGTGTAGGTGATCTTGGCGTCGGCCACCCGCGTCGACTCGATGGTGTTGTCCTGGCCGATGTCCTGCGGGCGCACGATGCCGGCGATGCGCACCAGCTCCTGGCCCTGGTTGATGGTCAGCCACTTCTCGCCCTTCACCAGCAGGTTGCCGTTGGCCAGGCGCTGCGCCACGGTCACGGTGATCTCGCCGGTGAGCTGGTTGCTCTGGCTGCTGGAGCCGGTGCCGTCGAAGCTGCGGTCGCCGCCGGTGGCGATGTCCGCGTCCTTGCCGCCCACGTGCAGCGTGTGGCCGAGGATGGTCGGCGCGTCCAGCGCGGTCTTGTCGGTCTTGCTGGTGCTGGTGCTGGCCTTCTTGCTGGCCTGCGTGCTCTCCACCAGCACGATGGTGAGGATGTCGCCGGCGCGGTGCGCGCGCGGGTCGGCGAACAGCTCCATGTTCTGCGCCTCGTGGTAGATCGCGCCATCGGCCGGCGGCGGCGCGGCGGCCTCGGCGGGCAGCGTGGGCGCCCACTGCGCGTCGTCGCGCGCCGCCGGCATGCCGGCGCAGCCGGCGAGCGCGGCCGCGGCGGCGGCGGCGGCGGCAAGACGCAGGATCGCGGGGAGGATGCGCATGGCGGAGGCTCAGGTCTTGTTGGTGATGGTCTGCAGCATGTCGTCGACGGCACTGATCGACTTGGAGTTCATCTCGTAGGTGCGCTGGGTCTCGATCATGTTGACCATCTCCTCCACCACGTTGACGTTGGAGGACTCCAGCGAGCCCTGCAGCAGCGTGCCCAGGCCGTTGAGGCCGGCCTGGCCGGTCTGCGCGGTGCCGCTGGCGGCGGTCTCCAGGTACAGGTTCTGGCCCATCGACTGCAGCCCGGCCGGGTTGACGAAGTCGGCCAGCTGCAGCGTGCCCACCTGCACCGGCGTGGTGGAGCCGCTGGCGGTGGCGCTGACCGTGCCGTCGCTGCCGATGGTGATGCTCTGCACGTTGGCCGGCAGGGTGATCGCCGGCTCGATCGGGTAGCCGTCGGCGGTGACCAGCTGGCCGTTGGAGTCGGTGTGCAGCGAGCCGTCGCGGGTGTACGCCACCGTGCCGTCGGGCATCGACACCTGCAGGAAGCCGCGGCCCTGGATCGCCACGTCCAGCGAGTTGCCGGTCTGCGTCACCGAGCCCTGGGTGAACAGCTTCTCGTTGCCCACCACGCGCACGCCGGTGCCCATCAGCAGGCCCGAGGGCGACTGCGTCTGCTCGGTGGTCTGCCCGCCGGGCTGGCCCTTGTTCTGGTACATCAGGTCCTGGAACGCCGGGCGCGAGGCCTTGTAGCCGGTGGTGCTGGCGTTGGCCAGGTTGTTGGAGATGGCGTCCATGCGCGTCTGCTGCGCATCGAGGCCGGTCTTGGCGATCCAGAGGGAGGAGAACATCGGATGGCTCCGCTAGGAAAGGATGGACTCAGCTCGCCTGCAGCAGCTTGGCGCCGGCGTCGGCGTCGTCCTCGGCGGTCTTGATCGAGCGCACCTGCATCTCGTACTGGCGCGACAGGGCGATCATCCGCACCAGCTCGGACGAGGGGTTGACGTTGCTGCCCTCCAGCGTCTCCGGCGCGAGCTGCACCGTGGCGTCGGCATCGGCGACGCCGCCGCCGGCCAGGTGCATCAGGCCGTCGGCGCCCTTGGCGAGTTGCGCCGGGTCGGGGTTGACCAGCTTGATGCGGTCCACCTGGGTCAGCGTGTTCGGCCCCTGCCCCAGCGGCACGGTGGAGATGGTGCCGTCGTCGCCGATGCTGATCTGCGTGCTGTCGGGAATGTTGATCGGCCCGCCGTTGCCCAGCACCGGGTTGCCGGCGGCGTCGGTGAGCATGCCGTCGGCGGTGAGCCTGAGGTCGCCCGCGCGGGTGTACGCCTCGCTGCCGTCGGGCGCCTGCACCGCGATCCAGCCCGGCCCGCGCACTGCCACGTCCAACGCGCGCCCGGTGTGCTGCATCGAGCCCTGCGCGTCGTCGCGGCCGATGCCCTCGGCCACCGCGTTGATGCGCGTGGCACTGCCGGGGCCAAGCACCGGCAGGCTGCGGAACGCATCCAGCTCGCTCTTGAAGCCGGTGGTGGAGGCGTTGGCCAGGTTGTGGCTGACCACGTCCTGGGCCCGCATGATCTGCGTGGCCCCGGTCATCGCGATGTAGACGGAACGGTCCATCGGCGGCTACCCGTGCGCCTACCTGGAGACGGCGTTGAACAGCGTGGAGGCCAGCGTGTTGTCGGTGGAAAGCACCTGCGCGTTGGCCTGGTAGTCGCGCTGCGCCTTGATCATGCTGACCAGCTGCTCGGTGGTGTCGCTGGTGTTGGACTCCTCCAGCGCGCCGGACTGGATGGTGCCGTACTGGCCGGAGCCGGCCGTGCCCATCACCGCGGTGCCCGACTCGGTGCTGGACATCCAGCTGGCGTTGCCGAGCTGGCGCAGGCCCTGCAGGTTCTGGAAGTTGGCGATCGCCAGCTGGCCGATCTTGCTGCTCTGGCCGTTGGAGTAGTTGGCGGTGACGATGCCGGTGCTGTCGATGTCGATCGAGGCCAGCGCGCCGGCGGTGTAGCCGTCCTGGCTGATCGTGCCGGCGGCGTAGTCGGCGCCGTACTGCGTGGTCTTGGCGAAGTTGATGGTCAGCGCCTGCGGGTCGGCGCCGTTGCCGTAGTCCACGCTGGCGAAGCCCAGGCTGCCGCTGGCCGGCGTGGCCAGCGCGCCGGCGGAGGTGAAGGTGAGCGCCTGCGTGCCGGCGTCGTGGCCGTCCACGTACAGGTGCACGTCCCAGGCGTTGGTGCCGGTCTTCACGTAGTACGCGGTGGCCTGGTGCGCGGTGCCCAGCGAGTCGTACACGGTGAAGGTGGTGGAGTTGTTGTAGCTGGCCGGGTCGGTGGTGCTGAACGCATTGGTCGGCGCGGTGGCGTCGGCCGGCAGGTTGGAGGCGATGGTGGCGCCGGTGGTGGCCTTGGCCGAGCTCTGCGGCGTGACCAGGTTCAGGCTGGTCAGCGTGCTGCTGTCGAAGCCGCCGCTGGCCGCGCTGTACGGGTACACCTGCAGCTTGTAGCCCTCGGTGGTGACCACGTTGCCCGCGTTGTCCTGGTGGAAGGCGCCGGCGCGCGTGTAGGCGTAGCCGTTGCCGGTGTTCACCACGAAGAAGCCGTTGCCGCTCAGCGCGAGGTCCAGGCTGTTGCCGGTGGTCTCGATGTCGCCCTGGGCGAACTGCTGCGCCACGTCGGCCAGGCGCGTGCCGCTGCCCACCGCGGTGGCGCCGAGGTTGATGCCGGTGACGGCGTAGATGTCGGCGAACTCGGCGCGCGAGCCCTTGAAGCCGGTGGTGTTGGCGTTGGCGATGTTGTTGGCGATGACGTTGAGGTCGGACTGGGCCGCGTTGATGCCGCTGAGCGCTTGGTTGAGAGCCATGCTTCGGGTTCCTCGGAAGGTTGGATGGACGCGGTGGTCAGTTGATCTGCGCGATCGCGCTGAGCGGCACGCCGCCCACGCCCGCGACCTGCACGTAGGTGCCCACGTCGCTGCCGCCGTAGCCCACGCCGCTGACCGTGCCGGCGAGGTAGGTGGAGAGCGCGCTGCCGCCGTCGCCGGCGCTCGCGCTCATGCTGTAGGTGCCGGCGGCGACGGGGTTGCCGTCGTCGTCCTTGCCGTCCCAGCTGAACTGCGCCAGGCCCGGCTGCTGCACGCCCAGGTCCAGCGTGCGCACCGTCTTGCCGGTGCCGTCCTTGATCACCACCCGCACGTCGCCCGCGTCGACCACGCTGGCCGCTCCGCCGACCGCGCTGCCGGCGTAGCCGATGCTGTCGGCGGGCACCAGCACCTGGCGCCCGACCAGCCCGGCCGAGCCCAGCACCTGCGAGGTCTGCAGCGCGCTGGTGATCTGGCTGGCCAGGTTGTTGACGCTGGTGTTGAGGTCCTGCGTGGAGGCGAGCTGGCTGAACTGCGCCAGCTGCGAGACGAACTGCGAGTTGTCCAGCGGGTTGGTCGGGTCCTGCGTCTGCAGCTGCGTGGTCAGCAGCTTCAGGAAGTCCGCCTGGCTCATCGTGCTGCCGAGCGCCGCGGCGGTGGCGCTCGCGGCGCTGCCCGTGGTGCTGCCGGTGGTGTTGTTCACTGTGGTCATGGCGCCTGCGCTCACTTGCCGAGGTCGAGGGTCTTGAGCATGAGCTGCTTGGCGCTGTTCATGACCTCGACGTTGTTCTGGTAGGTGCGCGAGGCGGAGATCATGTTCACCAGCTCGTCCACCGGGTTGACGTTGCTGCCGTAGACATAGCCGTCGGCGTCGGCCAGCGGGTTGCCCGGCTCGTAGCGCGACTGCACCGGCAGCTGGCTCTCGGTGATGCCCACCGTCCGCACGCCGTCGCCGGCCTCGGCCTCGGCCTCGCTGCGCGGCTGGCCCAGCTCGCGGCGGTGGATCGCGGCGAACAGCGGCTCCTTGGCGCGGTAGGCGGTGTCGGCGCTGCCGCTCACGCTGTCGGCGTTGGCCAGGTTGCTGGCCACCGTGTTCAGCCGCAGCGACTGCGCGGCCATGCCGCTGCCGGCGATGTCGAAGATCTTGAACAGGGACATCACTGGTCTCCGCTCAGGGCCGTGCGCAGCATGTGGATCTGCGCGGTGATGAAGCTCAGGCTGGCCTGGTAGTGCACCGTGTTGCCGGCGAAGGCGGCCTGCTCGACCTGGGCGTCGACGGTGTTGCCGTCCATGCTCGGCTGGGTCGGCACGCGCCAGGCCAGCGCATCGGCGGCCTGCGCGGCGGGGTCGATCGTCCGGCCGGACGTCGGCGCGGCCAGCGCCAGCCCCTCGCCCTGCCCGCTCGCCGACTGCAGCGCCTTGCGGAAATCGATGTCGCGCGCGAGGTAGCCTGGCGTGTCGGCGTTGGCCAGGTTGTCGGCCAGCACCTCGCTGCGCCGCTGCCACAGGTCGAGCGCGGCGGTATGGATGCCGAACAGGTTGTCGAGGGATGCGCTCATGTTTGCCTCCGCGTGGCCGATGACGGTCCGCACGGGGGCTGGAGCAAGTTGTGTGCCACGGGGCCGCGAGGCCTTGCCGCGCCTCGCTTTGCGCGGGCGCTGGCGGTTGCCGTGGCGGCGGCGTGACGCCTCGGCGACGGTTTTCCGGCGCGCTCGTCCGGGGGCCGGGTTCGCTCGGGAGCCGGTTCAGGGCCGGCCCTGAATGGGGACTACCGCGATTGGGTCGCCTACGGCGGGTTTCGCTGGCCTGCCGGCCAGCGAGTTTCCTTGCTTTGCTGGCCCAAAGAAAGGGAACCGAAAGAAACGGCCTGGATGAGCCCGGGGAAAGGGAAGAGCGTGCACGACTGCGCCTTGCCTTGCCAGCTTGCGGCTTCCAGAGGAGCCGACACGGCGACCCCGCGACCGCTCGGGAACCGAAGCAAGAGAAGCGGAGCGGTGCACTCAGGGACATCGAGCTGCCGCACGCACCCACCCACAACCCAACCGCACGTGGTGCGACACCCTGTGCCCCGGTTCCCGAGCGGGGCGGGGTGGCCGCACCGTAGATCGGGAGGCGCCCCGTTGATCCAGGCTCCTCGACATAGCGGGCTGGTAGTCCCGGCGGGCTCATCGAGGCCGTTTCTTTGGGCTACTTTTCTTTGGGCCAGCAAAGAAAAGTAGCTCGGTCGCCGGCAGGCGACCGAAACCCGCCGCAGGCGACCCAGCCGCAGCACGCTCGCATGGAATGCGGGGCGCAAGCATCGGCACTCACCGTTCGGCGGCGTAAACCCGTCGAGAGTGATTGGGTCGCCGGCAGGCGACCGAAACCCGCCGCAGGCGACCCAGCCGCGGCACGCTCGCATGGAATGCGGGGCGCAAGCATCGGCACTCACCGTTCGGCGGCGTAAACCCGTCGAGAGTGATTGGGTCACCGGCAGGCGACCGAAACCCGCCGCAGGCGACCCAACCGCGGCACGCTCGCATGGAATGCGGGGCGCAAGCATCGGCACTCACCGTTCGGCGGCGTAAACCCGTCGAGAGTGATTGGGTCGCCGGCAGGCGACCGAAACCCGCCGCAGGCGACTCAACCGCGGCAAGCCCCACCGGCAGGCGCCAAAAGCCCACCGGAAACCGCCCGCACAAGCCCTATCGAACCCTAGGCACCCCCACCAGCATCAATCCGAAGGCACCGGCAACAACTCGATCACCGCCTGCGCCAGCACATCCGGCTGGAACTTGGCGACGAAGCGGTCGGCGCCCACCTCGCGCACGATCGCCTCGTTGAACACCCCGCTCAGCGAGCTGTGCAGCACCACCTTCAGGCGGCGCAGCGCGGGCGTCTCGCGGATCGCGCGGGTCAGCGCGTAGCCGTCCAGCTGGGGCATCTCGATGTCGGACACCACCAGGTTCACGCGCTCGTCCTCCGGCGCGTCGGCCAGCGCGTTGAGCCGGTCGAGCGCCTCGCGGCCGTCCTGCGCCACCACGCACTCGATGTTCATCTGCTTGAACAGGTTGACCAGCTGGCGCCGCGCGATCAGCGAGTCGTCCGCCACCAGCACGCGGCGCGGATGCAGCGGGTGCGCGCTGGCGCTGCGCTGCATCTGCGCCGACAGCTCGCGCGGCGCGGCGTCGATGCTGGCCAGCACGTGCTCCACGTCGATCACCGCGACCAGCGCGCCGTCCACCCGGGTCACCGCGTTCACCCGCGGGCCGAAGCCCAGCGCCGCGCTCGGCGCGCTGAGCGAGTCGCCGTCGCAATGCACCATGCGCTGCAGGTCGGCGACCAGGAAACCCTGCACCGAGCGGCTGAACTCGGTGACCATCAGGTGCGCGCCCGGCTCGTCGCGCAGCGGCGGGTAGCCCACCGCCGCGGCCAGGTCGATCACCGGGATGGTCTGGCCGCGGTAGTCGCAGCTGCCGGCGACGAGCGCGTGCGCGCCGGGCATGCGCTCCAGCGGCGGGCGGCGCATCACCTCGCGCACCTTGAACACGTTGATGCCGAACAGCTGCGCGTCGCCCAGCCGGAACAGCAGCATCGCCACCCGGTTGTGCCCGGCCAGGCGGGTCTGGCGCTCCACGTTGTCCAGCAGCGCGGCACTGCTCATGCCCTTTCCTCTCCATCGCCCGCGGTGCGGGCACGCCGGCATATCGGCCGGGCGGGCGGTGGGCTTGAGCGTTTGTCGCACACCCGGCCCCTCACCCCGGCCCTCTCCCCGGAGGGGAGAGGGGGCAAGGCGCGGCGCATCCGAAAGTCCCGCCCTGATCCGCCCACCCCTCGCTTCTCGCTCGCGCAGCGAGCGTGAGGAGTGCGCGCAAGGAAGCACGCTGCTCTTTCGGGGCCCCTATGCCGCGGCGGGTGGGCGGCGGACCAGCCCGGAGGGTGGCCCGCAGGGAGGCGGGCCAGTTTTTCGTCGGGGCAGGAGCCCCGTCGAAAAACCCCGCCGCCCACCCGCGCACCTTCCGGGCAGAGC
>Ga0182749_1000296_pt1 | contig 49902 bp, 42 predicted proteins | sample eDN3rd37CKraftMG_FD_128875 | JGI IMG/M metagenome (GOLD analysis project Ga0182749, IMG submission 128875) | Enriched Miracle-Growth compost microbial communities from Emeryville, California, USA - eDNA 3rd pass 37_C Kraft MG (version 2) (version 2) ...
AAGTCTGCTGGCGCTTCAACCATCGCGACGAGGACCGCAAACCCTTGCTGCGCAAGCTTCTCAAGACTTTGACCACTTCCGATATCAAACCAATTTTGGTCCGGAAAGGTTAGGAATTACCTTCTTTTGCCGCTACAATGCGTCCGTTTTGCCTGCCTGGAATGGACGCATGCCCGCCGAGATCAAGTACAAGCGCATTCTCTTGAAACTGTCGGGCGAGGCGCTGATGGGCGAGGCCGACTACGGCATCGATCCGAAAGTGCTGACGCGGCTCGCGCGCGAGATCATCGAGGTGCAGCGCGCCGGCGTGCAGGTCGGCGTCGTCATCGGTGGGGGCAACATCTTCCGCGGCGCCGGGCTCGCGGCCTCCGGCATGGACCGCGTCACCGGCGACCACATGGGCATGCTCGCGACCGTCATGAACGCGCTCGCCATGCAGGACGCGATCGAGAAGGCCGGCGGCTATGCGCGAACGATGAGCGCGATCAAGATCAACGAGGTCTGCGAGGACTTCATCCGACGCCGCGCGATCCGCCATCTCGAGAAGGGCCGCATCGCGCTGTTCGCGGCGGGCACCGGCAATCCGTTCTTCACCACCGATTCCGCCGCCGCGCTGCGCGCGATCGAGATCAACGCCGACCTGCTGCTGAAGGCGACGAAGGTTGACGGCGTGTACAGCGCCGATCCGCGCAAGGACGCCAACGCCAAGCGCTACGAGCAGCTCACCTACGACGAAGTCATCCAGCGCAACCTGCAGGTGATGGACACCAGCGCAATCGCGCTGTGCCGTGATCACAGGATCCCGCTGCGCATCTACGACATGTCGCGCGAGGGCGACCTGATGCGCATCATGCGCGGCGAGCCGATCGGAACGCTGGTCGTCGGCGGACGCTGACACCATCGCTGCGCCCACCGCGCGGCGCCGCAACATCGGCTGAAGCGAGCCGCGGCGACCGGTGCCGGCGACCCCGCTGCTATACTCGCCGGCCACTCGCAAGGCAGAAACGGTAGCCTCGCCATGCAGAACATCAACGACATCAAGAAAGATGCGCAGACGCGCATGCAGAAGAGCGTCGATGCGCTCCGCCACGAGCTCACGCGCCTTCGCACCGGCCGCGCCAGCACCGGCCTGATCGAGCCGCTCAAGGTTTCGTACTACGGCACCGACACGCCGATCATGCAGGTCGCGAACGTCGCCGTCGCCGACGCACGCTCGATCACGATCACGCCGTACGAGAAGAACATGGTCGGCCCGATCGAGAAGGCGATCCTCGCTTCCGATCTCGGCCTCACGCCGACGACCGTGGGCAACGTCATCCGCATCAACCTGCCGCCGTTGACCGAGGAGCGCCGCAAGGAACTGTCCAAGCACGTCGCCCATGAGGGCGAGAACGCGAAGATCGCGGTGCGCAACGTCCGGCGTGACGCGATCCATCACGTCAAGGAACTGCTCAAGGAGCGCAAGATCACCGAGGACGAGGATCGCCGCACCGAGGACGAGATCCAGAAGCTCACAGACAAGTTCGTCAAGGACATCGACGGCGTCGTGAAGCTCAAGGAAGATGAACTGATGGCGGTGTGAGGCCGGCCGCGGAAGGCGGAGCCCGGGGATCAGGCGATCACCGGTTCTGCCACGCGTCTTTCCCGGCGACGCGCCACAGCAGCCATAATCGAGACGCATGCCCCAAGAATCCGCCCCGCGCATCCCTCGCCACATCGCCATCGTCATGGACGGCAACGGCCGCTGGGCCGAGCGGCGGCGGCGACCGCGCAGCTTCGGCCATCGCGAAGGCCAGAAGGCGGTGCGCGCGTCGATCGAGTTCTGCCTGCGCAACGGCGTCGAGGCCCTGACGCTGTTCGCGTTCTCGAGCGAGAACTGGAACCGCCCGGAGAGCGAAGTCGGCGCGCTGATGCAGCTGTTCCTGAAGGCGCTCGATCGCGAAGTCGACGAGCTGCACGAGAACGGCGTGCGCCTCGTCTTCATCGGCGATCTCGCGAAGTTCTCGAGCGAGCTGCGTGAACGCATGCGGCGCGCGATGGTGAAGACGGCCGCGAACAGCGCACTCAGGCTCAACGTCGCCGTCAACTATGGCGGGCGCTGGGACATCGCCGACGCCGCGCGGCAGGCGGCGCTGGAAGTCGCCGCGGGGCGGCTGCGCGCGGATGACATCGGCGAGCGCACGCTGGCGCCGTTCCTCTGCCTTGCCGACCTGCCGCCGGTCGATCTCTTCATCCGCACCGGCGGCGAAATGCGCATCAGCAATTTCCTGCTCTGGCAGATCGCCTACGCCGAGCTCTACTTCACCGATGCGCTCTGGCCCGACGTCGATGCGGACGTGCTCTCCGCCGCGCTCGCCGAGTACGCGCGGCGCGAGCGCCGCTACGGTCTCACCTCCGCGCAGATCAGGGCGGCCAGCTAGGATGCTGAAGCAGCGCACCCTCACCGCGCTGGTCCTGGCCCCGCTCGGCATCCTTGTCGTGCTGTTCGCGCCGACGGTCGTGCTCGCGGCAATCACGAGCATCGTCGTGCTGGTCGGACTCTGGGAATGGACGCGCCTCGCGGGCTTCGGTTCGCGTCCGCTCCGCTCGGCAGTCGTCGCGCTGGTCGCGATGGCGATGGTCCCGCTCTGGCTGCTGCGCGCCGAGCCGTTCGCGTGGTGGGTGATCGGAGCGGGCGCGGCTTGGTGGCTGGTCGCCGCCGCGTGGCTCGGCCACTTCTCCTTCGGCGCCGCGCCTACGCGAGAGAACGCCACGATCAAGCTCGTCGCGGGCCTGCTTGCGACGCTGCCCGCCTGGCTCGCGCTCATCAAGCTGCACGCCGATCCGCAGCGCGGGCCTGCCTGGGCTCTGCTGGCGCTGACGCTGGTGTGGATCGCCGACATCGCCGCGTACTTCACCGGCAGCCGCTACGGCAGGAAGAAGCTCTGCCCGCAGATCAGCCCGAACAAGACCTTCGCTGGCGTGTACGGCGCGCTTGCCGGCAGCGCGCTGCTCGCGGCGGCGGGCGGCCGGCTGCTCGACCAGCACGGCGGCGCGTGGGGGGCGCTCGTCGTGCTCGCCGTCGTCACCGCGATCGTGTCGATCGTCGGCGATCTCTTCGAGAGCCTCATGAAGCGCCAGGCCAGCGTCAAGGATTCCGGCACGCTGTTTCCCGGCCACGGCGGCATGTTCGATCGATTCGACAGCATGTTCGCCGCGCTGCCGGTCTTCGCGCTCGGCAAGGCCCTGCTCGATCTCACGCTGGCGCCATGAGAACCGTCGCCGTGCTGGGCGCCACCGGCTCGATCGGGGCGAGCGCGCTCGACGTCATCGCGCGCCATCCGGATCGCTTCCGCGCCGGCGTGCTCGCCGCGCACCGCAATGTCGAGGCGCTCGCGGCGCTGTGCGCGAAATTCCGTCCCGACCTCGCCGTGATCGCGGACGCCGCGCTGGAAGCGGACCTCCGCGAGCGGCTGCGGAGCGCGGGCGTCACGACGCGTGTCACCGCGGGCGCGGACGCGCTCGTCGAAGCCGCGACGGACAAGCGTTGCGACACGGTCGTGGCCGCGATCGTGGGGGCCGCAGGGCTCGCATCGACACTCGCCGCCGCGCGCGCCGGCAAGCGTCTCCTGCTCGCGAACAAGGAAGCGGTCGTCATGGCCGGGCCGCTGCTGCGCGATGCGCTCGACGCAGGGGGCGGCGCGCTGCTGCCGATCGACTCCGAGCATAACGCCGTGTTCCAGTGCCTGCCTGCCGATCGCGCCAGCCTCGACGCGGCCGGTGTGACGCGCATCCTGCTGACTGCCTCGGGCGGCCCGTTCCGCGGTCGCCCGCGCGACACGCTGGGCAGCGTCACGCCCGAGATGGCGTGCGCGCACCCGAACTGGACCATGGGCCGCAAGATCTCGGTCGATTCGGCGACGCTGATGAACAAGGGCCTCGAAGTCATCGAGGCGCATTTCCTGTTCGACGCGCGGCCCGAGCGCATCGAGGTTGTCGTGCATCCGCAGAGCATCGTCCACTCGATGGTCGAGTACGCGGACGGCTCGGTGCTGGCGCAGCTCGGCAATCCGGACATGCGTACCGCCCTCGCCCATGCGCTGGCCTGGCCCGAGCGCGTCGCGGCGGGCGTCGCTCCGTTCGACCTCCTCGGCATCGGCCGGCTCGACTTCGAGCCGCCGGACCGCACGACCTTCGCCTGCCTCGATCTCGCCTATCGTGCGCTCGCCGTCGGCGGCAGCGCGCCGATCACGCTCAACGCCGCCAACGAGGAAGCCGTGGCGGCGTTTCTCGATGGACGCCTGCCCTTCCTTGCGATTCCCGAAGTCATTGAAAGCACGTTGGAAACGCTGCCGGCGGCATCCGCCGTCACACTGCCCGAAGTGCTTGACGCCGATTTAACTGCGCGTCGGGTTGCGCAACGTATCATCGCATCGGCGAAGGGCTGAGCGCACCCCGGAGAGGCGACCGCCTCGGCACATGCGCGGGCGAAACCGCGGCGGCGAAGGGCGGTCCGAGACGAACATCGAAGTCGAAACCGAGTCGAAGGCGGCATGAGCGAAGTCCTGGGTTCCGTGTGGTGGCTGATCGTCACGCTGGGTGTGCTGATCACGTTCCACGAGTTCGGCCATTTCGTGGTCGCGCGCCGCTGCGGCGTGAAGGTGCTGCGCTTCTCGGTGGGCTTCGGCAAGGCGCTGTGGTCGCGCTTCGACCGCCAGGGCACGCAGTACGTCATTGCCGCGATTCCACTCGGTGGATACGTGAAGATGCTGGACGAGCGCGAGGGCGAGGTCGCCCCCGCCGAACTCGACCGGGCGCACAACCGCAAGCCGGTGCTCCAGCGCATCGCGATCGCCGCCGCCGGGCCGGCGTTCAACCTGCTGTTCGCGCTGGTCGCGTTCTGGCTGGTGCTGATGATCGGCAAGCCCGACTACGTGCCGGTCGTCGGCGAGCCGACGGGCCTTGCCGCGGAAGCGGGCTTCCAGCCGGGCGACCGCATCCTCCGGATCGGCGACAAGCCGATCGAGACTTCGACGGACACGCTGGAAACGCTGGCCGTGCGCTCGGTCGACGCGAAGCCGCTCGCCGTCACCGTGCGCACCGCGGCCGGCACGGAAGCCGTGCGCACGCTCGCGCTCGATCGCCTCACCGACTCCAGCGATATCGAGAAGTCGCTGCCCGAGATCGGCCTCAAGCTGCGCGCGCCGGTGCCGCCCGCGATCGCGGCGAAGGTGAGCTCGGGCCTGCCGGCCGAGGCCGCGGGCCTCGAGGAAGGCGACCGTATCCTCGCGGTGAACGGCGTGCCGGTGCCGGATTTCGCCGCGCTCGGCGAAATCATCCAGAAGCAGGCGGCGATCTCGCCGGTGCTCGGCTTCAGGATCGAGCGCAACGGATCGCAGCTCGATCTCAGTGTGCACGCGACGAAGCAGGTGGTACGCTCGGGCGAGCCACCGCGCTGGATCGTCGGCATCGAGCCGCCCGACACGCACGACGCTCTGCTGCGCCTCGGCCCGATCGACGCGATACCGGCCGCGTTCGCCGAAACCTGGCACCGCTCCGCCGACATGCTGAAGCTGCTCGGCCAGATGATCACCGGGCAGGCCTCGACGAAGAACATCTCGGGGATCATCACGATCGGCCAGGCCGCGAACACTTCCGCACGGATGGGCCTCGGCTGGTTCGTCGACTTCCTGGCGGTCGTCTCGCTTTCGCTCGCAGTGATGAACCTCCTGCCGATCCCGATCTTGGACGGGGGACACCTCGTGTATTACCTTATCGAGCTCGTCAAGGGCAGCCCGGTCAGCGAGCGGACGCAGGTTGCCGGCCAATACGTGGGCCTTATGCTGCTCGTGGCCCTGATGGGGCTGGCGTTCTACAACGATATCCTGCGGATCGCGTCCTGATCCGGGGAGCTAGTTTCCCAGCAGAGTCGCCGGAAAGCGCCCTTTTCGGCGGTTATGCTGGGCGATGCAGGAAGCATCGCTCGCGCGCCGGCTGCGCCGTGGCCGGAGCGTCGAGAAGGTCCGGGCATGTACCGGAATCGGCGGGCCGGGGAAGTCCCGAGGGACGTTTCCGGCGACGCCTACTAAAACAACCAGGACCGCGGCTCGACAGGCCGCGAGCCCGATGATGTCCGGACGGAACTGACGATGAAGCGTATTGCCGCCTTCTTCCTGCTTGCCTGGCTCGCCTGCGGCGAAGCCCTCGCCTTCGACCCGTTCACGATCTCCGACATCCGCATCGACGGACTGTCGCGCATCGCGCCGGGCACGGTGTTCACCTATCTCTCGGTCGAGAAGGGCGACGAGCTGACGCCGGACCGCGCCGAACAGGCAATCCGCGCGCTGTACAAGACAGGCTTCTTCAACGACGTGCAGCTTTCACGGCAGGGCGACATCCTGGTCGTGACGGTCAAGGAGCGCCCGCAGATCTCCAAGATCGCGCTGCGCGGCAACAAGGACCTCAAGGACGAGGATCTCCTCAAGGGCCTCAAGGGCATCGGCCTCGCCGAGGGCGAGGCGTTCGATCCGCTGAAGCTCGCCGAGGTGCAGAACGAGCTCACGCGCCAGTACTACAACCGCGGCAAGTACAACGTCTCGGTGAAGACCTCCGTGGTCAACCTCGACCGCAACCGCGTCGAGATCGCGATCAACATCGCCGAAGGCAAGGCCGCCAAGATCAAGCACATCAACGTCGTCGGCAACGCGACGTTCCCGGACCGGGAAGTCACCGACAACTTCGAGTCGAGCACGTCGAACTGGCTGTCGTGGTACACGAAGGACGACCAGTACTCGCGCGAGAAGCTCTCGGGTGATCTCGAGAAGCTGGCGTCGTACTACATGGACCGCGGCTACGTCGACTTCAACGTAGAGTCGACGCAGGTATCGATCAGCCCCGACAAACGCAAGATGTACGTCACCGCCGCAATCAAGGAAGGCGAGGTCTACACGGTCAGCGACATCAAGCTGACCGGCGCGCTGATCCTCAACGAGGATGACCTGCGCAAGCTGCTGCAGATCAAGGTCGGCGATCTCTTCTCGCGCAAGCAGGTCGAGCAGTCCTCCGACGCGATCTCTGCCGTCCTCTCGAACATCGGCTACGCATTCGCCGAGGTGAACCCGATCCCGACGATTGACCGCGAGAAGCGCGAGGTGGCGCTCAATTTCTTCGTCAATCCGGGCAAGCGCGTCTACGTGCGCAACATCGTCTTCAAGGGCAACACGCACACCGAGGACGAAGTGATCCGCCGCGAGATGCGCCAGCTCGAAGGCGCCTGGTACTCGCAGGCCGCGATCGACCGCTCGAAGATCCGCCTGCAGCGCCTGGGCTACTTCAAGACCGTCACCATCGACACGCCGAAGGTGCCGGGCAGCGAGGACCAGGTGGACGTCGTGGTGACGGTCGAGGAGCAGAACTCCGGCAGCTTCACTTTCGGCCTCGGCTATTCGCAGGTGCAGGGCCTGATCGCCAGCATCGCCGTCACGCAGAACAATTTCTTCGGCACCGGCGACAAGGTCGGCATCACTGCGCAGCAGAGCTCGTTCCTCAAGCGCTACCAGTTCTCGTACTTCGAGCCGTACCTCACCACCGACGGCATCGGCATCGGCTACGACATCCATCACACCGAATTCGACGCCGGCGAGGACAACCTCGCGAGCTACCTGACCAACAGCGATGCTTTCGACACCTATCTCAGCATCCCGATCACCGAATCGGACACGATCAACGCGCAGCTCGCCGTCAGCAAGACGGGCGTGACCCCGGTATTCGGCACACCGGAAGAGTTCATCGACTACATCCACAACCTCGGCAATTTCACCTTCCACACCTGGGAGACGCAGTTCTCCTGGGCGCACGACACGCGCAACAAATACTGGAACCCGACCCGCGGCTCGGTGCAGTCGGTCGGCCTGGACGTCGCGCTGCCCGGCTCCACCGTCGAGTTCTACACGCTCATGTATCGGTACGGCCTGTACGTCCCGATGACGAGCAAGCTCACGTTCTACACACATTTCATGCTCGGCTACGGCGACACCTGGCGCTCGCCGAAGAGCGTGCTCTCACCCGACGATCCGCACTACATCGCCGACCTCGGCGGGTTGCCGTTCTTCAAGAACTTCTACGCCGGCGGTGTCAACGACGTGCGCGGCTTCCGCGACAACACGCTGGGCCCGTTCACGGTCTTCAACGAAGCCACCTGCCCCTCGACCGATACGCGCTGCCGCCTGCCGATCGGCGGCGCGTTCAAGACGGTCGGCTCGGCCGAAGTCATCTTCCCGACGCCGTTCGTCAAGGAGGACAACGACTCGACGCGCCTGTCGTGGTTCGTCGACGTCGGCAACGTGTTCAAGGACTACAGTGCGTTCAGCGCCAGCGACCTGCGCGTCTCGACCGGCCTCTCGTTCCAGTGGCGCGCGCCGGTCGGCCCGATCGTGATCAATATCGCCAAGCCGATCCGCAGCGAGCGCGGCGACGACACCGAAACGATCCAGTTTTCGTTCGGAAACACGTTCTAGGCCGGCAGGAGCGGAGAACGCAGCGGCCCACCGAGGAGAGCGACGTGACCTGGCCCGCACAAGCACGAGGCGTCGCTCGCGCGCTGGTGCTGGCGGCGGCCTTCGCGCTGGTCCCGGCGCTCTGCCGCTCCGCGGCGGCGCAAAGCCCCGCCGCACGCATCGGTTACGTCGACATGAAACGGCTGCTCGACAACGCGCCGCAGGTCGTGGCCGGCCGCCAGAAGCTCGAGCGCGAGTTCGCGCCGCGCGACAGCGCGCTCAAGGCCGACGAAAAACGCCTGCAGGAGCTGCGCGAGCGCCAGCAGCGCGAGTCCGCGACGACGGCCACCAGCGACGCCGAGGCGCTCAAGCGCGAAATCGACGCGCTCGACCGCTCCATCAAGCGCAACCGCGAGAGCATGCGCAACGACCTGAAGACGCGCAGCGACCAGGAGCTCGACAAGAGCTGGCGCGAGATCAACGATGCCGTCGTCGATTTCGCGCGCGAGGAGGGTTACGACCTCATCGTGCCGAGCCCGGTCGTGTTCGCGAGCCCCCGTGTCGACGTCACCGACCAGGTGCTCGATCGGCTCAAGCGGCAGTTTCGCGCACGCAACGGCGACACGCCATGACTTCACACACGCTCGGCGACATCGCCCGGCGCTTCGGCCTGGAGTTGCGCGGCGATCCCGCCACGCGGATCGCCGGCGTCGCCACGCTCGCGCACGCCGGCGCCGACCAGCTCGGCTTTCTCGCCAATCCGCGCTATCGAAGCCAGCTCGCCACCACCGGAGCCGCCGCCGTCGTGCTGCGCGCCGGCGACGCCGACGCGTTCGCGCGCGCGTCCCTGATCGCGGACGATCCTTATGTCGCCTTCGCGCGTATCGCCGCGCTGTACGAACGCGTGCCCGCCGCGGCGCCGGGCGTGCACGTGAGCGCCGTCGTCGCGGAGGGCGCGCGCATCGCGCCGTCGGCGTCGATCGGCGCGCACTGCGTCGTCGACGCCGAAGCCGAGATCGGCGACGGCGCCGTGCTCGGGCCGCACTGCATCGTCGGGCGCGGCTGCCGCGTCGGCGCGCAGTCGCGGCTCGTAGCGCGCGTGACGCTGGTCCAGGACGTCACGCTCGGCCGCCGCGTGCTCGTCCATCCCGGCGCCGTGATCGGCGCGGACGGCTTCGGCCTCGCCTTCGCCAAGGACCACTGGGAGAAGGTGCCGCAGCTCGGCGGCGTCGTCGTCGGCGACGACTGCGAGATCGGCGCGAACACGACGATCGACCGCGGCGCGCTCGGCGACACGGTGCTCGAGGAGGATGTCCGCCTCGACAACCAGATCCAGATCGCGCACAACGTATTCATCGGCGCGCACACGGCGATGGCCGGCTGCTCCGCCGTCGCAGGCAGCGCCCGGATCGGACGTTACTGCCTGATCGGCGGCAGCGCTGGCATACTGGGACATCTGGAGATCGCCGACCGCGTCACCGTGACGGCTATGAGCCTGGTCACGCACAGCCTGCGCGAGCCCGGCGAGTACTCGTCCGGCACGCCGATCCAGGAAAACCGGCGCTGGCGCCGCAATGCGGCGCGCTTCAAGCATCTTGACGATTTCGTACGGCGCGTGGACGCCGCCAGGAGGGAACCCGAATCATGACCAGCACGGATCAGACCGGCGTGGAGTTGCCGATCGACGTCGAGCGCATCGCTTCGATGCTGCCGCACCGTTATCCGTTTCTGCTGATCGACCGCGTCACCGCGTTCGAGCACGGCAAGCGCCTCACCGCCATCAAGAACGTGACCATCAACGAGCCGTTCTTCCAGGGTCATTTCCCCGGCCATCCGGTCATGCCCGGCGTGCTGATCATCGAGGCGCTGGCGCAGGCGTCCGGCGTGCTCGTGAAACTCTCCGTGCCGCACGACCCCGCGAAGCCCGTCGTCTTCTACCTCGTCAAGGTCGACAAGGCGCGCTTCAACCGTGTCGTCGTGCCCGGCGACCAGCTCGTGCTTGAAGTCGAGCACAAGCGCACGATGCGCAACATGAGCCTGTTCTGGTGCCAGGCCTTCGTCGAGGGCAAGGTCGCCGCGGAAGCCGAGATGCTCTGCGCGGAGGTCGCCAGCGGATGATCCATCCGACCGCGATCGTCGATCCAGGCGCGAAAATCGGATCCGGCGTCAGCATCGGCGCGTACAGCGTGATCGGCCCCGGCGTCGAGATCGGCGACGGCACCTCGATCGGCCCGCACGTCGTCATCGAAGGCACGACGCGCATCGGCCGCGACAACCGCATCTTCCAGTTCGCCTCGCTGGGAGCGATCCCGCAGGACAAGAAGTTCGGCGGCGAGGACTCCGAGCTCGTCATCGGCGACCGCAACCTGATCCGCGAGTTCGTCACGCTGAACCGCGGCACGCGCGAAGGCGGCGGCGCGACGCGCATCGGCAACGACAACTGGATCATGGCGTACGCGCATGTCGCCCACGACTGCAACGTCGGCAACCACACCGTGTTCTCGAACAACGCGACGCTCGCCGGGCACGTCACCATCGGCGACTACGTGATCCTCTCGGGCTTTTCCGGCGTGCACCAGTTCTGCCGCATCGGCGCGCACGCATTCATCGGCATGGGCTGCCTCGTCAACGGCGACGTGCCGCCGTTCGTCATGATGGCCGCCGAGTACGGGCGGCCGCGCGGCATCAACGCCGAAGGCCTGAAGCGCCGCGGCTTCGACGCCGCGCGCATCGCTGCGATCAAGCGCGCGTACCGCACGCTCTATCTCGGCAACCGCACGCTCGCCGACGCGCGCGCCGAGCTCAGCGCCATGGCCGCCGAGAGCGAGGACATCGCGGCGATGCTGGACTTCATCGCGGGCAGCGAGCGGGCGCTGGTGCGGTGAGAGCGGGGATCGGGGATTCGGGATTGGGGATTTGGCCTGCGGCGCCGCATTGCGAATTGCCCCTCTCCCTCCAGCGAAAGCAGCGAAACACTGACTGATCGTGCGTGCGGTTTGACGGACAGACTGGCGCTCGACGCGCAGGAGCGAAACGGCCATGTCACCGCCGAATCCCGAATCCCCAATCCCCAATCCCGGCTCTCCCCGCTCTCCCCGCTTCACCCTCGTCGCCGGCGAAGCCTCCGGCGACATGCTCGGTGCCGGGTTGATCGCCGCGCTGCGGGAGCGCTTTCCGCAGGCCGAGTTCGCCGGCGTCGGCGGACCGCGCATGCGGCGCGAAGGGTTCGAGGCTTGGCATTCGGCCGACGAGCTCGCGGTGATGGGGCTGGTCGAGGTGGCGAAGCATCTGCCGCGCCTCCTCGCGCTGCGCCGCGACGTGCGGCGCCGCACGCTCGCCTTCCGGCCCGATGCCTTCATCGGCATCGATGCACCCGACTTCAACTTCGGCCTCGAGCGCAGTCTCAAGGCGGCCGGCGTGCGCACCGTCCACTACGTCGGCCCCTCGATCTGGGCCTGGCGTGCGGGGCGCGCGCGCACGATCGGGCGCAGCGCCGATCTCGTGCTCTGTCTGTTTCCGTTCGAGCCCGCGATCTACGCCGAACACGGCGTCGACGCGACCTTCGTCGGCCATCCGCTCGCCGACGCGTTCGCCATCGATCCGGCCAAGGCACCGGCGCGCGCGGCGCTCGGCCTGCCGGATGATGTACCCGTGCTCGCCCTGCTGCCCGGCAGCCGGCTCGGCGAAATCCAGCGGCTTGCGCGGGATTTCATCGGCGCGGCACGGCTTCTGCGCGAGCGGCTGCCCGATCTGCAGGTCATCGCGCCGATGGCGAATGCCGCGTGCTGCGGCGCCTTCGAAGCAGCACTTGCCAGGAACGTGGCCGGAAGCTCGGCCGGGTTCTTCCGCGTCGTCGACAACCACGCCCGCGAAGCGATGATCGCAGCCGATGCGGTCCTGCTCGCATCCGGCACGGCGGCGCTCGAAGCGATGCTCGCAAAGCGGCCGATGGTGGTGGCCTATCGCATCTCCCCGCTGACGTACGGGATCGTGAAAGGGCTGCGCATGCTCAAGACGCGGCACTATTCGCTGCCGAACGTCCTCGCCGGCCGCGCGCTCGTGCCCGAGCTGATGCAGGGCGCCTGCACGCCCGCGGCGCTCGCGGACGCGCTGCTGCCCGCGCTTCGCGAACGCCGCATGCCGCCGCGGCTCGCCGCCGAATTCCGTCACCTGCATCTCGAGCTTCGCCGCGACGCCAGCCGCTCGGCGGCCGCGGCGATCGCGGCGCTGATCGGAACGGCCGGACGCCACACGGCCTGACCCCGCTGCGCCGCCGATTGACGCAACCGCCGCGTCTCAGCACGATGACGCCGTGACGAGCGCCGCATGCTGACTTCCACGGAGACGACACCGCGCCGGGTGCGCGCACTGAGGCTCTTCGCGTCGCTCGCTTTTGCTGCGCTGATCGTGTTCGGTCCGCTGACCGAGCACACCTGGCCCGAATGCGTGTATACGACGACGCTGGTGCTGCTCACGGCGTTGCTCGTGCTGTTCGCGACGGCCCGCATTGCGCTCGCGCTGCTCGTGCCCGCGCTCGTATTCGGCGCAATCGAGATCGCCGGCACGCTGAAGTTCACCTATCTGCAGACGCCGGTGCTGGCACCGGATCTCCGGTACTTCATCAATCGCGACACGATCGACGTGATCGCGCGCTATCCGCTGCTGCTCGGCGTCAGCCTCGGGGCGGTGATCCTGATTCCCCTGCTTCTGGTCGTCGCGGCCGTGTCCGAACGCGCATCGCTGCTGCGCGATCGTCCACGCGTCACGCGGGGCGCGGTCCGTGTGCTCGGCACGCCGGCAGCCGCAGCCTTGCTCGCCGTCAGCCTCGTGCCGAACGGACCGTTCTGGGCGGTCTTCAACAAGCCGATGTGGATCACGATCAACGACCAGAGCTTCCTCACCGATTTCTTCACCTCGTTCAACAACACCGTCATCGAGCGGCCGCGGCTGCCGGACAAGATCGACCGCAAGACGAGCTGGAAGCTCGATCGTCCGCTGCTCGCGCCGCCATCCAAGCCCGACGTGGTCGCGGTGCTGGAGGAATCGACGTTCGATCCGCGCATCCTGAAGGTCTGCACGCTCGACGTCTGCAAGCGCAGGATGTTCGATCCGGACAGGAACACGCGCGCGCACGGGCTGCTCACCGTGCACACGTTCGGCGGCGGCACTTGGACCAGCGAGTTCGCGGTGCTGACCGGCCTTGCCCACACGCTGTTCGGACCGGCGGGACTCTACGCTCCTTACAACCTCGCGCCGCTCGTTGACCACACGCTGCCGCGCGCGTTCCAAGCAGCCGGCTATCGCGCCATCGCGATCTACCCGATGACCGGCGATTTCCTGAACGCGCGCAACGCCTACGACTACTACGGCTTCGATGCGTTCTACGATGGCACGGAATACGGGCTCGGCTGGGAAAGCACCGACGCCGATCTTCTCGAGGTGTTCGAGCGCATCTATGCCGACGAGAAGCGCACGCACCCAAACCAGCCGCTCTTCGTTTTCATGCTGACGCTCCATCAGCACGGCCCGCACATGACGCCGCTCGCCGAGCTTCCCGCGCCGTACGACAAGCCGCTCTTCCCGGGCAAGTTCGCGCCGAAGGCCCTCGACGACTGGCTGAACCTGAATCTCGGCAACTACCTCGAGCGGCTCCAGGAATCCGACGCGATGCTGGCAGAGCTCGAGAAATTCCTGCTCGCGCGCGAGCACCCGACCGTGCTGATGCACTTCGGCGATCACCAGCCGTCCTTCGACGGCGCCATCCACGCGATCCCGAAAAAGGTGCCCAAGGAAGCCGGGCCGAACTCGAACATGGTGACCTACTACAGCATCAAGTCGAACTACCCGGTGCGCCGCAAGTTCGACTACCCTGTGCTCGACATCGCGTTCCTCGGCGCGCTCGTGCTCGACGTGGCCGGCGTGCCGAAGGACGCGTTCTACCAGGCGAACACGCTGCTGCGCGAGCGCTGCAAGGGCCGCTACCTCGACTGCAAGAACATGAATCTCGTCGCGTCGTATCACGACTACGTGTTCAACCGGCTGCGGGATCTGCGCGAATGAACGCGATCGCGCCCCTGCCCGCCAGGAGCACCGTGCGCGTGCGCCGCTGGACCGAGCGCCTGCGTCGCAGCGCGCTGCGCCACGGCGCGAGCAGCGAGCATGCCGTCGCCGGCGTCGACGAGGCGGGCCGCGGCCCGCTGGCGGGGCCGGTCGTCGTCGCCGCGGTGATCCTCGATCCGATGAAGCCGATCGTGGGCCTCGCCGATTCCAAGGTGCTGTGCGAGAACGAGCGCGAACGCCTCGCCGCGCTGATCCGCCGCTCCGCGCTCGCGTTCTCGGTGGTCGCGGTCGATGTCGAGGAGATCGATCGCTGCAACATCTTCCGCGCGACGATGCTCGGCATGCAGCGCGCGCTCGCGGCGCTGCCGCTGCCGCCGGCCTACGCGCTCATCGACGGCAATCACCTGCCCAAGCCGATGCCGTGCCCGGCGCGCGCGGTCGTCGACGGCGACGCGAGGGAGCCCGCGATCAGCGCCGCCTCGATCATCGCCAAGACCGTGCGCGACGGCATCATGTGCGAGCTCGATGCCGTGCACCCGGGCTACGGCTTCGCGCGGCACAAAGGCTATTCGACACCCGAACACTTCGAGGCCCTGGCGCGGCTCGGGCCCTGCCCCATCCATCGCAGGAGCTTCGCACCAGTGCTCGCGCGGTATGCGACCGGCGATCTGTTCGACACGGACCCGCAACCAGCGTAGGCACGGATCACGGAGCCGGACCTCAGAGCCGCGCGTGCTCCAGCGGCCGCTCGCGGTGCATCAGCGTCCATTCGGCGTGCTCGGCGAGCGCGGCTTCGCCGAGCGCCCGCAGGATCTCGAGCTGCTCGCGCGCGTCCCGAGCCCGATCGAGCGCCGCCCGCGCGCGCGCGAAGATGCGCTGCATGTACCGGTACTGCTTGATGAGCTCCTTGTCCGCCTTGCGGTACGCGTAGGCCTCGCGCAGCGCCGCGATGATCGAGACGACGGCCATGACCGCGACCAGCGTCGACTTGCTGTCCTGCGAGAGGCTCGATACGAACGCCGCAAGGAACACGCTGATCGTGATGCCGAACCACAAGCTGATCGTGCCCAGCGTTTCGGTGATCCGGTGCAGGCGCGTGCGCTGCGCGACGCGGCGCTCGTAGTAGTCGAGCTGCCCGGACTCGCCCGACGTGCCCACCCACTCGGCGATCACGCGCGCAAGGTTGCCGGCTTCGCGCGGCGCGGGCGAGAGATCGGCTTCGAGCGCGGCCGAGCGCATGACGTTGCGGATCCAGCCGAGCTCGACGTCCTGCTTCTGCAGGAAATTGTCGTGCGCGAACTCCGCGTCGGCCGTGACCGAAAGCCCGGCGCGACGCCAGTACGACTGCACACGCAAGCCCTCCGCCAGCGCGCGATAGTCGAGGTACTTGCGGTGCCAGCCGCGCCGCATCGCGAGCATGCTGAGCGACACGCCGAACGCGAACAGCGCGAGGAACACGAAGATCATGTAGTCCTGCGCGGGCAGATCCGAGTAGCACGTGAAGGCGATGCCCATCGCGGCCGCCAGCGTGTAGATCGCGCGCATCGCGAACAGCACGCGGCGCTGGAAATGCAGCGCGAGCCAGTCGGCCGCCTGGAACAGCCGGTTCAGCGGATCGGATGACGGGCTCCCCGCGCCGTTCGCGGCGGCTGATCGGCGCGCCGCCTTCGCATCGATCTCGCGCCGGTACTTCGTCCAGTCGGCGCCGAATTCCGCCATGTGGGCGAACGTGGCGCGGAACGTGCCGGGCATCGGCGCATCACCGGGAACGGCTTGCTCACCGGTGCGCCAGAACATGTCCAGCGGCTGCAGCTCCGCGGGCGGTGCGCCTTCGCCTTCCCGCGAGCACACGATGTGATACGCCAGCCGCTCGGCATCGTTGCCGAGCGGCGCATGAGCGCGCGAGCGCCGGCGTTCGATCGACTGCGGCCGGATGCCGTGCAGGTGACAGTCGACGATCTGCGCGGTGCCGCCCACGCGCTCCGACCGCTTGCCGTCCCAGATCGCGAGCAGGATGTGGCAGTGGCTGGAGATATAGACGCCACCACGCGCGTAGCGACGATCGCGTTCGGCTCCGACCGGCGCTTCGTCGGCGTCTTCGAGGGGGTCGCCCGCAATGCGCGGCAGCTCGATCACCTCGGCCCGCGCGCACAGCGCGTCGAAGCGCGCGTGCCCTGCAGGGTCGAGGAAATCCCGCGCGTATTGCGCGCGCTCCATCGGCAGCACCGCGACGAGCCGCGCGCCGGCGGCGAGCGCTTCCTCCGCGACGAGCTGATCGCCGCCCTGCGCCAGCGCCGACACGACGGTCAGAGGCAGATCGGGATAATCGCGACCGAGCCGTGCGAAGAACTCGCGCACGCGCTCGCGGATCGCACCGGTCTCCGCGGCTGGAATGTCGCGGTGACTGGTGACGCCGATCGCAAGCGCGACGCGATCGGCGCCGTGCTCCCCGATCATGACCACGCGTCGCGTGCGGTTTTCACGGCGCCCGGGCTCGCCCACGCGACGACATCGCGCCGGCCACGAAGCCCGCCACGAGCCCGAGCACGCCCGCCGCGAGCGGACCGAGCTCGGGGCCGGCGCCGGTCGCGCGGCCGATGAGGACGCCGACAACCAGCGAGATCGCGATCGCGGCGAAGGTCTCCCAGACCCAGATCGACGTGCCCTTGTTGCGGATCGAGCCGCCACCCTGGATCACCTGCGGCGGCTGCTGCGGACTCGCCATGTCGACGATGTTGAGCGCCACCGATGCAGCAACGTTCGGCGGCCCGCCGGTGTTGTCGATCGTCACCGTGACCGTGTCGGTGTAGGGCGCCGTGCCCGGGCCGTCGTCGTACGTGATCCGAGCAGGCGCGATGTTGACGAGACCCGTCGCGCTCGTCTTGTTCCGCACGAATTGCAGCGGAGCCACGCCCTTCCATATGACCGTCGCGATCGTATCCGGTGGCACCTGGATCCGATTGCTCGGCGAGTACTGAATTTTGCGGTTCGTATCGAAGTAGACGTTGATCGTCGTGGTGATGCTCGTGGTCATTGGAGATCTCCCTCGCCTTTGAGATGCTTCGGTTGCCCGGATGCTGCGAACGCGCGCGAGGCGCGCTCAGTTCGTCTTGGAACGCGCCGCTGCCGTTTCGGCACCGCTTGCGTCGGCCAGCGTCGCCACCGCGAGCGCGATCCTTCGCGCCGCCTCCGGTTCGGGCGCGAACGTGGCGCCGTGTGTCGCCGCCGTCGCGACGAGATCCGGATGGCGATAACCCATCGCGGCCAGCTGGTCGAGCAGCGGGCGCGCGGCGCCGATGTCGCGCACGCGCACAAGCGCGCCGATGCGCGTGTCGATCCACGACGGATCGCGCGACGTGCTTGCGAACTCCTGCGTCGTCGTCTCCGCGCGCTGCCATGCGTTCTCGGCGGCGGCCATGTCGTTGCGCGCCTCGGCGATGTCGCCCGCGGCGATGTCGATGCGCGCGAGCACCAGTGCGTGCGTGCGGTCGGCCGGCTCGCCCTTGACCATCGGCCGGAACCCCCGGTCGGCGGCGCGGATCAGGTTGACCGCTTCGGCGTAGCGCCTCTGGGCGAGCAGCCGGCGCGCGCCTTCGAGCTCCGCCTCGGCGAGCTCGCGCGCCCAGAGCACGTTCTCCGGATCCTGCTGCGCAAGCCCGCGCAGGTGCAGCACCGCGCGCTCGCCGTAGTGCGCCGCATCGGCGAAATCGCCCCGCGCGCGCGCGAGCGCGGCGAGCATCATGCTGTAGTAGCCCGCGTCTTCGCGCCAGCTCGTCACGGTCGGGTCGATCACGAGCAGGCGCTCGGCGTCCTCGACCGCCGTCCTGAGATGACGGTCCGCCAGCTCGACCTCGCCCACCGCGGCAAGGCTCTTTCCGAGGATCGCGTTGCTGATCAGAAGATCCTCGCGCCGCGCGTTGCTCGGCTCGAGCGCGGCGAGGCTCGCCTTGATGCGGAGGTCGGCGCCGTATTCGCGGATCGCCTCGTCGAGATGGCCTTCCTTCCACGCGATCTGGCCGAGATTGTTGTGCGCATAGCCGACCTCGGCCTTCCACGTGAGCTTGTCGCGCTCGCGCGCGCTGAGACGCTCGTAATTGCCGAGCACGACGATGTACTCCTCATGCGCCGCATCGAATTCGCCGCGCGCCTCGAGCACGCGGCCGATGTTCGTGTGCAGCTCGCTGGCGAGGTCGATGACTTCGGCCTCGCCCTGCTGCGCCCTGCCGAGCGTCGCGATGCGATCGAGCCCGCTGCGGAACCGCGTCAACGCGTCATCGAGGTTGCCGCGTTCCCATGCGACGCGCCCGAGCCAGAGCCGGTTGCGCGCCTGAATCGAGACGAACTCGGCGTTCCCCGGCGCGCGCCGCGCAAGCTCGTCGGCGGTCGGCTGGGCGACCGCGAACGCGCTCTCGGCTTCGGGCATGCGTCCCTGGTCGTAGCGCACGCGGCCGATCTGCTGCAACGCACGGACGCCCTGCGCCAGCGTCGCATCGTTGACGTCGGCGAGCGGCATCGTCGCGAAATAACTGACCGCCTTGTCGGCTACGCTTTCGAGAATGTCGAGGCGGTTGACCTGCCGAAGCTTGTCGTCGAGATCGCCGAGCATGAACTCGATGAGATCCTCGGCCTGCTTCTGGCGCCGCTCGGCGGCATGGCGTGCGAGCATCGCGTTGATGGCGAGCGTACTCGTGGCGCAGAGCAGGAGAACCGCCGCCGCCGCGGCGATGAACGCGCGCACGCGGCGGCGCCGCCGCTCGCGGTGACGCAGGTCGTCGAGGTCGACGCCGAGCAGGCCCGCAACGAGCTTCGTGCGCGCGTTCGACTTGCCGTCCTTGCCAGGCCGCGCGTCGGCGGCAATCGGCTCGAGCCTCTCGCCGAGCTCGCGATCGGTCAATGCCGGCGGCAGGCATTCGTCGTGCTCGCGCCCGGCCCACGTGCTGGCGCCGGGCTCGCCGCCGACGATGAGGCAGAAGATCCGGTCGCTGCGGCCGAGCCGCCGGAACGCCTTCACCTCCTCGTTGACCCAGCGCGACTGCGCCGCGTGCGGCGAGCAGATCACGATCAGGTTCGCCGACTGGGCGAGCGCGTCCTGCACCTTGGCCGAGAGATTCGCTGCGCTGGGCAGCTCGTCGCGATCGCGGAACACCGGCGCGAGGCGCGGCGGAATCACGCCGGCACCGGTCGCGAGGCCGACGAGGCGCGACGGAACCGGATAGCCTTCGATCGCGCCATGCAGCCAGTCGGCCCAGGCGCTGTCCCTGTGGCTGTAGCACAGGAACGCGCGGTAGCGGAATGTCTGCGTGTCGGACATGCGCGCACCGGCTATGTCGAAACGCTGCGAGTGTCGGCCGGCGAAGCTGTCGAGCCGACGAAGCGGCCCCGCGTCCGGCCTTCGTCACGATGGACGCCGCTCAACACGCGATACCCGAAGCGCGCCGCTCTCGCCGACATCGCCGCCCCCCGCGCCGCGACCCACAGCCGCGCTGCTGCCGGACAGCCTACCAAAACGTGATTGACGTCACACTTTAGATCGTTGTAGGAAAACGCTGATTTGCATGTCGGACGCCGGCGATCCGCGCCGGGAAGTCGCGACCGGCGCAGCAGAGAAAGGCGCGAGCCGCGCTCGAAAAAGCAGCGGCCGGCGCCGACAGCCGGAGCCGTCGCAGCCGAAGCGTCAAGCCTTGCCGGGCCGACAGGCGCGGCTTACGCTGGCCCGCTGCCTCCGCGCCCTTCGCCATGCCAGCGGAATTCGTCCATCTTCACGTCCACAGCGAGTACTCCCTCACCGATTCGACGATCCGCGTCGGCGAACTGGTCGGGACGTGCGCGGCTGCGGGGATGCCGGCGGTCGCGCTGACGGACCAGAGCAACCTGTTCGCGCTGGTCAAGTTCTACAAGGCCGCCGAAGCGGCAGGCATCAAGCCGATCGCCGGCTGCGATCTGCGCGTCGCCGACGAAGACGCGCGCGCCGCGCCGCAGCGGCTGACCGTCCTCTGCCAGAGCCGCGAAGGCTATCTCAACCTTTCGCGGCTGCTGTCGCGCGCCTATGCCGAAGGCCGGCACGGCGAGCAGGCGCTGGTGCGGCTCGACTGGCTTGGCGAGGCGAACCACGGCCTGATCGTGCTCGCGGGGCGCGAGAGCGACATCGGCCGCCTCCTGATCGCCGGCCGCGACGATGCCGCCGAGGCGCGCGCCGAATGGCTGCGCGCGCGCTTCCCCGACCGGCTCTATCTCGAAGCGACGCGCACGCATCGCGCCCACGAGGAAGCCTTCCTCGAAGGCGCGCTCGCGCTCGGCGCAGCGCTGGACCTGCCGATCGTCGCGACCAACGACGTGCGCTTTCTCGCGCGCGAGGATTTCGAGGCGCACGAGGCCCGCGTCTGCATCCACGCCGGCCGCGTGCTGGCCGATCCGAAGCGGCCGCGCGAGTACTCGCCCGAGCAGTACCTGAAGCCGCCGCAGGAGATGGCGGCATTGTTCGCCGACCTTCCCGAGCTGATCGAGAACTCGGTCGAGCTGGCCAAGCGCTGCAACCTCGAGCTGAGTTTCGGCAAGTACTTCCTGCCGGCGTTTCCGGTGCCGGCCGAGCACACGCTGGAGAGCTACATCCGCGAGAACGCCCGGGCGGGTCTTGCCACGCGCCTCGCGCGCCACGCGCCGGCCCCCGGGTTCACGCGCGAGGACTACGAGCGCCGCCTGGAAAGCGAGCTCGACGTCATCGTGCAGATGGGCTTTCCGGGCTACTTCCTGATCGTCGCCGACTTCATCAACTGGGCCAAGGCGCACGACATTCCGGTCGGGCCCGGGCGCGGCTCGGGCGCGGGCTCGCTGGTCGCCTATGCGCTCGGCATCACCGATCTCGATCCGCTGCAATTCGATCTCCTGTTCGAGCGCTTCCTCAATCCCGAGCGCGTGTCGATGCCGGACTTCGACGTCGACTTCTGCATGGACCGGCGCGACGAAGTCATCGACTATGTCGCCGACAAGTACGGCCGCGACCGTGTCAGCCAGATCATTACCTACGGCACGATGGCAGCGAAGGCCGTGCTGCGCGACACGGGCCGCGTGCTCGGCATGCCGTACGGCCAGGTCGACCGCATCGCCAAGCTCCTGCCGAAGATGCCGCTGGATCTCTCGCTGGAGGACGCCCTCGGCCGCTCGGAAAAATCGCGGAAGGAGCCTGACCGCGTCGTCGCCGAGTTCCGGCAGCTCTACGAGACCGACGAGGAGGTCAAGGAGCTGGTCGACCTCGCGCTCAAGCTCGAGGATCTGACGCGCAATGCCGGCAAGCACGCCGGCGGTGTCGTCATCGCGCCGGGCCCGCTCAGCGATTACGCGCCGCTCTTCTCCGAAGGCGGCGGCGACGGGCTCGTCACGCAGTTCGACAAGGACGATGTCGAGGCGGTCGGCCTCGTCAAGTTCGACTTCCTCGGGCTTCGCACGCTGACGATCATCGACTGGGCCGTCAAGGCGATCAATGCGAAGCGCGCGGCGCGCGGCGAGGCGCCCATCGACATCGCCGCGCTGCCGATGGACGACGCGCCGACCTACGCGCTGCTCAAGCGCTGCCAGACGACGGCGATCTTCCAGCTCGAATCGCGCGGCATGCGCGATCTCGTCAAGAAGCTGCAGCCGGACAATTTCGAGGACATCATCGCGCTCGTCGCGCTGTTCCGGCCGGGCCCGCTGCAGTCGGGCATGGTCGACGACTTCATCGCGCGCAAGCACGGCCGCGCGGAAGTCAGCTATCCGCATCCGCTGCTGGAGCCGATCCTGAAGCCGACCTACGGCGTCATCGTCTACCAGGAACAGGTGATGCAGATCGCGCAGGTGCTCGCCGGCTATTCGCTCGGCGGCGCCGATCTCCTGCGCCGCGCGATGGGCAAGAAGAAGCCCGAGGAGATGGCCAAACAGCGCGTCACCTTCGAGGAAGGCGCCGCGCGGAACGGCATCGACGCGCATCTCGCGAGCTCGATCTTCGATCTCATGGAGAAATTCGCCGAGTACGGCTTCAACAAGTCGCACTCGGCGGCGTACGCGCTGGTCGCGTACCAGACCGCCTGGCTGAAGGCACACTACCCTGCCGAGTTCATGGCCGCGGTGCTGTCCGCGGACATGGACAACACCGACAAGGTGGTCAATTTCCTCGGCGAGGCGCGCGCGATGAACCTCGTCGTGCTGCCGCCTGACATCAATGCGTCGAACTACATGTTCGAAGCCCGCGACGACCGCACGATCATGTACGGGCTCGGCGCAGTGAAGGGCGTCGGCCGTGGCGCGGTGGAAGCCATCGTCGTGGCGCGCGCGAAAGGCGGCGCGTTCCGCGACATCGCCGATTTCTGCCGCCGCGTCGACGCGCAGAAGATCAACAAGCGCGTGCTCGAGGCGCTGATCCTCTCAGGCTCCATGGACGCGCTCGCGCCGACGCGCGCCAGCCTCATGCTGCAACTGCCCGAAGCGGTGCGCGCCGCCGAGCAGCACGCGCGTGACGCCGAGGCCGGCCAGCACGACATGTTCGGCGCGCCGATGGCCGGACTTGCAACGAGCGCCACGGCACCGCTGCCGGCGGCACCGGAATGGCCGATCGAGCGCAAGCTCGCCGGCGAACGCGAGACGCTGGGCCACTATCTTTCCGGCCATCCCACCGACAGCTGGAAGCCGTTGATCGCGCGCATCGCGACGTCGCCGATCGGCGAGATCGACCAGCACTACAAGCCGCCGGCGCCGAACGAGAGGCGCGGACGGTTTTCCGATCTGCCATACACGATCGCGGGCCAGGTCATCGCCATCCGCAAGCGCGGTGATGCGATGGCCTTCGTGCAGGTGGAGGACTGGTCGGGCCGTATCGAGGTCAGCCTGTTCCGCGAAGCGTGGATCGAATACGGCCCGCTGTTGACGCGCGATGCGATCCTCGTCTTCGACGGCGGCCTCAGCCTCGACGAGTTCTCCGGCAATTACCAGCTGCGCGTGAATGCCGTCGCGACCATCGAATCCGCCTGCGAGCGTCAGGCGCGGTTGCTGCGCGTGCGCCTCAACGGCGTGCGTACCGACTTCGTCGCGCGGCTGCAGCACACGCTCGCCGCGCACCGCGGCGGACAGACGCCGGTGCGCCTGACATACCACAACGCCGCCGGACAGGCCGACATCGAGCTCGGCGCCGAGTGGCGCGTGCGCGCCAGCCCCGCGCTCAAGGACAGTCTGCAGGCCCTCGAGGGCGTCGTCGCGGCGGAGCTCGTGTTCGGCTGACGCCGGGCACGACTTCCGTCACGGGCCGTCGCCCCCTCTTCCGAACGCGCACCGGATGCCTCGACTCCGGCTGGAGACCGATCACCTTCTGCGCCGGCTGCTCTAGAGTCCGGTCCCGGTTCCGTCCCCCGCCGGACGGTAAAAGCTACCCGGGAGGGCTCATCGTGATGCAGAAGATCCAGAGAAGCGTTTTCGCCGCGGCTTTCAGCGTGGCGCCGTTCGCCGCCGGCTCGGCGCTGGCCGAGGATGCCGCGAAGGCGGGCGAAGGCGAAAGCGAAGAAATCCTCGAAAACGACGAGGTGCGCCGCACCTGGACCGGCGACGTCGTCCGCGTCACCGCCAAGGGGACCGCGGCCGATGCGCCCGACGCGCTCGCGATCGAAGTCGTCGACTGGCAGCAGGCCGTCGCCGCTCCCGAGGATTTCCAGGATCTCGTCACGCGGCTGCCGGGCGTCGGCGCCACCGGCCAGAACGGCATCTTCGAGACGTTTTCGATCCGCGGCAGCGGCGCCAACGGCATCCTGATCCTCGTCGGCGGCATTCCGATCACCGCGCAACGCCGCGCCGGCATCCCGGTGTCGTTCGTGGAGCCCTCGCTGCTCGGCGACATCGCCGTGACGCTCGGCCCCGCCGTCGTCCACTACGGGCCCGGCGCGCTCGGCGGCGCCGTCTCGATCGAGCCGCGCTGGTTCGACGCGCCGTTCGCCTCCGCCGGCTACGCGACGTCCGGGGACGAGGCATACCTCTCCGCGGGCCTCGGCTCGGAGTCGTATTCGATCGCGGCCGCGCGCCACCAGGCCGGCGACAGCGAAGCCGCCAACGGTACGCCGCTCAACACGAGCTACACGCGCGAAAGCGCGATCCTGCAGTACCGCGGCAACGCAGGCGCGTTCGACATCGACGCGTTCCTGCTGCCGTCGCGCACCAAAAACATCGGCAAATCGAACAGCCGATATCCGGCACGCGATTCGACATATCCCGAAGACAGCCATACGCTCGGCCGCATCCGCCTGCGCCACGAAAACGGTTTCGAAGCCAGCGTGTTCGCCCACGATCAGTACCTCGGCACATGGAACCGCCGGCCGGGTTCGCCGGATACGTTCGCGGGCGTCCAGAGCACCGACTACGGCGCGACCGTGCAGCAGACGTTCGAAAGCGGCGCGTTCGACACCAACATCGGCCTCGAGTACTTCGCGCGCCGCGGCGTCGACGCGTACGACGCGTCGGGCTCGGTGATCAACCGCAATTACACGCTGCGCGACGCGAGCGAGGACGATCTCTCCCTGTTCGCGATCACCGACTGGCGCGTCGCGCCGGAGCTCTCGCTCGAATTCGGCGCGCGCTACACGACGATCGGGCAGGATCATCGCGGCGACGATTCGGACGATTCCGACGCCGCGGTCACGGCCGGCGCGGTGTGGACACCGACGCCGGCGACGCGCGTCACGCTCAACGCCGCGAGCGGCTACCGGTTTCCGACGCTGGAAGAGCGCTTCTACAGCGGCGTCACGCCACAGGGCGAGGTCGTGGGCAATCCGGATCTTTCCTCCGAACACTCGCGCGGCATCGACATCGGCTACGCCTGGCATCCGGGCATATGGGGTTTCGAAGCGCACGCCTGGCGCAGCGAAGTCACCGACCTCATCCAGCTGACGCCGATCGCCGAAGGTGTCGACGGTTACGACAACATCGGCAAGGGCACGCTGCACGGCGCGGAGGCGATCGTCGGTGTGGCGCCCAACGAGCGCCTGTCACTGTCCGGCAGCGTCGCGCTGGTCCGCGGCCATGACGAGACCGGCCGGCCGCTGTACGGTATTCCGCCGGTGACCGCCGAGCTCGAGGCGCGCTATGCGCTCGGCGACGTCACGCTCGCAGGGCGCTACTCCCATCGCTGGAAAATGGATCGCCCGGGCTTCGAGGAAGTCGAGCGCGATCCCGTCGACATCGTCGATCTCGATCTTCGCTGGCAGGTCTCGCCGTCGTGGCGCCTGCAGTTCTATGTTCGCAACCTCTTCGACGAGGACTACTACGCGACGGCCGACGAGCTCTCGACTTTCGGGCAGGAACGATCCATCGGCGTCAGCGCCTCGTGGTCGCTGCACTAGCCGACGCACAGCCAGACTCATCCGCCGGCGGCGCCGCGCCGCCGGATTTTCCGGAGCGGTAACGCGATCCGGGGCCGCACCTCGCGTTGAGCCGGCAGCGCGAGCGGCTATACTCGTCGCCTTTGCGCTGCCTCCGCGGCGCGAACGTCGCCGAATGAACCCGAATTTCCTCGATTTCGAGCAGCCGATCGCCGAACTGGACGCCAAGATCCAGGAGCTCAGGCTGGCCAGTCATGGCCAGGCCTTCAACATCGAGGACGAGATCAAGACGCTGCAGGACAAGCTCAAGGCGAAGACCGCCGAGATCTTCCGCAATCTCACACCCTGGCAGATCGCCCAGCTCGCCCGGCATCCGGCGCGCCCGTACACGCTGGATTACGTCGGCGTCATGTGCGAGGAGTTCCACGAGCTCGCCGGCGACCGCGCCTTCGCGGAAGACGCCGCGATCGTCGGCGGTCTCGCGCGGATCAACGGCCGCAGTCTCGTCATCGTCGGCCACCAGAAGGGCCGCGATACGAAATCGAAGATCCGGCGCAACTTCGGCATGCCGCGGCCGGAGGGCTATCGCAAGGCGCTCCGGCTGATGAAGCTGGCCGAGCGCTTCAGGCTGCCGGTGCTGACGTTCATCGACACGGCCGGCGCCTGGCCCGGCGTCGACGCCGAGGCGCGCGGCCAGAGCGAAGCGATCGCGCGCAACCTCTCCGAGATGAGCGAGCTCGAGGTGCCGATCGTCTGTACCGTCATCGGCGAGGGCGGCTCCGGCGGCGCGCTCGCGATCGGAGTCGGCGACCGAACGAACATGCTGCAGTACTCGACGTATTCGGTGATCACGCCGGAGGGCTGCGCGTCGATCCTGTGGAAAAGCGCCGAGAAGGCGAAGGACGCCGCCGAGGCGCTCGGACTCACCGCGTCGCGCCTCCACGAGCTCGGCCTCATCGACAAGGTCGTCCGCGAGCCGCTCGGCGGCGCGCACCGCAATCCGCACTCGATGGCGATCCGCCTGAAGGCGATCCTGCTCGGCCAGCTCGACGAGCTCGAACACCTGGACACGGCGACGCTGCTCGAGCAGCGCTATCAGCGCCTGCGCCGCTACGGCGCCTTCACCGGCGGCTGAGCGCTCCGCCGCGCAGGCGGCGACTCCGATTTTTCATGCGGCGACGGCAGGCCGATGCGGCCGCTGTAGCGCTACAGGATCGGATCGTCCGAATCGTCGCGGAACAGAAGGTCCGGCACGTGCATCACGATGCAGTGGATCGCGCCGGCGAGCGGGATGATGTCCGTGCAGTCGACCTGCACTATCTCGCTGTCCGGCAGCGCGCTCTGGTAGGTGGCGAGCGCAGCGGCGTTTTCCGCGTCGTAACCCTGGAAGCGGCAGATCAGCGCCACCTGATTCACGATCACCGAGTTGGTGTACGTGTAGTGCGTGCCGAAGTCGTTCCAGCCGGGCGTGCGATACACCGTGTAGCCGCGCGATTCGAGTTCGGCCACGGCGGCGTCCGTGACGGCCTTGGGCACGCCGCCCCCTTCGCTCGCATCGTACTGGCCGATCAGCACTTTCGAATCGGCGAGCGGCAGCATCCACATGTCGATGTGCTGCGTCGAGTCGTAGCTCGTAGGAAAGGGATCGAACAGCGTGACGTCGAGGCCTTCGTAGGCGCGGAAGTCGCCGATGATCTCCTGTTCGCTGACCCCGGGGTTCTCGTTGACGACGAGCCGCGTCATGAACGCCTCGCGGTTGCGGAACAGGTGGAAATTGCCGCCGCCGTGCACGAGCGGCAGCTCGTAGACCGGCTCGCCCCAGTCCGCGCCGATGACGCCCGGCACACCGTCGTCGTGCGGCCGCGGCCGGTTGTAGATGTGATCGACGATGCCGCGTGTGCCCGCGTGCTGGATGAAGCGCGGGCCGTAGTCGCGGATCCATACGCTGTCGGTTTCCGCGAGGATGAAGTGCACGTGCGCCATGTCGGCCCCGCCGTTCTGCAGCACGTTGCGCGCGGAATTCTGCTCGCTGGTCGAGTCGACCACCACCCAGACATCGGACGGCGGATCGGCGGTCGTCAGCGGCACGGTCATCGCCGTGTGCAGCGCGTTGAAGCCGCCCCAGCTGATCAGGATGCCGCTGTTCGCCTCGTATTCGGCGATCGCGCGCACGTGGCCGCCCGGCGCATCCTGCGGCGCGCGCGGAGCGGCGAGCCGCGGCAGCTTCTCGAAAGGCGCGAGGCCGCGCGGCAGCACCGACGAAGGATCGTCGTGCAATGTCGCGAGATAGGCCGGATCCGCCTCGTGGGCGAGCGAAGCGACCGGCAGAGCCAGCATCGCCGCAATCCAGAGCTGACGCATGCGTAATCCCCTTTTTTGCAAAGGGCGCAGCCTAGCGCAGCGACGCGCCGGAGAGAACCGCGATCGACAGCGGCGACGCACCGCCTTGTTCAGTCTTGCCGCCGGATCGCCGACAATGGACGTCCTTTTTCCCGGCCAGCCTACCGCCATGGACAATCCCGCGCGCCCGCGCCTCGAAGCCGAGCTCCAATCGATCCGCGACCACGGTCTTTACAAGACCGAGCGCATCATCACGACGCCGCAGTCGTCGGCGATCCGCACATCGGACGGCCGCGAAGTCCTCAACTTCTGCGCGAACAATTATCTCGGCCTCGCCGACCACCCCGAAATCATCGCCGCGGCGAAGCAGGCACTCGACACGCACGGCTTCGGTCTCGCCTCGGTGCGCTTCATCTGCGGCACGCAGGATCTGCACAAGCAGCTCGAGGCGACGATCGCGAAATTCTTCGGCACCGATGACGCGATCCTCTACACGAGCTGCTTCGACGCGAACGGCGGCCTGTTCGAGACGATCCTCAACGAAGAGGACGCGGTCATCTCCGACGCGCTGAACCACGCTTCGATCATCGACGGCATCCGCCTCTGCAAGGCCGAGCGACGCCGCTACGCGAACGGCGACATGGCCGAGCTCGAGAAGCACCTTTCCGAAACGCAGGGCAAGCGCACGCGCCTCATCGCGACGGACGGCGTGTTCTCGATGGACGGCTTCATCGCCAAGCTCGACGAAATCGTCGCGCTCAAGAAGAAATACAACGCACTGCTGATGGTCGACGATTCGCACGCCACCGGCTTCGTCGGCCCGACCGGCCGCGGATCGGCCGAGCTCCACGGCGTCCTGCAGGACGTGGACGTCTTCACGTCCACGCTCGGCAAGGCGCTCGGCGGCGGCTCGGGCGGCTTCACGACCGGCAGCCAGGCCATCATCGACCTCCTGCGCCAGCGTTCGCGGCCGTATCTCTTCTCGAACACGCTGCCGCCGCCGCTGGTCGCGGCGTCGATCAAGGTGTTCGAGATGCTGTCGTCATCGACGGCGCTGCGCGACAAGGTCAACGACAATGCGCTTTATTTCCGGCGCCGCATGACCGACGCGGGCTTCGACATCAAGCCCGGCACGCACCCGATCGTGCCGGTCATGCTCTACGACGCGAAGCTCGCGCAGGAATTCGCCCGCCGGCTGCTCGACGAAGGCATCTACGTGATCGGTTTCTTCTATCCCGTCGTCCCGCAGGGGCAGGCGCGTATCCGCACGCAGATGAGCGCAGCGCACACGCGCGAGCAGATCGATCGCGCGGTGGATGCCTTCGTCAAGGTTGGCCGTTCGCTCGGCGTGCTGAAGCGCTGAGAGCGCGACTGCGCGTTATTGCACTTTGGCGCGCAGTCGTCTCTCCCCTTCAGGCCAGGCCGGCAATGATGCGCGAAGCCGCGGCGACGCCGTCGTAGTTGCGCAGCTTCTGCCGGAACGCATTCGCGTTCTCGCGGAAGCGCGGCTCGCCGATCACCGCGTGCAGCGCGTCGCGGAACGCTTCGAAGCTGATGCGCTTGGCGGACAGCTTGCGGCCCAGGCCGTGCCGCTCCACCGCGTCGAGGTTCCACTCCTGCTCGCCCTGGTTCGGAATGCCGACCAGCGGCACGCCGTGGTGCAGCGCCGAGTAGATCGATCCGCGGCCGCCGTGCGTGATCATCGCGGCACAGTTGTTCGAGAGGACCAGGCTCGCCGGCACGTAATCGCTGACGATGACGTTCGGCGGGCGCGCAGGTCCCGAATAGCCGTACAGCCCGCCGGTTGCCGCGACCACCTGCAGATCGCGCGAATCGGCGAGCATGCGCCCGAGATAGTCGACGATGCGCGTGAACTGCTCGCCGTAAGAGCCGAGATAGACGAAGACCGACGGCTTCGACGGATCGAGCTTCGAGTACCATTCGGGCACCTTGTCCTTCTGCTCGTGCACAAGAGGACCAACGGCGTGCACGTGCGACGGCAGATCCACCGACGGCGCGAACTCGGGCGCGTCCATCAGGATCGTCGCCTCGCCCTCGAAGAGATCCTTCATCGAAGCGAAGCGCACCTCGGTCCTGCCCGTGAGATACGCGTTGTACGGTCGCACCCACGACTGGAACAGCTTTTCCTCGGCCCAGGCGCTCACCGGGCCGAGGATGGCCTGGGGCAGGTGCTTCACGATCGCGCTCAGCGGGTGCGATTCCGGCAGGAATTTCTCGCCGGCGTAATAGCGCGTCAGCACGGTATTGCAGAGCACGGCCCGCGGCGTGTCCGTCAGGAGCGCCGACAGCTTCAGCGTCGGCCGGTGCAGATCGACGACGACGTCGGCCTTGTGCTTCGCGATCAGCGCGGACTCCTGCGCAACGAATTCCGCGATGCTATTTCGCGTGTGGTAGCCGAGGCTGGACTTGTTGATATAGGCGACGCTGCGCTCGGGATCGAGCTCGATCACGTCCTCGACGTCGAAGCCGCACTCGCGGACATAGGCCGCGCATTTGCCGCGGGCGGCGAACACGACCCGGTGCCCGGCATCGCGCAGCGCGCCGCCGATCGCCACCAGCGGCTGCGTGCCGCCCAGGTGGTTCGCGTACGGAAACATCAGAACGGTTTTCATGTCGTACCGGACCCTCGTGATCGCCCGCCGCCGTGCGCGTGGCGGACGGGCGGTCTCCCCTGTCCGGAGGCAGCCGCCGGCCGGATGACACCGGTACCAATTTATCAAATCTGTGCAATAAGGAATTATCCCGCCAGCGCGCGGACCTCCGCCGCGCAGAGGTTGCGGAACCGGCCCTTGGCCAGGTCGCCGAGCGTGACCGGCCCGATCGCGACGCGGACGAGCCGCAGCACGGCAACCTCGAACGCGTCAAGCAAGCGCCGGATCTGCCGGTTGCGGCCCTCGTCGAGCACGATCTCGAGCCAGGCGTTGCGCCCGCCGCGGCGCAGCTCGCGCACCGACTTCACCGCGAGCCGCTCGCCGCCGGCGTCGATGCCGCGATGCAGCGCGGCCAGCAGGGCCGCGTCGGGCAGGCGGTCGATCTGCACGTGATAGGTCTTTTCGACGTGCGATTCCGGCGCGGTGACGCGTGCGGCCCAGGCGCTGTCGTTGGTCACGAGCAGGAGGCCCTCGCTGGCCTTGTCCAGTCTGCCGACCGGCGCGACCCAAGGCAGCCCGGCGCCTTCGAGCAGCGCGTACACCGTCTCGCGTCCGCGCTCGTCCGCGGCGGTGGTGACGTAGCCACGCGGCTTGTTCAGCGCGAGATAGATGCGTTCCGCCGCGCGCACTTCGTGGCCGTCGAGCGCGATGCGATCCCGCGACACATCCACGGGCCGCTCCGGATCGCGCACGACACGGCCGTTGACCGCGACGCGGCCGTCCCTGACATGGCGCTCGGCCTGCGCGCGCGAGCAGACGCCGAGCCTCGACAGCGAGCGCGCGAGGCCGCGCCGCGGCGGCGCTTTCGGTGAGCCTTTGTCCGGCGAAGGTCGTGGGCGCATCGCGCGAGATCGACGGCGCCGCGCTACCCGATATGAAACCCGCCCGCAGCGCGACCGGCGGAGGTCTCGTCGACCGCCTCGCGTGCGACGTCCTCGACACGGGCGGCGGGCGGGCCCTGCCAGAGCCAGCGCTCGAGCTCGCGCAGGGCCTCGTCCGGTCCTCGTGCGATCACTTCGACGCGGCCGTCCGCGAGGTTGCGCGCGGACCCCTCGAGCCCGAGCCGCAAGGCCTCGGCGCGCGTCGAGGCGCGGAAGAACACGCCCTGCACGCGACCGGACACGACGAAGCGGACGGCTGCCATGACACTCAGGATTTCTTCGCCTTCGCCGCGGCGGCGATGGCCTTCTCGAGCTCGCTCGACGTCACCGGACCGGTGAACTTCTTCGCGATGCTGCCGTCGGGCGCGATGAGATAGGTCGTCGGCAGCCCTTTCGGCGCGCCGAAATCCTTCGGCGGCGCGTCGATCGGCACGTTGGCGACCGGATATTTCACCGGATGCTTGCCGAGGAAGGCGACGATGTCGGCTTCCTCCTCGTCGCCGAACGCAAGGCCGATCGCGTCGACATCCTCCCGTGCGGCGACGAAACGCGAGATGTCCGGCATCTCCTTGATGCAGGGCGAGCACCAGGTCGCCCAGAAGTTCACGATGACCCACTTGCCGCGCTCTGCGGCGAGATCGAAGGTGCCGCCGTCGAGCGTCTTCACTTCGAGCGCGGGCTTCTTCGGCGCCTCGGCGCCCGCGCTCGCGGCGAACAGAAGCAGCGCGGCGAGCGCGGTGACGAAGCGCGTTGACGATCGTTTCATGCTGACTCCATCGGATGCGGCGGATCTGCGCCGGTGGCGCCGGTTGCAGACCGCGCGGGAGCGGGAAAGATTTCGGACAGCGGCACGTCGAGCCCTTGACGCACGTCTTTCGCGAGGTGCGCCAGCAGCATCGCCGCGGGCTGTGACGGCTCGGGTCCGAGCTGGGCCTCGTACGGCAGACGGTAGCTGCCCTCCTCGTAGATTTCCAGCAGCGTGACGCTGGCGAAATCACGCACGACCACCCACTCGCCCACTTCGCTGCGACGGAGCAGGCCGACACGGTTGAGATCGCCGAGATAGCGCTGCAGCAGATCGTCGGTCAGGAACGGCTCGGCCGCGCACAGCGTCTCGCTGCGCAGGCCGCGCCCGTCGCGCTGCGCGGCCGCGAAATGCCCGAGCACGCGCAGCAGGCCCGCGAATTCATGTCCGCGCTGCAGGCGCAGCGAAGCCGGACGGTAGTCGAACGCGCTGAGCGATGCGGTCAGCGACGCGCCGAACAGCACGATCGCCCACGAAAGATAGATCCAGAAGATGAAGATGGGCACGATCGCGATCGCGCCGTACACCTGCTGATAGCTCGCCCGCGTGGCGTACAGCGCAAAGCCGCGCTTGGCGCCCTCGAACAGCGCCGCCGCGATGAAGGCGCCGATCAGCGCGTGCGCGATGCGCACGCCACGGTTCGGAATCACCACGTAGGCCGCGACCAGCGCGCTCCACACGATCAGGAACGGCAGCACCGAGAGCACGCGCGCCTTCAGCGACAACTGCTCCGCCGCCGCGCCGATCAGCGGCAGCGCGATCACGTACGAGCTGATCGCGAGCGCTGCGACGAGCAGCAGCGGGCCGAGCGTCAGCGCGGTCCAGTAGATCACGAAGCGCGACGCCGCCGGGCGCGAGGTCTGCACGCGCCAGATGCGGTTGAAGGCGTCCTCGATGCTCATCATCAGCGAGATCGCGCTGAACAGCAGCACCAGGACGCCGACCGCGGTCGCCTTGCTGGCGTTGGCGGCGAACTCGGTGATGTAGCCCTGCACGGTGTCGCCCGCGGCCGGCACGAAGTTCGCGAACACCCAGCCGGTGATCTTGTCGCGCCAGCCGGCGAACACCGGGAACGCGGCGAGGATGCCGAGCACTGCCGCGGTCAGCGGCACCAGCGCGAATACCGACGTGTACGCCAGCGCTCCCGCGGTCTGCATGCAGCGGTCTTCGAGGAAGCGCTGCCAGGTGAAGCGCAGCAGCGCGAGCCAGCGCTCACGGTCGAGGCGGAGGTTTCTGGCAAACTTCGCTGGCGCGAACGGCATGGAACGAGCCTATCGCAGCGGAATCGGCGGAACCAACTTTTCCATTTTCCGCTGTGCGGGAGAGCGCAGCCGGGCTGCTGCGGAATGAGGGCGCTCGCTGCGGGGCGAATTCCGGTTCGCCCTCCCCTGCGGCCGGAAAAATTCAAAAGGAACGGAAATGACCGAAATCCTCGTCGTCTACTACAGCCGCAACGGCAAGACCGCCCAGCTCGCGCGGCTGGTCGCGCGCGGCGTCGAGGAGGTGACGGGCGTCGCGGCGCGGCTGCGCAGCGTGCCGCCGGTCGCGCCGGTGACCGAGACGGCCGCGCCGCCGGAACCGGACGCCGGCGCGCCCTACGCGACACTCGACGATCTGCGCGAGTGCGCGGGTCTCGTCATCGGCAGCCCGACGCGCTTCGGCAACATGGCCGCACCGCTCAAGCACTTTCTCGACTCGACGCTGACCGACTGGCTGTCCGGCACGCTCGCTGGCAAGCCGGCCGGCGTGTTCACGTCGACCGGCTCGCAGCACGGCGGGCAGGAGACGACACTGGTGACGATGATGCTGCCGCTCCTGCATCACGGCATGCTGGTCGTCGGCATTCCGTACACGGAGCCGGCGCTGAACCACACCAGCGGCGGAGGATCGCCCTACGGCGCGAGCCACGTCGCCGGCGCGTCCGGCCAGCACTCGATCAGCGGGGACGAGCGCCTGCTCGCGCGCGTGCTCGGACGTCGTGTCGCCGAGGTTGCCGCGAGACTGGAGCGCGGCGCATGAGCGCCGAGCGTGCCGGCGTCGCCGCATGGAGCGCGCTCATCGTCCTGCAGTTCGCGTGGTACCTCGTGCTCGCGCCCCCTGGCGGCGCGTCGCCCTGGATCGCGCTCGCGCTGACGCTGCCCGGCCTCCTGTTGCCGCTGCTCGCCTGGCGGAGCGGTGTCGGCCGCATGCTGCTCTGGGCCGGTGTCGCGGCGCTCTTCTACTTCTGTCACGGCGTCGTCGCGGCGTGGATCGCGCCGGCCGCCCGCATTCCGGCGCTGGCCGAAAGCGCGCTCTGCGTCACGCTCATCGCGGCGCTCGGCTGGCGCGCGCGGCGCGGGCGTGCTCGCGCGCCCTAGCCGGGTTCTGCACCGCCCCGCGCAAAATTTCTTGGCGGCAATCCGGAATGGATTCCGCCTTTCGCAGGGATGGCGAGCCGCCTCAGGTGACCGGCTCGTCGCGCTTCATGCACTGCTCGTGCTTGAGGCGCATCGTGTCCGGCAATCGCGCGGCGAGGAAATCGACGAACGCGCGCACCGACGGCAGCAGCCCGCGCCGGCTCGCATAGACGAAATGCGCGACGCCCTGCGGCATGCTCCACGCCGGCAGCACGATTTCCAGCTCGCCGCGCAGGATCGCCGGTGCGCAGACGAACTCCGGCAGCGCGGCGACGCCGATGCCGCGCCGCGCGGCCTCGTACAGCACGTTGAACTCGCCGCAGATGAGCTTCGCGCGCATTTCGACGGTGACTTTCGCGCCTGCCGCGTCGAGCAGCTCCATTACCTGCGCGCCGTCGTGCTCGAACTGCGAGAGCAGCGGCAGCTTCTCGAGATCTTCCGGTGTCTCGGGCCGGCCGTGCCTGTCGAGGAATGCCGGATTGGCGGCGAGCAGCACGCGCGAGTGCCCGAAGCTGCGCGAGACGAGCGCGGCATCGGTATCGAGCCGCGTGCGCACGCGGATGGCGATGTCGAAGCCCTCGTTGATGACATCGACGCGCCGGTCGGTCGCAGCGAGTCGCACCTGCACCTTCGGATACTGCGCGAGGAACTCCGGCAGTACGTGCGCGAGCACCGTCTGCGCCAGCGCGATCGGACAGCTCACGCGCACCGTGCCGCGCGGCTCCGCGCGGAGCTCGTCGACGACGTCCTGCGCCGCGCGCGCTTCCTCCAGCATCGCGCGGCAGTGCGCGAGAAAGCGCTCGCCGACTTCGGTGATGGCGAAGCGCCGCGTCGTGCGCTGGAGCAGGCGCACGCCGAGCCGGTCCTCCAGCAGCGCGACGCGCTTGCTGAGCCGCGATTTCGGCACGCCGAGCGCGCGCGCCGCGGCGGAGAAGCCGCCGTGCTCGACCACCGAGGCGAAGAAGCGCAGATCGTTGAGGTCCGCCAGGGCGCCCTCGGAAAAGCTCATGATTGTTCTCCGCAATGAACGATCTATCCAATTATTGCGGACTTATCGCCGGATCGTCCACGCCTTAGCTTCTCCGCACACGCCGGACAGCCGGCGACCCGACGGAGAACTCCACCATGAAACTCCTGCACATCGACTCCAGCGCGCTGGGCACCCACTCCGCTTCGCGCGAGCTGACCGGAGCCATCGTGGACGCGTGGAAGCGCCGTGAGCCCGGCCTCGAAGTGACCTGCCGCGATCTCGCCGCGCGGCCACTGCCGCACTGGGCGCCCGTGGCGGACTCGTCCGATCCCGCGGCCCGGGCCGGCACCGAAGTACTCGAGGAGTTCCTCGCCGCGGACGTCGTCGTGATCGGCGCACCGATGTACAACTTCAGCGTGCCGAGCTCGCTCAAGGCCTGGATCGACCGCATCCTCGTCGCCGGCCGGACGTTCCGCTATACGGCGCAGGGTCCCGAGGGTCTCGCTGGCGGACGACGCGTGATCGTCGCCTCGACGCGCGGCGGCTTCTACGGCGCGGACAGCGGACGCGAGGATTTCGATTTCCAGGAAAAGTACCTGCGCCGCGTATTCGGCTTCATCGGCATCACCGACGTCGAGTTCGTGCGCGCCGAAGGCCTCAATATCAGCCCCGAGCAGAAAGCGAAGGCGCTCCAAGACGCACACGCCATGATCGAAGAGCGGCTGCTCGAAGCCGCCTGACCGCTCGCGGCGGCCGGCGGGCTCGGCCGCCGCGTGTCTTGCGGCGCGGATCGTCGCCGTGCGCGCCGGGTGCTACCTTTCAGCGCATGGCCTTCGTCCAGGACGCGCCGGTCCTCGCCAATACGTTCGATGACGACCGTGTGCTGCGGTCGTTTCTCGCGCAGGCTCTGCCGGACGCGATGCAGGCGGCGATCGCCGACGAGCTTCGCGAGCTCGGCGAACACGCCGCGCAGGCGTGGCAGACCGCGCGCTCCCGTACGCCCGTGACGCCCACGCTGACGCAATGGGACGCCTGGGGCGAGCGCATCGACCGCATCGAAATCACGCCGGCATGGCGTGACGGCGCCGCGCTGGCAACGCGCTACGGTTTCGTCGCCGCGGGACACGAGGCGCGCTTCGGCGAATTCGCGCGCATCGATCAGTTCGTCCGCGTCTACCTCTATCACGTCGCAAGCGAGTTCTACACCTGCCCGCTCGCCATGAGCGACGGCGCGGCGACCGCGCTGAAGGCGTCGGGCAACCGCACGCTGATCGAACGCGCCGTGCCGCACCTGCTCGCGCGCGATCCGTCGCAGCTGTGGCTTTCGGGCCAGTGGATGACCGAGACCGCCGGCGGCTCGGACGTGTCCTCGACCGAAACGGTCGCGCGACGCGGCGGCGACGGCCGCTGGCGGCTGTCCGGCCGTAAATGGTTCACCTCGGCCGTCGTCGGCGAGATGGCGCTGACGCTGGCGCGACCCGAGCCCGACGCGCTCGCGCCGGCGGGCGAAGGCTCCGACGCGCTCGCGCTGTTCTACGTCGAGACCCGCACGCCCGACGGCCGCTGGAACGGCATGCGCATCGATCGCCTCAAGGACAAGCTGGGCACGCGCGAGCTGCCGACGGCGGAAATCCATCTCGAGGACACGCTCGCCGAACCCGTCGGCGAGCTCGCCCACGGCGTGCGGCTGATCGCGCCGGTTCTCAACATCACGCGCACCTGGAACACGATCTGCGCACTCGCGACGATGCGGCGCTGCCTCGCGCTCGCAACCGAGTACGCCAGGCGGCGCCGAGCCTTCGGCCGCGCCCTGATCGAGCAGCCGCTCCACGCGGCGACGCTCGCCGCGATGGAAGCCGAATTCGCCGCCGCGTTCGAGCTCGGCTTCTTCGTCGCCGGCTTGCTCGGGCGCGTCGAGCGCGGCCTCGCAAGCGACGACGAGCGTGCGCTGCTGCGGCTGCTGACGCCGCTCGCGAAGCTCTGGACAGGCAAGCTCGCCGTCCGCGTCGCATCGGAAACCTGCGAAGCGTTCGGCGGCGCGGGCTACATCGAGAACACCGGCATTCCGCTGCTGCTGCGCGATGCGCAGGTGTACCCGATCTGGGAGGGCACCACGAATGTGCTCGCGCTGGACGTGCTGCGCGTGCTGGCGAAGAGCGGGATCGATCCGCTGCGTAACGGCATTCAGAACCTCATGCGCGACCTGCCCGCCCACGCCGGCTCGATCGACGCCGCGCTCGCGACGGCCGCGCGCTGGCTGCACGAAAACGCCGGCGACCGCGAGGCGCTGGAGGCAGGCGCGCGCCAGCTCGCGCTGACGCTCGCGCGCACGTTCGCGGCAGCGTTGCTGGCACGCCGTGCAGCACATACGCAATGCGACGACGACGCGACGGCCGCACTCGCACGCTTCGTCGATCACGGACTGTCGCGACTCACGCGCCTGCACGTCAGGCGCACCGCGAAGACGGATTCCCGCTGAGCTCCCCTACCGGACTCAACGTCCAGCACCAATCTACGTAAAATGCGCGCTCCGCGCCCGGCGTTTACCGCCGCCATCGAAGACATCGCGATGCAGCACCTCACCATCATCACCACGGGCGGCACGATCGACAAGATCTACTTCGACGACAAATCCTCGTTCCAGATCGGCGAGCCGCAGATCGGCGAGATCCTTACGACGCTCGGCGTCGCATTCACATTCGAAGTCATATCGCTGATGCGCAAGGACAGCCTGCACATGGACGACCGGGACCGGGCCGAAATCCGCGCCGCAATCGAGCGCCAGCCGCACCGGCACGTGCTGGTGACGCACGGCACCGACACGATGGTGGAGACCGCGTGCGCACTCGCGGACGTGGTGGGCAAGGTCATCGTCCTCACCGGCGCGCTCAATCCGGCGCTGTTCCGCGGCTCCGACGCCGTGTTCAACATCGGCTGCGCGGTCGGCGCCGTGCAGAGCCTGCCGGACGGCGTCTACATCGCGATGAACGGGCGGATCTGGGATCCCTCACGCGTGCGCAAGAACGTCGCCGCGAACCGCTTCGAGGAAGCCGCGCCCTGAAGCCCGCCGCCGGGCCGCCGGACCCTCTAAACCCGCGCCGGCAAACAGGCATCCAAGCTGGCAAGATGAGCGCCTGCCTTGCCATGCCCCTGCCGATGACGGAAGCGCCCCGGACCGAATCCGCACCGCCCGCGGACGCGGACGCGGATCTCGTGCGGCGCGCGGCCGCCGGCGAAATGCGTGCGTTCGAGGTTCTGTACCGGCGGCATGCGGCACGCGTGCACGGCGCCGTCTGGCGGCTGGCCGGCATGAACGAGGCGCGCGCCGAGGAGCTGACCCAGGAGGCGTTCGTGCGCGCCTGGCAGAAGCTCGGCAGCTTCCGCTTCGAGAGCGCGTTCTCGACCTGGCTGTACCGGCTCGCGGTCAACGTCGCGTTGATGGACCTGCGCGCCCGTGACCCGGAAGACACGGTCGAGAGTGACGTGCTCGAGGCCGCCAGCGATCCCGTCACGCCGTTCTGTGCCGGCGAGCGCGCCGACATCGAGCAGGCCGTCGCAAACCTGCCGCCGCGGGCGCGCGCCGTGCTGGTGCTGCATGATGTGGAAGGCTGGAAGCACGAGGAGATCGGCCGCGAGCTCGGCATGGCGGTCGGCTCGTCGAAGGCACAATTGCATCGCGCGCGCGGCCTCTTGCGCCGCATGCTGGGAGACACGCCATGAACGATTTCGAGATGCAGCGCAGGCTGCGCGCGATGAACACGCCGCGTGCTCCCGGTCGCGATCTCTGGCCGGCGATTGCGGCACGCATCGAGGCGACGCCCGCGCCGGCGTCGCGGCGGCGCTGGATGCCTCTCGCCGCAGCGGCCGGCACGGTGCTCGCGATCGCGGGCAGCCTTTTGGTCCTCGCCTGGCGCGACCGCGTCGCGGCGCCGGGGGATTATGCGGCCGCGACGCGTTTCGAGCCCGTCTCGCCGCGCGAAGTGCGCGAGCAGGCGCTGCGCACCGGCAGGGACCCGCGCCTCGCCGGCGCCGACATCGTGCTCGACGCCGCGCACTCGGAGCTGCAGCAGGCTCTGGAGCAGCATCCCGACGCGGTATTCCTGGTCAGCCTTCTGAACCGCACCAACGCACAGCGCATGAAACTCGAACAATTCGGCACCAAGGCCGGATGACGGAGCAAGCCCCGATGAAAGCTGCCGTTCTCCATTCCGCGTTGCTGTTGCTGCTCGCCGCGTCCTGCGCCGCGACCGCCGGCACGCCCATCCACGAAACGCGCGCCGTGAACGCGAACGCGCGCATCGACGTCTCCAACATCAAGGGCGCTGTCACGGTCAGCGGCTGGGACAGGAACGAAGTCGCGATTTCGGGCACGCTCGGCGACGGCGCCAAGGGTCTGACGGTCGAGGGCGGCGGCGATCGCCTGACGGTCAAGGTCGTGCCGCCGGACCGCGGCGGCTGGTTCAGCTGGGGCTCCGAATCGCGCATGGGCGACACGCTGCTCGATCTCAAGGTGCCGCGCAACGCCGAGATGAAGATCGGCGTCGTCAGCGCCGACGTCGCGCTGTCCGGCGTCGCCGGCCGCGCGCTCGACGTCAACAGCGTCAGCGGCAAGCTACGCCTGGATTCGGATGCGAAGGAAATCGAAGTCGACAGCGTCAGCGGCAACATCGAGCTCACCGGCAAGGCCGAGCGCGCGCATCTCGAAACCGTGTCGGGTAACGTGCGCGCGCGCGGGCTCGGCGGCACGATCAAGTTCGAGACCGTCTCTGGCGACGTCGACTCGGAGAGCGGCGAATACCGCGAGATCAGCGCGGGCACGGTGTCGGGCGACATCAACCTGCGCGGCCGGCCGGCGCGCGACGCGCGTATCGATGTCGAGACGATGAGCGGCGACGTGCACCTGTATCTGCCCGCCGACGTCTCCGCGCGGCTTCGTGCGACGACGTTCAGCGGCGACATCCGCAGCGATTTCGGCACCGTCAGGGAAGAAGAGCACGGCCCCGGCAGCAGCCTCGATGCGACGGTCGGCGACGGTGACATGCGCGTGACGCTGCAGACTTTCAGCGGCGACATCGAAGTGCGGCGCCAGTAAGTCGCACTTTGAACGAGTGACATTTTTTCGAAGGCTCTAGGCCGCGCATCTCGCAGCGCGCGCAGCACCAGCAGGCGCGCGCAGCACCAGCAGGTCTCCGAGCAGCGCCTGGGCCGTGACTTCGGCCCCCGCGCCCGGCCCCTGGATCACCAGCGGCCGCGTGCGATAACGCCGCGTCGTCAATGCGAACAGGTTGTCCGTATCCGCGAGGCACGCCGCCGGATGATCGCGGCCGACCGCGACGAGCCCGACGTGCGCGCGACCCTTCGCATCGAAACTTGCGACATGCCGCAGCACGCAGCCGCGCTCCGCGGCCTGGCGTCGCCGCTGCTCGATGACGGCATCGAGCATGTCCGCGCGGGCGAGAAAAGTCGCGACATCGCCGCTGCGCAGCGGCGACGGCACCGGATCGTCGATGTCGACATCCCCGACTTCGAGCTCCCGCCCGGCGGCCCGCGCGAGGATGACGAGCTTGCGTGCGACATCGGCGCCCGAGAGGTCGTCGCGCGGATCGGGCTCCGTATAGCTGGACGCACACGCCTCGCGCAGCAGCTCGGAAAACGGCCGCCGGCCGTCGTACCGATTGAACAGCCACGACAGCGATCCCGAGAACACGCCTTCGATCGCGACCGGGGCATCGCCGCACGCGCGCAGGCGTCGCACCGTGGCCAGTACCGGCAGGCCGGCGCCGACCGTTGCCGCATCGCCGTAGATCGCGCCACGGACGCAGGCGCGGCGCAGCGCACGCCAGTCGCGCAACGATCCGGCGGCCGCGCTCTTGTTCGCCGTGACGACATCGTAGCCGGCCGCGAGCCATGCGGCGTGTCGCGATGCGACGGCGCCTGATGCGGTCGCGTCGACGATGACGCGACGTGCCGCGCCGCCGAGGTCGAGCGCATCGAGCAGCGCACGATCGTCCCGGCCGGTGCCGTCCTGCGCGAGGCGTGCGGCGGCGATTTTCGCGGACAGACCCGCGGCATCGGCGAGCTGTCGCCTCGAGTCGGCGATGCCGACGAGCCGCACGCACGCTCCGGCCTGTGATGCGAGCAGACGCAGCAGCGCGCGGCCCACGCCGCCGACGCCGAGAAGAACGACGGCGATGTCGCCCCGCTCGCCGCCGGAACGAAGCGGCGCGTTCATGCGCGCACCTTGCGCGCGGACGACGCCGCGGCGGCACGCGTCAGCGCGGCGTCAAGATCGGCGCAGAGGTCGGCGGCGTCCTCGATGCCGATCGACAGCCGCAGCAACGTGTCGCCGATGCCGGCAGCGTGCCGCGCTTCCGGCGCCATCGAGGCGTGCGTCATCGTTGCCGGATGCGCGACGAGGCTCTCCACGCCGCCGAGTGACTCGGCGAGCGAAAAGCAGCGCAATCCGTCGAGGAAAGCCTCGATCGCCGCGAGGCCGCCGTCGAGCTCGAAGCTCAGCATCGCGCCGTAGCCGTACTGCTGGCGCGCGGCCAGCGCGTGGCCCGGATGGCTGCGAAGGCCGGGCCAGTACACGCGCGCGACGGCGGGATGGACTTCGAGCAATCGCGCGACCTGCGCCGCGTTCTCCTCGTGTGCGCGCATGCGCGGAGCGAGCGTGCGCAGGCCGCGCAGCGTGAGGAAGCTGTCGAACGGCGCGCCCGTGAAGCCGAGGCAGTTGGCCCACCAGCCGAGCTGCTCGGCGACGGCGGTGTCGCGCGCGATCGCCGCGCCGCCGACCACGTCGCTGTGCCCATTGATGTACTTCGTCGTCGAGTGCACGACGACGTCCGCGCCGAGGGCCAGCGGGCGCTGCAGCACCGGCGAGAGAAACGTGTTGTCGACGACGCAGCGCGCGCCGGCCGCGTGGGCAGCCTGCGCGACATGGCGGATGTCGGTGATGCGCAGCAGCGGATTCGAAGGCGTCTCGACCCAGACGAGATCGGGCTTCTGCGCGAGCGCTTCCGCAAGCTTCACGGGATCGGTGAGATCGGCGAACAGGACCCGGAAGCGGCCTTTCCTCGCCCATGCATCGAGCAGGCGCCAGCAGCCGCCGTAGCAATCGTGCGCGGCCAGCACGAGCCCGCCCGCCGGCACCAGCTCGAGCACCAGCGCGACGGCGGCCATGCCGCTCGAGGTAACGACGGCGCCGGCACCCTCTTCCAGCTCGGCCAGCGCGCCGGCGAGGAGATCGCGCGTCGGATTTCCGCTGCGGGAGTAGTCGTAGCGGCGCCTGTGACCGAGCGACTCGAACGTGTAGTTCGTGCTGAGGTGCAGCGCCGGAACGACCGCGCCGTGCTGTGCGTCGGACTCGATGCCGGCGCGCACCGCACGCGTGCACGGAGACAATTCGCTCATCGCGTGCCTCCCTGCGCGTCGAGCGCGGCGGCGATCAGCGGGCCGATCTTGTCCGGCTCCTTGAGGAAGGCGTCGTGGCCGTAGCGCGAGTCGATCACGTGCAGCTCGGCGGCCGCACCGGCGCGGCGCTGCAGATCGCAAAGGTCGGCGAGGGGCACGATGCGGTCCGACGCGATGCCGATCAGCGTCGCCGGCACACGGATGTCTTCGGGAGCGACGGCGTGCAGGTCGATCGATTCGGACAGCGCGAGAAAGCGTTCGACGGCGAAGCGGCGGACGAAACTCGCTCCCGCCGCTTCGAGCCAGTCCTCCTCGGCGAAGCGGTAGCGGCCGTCCCGGAAGATCGGTGGGGCCGCGCAACGCTCGGCGAATTCGCGCTCGCCGCGGTAGGTCGTCATCGCGAGGCGGCGCGCGAGAGCGAGGGCGGCCGCCGCCGCGCCGTGGCGCGCGCCGAACCGCACGATCTCGCGCTGCAGACTGCGCACCGCGATCGCGAGCGGGTGCGCGCGATGAGCGCCGGCGACGGCGACGATCCGTCGCACGAGGCCGCGATGACGCGCGGCGAAGGCGAGGCCGACCATCGCGCCGTACGAGGCGCCGACGAAAGCGTGCAGACGGCGGACACCCAGCCTGCCGAGTAGCGCGGCGATCGCATCGGCCTGATCCTCGCTGCCGATTGCGCGAAGCGTCGCTCCGGCGGCAGCCCCGAAGTCCGCGTGGTCGAGCCATTCGATCGAGAGCACGCGAAAGCGCTGCGTGTCGATCGCGAGGCCGGGGCCGACGATCGCGTCCCACCAGCCGGCTTGTCCGTCGTGCGCGAAGGCGTGGCGCGTCGCGGAAATGCCGCCCTGCACGACGACGAGCGGCGCATTCCGCGTGTCGCTCAACACGTAGCGGACGCGTGCACGGTGCTCGCCGCCGCCGTGGCGCGGTGTCAGCACGATCCGGCATTCGTCCTCTGCCGCCCGCCCGACGCAGGGGGCGGTCCCGTCACAAAGGGTGTTTTCGAATACGGCAGTTCCGGCCTGCAGTGTCATCGCGGTTCTCCATCGGCGCCCATCGGGCCACGGAGAACCGGAGACGATCGCAGCCGCTCGCGCGCGGACGACGGCGCGGCAGCCACTCATCTCTCGGCGGATCGCGCTCGGCGCGCGTCCCCGCGGGAGTTGGCACCATGGCGGGCATCGGATCCCGCAGGTTGCCCCGGCGTCGTCGGGCCAGTCCCTCAGCCGGTCTTGATGAGCAGAGCGCGTAGCCTAATCGCGCTCCGGTTTGCATGTCAATGGACGTATAGACGTATAGACGTCTATTCATTGCGATGCGGCTCAAAAAGTCGCCATGCTTTTGCGCATGCGCCGGCGTATCGCGGCTCGGGTGGCCCGAGCCTTCGCTCATCCGCGCCAGCGCGTCCGGAGTGGTCCGCGGGTTATAATGAGCGGTTCACGCTTCGACGCCCGTCCGCCTATCCCATGTCCGACCAGCTCGCCGAAACCCTGCGCCGACGCACTTTCGCGATCATTTCCCATCCCGACGCCGGCAAGACGACCCTGACCGAGAAGCTGCTGCTGTTCGGCGGGGCGATCCAGATGGCGGGCTCGGTGAAATCGCGCAAGGCCGCACGCCATGCGACCTCGGACTGGATGGCGCTCGAGAAGGAGCGCGGCATCTCGGTGACGAGCTCGGTAATGCAGTTCCCGTACGCGGGGCGCATCGTCAACCTGCTCGATACGCCGGGCCACGCGGACTTTTCCGAGGATACGTACCGGGTGCTGACGGCGGTCGACTCGGCGCTGATGGTCATCGACTGCGCGAAGGGCGTCGAGGAACGCACGATCAAGCTGATGGACGTGTGCCGCCTGCGCGACACGCCGATCATGACCTTCATCAACAAGCTCGACCGCGAAGGGCGCTCGCCGATCGAGCTGCTCGACGAGGTCGAGTCGGTACTGAAGATCCAGTGCGCGCCGGTGACCTGGCCGATCGGCATGGGCTCGCGCCTGCGCGGCGTGTATCACCTGCTGCTCGACGAGGTGCATCTCTACGAACCGGGCCGCAATTTCACGCGGCAGGATTCCACAATCTTCAAGGGCCTGGACGATCCGGTGCTGACCGAGCGCGTCGGTGCTGCTGCGCTCGCCGAGCTCCGCGACGAGCTCGAGCTCGTCCGCGGCGCCTCGCACCCGTTTGATGCCGCTGCGTATCTCGAAGGCCGGCAGACCCCGGTCTTCTTCGGCTCGGCCGTCAACAATTTCGGCGTGCAGCCGCTGCTCGATTTCTTCGTCGAGCACGCGCCCTCACCGCAGCCGCGCGCCACGACGACGCGCACGGTCGGGCCGGCCGAGGAAGCGTTTTCTGGGTTCGTGTTCAAGATCCAGGCGAACATGGATCCGCAGCACCGCGACCGCGTCGCGTTCCTGCGCGTCTGCTCCGGCCGCTACACGGCGGGCATGAAGGCGCTGCACGTGCGTGCCGGCAAGGAGGTGAAGCTCGCCAATGCGCTGACGTTCATGGCGTCCGACCGCGAGATCGCCACGACGGCCTATCCCGGCGACGTCATCGGCCTGCACAACCACGGCACGATCTCGATCGGCGACACGTTCACCGAAGGCGAAACGCTCGCATTCACCGGCATTCCAAATTTCGCGCCCGAGCTGTTCCGGCGCGCGCGGCTGCGCGATCCCTTGAAGATGAAGCAGCTGCAGAAGGGCCTCGCGCAGCTTTCCGAGGAAGGCGCGACGCAGTTCTTCCGTCCGCTGATGTCGAACGATCTGATCCTGGGCGCGGTCGGCGTGCTCCAGTTCGACGTGGTCGCCTATCGCCTCAAGGACGAGTACGGCGTCGACGCCGCGTTCGAGAATGTCGGTGTCGTGACCGCGCGCTGGGTGCGCTGCGGCGATGCGAAGAAGCTCGAGGAGTTCCGCGAGAAGAACGCGATGAATCTCGCGCTCGACGCGGCGGGCGAGCTGGTCTATCTCGCGCCGACCCGTGTCAATCTTCAGCTGACCGAGGAACGCTGGCCGTCGGTGACCTTCGCCGCGACGCGCGAGCACGCGACGGCGATCGACGCGGCCTGATTGACGGCCGGTATCCGGAAACGAAAACGCCCGGCATCCGCCGGGCGTTTCGAACGGTCGGGGCGAACCTTGCGGGACTCAGCCGCGGAAATCATCGTGGAACAGGTTGTCACCTTTGCGGCCGCTCGCCTGCGTTTGATCCGGCGCTTCCATGCCGACGCCGAAGATGTGATCGTCCTCGAGCGCCCTGAAGATCACGTCGGAACGCGCCACGCTGCGCACGGTCGGCATCGCGTCGTGGCCTCTGTCCACGTGGTGCAGCGTCCAGACGCCCACGACGGCAACGAGACACGCCGCCATCGCGGTGGCCCAGCGCAATGCACCGCCGCCGAAGCGACGGCCCGCGCCGACACGACGCTCGACGCGGTGGGGGCGCCGGTGCTGGGTGTCCCTGCGTACCGTGCACGCGATGTCAGCCGCCAGCGCTTCCGATTCGGCGCGCAGTGCGCCGAGCAAGCGCGCGGCGTCGGCGTGCGCGGAAGACGAGGCAAGCGCGGCGGCGACGTGCTCGCGGCGCTCGGGGGGCAGCGTGCCTTCCGCCGCGCCGGCGAGATCCTCGGCGTCGAGCGCCGGGGCGGCGTTCGCCGTCAGGCGGCGGTACAGGTTGGAAAGGCTCGTCCTAGTCATCGAATTCACCATATCCCATGTCGCGCAAGCGGACTTTCAATTCCTCCAGCCCGCGCGATACCAGCTTGCGAGCCGCCTCTGCCGACGGAATGCCGGCGAGATCGGCGATTTCCTGCAAGGCGAAGCCCTGCAGGTGCAGCGTGATCGGCAGGCGCCGCCGCTCCGGTATTTCGGCGAGGCAGCGCGCCAGCCCTTGCATGTGCTCGACATCCCCGGCGCGGCGGTCCGGTCCTACCGGGGCCTCGCCGACCCTGCCGGGCTCTTCTTCCTCGTCCGGCAGCGGCTCCGCGGCGCGCACTTCGGCGCGCCGGAGGGCGTCGATCACCGTGCTGGCTACGACTCTCTGGATATAAGACGCATGGAAGGCGCCCGAGCGGTCACGCTCCAGAGCCCGCCAGAGGCGGATCCGGACCTCCTGCTCGACGTCGGCGGGGTCGATCCCGTGCTTGTCCAGGCCGTAGGTCAGCAGCAGGGCCTGCACTTTGGCGCCGTAGGTGCGGAACAGCGCTTCCAGGCGGACGTGGACGAGATCGGTGGGACTGGCCATTGAAGCGCCGGGTCGGGAATCCCGTCAATGCTGGGGTGAGAGGGGGTCGAAGCGCAACTCGACGGAGCCGGCTCGTTCGAGGCGCCGGCCGGAGCTGGTAAAGGTTCTGCTCCCTGGCCGGGAGATCATCTGCGTGCACCGCGACACGAATATCGGCGGCGCAAAAACAAAAAAAGGCCGCGCGATTGCTCGCGCGGCCGTCCAACCCGCAAACCCGTCTTAGAACTTCACCGTGATGCGACCCCAGTAGTAGCGGCCCATCAGGTCGAAGTCGCTCGGATCGGTGTTCGCGTTCAGCGTGTTGTTCGCGTACAGCATCGGCGGCTGCTTGTCCGCCACGTTGTTCACGCCGATGTCGAAGCGCGTGTTCAGCGACTCCAGGTTGTAGCCGAACTGGATGTCGTTGTACGTCGTCGCACCGAAGTCGTAGAACAGGCCGTGGATCGTGCAGTAGTCGCCGTAGTAGCAGGTACCGGCCGGGAACACGTCCTGCGACGGCGCCGGCGAACCCATGCGGAAGCGGCCCACGTAGCGCATGCGCCACGACGCGTCGAAGTTGCCGAACTGCCAGTTGACTGCGCTCTGCGCACGCCAACGCGGGAACAGGCACACGCCGCCGCCCGCACCCGGGCAGCCCGCGGCCTGCGCCGAGCCGAACGTCATGAAGTGGCCGGCGTAGTGATAGACGGTGTTCGCATCGGTGCCCGGCGCCGTCGAGATGTCGTACTTCTCGAGGTAGGTCGCGTTGAGGCTGACGTTGAAGCGGCCGAACGAGAACTCCGGCAGGCGGTAGTTCAACGCGAAGTCCACGCCCTTGACATCGACGCGGCCGAGGTTGCCCGTCGGCTCGTTGACGAAGATCAGCTGGCCCTGATTGGCGCCGGAGGTCTGGCGATGGATCAGCGGGCAGTACGCGGTCTGGCCCGCGAAGCAGAGATCGATCACGCTCTGCGCACCGACACCCGTGATGTTGTTGTTGAGGTACAGGCGCCAGTAGTCCGCGCTGACCGACAGGCCTTCGATGAAGTGCGGGTCGTACACGATGCCCCAGTCGAACGACTTGCCGAACTCCGGACCGAGGTTGAAGCCCGCGAATTCGGAGCCCGACGCCACGCCCTGGATCTGCAGCTGCTGGGCGACGTTCTGGTTCTGGAACGGGCCGGTGGCCGGCACGCCGGCGCAGGCCGGGTTGCCCGCGTTCGGGTTCGGCGCATTCGGATCGCTCGTGACGAAGTCGCACGGATCGTGCGAGAGCTTCGGCGCGTCGCTGGCCGCGGCGGCGAACAGGTCGCCGACGGTCGGCGCACGGAACACTTCCGACACCGTGCCGCGCAGCAAGAGGTCTTCGATCGGACGCCACTCGACGGCAAGCTTGCCGTTGTTCGTCGAACCGAAGTTGTTGTACTTCGAGTAGCGGTCGCCCAGCGTCACGTTCAACGCGTGGAAGAACGGCAGATCCTTCAGGATCGGTATGAACAGCTCGGCGTACGTGTCTTTCACGTTGTAGCCGCCCTGCAGCGGCGATCCGCACTGGCTGCCCAGCACGCAGTTGCCGGTGTCCGGATTGATCAGGAGCGAAGTGTCGACGTTGGAGTGCGTGTACTCCTTGCGGTACGACCAGCCCAGAGCGAGCTGCAGCGTGCCGGCCGGGAGCTCGAACAGGCCGCCGTTCACGTCCGCGCGCCACACCTTCTCCTGCGACATCGTGTTGCTGCTGGCCGGCGAGCCGGCGGACTGCAGCGCGGCGATCGTGGCCGGATCGTCGAGGTTGAAGATGTTGATCGGCGTGCAGCCCGCGATCTCGGTGTCCGGGCCGGTGCCGCAATGCGGCAACCCGTCATCGCCGATGAACGACGGACCTGTCATCTGGTTGATCAGCGTCATGTTGGGCAGGCCGATCGTGGTCGTGCTGAGACTCAGATGGCCGTAGTCGAAGCCGACTTCCCAGTTCCACTGCTGGTCGTTCCAGATGCCGAACGAGCCCTTCAAGCCGGTCGACACCTGGTCGGTGTCGTTGCCGAACTCACCGCGACGGTTGCCAAGCGAAGCGAGACGGCCGGTCAGCGAAAGGCCGCCCGAATTGGGCACGCCGCTGAACAGCACGCCGAACGGGTTGTAGTAGTTGTCCGCGGCGATGACCGCGCCGAACGGCGTGCCGTAGACGGCCGGCGCCAGCTGGAACGCCGAGGACGTCTTGTTGTGCATGACCGACGCATACACTTCGACGTTGTCGGTCAGCTTGTAGTTGCCGTTCAGGAACAGACCCGTGCGCTCCTGCGGGGTCATGATCAGGTTGACCGTCGCGAAGTTGTA
>Ga0182749_1000297_pt1 | contig 49833 bp, 50 predicted proteins | sample eDN3rd37CKraftMG_FD_128875 | JGI IMG/M metagenome (GOLD analysis project Ga0182749, IMG submission 128875) | Enriched Miracle-Growth compost microbial communities from Emeryville, California, USA - eDNA 3rd pass 37_C Kraft MG (version 2) (version 2) ...
CGAACACCGGCGGCTGTTTGGCGATGAAGCCGTCATAGGCGCGGCGGAAGTCCTTAGTCTGCATGCAGATCGCCTGCGCCTGCGCCTCCGCCTCGATCGCCATGTCGAGGCTCATCGACCATTCCTGGTTCAGCATGGTCTTGGTCATCATGTGCGCGAAGGTCGGGCCGGCGGCGAGACCCTGCGCGAGCTTGATCGCCTCGGCCTCGAGCGCCTCGGGCGCGACGAGCCGATTGAAGAAGCCCCAGCGCTCGCCCTCCTCCGCCGACATGGTGCGGCCGGTGTAGAGCAGCTCGGCGGCGCGCCCCTGCCCGATCACGCGCGGCAGCATGGCGCAGGCACCCATGTCGCAGCCGGCGAGGCCGACGCGGGTGAACAGGAACGCCGTCTTCGCATTGGCCGTGCCGAGGCGCAGGTCGGAGAACAGCGCGATCATCGCGCCGGCGCCGACGCAAACGCCGTCGACCGACGCGATCACCGGCTGCGGACAGGCGCGCATCGCCTTGACGAGATCGCCGGTCATGCGGGTGAATTCGAGGAGGCCCTTCATGTCGCGATCGAACAGCGGACCGATGATGTCGCGCACGTCGCCGCCGGAGCAGAAATTGCCGCCGTTCGAGCCGAACACCACGGCCTTCACGTCGTCGGCGGTGACGAGCTTGCGGAAGGTGTCGCGCAATTCGGCGTAGGAGCCGAAGGTGATCGGGTTCTTGCGCTCCGGCCGCTTCAGGCTGATGACCGCGACGCCGCCCGCCTCCATTCGCCAGTTGAAATGCTCAGGCTTGAATTGCGCCATGCTCACGCGCGTGGTCCTCCATTGCGAATGCGATCGGCGAGATCCTCGAACTCCTCGATCAACTGCTCGGTCTCCTCGCTGCCGAAGTCCTGCAAGAGCTTGTTGACCCAGTCCTCGTGCTCCTTTGCGACGACGGCGAACTGCGCCGCGCCCTTCGGCGTCAGCCGCACGACGAAGGAGCGGCGGTCCTGCGCCGGCGCCTGGCGCAGCACCAGCTTCTCGCTCACCAGCCGATCGATGATGCCGGTGACGTTGCCGTTCGAGACCATGAGCTTGCGCGACAGTTCGGTCATGGTCATGCCGCTCTCGGCGCGGGCGAGCGCCGCCATCACGTCGAACTGCGGCAGCGTCATCTTGAACTGGACGCGCAGGCGTTCGCGCAGCTCGGCCTCGACCGCGCGGGTCGCGCGCAAGAGCCTGATCCACAGCCGCAGCCTCTGCTTGCCGACCGGACGCTGCGCCGCGCGGGCCGCGGGCTTGGCGGCGATTGTCATACCTGTCCTCCTGCAATGGCGATGGCCTGACCGTTGATCGAGGCGGCGGCCGACGAGCACAGCCATACGACGGTGCCGGCCACCTCCTCCGGTGCGATCAGGCGATTATGGGCGTTGTCGCGAGCGAGCGCGGCGCGCGCCTCGTCCGCCGAGCGCTTCGTCTTGGCGCTGATCGCGGCAACCGAGGCGTCGAGCAGCGGCGTATCGGTGAAGCCGGGGCAGACGGCGTTGACGGTGACGCCGGTGGTGGCGAGTTCGCTGCTCAGCGCGCGCGTGAGACCGACGACGCCGTGCTTGGCGGCGCAATAGGCCGCGACGTAAGGGTAGCCCTGCAGCGCCGCGGTCGAGGCGACGAAGACGAGCCGCCGCCCGCCCTCCGCGGCGCCGGCGCGGGTGAGATCGCCGAGCGCCGCGTGCGCGGTCAGGAACGCGCCGGTCAGGTTGACCTCGATCATGCGCTGCCAGTGGCCACGGTCGATTTTGGCGAACGGTGCGCTCTCGGCGGCGCCGGCATTGGCGACGACGATGTCGACCGGGCCGTGCTTCTCGCGCGCGGCGGCGAGCATGGCCTCGCACTCGGCCTCGCGGGTGATGTCGGCGACGGCGACCGCGCTCTTGCCGAGGCTGCGCGCGACCTCGTCGAGCCTCGCCTTGTCGCGGCCGGCCACGGTGACCGCGGCGCCGGCCTCTGCCAGCGCGCGGGCAATCGCCGCGCCGATGCCCGAGCCGCCGCCGGTGACCAGTGCATGCCGTCCGTCGAGCGCCCCCATCTAGACCTTCCCGATCTGCGTCTCGGCCCGCCCCTTGAGCCGGTAGAGCTGGTTGCGTCCGGTCCAGTAGGGCTTCGGCCAGGTGACGCCGGTGTAATGCAAATCGGCGGCGGCGTGCAGCGTCCAGTACGGATCGGTGAGATGCGGCCGCGCCAGGCAGACGAGATCGGCGCGGCCGGCCATCAGGATCGAATTGACGTGGTCGGGCTCGTAGATGTTGCCGACGGCGAGCGTGGCGACGCCCGCCTCGTTGCGGATGCGATCGGAGAACGGCGTCTGGAACATGCGGCCGTAGACCGGCTGCGCCCGCGTCGAGGTCTGCCCGGCCGAGACGTCGACGAGGTCGGCGCCGTGATCGGAGAGCATGCGCGAGATCTCGACCGCGTCCTGCGGCTGCACGCCCTCGGGCCCGACCCAGTCATGCGCCGAGATGCGGACCGACATCGGCTTCTCGTCCGGCCACGCCTTGCGCACCGCGCGCAGGACTTCGAGCGGGAACCGCATGCGGTTCTCGAGGCTGCCGCCGTAGTCGTCGGTGCGCTTGTTGGTCAGCGGCGTGATGAAGGACGACATCAGGTAGCCGTGCGCGTAATGCAGCTCCAGCCAGTCGAAGCCGATGCGCGCGGCCATCTCGGCCGCGCGCACGAACTCGTCGCGGATGCGGTCCATGTCGGCGCGCGCCAGTTCGCGCGGCATCTGGTTCTGCGGCGACCACGGCACGGCGGAGGCGCCGACCACGCCCCAATTGTCCTTCGCCAGCGGCGCATCGGACTCCTCCCAGCCGAGCTGCGTCGAACCCTTCGGCCCGGAATGGCCGAGCTGGATCGCGATCTTGGCCTCGGTCTCGGTGTGCACGAAGTCGACGAGCCGCTTCCAGGCGCGCTCGTGCTCCTCGGTATAGAGGCCGGTGCAGCCGGGCGAGATACGCCCTTCCGGCGACACGCAGGTCATCTCGGTGAACACCATGCCGGCCCCGCCCTTGGCGCGCTCGGCATAGTGCACGAAGTGCCAGTCGTTCGGCGTGCCGTCCTTGGCCTTGTACTGCGCCATCGGCGAGACGCAGACGCGGTTGGCGAGCTCGAGCCCGCGCACGCGGAACGGCACGAACATCGGCGGCCGCGACGCGTTCGGCTTGCGGCCGGTGGCGCGCTCCTCGAACCATTTCTCGGCACCGGACAGCCAGTCCGGATCGCGCTCACGCAGGTTCTCGTGGCTGATGCGCTGCGAACGGGTGAGCAGCGAATAGTTGAACTGCACCGGGTCGAGATGCAGATAGCGCTCGACGTTCTCGAACCATTCGGTCGAATTGCGCGCCGAGTTCTGCAGCCGCAGCACTTCGAGGCGCCGCTCGCTCTCGTAGCGGGCGAAGGCCGCCTCGAGCGTCGGCTCGCTGCAGACGTAATTCGCGAGCGCGATGGCGCTCTCCATCGCCAGCTTGGAGCCGGAGCCGACCGAGAAATGCGCGGTGGCGGCGGCGTCGCCGAGCAGCACGATATTGTTGCAGCTCCAGCGCGCGCACAGGACGCGGTTGAAGTTGAGCCAGGCCGAGCCGCGCAAATGCTTCGCGTTCGACATCAGGGCATTGCCGCCGAGGTTCTTGGCGAAGACGCGCTCGCAGGTGGCAATCGTCTCGTCGAGCGACATGCCCTCGAAGCCGAAGCGCCGCCAAGTCTCCTCCGTGCACTCGACGATGAAGGTCGCCGTGTCGGCATCGAACTGGTAGGCGTGCGCCCAGATCCAGCCGTGCTCGGTCTCCTCGAAGATGAAGGTGAAGGCGTCGTCGAACTTCTGGTGCGTGCCGAGCCAGATGTACTTGCAGGCGCGCACGTCGATGTCGGGCTGGAAGACGTCCGCGTGCGCCGCGCGCACGCGCGAATTGACTCCGTCGGCGCCGACCACGAGGTCGTACCGGGCGGCATAGGTGTCGACCGGCTCGGCTTCGGTCTCGAAATGAATTTTCACGCCGAGCTCGCGAGCGCGATGCTGCAGGATGTTGAGCAGCTTCTTGCGGCCGATGCCGCAGAAGCCGTGGCCGCCCGACTTCACCACCGTGCCGCGATAATGCACGGCGATGTCGTCCCAATAGGCGAAGGACTCGCGGATCGCCCGCGCGCTCACCGGATCGTTGCCCTCGAGCTTGCCGAGCGTCTCGTCCGACAGCACCACGCCCCAGCCGAACGTATCGTCGGGCCGGTTGCGCTCGATCACGGTGACCTCGTGCGAGGGGTCGCGCGATTTCAGCGAGATCGCGAAATTGAGGCCGCCCGGACCGCCGCCGAGAACTGCCGCGCGCATCACTTTGGCTCCCTGCCGCTCAACCTGCGGCGACTCCAGCCGCTCAACCTGCAGCGGCTTGCGCCGCTCGACGCAGCATGCCAAATCCGCGGTAGTATTACAAACATAAATATTTTAAGCTTGAAGCATTTTCTGCCCTGCCCCGTCCGCGGGTTCCGGCGGGGGAAATGTAATGTGTGATTCAAACGAACGCTGTTGAAACACTTGATTCATCCCGCTAGGCTGCCCGCCCGATGAACCTTCCCTCCTTCAGCGGCCGGCTGCGCTCCGGCTTCGACGGGCTGTCGCCGCAATTGCGCGAAGCGGCACGCTGGGTCATCGACCATCCGGCCGATGTCGCGCTGCTGTCGACGCGCGAGCAGGCGCGCCGGGCCGGCGTGACGCCCGCGACGATGACGCGGCTGGCGCAGCATTTCGGGCTGCCCGGCTACGACCGGGTGCGCCAGCTCCATGCCGATGCGGTGCGCCGCCAGCCGGAGACCTATCGCGGCCGCGCCGAGGAACTGCTGGTGCGCCGTGATCGCGAGGGCGACGCCGGGCTTGTGCACGATATCCTCGCGGCGCTGTCCCAGCACCTGCACGATCTCTCCTCGGGCGAAGCGGTCGGGCGGTTCGCCCGCGCAGCCGACCTCGTCGCCGCAGCGAGCCATGTCTTCTGTCTCGGCCTGCGCTCGAGCTACGCTGTCGCCTACATCTTCCATTACGTGCGCTCGCTGTTCGGCGCCAATTCGGTGCTGGTCGACGGCTCCGGCGCGGTCGGCGTCGATGTCATGCGCGACATCGGCGAGCAGGACGTGCTGCTGGCGATCTCGGTCAGCCCTTACGTTCGGCACACGATCGACGCTGCCCAGTTCGCCAAGGCGCGCGGCGCCCGCATCGTCGCCGTCACCGACAGCGAGATGTCGCCGCTCGCCCGCCTCGCCGATGCCAGCGTCCTGGTGCGCACCGAGACGCCGTCGTTTTTCCACACCATGGCGCCGGCCTTCGCCGCGGTCGAATGCCTCGCCGCGCTGGTCGCGGCCCGTCGCGGACCGGAAGCGCTCGCCGCGCTCGAAGCGAGCGAGCGCCAGCTCGCGGCTTTCGGAACTTACGTACTCCCGCCTGCGAAAGGACGCCGTCGGCTATGACGCACGTGTTACATCGAAGCATCGGCCATCATTACCCGACCGCCGTGTCGGGCAAGGGCCTCATCATCCGCGACGAGACCGGCAAGGACTACATCGACGCCTCCGGCGGCGCCGCCGTCTCCTGTCTCGGCCATTCGCATCCCGATATCCTCGCCGCCATGCGCGCCCAGCTCGATAAACTGGAATACGCGCATACGAGCTTCTTCACTTCGCAGGCGGCCGAGGAACTCGCCGACGACCTCGCCGCGCACGCGCCGAAAGGCCTCGACCGCGTTTTCTACGTCAGCGGCGGCTCGGAGGCGATCGAGGCCGCGCTCAAGCTCGCCCGCCAGTACTTCGTCGAGATCGGGCAACCCGAGCGCAAATACCTGATCGCCCGGCGGCAGAGTTATCACGGCATCACGCTCGGCGCGCTCGCCGTCGGCGGCCGCGCCTGGCAGCGCAAGGCCTTCTCGCCGCTCCTGATCGAGACGCACCACGTCTCGCCGGTCTACGAATATCGCGAGAAGCGCGCGGGCGAGACGCCGGAGGCCTATGGCGAGCGGCTGGCGCAGGAACTCGAGGCCAAGATCGACGAACTCGGCGGCGGCAACGTCATTGCCTTCATTGCCGAAACCGTCGTCGGCGCCACGATGGGCGCGGTTCCCCCGGTTCCCGGCTATTTCAGGCGCGTCCGCGAGATCTGCGACCGCCACGGCATCCTGCTCATCCTCGACGAGGTGATGTGCGGCATGGGCCGCACCGGCACGCTGCATGCCTGCGAGCAGGACGGCGTGAGCCCCGATCTGATGACGATCGCCAAGGGGCTCGGCGGCGGCTATATGCCGATCGGCGCCTTGCTCGTGCAGGACAAGCTGTTCAGGGCGCTGGCCGACGGTTCCGGTTCCTTCCAGCACAGCCACACCTATACGGGCCACCCCCTCGCCTGCGCCGCGGCGCTCGCGGTGCAGCGCGTCATCCGCCGCGACAACCTGCTTGCGAATGTGCGCGAACAGGGCGCGCGGCTGTCGCGGCGGCTGCAGGAACGTTTTGGCAATCATCCCTTCGTCGGGGATGTGCGCGGGCGCGGACTGTTCCAGGGAATTGAGATCGTCGCCGATCGCGGGACGAAGGAACCGTTCGATCCGGCGCGCAAGATGCACGCGCGTATCAAGAAGGAAGCAATGGCGCGCGGCTTGATGGTTTATCCGATGGGTGGCACGGTCGACAGCGTGCGTGGCGATCACGTGCTGCTGGCGCCCCCGTTCATTCTCGACGGCGCCGCGGTCGATACGATCGTCGAGCGCCTGGGGGAGGCCGTCGATGCGGCGGTGGGCGCGTGATCGATTGATCGCGCGCGCAACACCGGAATACGACGGAAACACGCGGGTTCTCATGGAACCCTCAGCGATAACAAACGGAGGAGAGAGAACGATGACGATCAGATTGACGACGACCGGCTTCGCACTGGCCGGTCTGCTGGCGCTCACCGTCGGCGGCGCCTCGCCGGCGCTCGCGCAACAGAAGTTCATCACCGTCGGCACCGGCGGCGTCACCGGCGTGTACTACGCCGTCGGCGGCGCGCTCTGCCGTCTCATGAACAAGAACCGGGCGCAGACCGGCATCCGCTGCTCGGTCGAATCGACCGGCGGCTCGGTGTTCAACGTCAACGCCATCAAGACCGGCGAGCTCGAGTTCGGCCTCGCGCAGTCCGACGTCCAGTACAACGCCTACAAGGGCGACGCCCAGTTCAAGGGCAAGGCCGATGGCGACCTGCGCGCGGTGTTCTCGGTGCATCCGGAGCCGTTCACGGTTCTGGCGCGCAAGGAAGCCGGCGTCAGCAAGTTCACCGATTTCAAGGGCAAGCGCTTCAACGTCGGCAATCCGGGCTCCGGCACGCTCGCCTCGATGGAAGAGCTCCTGAAGGCGATGGGCTGGACCAAGGCCGACTTCTCGCTCGCGGCCGAGCTGAAAGCCGACGAGCAGGGCACCGCGCTCTGCGACAACAAGATCGACGGCTTCTTCTACGGCGTCGGCCATCCGTCGGCGGCGATCCAGGATCCGACCACGGCCTGCGGCGCCAAGCTGATCTCGCTGACCGGCCCGGCCGTCGACTCGCTGATCAAGGCGCATCCCTACTACGCCAAGGCCACCATCCCGGGCGGCATGTATGCCAACAACCCGAACCCGACCGAGACCTACGGCGTGCTCGCGACCGTCGTGACCTCGGCCAAGGTGCCGGAGAACGTGGTGTACGACCTCGTCAAGGCGACCTTCGACAACTTCGACGAGTTCAAGAAGCTGCACCCGGCCTTCGCGCATCTCGACCCGAAGGACATGATCACGAAGGGTCTGTCGGCGCCGCTGCATCCGGGCGCCGTGAAGTACTACAAGGAAAAGGGCTGGATGTAAGTCCGGCGGAGGGGCGGCTGCGGCCGCCCCTCTTCTTTGATGTCCTGTGCGCGTGCCGACGGGGACAGGCGCGCGCGTCGTGGGGGAAGAGGCTATGACCGATAGCAAAAATCAGACGGTGCCCGGCCGCGAGGCACTCGAAGCGATGGTTGCGGAGGCCGACACAGGCGGCCGCAAACCGACCGGCCTGCCGAAGAAGATCGTATTCGCCGTCGCACTGGCGTGGGCGCTGTTCCAGCTCTGGTACGCCTCGCCGCTGCCCTATTTGTTCAATTTCGGCGTCTTCAACGACGGCCAGGCGCGCGTCGTGCACCTGTGCTTTGCCTTCCTGCTCGCCTTCACCACCTTCCCGGCGTGGTCGACGTCGCCGCGCGACCGCATTCCGCTCTATGATTGGGTGCTGGCGCTGCTCGGCATCGGCTCCGCGCTCTACCTGCTGGTTTTCTACAAGGAACTCGCGCTGCGGCCCGGCCTGCCGACGACCGCCGACATCGTCGTCTCGGTGATCGGCGTGGTGCTGCTGGTCGAGTCGGCGCGGCGCGCCGTCGGCCCGGCGCTCGCCTTCATTGCCGCGCTGATGCTGGTCTACATCTTCATCGGCCCCTGGCTGCCCGGCCTGCTCGGCCACAAGGGCGCCACGCTCGCACGCGCCGCCTCGCAGATGTGGCTGACCTCCGAAGGCATCTTCGGCGTCGCGCTCGGCGTGTCGACCAGCGTCGTGTTCCTGTTCGTGCTGTTCGGCAGCCTTCTGGAGAAGGCCGGCGCCGGCAACTATTTCATCCAGCTCGCCTTCGCCATGCTCGGCACGTTCCGCGGCGGCCCGGCCAAGGCCGGCGTCGTCGCTTCCGGCATGACCGGCATGATCTCCGGCTCCTCCATCGCCAACACCGTCACCACCGGCACCTTCACGATTCCGCTGATGAAGCGCGTCGGCTATCCGGCGGTCAAAGCCGGCGCCATCGAATGCGCCGCCGGCGTCAACGGCCAGTTGATGCCGCCGGTGATGGGCGCTGCCGCCTTCCTCATCGCCGAATATGTCGGCATCCCCTACTCCGAGGTCGTCAAGCACGCCTTCCTGCCGGCGTTCCTGACCTACGGCTCGCTGTTCTACATCGTCGACATCGAGGCGGCGAAGATGGGCCTGCGCGGCCTGCCGCGCGCCAGCACGTCGCCCTGGCTGCAGTCGCTGTTGCGCGCCGTGATGACCGTCTGCGGCATCATCGTGCTCAGCGGGATCGTCTACTACGGCATCGGCTGGACCAAGGACGCGTTCGGCGCTGCGGCGAGCTGGATTCTCGGCGCCGTGCTGACGCTCGTCTATCTCGGTCTGCTCCGCTACAAGGCGCGCCATCCCGATCTGCCGCAGGACGATCCGAGCAAGGCGATCGTCAAGGTGCCGGACTTCTACGAGACCTCGCGCACCGGCCTGCACTATCTCCTGCCGGTGATCGTGCTGATCTGGTGCCTGATGGTCGAGGAGCTTTCGCCCGGCCTGTCCGCCTTCTGGGGCACGGCCTTCCTCATCTTCATCATGCTGACGCAGCGGCCGCTGATCGCCCTCTTCCGCGGCGAAAGCGCCTACGGCGCGCGCTTCCGCGACGGCATCGGCGATCTGATCGGCGCGTTCGAGGGCGCCTCGCGCAACATGACCTCGGTCGGCATCGCCACCGCCGCCGCCGGCATCATCGTCGGCACGGTGTCGCTCACCGGCATCGGTCTCGTGATGACCGAGATCGTCGAGGTCGTGTCCGGCGGCAACCTCATCGCCATGCTCATGCTCACCGCCGTGATCTGCCTCATTCTCGGCATGGGCATGCCGACAACCGCCAACTACGTGGTGGTCGCCACGCTGATGGCCCCGGTGCTGGTCGAGCTCGCCGCGCAGAACGACCTCGCGGTGCCGCTCGTCGCCGTGCACCTGTTCGTCTTCTACTTCGGACTGATGGCGGACGTGACGCCGCCGGTGGGCCTTGCCGCCTACGCGGCGGCCGCGATCTCGGGCGCCGATCCGGTCAAGACCGGCTTCCAGGGCTTCCGCTACGAGATCCGCACCGGACTGCTGCCGTTCATCTTCATCTTCAACACCGAACTGCTGGTGATCGACGTCGGCAGCGTCGCTCACTTCCTCGTCGTCGTGGTCTGCGCGATCATTGCGATGGGGTGCTTCGTCGCCGCCACACAGAACTGGCTGCTGACGCGCAACCGCTGGTACGAGACCGTCGCGCTGCTGCTCATCTGCTTCACCTTGTTCCGGCCCGGCTTCTGGCTCGACAAGTTGCAAGCGCCCTTCGTCGACCGGCCGGCGACCGACATCGTCAGCATGGCCGCCAGCACACCGGACAACGGCACGTTGCGCTTCCACGTGAAGAGCCAGTCGCGCGCCGGCGAAGACGTGGTCAAGCTGGTGCGGCTGACGCTCAAGCCGGGCAACAACGGGCTGGATCGGCTGCAGAAGTCCGGGCTCGGCCTGTCGACGCTGCCGGGACCGGTGATGGTGCAGACCGTCAAGTTCGGCAGCGAGGCGGCCAAATACGGCCTCTCGGCGGGCGACGAGATCACCTCGGTGCTGGTCGCGACCGAGCGGCCGAGCCGCTACTGGTTCGCGGTGCCGGCAATCGCCCTGCTCGCGGTCATCGTCCTGCTGCAGTTGCGCCGTCGCAGGCCGGCGCTGCAGCCGGCCACGGCCTGACGACATGACGGAGCCCGGCCGAACCGGCCGGGCATCGTCCGCGTCCCGCGCGGCCGCCGTCAGGCCGCGAGCGCGCGCTCGGCCGCGACATAGGGAAGAGCGAGCGCCGTCGCGACCGCCTGATGCGTGACCGCGCCGCGGTGCAAATTGAGGCCCGCGCGCAGATGCGGGTCGTCGCGCAGCGCGCGCAATCCGCGATCGGCGAGCGCGAGGCCGAACGGCAGCGTGGCGCTGTTGAGCGCCGCGCTCGAGGTCACCGGCACGGCGCCCGGGATGTTGGCGACGCAGTAATGGACGATGCCGTCGACGCGGTAGGTCGGATCGCCGTGCGTCGTCGGCCGCGACGTCTCGAAGCAGCCGCCCTGATCGATGGCGACATCGACGATCACCGTATCCGGCTTCATCGTCTTCAGCATCGCGCGCGTCACCAGCTTCGGGGTGCTCGCCCCGGGGACGAGAACCGCGCCGATCACGGCGTCGGCCTGCGCAATTTCTTCATCGAGGCTCTGCGCGGTCGAGTAGCGCGTGCGGATGCGGCCGGCGAACATCGCATCGAGCTCGCGCAGCCGCGGCAGCGAGCGGTCGAGCACGACCACATCGGCGCCGACGCCGGCGGCCACGCGCGCGGCCTGCGTGCCGACCACGCCGCCGCCGATGATCGCCACCCGCGCCGGCGGCACGCCGGGCACGCCGCCGAGCAGCACGCCGCGGCCGCCGGCGGTGCGCCGGAGCGCCGCGCCCGCCGCCTCGATCGACAGCCGGCCGGCGACCTCGCTCATCGGCGCCAGAAGCGGCAGGCCGCCGGCGGCGTCGGTGACGGTTTCATAGGCGACCGCCGTGCAGCCGGAGCGCAACAGGCCCTCGGCCTGCGCGCGATCCGCCGCAAGATGCAGATAGGCGAACAGGATCTGCCCCTCACGGAGTTGCGGCCATTCTGAGGGCTGCGGCTCCTTCACCTTGATGACCATGTCGGCGCGCGCATAGACCTCGCGCGCACTGCCGACGATCTCGGCGCCGGCGCGTTCATAGACCTCGTCGGCGGCGCCGATGCCGGCACCGGCACCGGTCTCGACCAGCACGCGGTGGCCGCGCGCGCCGTACTCGCGCACGGAGGCGGGAGTGAGCCCGACGCGGAATTCGTCCGGTTTGATCTCTTTCGGCACGCCGATCAGCATGGACCACTCCGCTTGTGCTGCCGTCGAACAGGCTAGCGGAACGGGCGCCTGCGCAGCAGGCAACGCCGAGGGAAAAACGTCTTGGCGCGAGGCCGGCGGGGCGCCGCCGGGCGTCAATGTCCCGGCCGGCGGCGCGGGCCTCGCCGCGCCTGCGCGCTGCGAGGAAAACTCAAACGAATCAGCATCTTAGGAGAATGGTGCGGTCGAGAGGACCCCGCATCATCCAATGTCTAAGATGATGATTTGTCTACATTCTGTTGTTTTCATTCGTCTTTCTCACAGTTCATTGCTACAAAAATTGCTACAAAATTCGTTGGAGCATTCAATGGCAGCGAAGGTCCGGCACCTACTCAATCGCGACGGTCGCTTCTGGGCGCGCTTGGCGGTGCCGGCCGCGCTTCGCAGCCGGATCGGCAAGCGCGAGCTTCTGACACCTCTTGGATCCGACCGCCGGGAAGCTCTGCGGCACCTGCCCGCCGCCATCGCCGATATGGTCGCCACGATCGAGGCTGCCCGTGCGCGGGTGCCCGCCCCGCCCCCGCCCCGATCCCGTCCGCTGTTTCCGCTGCAAGTCGCGCGGGCGCACTACAATGACGAACTGGCGCTCGACACAGCGCGACGGGATGCCGGCTTGCTCTACCTCGAGGACAATCCCGAGGCTCACGCCCAGCTATTTCGTGGCGGCTACCGAAAGGCGCTCGCAAAGGTCGCCGCGGGTCACGCCTCACAGGATGAAGCTGCCGCCGCGATCGGATGGGCGATCGATGGCTTTATTGAGCGCGGCAACATCAACGTGACGCCCGGCTCGCCACAGTGGCAGCACCTTGCGCGGACCCTCGCCGGCATTCAGTTGGAGGTTCTGGCCCGCCAGGACGAACGGGACGCGGGCAACGATGCCGGCGAGCCGAAGCACCCGGCGCTGATCGATAAGCAGGCGCCCAAGTCCGACGACCCGTTTGCAGCCCGCCGCATAAGCCCCGACTCCGAACTGACGTTGGAGGAGGTGAAGGCGCGCTACATTAAAGAGCGCGGCGCCGCCCTCACGATCTCCCACGAGTTCGATACGACGGTCCGCATGTTCAACGAGTTCATCGGCGAGGAACGCGCGATCTATAGGATTGCGAGGGCCGATGTTCGTAATTTTGCGCGCGCATTGACCGAACTGCCGATCAACTACAAGCAGCGCTTCCCCAACAAAACGCTGCCGGAAGGGATCAAAGCAAACAGCGCGCGTGCAACGCCATTCGCCACCCTCAGCGCCAAGACGATCAACGACAAATACTTATCTCGCCTATCGAGCCTCTTTAACTGGTCAGTCAAGAATGACGCCCTCCCCGACAACCCGGCGGCGGGCGTCAAGATCGAGGCCGTCAAAGCTCGAGTGGCGCCGCGGGTGAATTTCTCCCCGGACGATCTAACCCGGATCTTCGGCGAGCACTTTCAGCGCCCCTTCGGCGAGTTCGAATGGGCGATTTTGGTCAGCTTATTTGCCGGCACCCGCGCCAGCGAGACGGCTCAGATCAAGCTAGACTCGATCCGGCATGAGCGCGGCATTCTGGTTTTCCGGATCGAGGAAGAGACTAAGAACCTAAATTCTCAGCGCGTTATCCCCGTCCACGACACGCTGATCAAACTCGGCATAGAAGATCATGTTAAGGCGCTGCGCACCGCCGGCCAGATGCATCTCTTTCCGGAATGGTATCGCAAGGGCGTCGAAGCAAAAGAGCGCGCGGCCCGTAAGACGCTGAATTTGCATTTCCCGCGTTTTTTGCCGCGGCGGTTCAATGTGACCTACTTGCCGAGTGTGGGGATCGTGGACGGCCGCAAAACTTGGCACAGCCTACGGCACACGTTTCGAACAGCGCTCGAACTTGCAGGGGTCGAAAAAGCTGTTGCGGATAAGCTCACCGGCCACGCGGACGCGAGCATGGCAGCGGTCTACACACATGCGACATCCATCGAAAATCTTAAGACATCGATCGATAGGATAACATTTGACGGTTTTCAATTGAACTAGGGAAGACCTATGCCTGACAAGCTGATTGAGAATATCAAACGCATCCGCGAATACACCGAGAACAATCCAGAATTGAAGCGCTCCCACCACTTCACGTATGATCTTCCCGCCAATGACAAGCCCGTCGAATTCGTTGTTATGGGCATTAACCCGGGCGAACCAAAATGGGATTGGGACCACTGCCAAGGCCCCACCGAAGAGACGCGGCTTTTCGATTTTCAAGAAAAATTTGGACGCAGTCCGGCGAGTAAACGTTGGTACAAAAAAGTTGATTTCTATCTTTCAGGAAGAGGCGCAGTCATGACCGAATGCTTCTTCTGGAGCTCAAAAGACGTAGATACGCTTGAAGAGCTTTATGGCCCGCTCGAAAACTCTACGCATATCGAGTTTTGCAAGGCAATGAACGACGATATTCTTGATCGATACAAACCGCGGGCGATCGTATTCCCCGGTCTAAGATACTACGAACGCGTGAGGCAGCTCTATGGAATTGGAGAACACGTCAAAACTGTTCCGGGATCAAAGGGGCGCTTAATTGAGCACTACAAGTATGGAGCAACCCCTTGGGTTTTTACAAAACATTGGTCCGGAGCATGGATGGAAAAAGGCGAGCCAGATCAAATTCGCGATTATCTCGCCGGCCTGTAACGTATCGAATTATCCCCCGTGCCAAACTTAGTCGGCACGAGGGCATGGATTAGCTACTATTCATGATCATGAAGGAGCGCATCGGCGAGGATCGTCACCGGCCATATGCCTGCCCGCTCCCCGAGCTGGCGCTTGGCACCCTCAATATCGAGATCCCCGCTCCACCGGCACGGCGGCATTTCGGCAGCGCACGCGACCACAAGCACCTGATAGCTGTCGGTATCAAGATAGCGATTCATTTTGCAATTCTCCCCCTGCCCTCGATGGCAACATCGACCCCATAGATTCATGACGATGACGCGACGTCAATCATAAAGTTGCGTAATCAGTATTGACTTATCTTTAGTTGTGTCACTGATCGCGCATCTGAAATCCTGATTTCGAGAAGAGAGCGGCGCTGATCGCTTTTGGACTCTTGCGGGCTATCACCCTAGTCGGCAGTGGCGTGGTCTCACCCGGCGCCGTTCTCTGCGCGAAAGCGGGGAGTCGTATGAGGCGCGCAACATTCTTGCGGAAAGTTCTTTGGACCGCGGAGCAGCTCGGGTAAAATAAAAGGGTCCCGGTTGGCGCCGAGACCCTTTTCACTAACCGCCGTTTCGCCGCGGCGGCCCTATCAATCGCAACGGAAGTAACCCGTCGCTGTGACTAAAACTATCCTGTGCGCCCCTACGGCGCAACACCGCCTTCACGACCATCTGCTCGTCGTCGATCCTCACTACGCCCGGCAAGAGCGCGAGCTTGATCGCCGCGTCGAGGCGAACGCCCGCCGTTATACCGAACGGGTCAATGCCGATATCGAAAAGATGCTGGCGGACCTCGCCAACGATGGCGTCGTGCCGGCCGCGGAAGCCGCTGTCGATGACGAACTGCCGCCGCTCTGGCAAGGTCGGCACGACCTTCTCGAAACCTACATGCGCGGCACCGGCCGTACACAAGCCGGTCTGCGCAGCACCGGGAAGGCGCCGATCTGCTACGTGCTCGTCGGCTGGTTGCTCGCCGAGTGGAAGCGCGAGCACCGGAAGGAAGCCGGCCCCACGGAGATCGCCCGGACGATCGGCATCAGGCGCTCTCCCGCCCAGAACCTGCTAGATCAGGTCCGCGGATTCCTGGCCCCCGGCGGCCTATGGAACCCGTCTGTTTCGCGCAAGAAGCGCTCGGCCGTATCGGGCAAGCGCGCCCACAAGGGCACCAATCCGAACGCCGCGGCGAGCTGCGCCGATGGCGATTTCCTCCACGATTTCTGGCGTTCTGGCGGTGTCGAGGCGATCGACCGTCGATTGACCTCAGTAGTAGGAACCTATCGCCGCTACATTCCCCTTGGTCGCAAGCGTCCCCCGGCCACCCTAAAGCGCTCCCCATCGAACCGACCCTCGCAGCCTCCGCGGGAAAGCTTCGACGAGCTGCACCCTGCCCTACAGGTGATCCTCGCCTACGGCGCCATGTCGAAGCGGGAGGGACTGGAGATCAACGGCCTCACCTATGGCTGCTACGACCTCACCGGCAAGATCCATGCGAGGGCGGAGACGCGCATCCGGAGCAAGGGGATCTGGGCCGCCTACGTCCGGAAGCGTTGCGTCGCCGAGATCAATAAGGCCTGCAAGCGCGAGAAGGCAGCCAAGTCCCCCTTCGACCTCATCATCAACCTCGAGGAAGACAGCCGCGGCCAGCTACATGTGCACGGTGCCCTTTGCTGCCCGGTAGCCCACAAGGAGCTGTTTGAGACCGCGATCGATGTTGCTCTCGGCAAGTGGCGCCACGACGGTAAGAACCAGCGCGGCCACAAGCCGGTTCTCCTGCGCCGTGCCGTGACCGTCCGCGCTCTTGGCTACGCCGTGAAGCCTGAATCCTACGTCGCGGGCTGTGACAAGCCCCAGGTCGCCATGACCGGCGACTTGCGGCGACGTGCTGGGGAGTTCTACCGGGAGGCCGTCGCGCAGGTTCTCGACTATCGCGCGACCGGCAACCGGCTGATCACCACCACGACGAAGACCCCGGCGCACCGCGAGGGTGATCGGCAGTTCTGGCGCAAGGCCGCGCGCTACCGAAAGCAGATGCACGACGGCCTCGATCCTGAGTTTGAGGAGCTGTGGCGGCAGGCTGAGTTGGACTGCCAGAAGAAACTGAAAGCTGCGGGCGCGCCAGCGCCCGCAGGCGCGCCTATGTCGGTATCGACTGTCACCAGCAGCGACATGGCGGCAGCGATCAATGCCGAGATCCGCGCGCCGCACTGACTACCTCCGTCCGGCCACGTTCACCGGATATCCACGTAACGTTCGTGGATTATTCAGCCGAAATGTTGTCTCCCCAGCTCTGTCGCCACCCGTACGTTTCCGGGTTCGTTCTGCCGCCTGCATCCCGACCGACACCCGCTATATCGGAGCTACGGGCGCGCCTACGTCGGTCTCGATCGGTGACATCGCGCCGGCGATCCGCGCCGGAATCAACGCTATGCGCTCCGCGCATAGGTCTTTAACTATCCGACGCTTTGTCAGGTGCCGCACAGACATGCAGAGTTTGGGAGTGCCATCGTGTCGCTAGGGTAATGATCAACGCACGGGAGGGTGTCTTGGCAGCAATCAAGAACGACCAGTTGACCCCGTTTCGGGAGCGCGTTGAACAACAGCGCAGGACCGTGGAAGCTCTTAAGCTCGAGGGTCATGAATGTCCGGATGCTGAGCGGCAACTCCACCGAATGCTCGGGGAAATGCAGCGCGGCGGCGTCAAACCTGAACAGCGCCAGCAGTAGTTCCTTCCGCCTGCATCCCGACTGGGAACCGCTATATCTGAGCTGCGGGTCGTCAACAGCCTGCACGCCGAACGGCTCGGCGGGTCAAGGCATTTCCCCGCCGGGCCGCTTCGACAGGGATCCCGCGACCGGCTCATTCTCAAAAAGCCATCTTCATTTCATCTAGGTATTTCAAGTACTTATGCAATAATCGCCTTATTGTTGCCATAATTAACAGCAATAATATTACTCAGACGGGTTGTTCTGAGACACTTTGATGCGCTCTGAGGCCCGCGGTTTTGAACTGGGCGGGTGCTCGTGCTGCAGCGGTTGCGGAAGCTGATTGGATTCGAGAGGAAGGGCGGCGTTGGCCTGACCGATCCCGAGGCTCTGTGGTTATTCGGCGCCCTCCCCACCACGAGCGGCGTATCCGTCACCGGCCGATCTGCCGTGCGCGTTCCCGCAGTCGCCGCAGCCGTCTCGCTGATCAGCAACTCGGTCGCGACCTTGCCGGCCAAGACGTTCGTCTCCGAAGGCGAAACGAAGGCCGCAGACCCGGCACACCCGAGCTACAGCCTCATCCACGACCGCGCATCGCCCTGGGTCTCTGCGGCAGAGTTCCGGCGCCTGCTTACGATCGATGCCCTTACCCACCCTGCCCCGTGCGGCGCCGGCCGCGGCTATGCGCTTGCTGTCCGGGTCAACGGGCGCGTTCGCGAGCTGCACCGGCTCGATCCGAACTCTGTCCGCGTCGAGTGCGCCGATGACGGCTCGCCGGTCTACATGATCAACCTCGCCAGCGGCGGCACGATCACCCGCGACTGGCGCGACGTGCTTGTCATCGACGCTCCCGGCGGCTGTCCGGTCCACCATGCGCGCGAGGCGATCGCGCTAGCACTCGTACTAGAAGCTCACGCTGCCCGGTTGTTCGCTAATGGCGGCCGCCCGAGCGGTGTCCTGAAATTCCCGGGCACGCTCACGCCCGAGAGCACACAGCGCATTAAGGCGAGCTGGCAGAACGCGCATGCCGGCAGCAGCAGCGGTGGGACAGCAGTCCTGGAGTCCGGGGGAGATTTTATCCCTCTTGCGTTCACGTCAGTGGACGCGGAATTTATGGCGCAGCGCCAGTTCCAGATTGTCGAGATCGCCCGCGCATTCGGTGTCCCGGTCTCGATGATCGGCGACCTCAGCCGCGCCACTTGGTCCAACTCCCTTGAACAGCGGCAACAGTTTTTGATGTTCTCGTTGCTGCCGTGGTTGCGCGCATGGGAAGCGGCTTACACCCGCGTTCTAGTCGCCGATAACGAACTCGACACGCACTCGATCGAGTTCATTACCGACGATTTCCTGCGCGCCGACACTGCCAGTCGCGCCGAGGCCTACAGCAAGTTTCGCGCTGCCGGCGTCTACACGTCGAATGAGCTGCGGCGCCTCGAAAACCTCCCGCCCCTCCCCGGCGGTGACAAGCTCGATTCCCCGCACGTGCAATCCCCGACCAAGGCCGCGGCATGACCGATACGACCGCACAGCCGCTCCGGATGTTCTTTGGCGATGCCGAACACACCTTTGCGCTTCCCCCCGCCATGATCCTCGAGCTGGAACGCACCACCGACGCCGGCATCGGCCGTTTGTGCTCGCGTCTATTCGCGCGCGAGTTCGCCTACGCCGACGTGAAAGAGACACTCCGGATCGCGCTCATTGGCGGCGGCATGGATCCAAAACGCGCCGCCGAAATGATCGAGACCTACGTCACCGGCCGGCCCCTTATTCACGGATACGAGATCGCGGTCGCGGTCTTAGAGCACGTTTGGTTCGGCCCGCAGTCCACCGACACAAAGGACACTGCAAATGAAAACGCTTGACCTCGACGCCATCCCGGAACGCCCGACGAGTCCGCAGGAGCGTGCGGCAGCTGTGCGCCAGATCATTGGCGCCCTTATTGCCGATCAACACCGCCATGTTGCCCTCGCAGCGGCGCCGTTGCTCGCGACCATGAAACGCATCGAGACAATGAATGCAGCGGCTTGAATTCAAGTCTCAGATCACCGCCGACGACGTTGGCGTGATCACCGGCATCGCCTGGCCCTTCAATGCCGGCCCCGATCGCGTCGGCGACGAGATCACCAAAGGCGCCTTTGCCAGCGCAAAGACGCCGCTGCCGCTCCTGTTTGCGCACGACCCGGAACAGCCCGTTGGCGTATGGGATAGCGTTGCGGAGGCCGACGAGGGCCTTGTCGTCAAGGGTAAGCTTCTGATCGAGCAAGTCGCGCGGGCCAAAGAGATCCACGCTCTCGTCAAAGCGGGTGCCCTCGCCGGCTTGTCGATCGGTTTCGTCACCCGCAAGGCCGCACCCCGACGTGGCGGCGGTCGCACGATCACCAATCTCGAATTGATGGAGATCAGCTTGGTTTCCATCCCCGCCCATCCTCGCGCCCGTATCACGGGCGCCAAGGACGCCACGGCAGCAATTCGAATTGCCGAGGCTTTGCAGCGAGCCGCCTCGGCTCTCCGAACCCCACAAGGAAACTGAAATATGAAACACGTTGCTCCGGACGCGCTGCGAGGCGCGTTCATCCTGAAGGATTCCAATGGCGACGACCCGGCCACCATTGTGCAGAAGGCGCTGGACGACCTTCGGACCTCAATCGACGGCCGGCTTAAGGCGGTCGAGACGAAGGGCGCCGACGCGGAACAGCTCATCACCCGGCTCGATCAGCTTGAAGCGCGCTTCAATCGTCCCGGCGCTACCGGCCCGAGCAAGGACGCGGATACCGAGCGCAAGGCCTTTGAGGCCTACGTCCGTCGTGGCCTCGACGGCATGGCCCCGGAGCTGAAAACCGCCCTTACCGTGGGCACCGACGCGACGGCCGGCTATCTGGCGCCCGAGGCGTTCGCTCCCGAGCTGATCAAGAAGCTCGTCGAATTCTCGCCGATCCGCGCCTATGCCCGCGTCGTCACCATCGGCAGCTCGACCGTCAAGTATCCGCGCCGCCTGACGAGCACCACCGCCACATGGGTGGACGAAACGGCCAACCGCACCGGCAGCAATCCGAGCTACGAACAGATCGGCATCACCCCGCACGAACTCGCTACCTACGTGGACGTGAGCACCCAGCTCCTCGAGGACAACGCCTACAATCTCGAGGGCGAGCTCGCCGCCGATCTTGGCGAGGCCTTCGGCAAAGCTGAAGGCACGGCCTACGCAACCGGCGACGGCAATGGCAAGCCCAAGGGCCTCCTGAAGGCGACCGGCATTGCCGAGATCACGACCGGCTCCGCCAGCGGCTTCCCGACCTCCAATCCGGCGGACATGCTCATCGGCATGTATCACAGCCTGCCGACCGCGCACGCGCAGCGCGCAGTGTGGATGATGAACCGCAAGACCCTAGGGACGATCCGTAAGTGGAAGGATAGCAACGGCCGCTACCTCATCGTGGACCCGATTAGCGAAGGGATGCCGATCACGCTCTTGGGCCGCCCGATCGTTGAAGCGATCGACATGCCCGATATCGCCGCCGACGCCACGCCCATCATCTTCGGCGACATGGCCGGCTACCGCATCGTGGATCGTATCGGCTTCGCAATGCTGCGCGATCCTTACACGCTCGCGACCACCGGGCAGGTTCGCTTCCACGCGCGCAAGCGTGTCGGCGCGGATGTCACCCATCCCGACCGGTTCGTGAAGCTGACCTGCGCGGCCTAACTGCAAACACGGTAGCGGCGGCACCCCGCCGCTACTCTCCTTCCCCATAGGTTCCCTGATGCTGGCGTTTGACGAGGTAGAAATCGAGCTTGCGGGTGAGACGGTGCATTGCCGTCCCACGCTGCGCGCTGCCGCCCGTCTCGAAAAGCGCTATGGCGGGTTCTCGAACCTCATTGCCTCAATCAACGAAGGCAACCTTACCGTTATCGCCGACGTGATCGCGCACACGTCCGACACGATCAGCGACATTCCGCAATTCCTTCAGATCCTCGAGGGCCGACCGATCGGCCCCGAGATCAAGCGCGTCATCGGCCCCCTGACACAGCTCGTTATGAAGATGGCCGGCTTGGATGAAGCGCCGGCGAAGGGCACCAAGGAAAGCGGCGCCTCTGAGCGCATCACGTTCGCCAAGTATTTCGAGACCTTATTCGCCAATGCCTGCGGCGTGCTCGGCTGGACACCCGAGACTGCATGGAGCGCCACGCCGGCAGAGATCAACAGCGCCTACCGTGCGCGGATCGAGTTACTGCAGGCTCTATTCGGCTCGAGCAAACAAGACGAAGGTCGCCAGCTCGATCACTCTGAGGCTGACGTTGCGGAAGGGCTCGTGCAGCTCCGCACCCTGGCCCTTACCGGCCAGAACGTCGGAGCGTGATCATGCCTCTTCGCCCTCCCCATATCTGCGGCTGCGGACGGCTAGTCCCTAACGGTCAACGTTGTGCGTGCCAAGCACTCCGGAAACGTGAAGCCGATCGGCGCCGTCCGAGCGCTCGTGCTCGCGGGTATACGTCTGAATGGCGGCGCGAGAGCAAGGCTTTCCTCGCACTGCCAGAGAACCGCCACTGCGCCTGCGGCTGTGGCCGAATTGCAGACATGGTGGACCACATCATTCCGCACAAAGGAGACATGCGGCTCTTTTGGGATCGGCGCAATTGGCAGCCGATGGCCGCTTCGCCCTGCCATAACTCTAAAAAGCAGTCTGCGGAAAGGCGAGCCACCAATGATTGACGACCCCCACAAGCTGAGCAGCGAGAAACGGCTGTGGGTTGGCGTGCTCGTACAAGCACTAGAAGACGCCTGCGGCACGGCCACGCTGGACGGCAAGAACAAAGAGCGCGCCATGATGGAAGCTCGCTACTGGATCACCAAGCCCAGCCGCGACCTCGAAAATGTGTGTGACCTCGCCGACGTAGACATGCGTCGGATGATCGCCCTCGCCAAGGTGGAGATCGAGAAGGCCGATAGACGACGTGCTGAGCGCGCAACCTGCGGCCCAGCGCGCCCGCGACCTGCGAACAACGTCAGGCTGATCACCTTCAACGGTCGCACGCTTTCCGTCACCGGCTGGGCACGCCTGCTTGGTCTCAGCCCTTCGACGATCAGCAAGCGCCTCAAAGCTGGTTGGACGATCGAGGCGACGTTGACGACCACAAACCAGCACGCACCCGGGGGTATTTCCGATCTTCAAGCTGGCGTCCTGCGACCGGCGGGGGTCAGTCGCGCACGATCTGTCGAAAATAGAGTTTCTGAATCGAAGGAAGCCGCGTAATGGCCCTTATTCCCCTTTCGGACGCCCGCGATCAGCTCAATCTTCCGGCGCAGGACGATGACCTTGTCGGCCGACTGATTGCTGCGGCTGAGCGGCACATCGAGAACGCCACTGGAAAGGTGTTTGCCACGGAGACGCGCGAGTTCCGGTTCGATGGGTTTGCCGATCGCCTAGAGCTGCCGGTCTCTCCGGTCACGTCGATTGCCTCAATCACCTACATCGAACGGAACGGAGCAGAACAGACGCTCGATCCGGCGGCATACGTCGCGCGACCACTTGGCACCGATATGGCGGCGACGATGATCTACCGGGCGCCCGGCGCTACCTGGCCCTGTACAGACCGCTGTAGAGGCGCCAGCGTGACGGTAGAGGCTGTCGTCGGTTATGGCGACTACGACGATGTGCCAGCGCCGCTTGTACAGGCCGCGCTGATGCTCATTGGGCACCTCTACGAAAATCGAGAGGCGACGTTCATTGCCAACAGCGCGCAGGCCGCAATCGTGCCTTTGGGCGTGGTGGACCTGATCGAGCCCTACCGGCGGCGGGTGTTCTAATGTCGCTCGAAAGCCTCAACCGCCGGCTGGCGGCCATCCCCAAGGCCGTGCGCGAGGCCGTACAGCCGGCTCTCACAAACAGCGGTGACGAGTTGGCCGCCGCCATGAAGGCGCTTGCCGAGACGAGCCGCGATAGCGGCGACCTGATCGAGTCGATTGCGGTGACGGCCGGCGGACAGACAACGCCGCCCTATTCGCAGCCGGGCGGCTCGCGCGTAGTCCCCGAGAACGCCGTTGCGGTGACCGCTGGCAACAGCAAGGTCCGCTACCCCCACCTCGTCGAGTATGGGACCACGAAGATCGCCGCTCAGCCGTTTTTCTGGCCCGCCTATCGGCTGCTGAAAAAGCGGCTACAGCGTCGGATCAAGCGCTCGATCGGCAAGGCCGTGCGCGAAGGCTGGCACCAATGAGCGCATCCCTTGCCTGCCAGAAAGCGCAGCGCGCCATGCTGATCGCCGACGCCGCCGTGACGGCGCTTGTGCCCGGCGACAACATCATTGATTCCTCTGCCGTACTGGACCTGTTCCCCCGCATAAACATCGGTGATGACCTAGAGCAACCGATCGGGAACGTTCCGCGAATGGATCGGTTCGCGTCCGTCACGTCAACTCTGCACGTCTGGACCCGCGAACCGGGTCTTGCCGGCGCTAAAACCCTTGCGGGCGCCGTCCGCGACTGTCTGGCGAACGCGACGTGGACCCGCGGCGGCTGGCAATGCCTGTCGACTGATTTCGAGTCTGCGCGGTTCCTGCGCGACCCCGATGGCGAGACCTCGCACGGCATCGTCGTGTTCACCCAGACCTTACAGCGGGTGCCTTAATGCGCGCCGGGAAGCTTGACCGCGTGATCACGATCGAGCGCGCGACGACGGTTATTGACGACGCGGGCACGCCCCAGCCGAGCTGGGCGACGATCGCGACCTTGCGCGCCCAGATCGTCAAGCAGTCCGCCGACGAGTTCATCCGCAGCGAAGGCGGGGGCACGTCCGAAACCGCGATCGTATTCCGAACTCGCTACCTTGAAGGCGTTCGCCTGGACGATCGCGTCACCTACGACGGCGCCAGCTTTGACGTGAAAGAGCTAAAAGAGATTGGTCGGCGCCGCGGTCTCGAGCTTCGCTGCATCGCGCGGGTGTTCTAGTGCGCGGCAGGAAGCCTCATAACACGCTGGCCGACGCTGCCGGCCTCTCGGATACCCCGAAAGCGCCAACGTGGCTCAGCAAGCACGCCAAGGCCGAATGGCGCCGCGTCGTGCCTTTGCTTGTGCAACGTCGCATCCTGACCGATGCCGATCTAGGCAGCCTAGAGAGCTATTGCACGTCTATGGGCCTTGTGCGGGACGCACAGGAAGCAATCAGCCGTGACGGCCTTGTCATTCAGACCGAGAAGGGACCTCGCCGGCATCCCCTATTTGGCGTGCTCAATAGCGCCCAGACCACGGCACGGCTTGCGGCAAGCGAGCTCGGCCTGACACCCGTCTCACGATCTCGGCCCGCTGTGCGCGACGATGTTGACGAGGCGGCCCCTTCGCCACTGGACGTCGCGTAAAATGTCCCACGATACCTACCCGCACTGGATAACTGACGACTCGGACATTCCCGACCCCTTCGGTTATGGCGAACGCGCGGTCAGATTCCTGCGCCTCTTGAAGCATCCTAAAAGCCCCGCGCGCGGTCACCCGTTCCAGCTTGATCGCTGGCAGGAGCGAATCGTCAGACGCATCTACGGTCCGCGCCATAGTGATGGTCGCCGCATTGTCGAGCGCGTCCTACTACTCATCCCCAGAGGCAACCGGAAAACCAGCCTCGCCGCGGCGCTGTCACTACTCCATACCGTCGGCCCCGAGCGCGTTCCGAGCGGCGAAGTTCTATTTGCGGCAAGCGACAAGAAACAAGCCGCCATCGGTTTCCGAGAGGTTACGGGCATCGTCCGATCCGACGCTCGAATTGCCAGTCAATGCCGGATCAGTGACGCCGTAAACAGCACAAAGAGGCTGGTTTACAAAAAGGACAATACGTTCCTTGAAACGCTCTCGAGCGACGCCGCGACCCAGTTGGGACGCACACCGTCGTTCGTGTTTTGCGATGAACTGTTAGCGTGGCGTGGCCGCGACCTATGGGACACGATCACCACCGGTCTTGCGAAAACCAGTGGCTCGTTGATGGTGATTGCCAGCACTAGTGGACGTGGAACGGAAAACGTCGCTCATGACCTTGTCGAATATTCGCGCAAGGTGGCCCGCGGCGAGATACAGAACGATAGCTTCCTTCCAATCCTGTTTGAGACAGAAAAAGCAGCCGATTGGCAAGACGAAGCTAATTGGCATCGCGTCAATCCCGGTCTACCGTACGGTTATCCGTCATTAGATGCCCTGCGCACGCTTGCAAAGGAAGCAAAAGACCGGCCCGGCGACCGTCAAGCATTCCGGCAGTTCCATCTCAATACGTGGTTCGACAACAGCTTATCGCCCTTTCTCGATATGGCGCTGTATGACGCCTGCGCCGACCCGATCGACCTTGAGCGATTGAAACATCTGCCGTGCTGGATTGCAGTGGATATGAGCAGCACCACCGATCTAACGGCTGTGGTCGCGTGCTTCAAAGACGATGATCGCTACATCATCATTCCCTTCCTGTTCGTTCCCGGCGAGAACTTGCCCGCATGCGCCGAGCGCGACCAAGCCCCGTATGTTCAATGGGCAGAGGAAGGCCACCTACAGGGAACGATCGGCAACGCAATTGACCCCCGAGTGATAGAGCAAACGATCCGCGATCTGTACGAGAATTTCGACGTTCGCGAGATCGCATTCGACAAAGCCTATGGACAGGCTGTTATGGGGCCACTACTCGATGACGGCCTGCCTGTTGTGACCATGCAACTTGGTTGGGTTACGCAATCGCCCGCACTGAATGAGGTAGAGCGCGCAGTCATCAGCGGCCAGCTTCGGCACAACGGCAATCCGGCTCTGCGGCATTGCTTCGCCAATGTCGCGATCCATACCGATCCCGCCGGCAATCGCATTATGCACAAAGGCAAGAGCACCGGGCGCATTGACGGCGCTTTCGCCACATGGATGGCAATCGGCCGCGCCGCAGCCGGCGGCAGCGAACGATCAATCTACACCGACATAAACGCCCGTCCGGACGGGCTGTTGATCTTCTAGGAGTGAATAATGGCAGCCGCAGCGACCGATACCGAACAACTCGTCGTCCAACTCGAAGCCCGCGTCTCTCAGTTCGAAAAGAACTTTCAGAGGGCGGGCCGCGTTGCGAACGACAACTGGCGCAAGATCGAGAACCGCGGCACTAGCGCAAGCCGAAAGCTCGAGCAACAGCTCGCCCGCACAGCCGCTGGCATCGGCAATTCGTTCCGCAACATGGGCCTGGCCATCGCCAGTTCGCTTGGCGCCGCAGTGAGCGTCAAGGCGATCAGCGAAGCGGCACAGCAATACGTCACGCTGCAGAACGCCCTTAAGGTCGTCGGTGTTGAAGGCGCCGCGCTGGAAACCACGTTTCGCGACCTCTTCCAGATCGCCCAGCGAAACGGTACTCCGATCGAGGCGCTCGTCACGCTCTACGGCCGCGCGACACAGGCCCAGAAAGAGCTAAAAGCCTCGTCAGCCGACCTGTTGAAGTTCACCAATGGGATTAGCCTTGCGCTGCGCGTCGGCGGCACGAGCGCGCAGGAAGCATCCGGCGCCCTGTTGCAGCTCTCGCAAGCTCTCGGCAGCGGCGTGGTCCGTGCCGAAGAGTTTAACAGCGTCAACGAAGGCGCACGGCCGATCCTGCAAGCCGTCGCCGCGGGCCTGAAGGAAGCCGGCGGCTCAGTCGCCACCCTTAAGAACCTCGTCAACGAAGGCAAGGTATCGAGCGAGGCATTTTTCCGCGCATTCATTGCCGGAATGCCGATGCTGGAATCTGCCGCCGCCAAGGCGCAAGGCACTGTCAGCCAAGCCATGACGCGCATCGGCAATGCGTTCATTGTGCTCGTCGGCGAGCTGGATAAAACGGCCGGCGCCTCGCAGAACGCCGCCGACAACCTGAATAAAGTATCGAGCGCGATCGAGCACATGCCCGGCTACCTGAGGGCCGCGTCGAAGGGCCTCAGCGAGCTACAGGGCTGGCTGCAAAGCATCGGCAATCAGCCGATCTGGGATCGTATCAATAAGTTTTTCGGCGTGGATGGTGACGCCGCTAACAAGCGCTTCCGCGCTTTGATCGGCGCCGCGCCGGATCTGCCCAATGCCAACAACCGGATCAGCGAGTTCGCCAACTCTCCGGAGGGCCGCGCCCCTGCCCTAGCCCCAATTGAGCCGGTGTCCCTGAAAGCCTTCCCGGTCACCGGCAAGACCACCGGGAAGAGCGCAGCGCAGAAACGCGCGGACGAGGTAGAGACCTACATCAAAGAGCTCGAGAAGTCGCAGCGGGTTCTACAGGCCGAATACGCTACGCTCGGCAAGTCGAATGCTGAGCGGCAGAAGGCTATCGAGCTGGCAAAGATCGGCGAGGTTGCCGATAGCAAGCAGCGACAGAAGCTCGGCGAGTTGGTCGACGCGAACGAGGCGCTGCGGCAGAAGATCGAGGCCGTCAAGCAAGCCCAGCAAGGCCTACGCGATGCGGCCAAATTCGCTGGCGAACAAATGGCGGATGCCCTTGCCGACGTGATCATTGACGGCGGCAAGGCCTCCGACGTGATTCAGAGCCTTGTGCGGTCGCTCGCCCGTGCCGCCCTACAGGCTGCGCTACTTGGCGAAGGTCCGTTTGGTGGCTTGTTCGGCACGAAGGGCAGCAACGGCGGCCTGGGCGGCATCTTTGGGGCCGTCGGAAAGTTCTTCGGCTTTGCCAACGGCGGCATCATGACCGGCCGGGGACCCGTGCCCCTACGCCGCTACGAGAACGGCGGCATTGCCAACTCGCCGCAGCTCGCGATGTTTGGCGAGGGCAAGCGGCCGGAAGCCTATGTGCCCCTCCCCGATGGCCGCACGATCCCGGTCACGATCGCTGCGCCGACGATGCAAGCCCCGGCCATCGGAGGCCCTCAGACGATCGTCAGTTCGCCCACGATCAACGTCACCGTCAACGGCAGCGCAGGCACGCCCGACCAAAATACGGACCTTGCCACCAAGATCGCCCGGCAAATGAAGGATCAGGCGCAGGCGCTATTTGCACAAGAGCTGCGTCGGCAGATGCGGCCGGGCGGACTCCTGCGATAGGGCTAATGGAGCGGCGAATTTGGTGGCTTTGTGGTGGCTTGGTCTTCGATTGCCACTTTTGATTGATCGCCAAGCTCAATTTTCCCCGAGGAAACTAGCGGTTCACTGAAGATACTCTCGAAGGTCTGTCTAAATTCAGGATCAGTCCGCATTCCACGAAAAACAGGCCATTTGCGATATTCAGAGGCGGAGGGCCTTCCGTTGGGGCCAATTCTCTTCATTATCTCGAGCATATCTGACTTTGAGCCGCCTACTGCTGCAACACATACGCGGAATGTATCGCTGGCTGCCGTCCAATCTTCGGCATCCAATATTTTCTTGGCTTCATCCTCGCGCTTCTGCAAGCGGACCGCGTTAGCTAAATTCACAACCATCCTAAGCCTGATTTCCTCGCTGGAATGCTTCTTTATTGTTTTGGTCGCGAATCTAAGGATATTTTCAGCAAGCGCGTATTCGCGATCCCTGATAAGGTCAAATGCAAGACCAGAGAGATCCTCATCTGCTTCTTCACGCTCGCTCTTTGCGAATTTGCGCCAAAGGACATGAACAAGCTTAAGTCCGATCTCTGTTACAATTGAAATAGCGCTAGAGAAGTATTTTGGACCAACGTCTAGCTTTTGACCCGCTACTATATCAGAAATTTCGCATCCGTTAGTTTTGCAATTTTTCATGTACTGATCGGTTACAATGCCGCCAGTGTGCGTGAAAAGGTTTCTGCGTTCGCATAGCTCAATGAATTTTGGCCAACTCGGCAAATCCTGGGTGAGCGCAATCTTAAATTTTGCCTCCATCCATGAGAATTGCTTCTGGTGACTTTCCCTCATAACGGAATCGATCTCGCGATCTATAAGGCTTCGCCGAGCATCCTCGATCGAGGAGAATTCGATCAATTCTGAGAATTTAATTTCCTTTTCTGAAGTCAGGACGATTTCTTGATGTTTGCTCAATACCAGTCTTAGCAGATCAGATAGAAACGCATCATACGCACTTAGCAATCCGATCAAGATCACCTGAGGCAGGCTATTCGCACCGCGACGCGAAGCGCGCACGTCGTGATTAAGCTCTGAAAACTCGGGATAATCGCTTAAGGCCAGTTCGTAAACGGTCGCATTATCGTTGGAGAGATCGGTCCGCTGTCTACCTTTTGTCTCCGCGAATTCTCCTATTCTGTCTTCAGCGTGCCGCTGTGATATCAAGCTAGCAACATCAACGAGCAATGAGAGAAAGCCGCGGTACGACTGCATTGTCGCGGCAAAGTCACGGGACAACGTGCCAAACTCCCTGCCATCCCCTCTCGGCGCCTGAGAATCGTCCACATCATGAAGATCGGCAAAATCGTCAGCGATGGCTCCATCAGGCTCAGTAGTACGCCACGCATGTCCGTACATTTTTCCATTCCGCTTCAGGAGAGCAATGTAAAACTTGTCGTCTTTGTTCATCGGCGATCCACCCGGCCCCTGCGTTTGCACTCGCTTGAGTAGAGCGGTAAACTTTCCACAACATTGCGAGATTTGCTAGCGCTCCCCCCCCAACACACTTGCGTCCGCGATATGCCAAATTGGAACGCCGATGTCGGATACGTCCGCAGCCTGCGGATCCGATCGCTCTCGATCGCTTGCGAGGGGAAGCGGCTGGGCGGATACGGGTGCGACCACTGCGGCCAGCTCGACCTCGCGCCCTACCCGGATGCTCTGTCGCTGAAGGCCATCCGGCGCCAGCTGGTCTGCACGGCCTGCGGCGCGATCGGTGAGGCCGAGGTTCGGCCGAACTGGAAGGAGCTTGCGCAGAACCCGATGTACGGGCCACGCTGACTGCTACAGAGATTGCTACAGAAAGAGTGCTACAAAACTGCTACAAAAATTACCACTGAAGCCAAGCTAAGCTACTGAAAAACAACACGAAAAAGAGTTGGTGCGGTCGAGAGGACTCGAACCTCCACGGTGTTACCCGCTAGCACCTCAAGCTAGTGCGTCTACCAATTCCGCCACGACCGCATGGGGAGGAGGACACCGCGAGGTGCCCTGCGAAGACGGCGCTGCTGTAACAAATAGGCATCCCGGCGACAAGGCCCGAGAGGTGCTCTCCCGGGAAAAAGCGGCGGAGATTCCCCCTCACCGATCAAGCGCTTGGCGTGCCGGGCGCGGGCGCGCCTCAGCGCATGTCGGCCGGGCGCGGCAGCAGCTCGGCGACCTCGACGGCAATACGGTTGCCGTTCACGACCACGGTTCCCTTGGCCACCGGCAGGTCGTTGGCGAGGATGCTGACAGGATCGTCCTCCGTGGCGTCGAGCTCGAGGATGGCGCCGCGGCCGAGCCGCAGCACCTGGTGGATCGGCATGGAGGTGGTGCCGAGCACCACGGTGACGTCGATGGCGACCTTGTCGAGCGTGCCCACGTATGCTTCCCGTTCTGGCGACGGCGCGATTTGCGCCTATGTCGAAGTCACCACGGCATGGTGAACGAGTGGTTAACATGCGCGACGAATTGACGGTCGGGCTTCCCGCGCCGGCGGGCAGCGCGCCGGTCGAATGGCTGGTGTCGGACGGATACGTCCCCTATCCGGCCGCGCTGGCCGAGATGGACGCGCGCGTCGCGCTGATCGCGAACGGCGCCGCGCCCGAGCGCGTCTGGCTGATCGAGCACCCGCCGCTCTATACCGCCGGCACCAGCGCCGATCGCGCCGACCTGCTCGAGGCCCGCTTCCCCGTCTACGACGCCGGCCGCGGCGGCCAGTTGACCTATCACGGGCCGGGCCAGCGCGTGGCCTATGTGATGCTCGACCTGAAGCGTCGCGGGCCGGACGTGCGCCGCTTCGTCGCCACGCTCGAGGAATGGCTGATCCGCACCCTCGCCGCCTTCAACGTGCGCGGCGAACGGCGCGAGGACCGCATCGGCGTGTGGGTGCGCCGGCCCGACAAGGGCGCCGGCTACGAAGACAAGATCGCCGCCATCGGCATCCGGGTGCGCCACTGGGTGACGCTGCACGGCATCGCGTTGAACGTCGAGCCGGACCTCTCCCACTTCGGCGGCATCGTGCCCTGCGGCGTGCAGGAGCAGCGCTACGGCGTCACCAGCCTTGCCGACCTCGGACACATCGTCACGATGGCCGAGGTCGATGCGGCGATGCGGACCGCCTTCGAGGACCTGTTCGGCCCGACGGTGCGCGTTCACGCGGCGGCGGAAACCGGCGCCGCCATCTGACGCGCGATGTAGCGCCGCTCCTGCGTCAGGCCGCCATAGCCGTAGGCATCCCCGCGCACGTCGTGCACGTGCACATAACTCTCCTCGTGCAGCGGCCCGAGCAGCCTTTCCATCGAACGATAGGCCGCCGCGACGAAGGCCGCCTTCTCGTCCTTGGTGTTGGTGCCGTCGGTGATGTGGATGTCGAGCCAGAAGCTCGCCAGCCATTCCTCGGTCAACGAGCGTCCGCCGACGAACCAGTCGTCGGACGGCACGCGCGTGACGATGACGGCGGTGACCTGCGGATCCTTGTTCAGGAGCGTCGCCGACAGGCGGCTCACCTCGGCGGCGACGGCGGCCTTGTCGAGCACCTTCTGGTGCGGCGTGGACACGGTGACGGTGATCAGCGGCATGGGGTGGTCCTCCATTGGGCTGGCCGCAATCTAGCGCCGGACCATACATTGCGAAATGCAATGAATGATGATATCAGTGATAACGATGCGCAATCATAGTCCCGTCCTCGACATCGAAGCCGTGCGCGCCTTCGCGCTGGTCGCCGAGCTTGCGAGTTTCACCCGCGCCGCGCAGGTCGAGGGCACGACGCAGTCGGCGGTCAGCTTGAAGCTGAAACGCCTCGAGGCGCGGCTCGGCGTGCGCCTGATCGAGCGCACCCCGCGTTCGGTGCGCCTGACCGGCGAAGGCGCCGCCTTCCTGCCGCGGGCGCGCGACCTGCTCGCCGCGCACGACCGCGCCCTTGCGGGGACGGAAGCGCCGGAGCGGCGGCTGACCCTCGGCTTCAGCGATCACGCCGCCGGCCCCGATCTGGCGCCGCTCCTTGCCAAGGTGAGCGCCTTCGACGAAGGCCTGCATCTCGACGTGCGTATCGGCTTCTCCACCCAGATGCTCGACGCCTTCGACGCCGGCGCGCTCGACGCCGCGGTCGTGCGCCGCGAAAAAGGTCGCCGCGGCGGCGAGCCGCTGGTCGAGGACAGCTTCGGCTGGTTCGCCGCGCCGGGCTTCCGCCATCGCGCTGGCGACAAGCTCAAACTGGCGATGCTGGCGCCGCCGTGCAGCGTGCGCGCGCAGGCGACCCGCGCGCTCGACAAGGCCGGCATCGCCTGGACCGAGGCCTTCACCGGCGGCGGCGTGACGGCGATTGCGGCGGCGGTCACCGCGGGACTTGCCGTCGCCCCGCTCGCCGCGCGCGTCGCGCCGGCCGGCACGTTCGACGTCGGCCCGACGCTCGGATTGCCCGCGCTGGGACGCTCGACCGTCGTGCTGCATGCGCGCGTCAGCGACGCGCGCGCCCGGGCGGCGCTGCGCACGCTCGCCGCCGCCTTCCGCGGCGTCGCAAACCGTTAGGCGGTCGGCAGCACGGAGAAGCGCTCGCCGTTGCGCCGCGGCCGCAGCTCGGCCGCGTCGGCGGGGCGCGCATCGAGCCCATCGACGCGGGCGGCATAAGGCCCGCGCCGGCAGGTGGCGATCATCTTGTCGACGACGTCGGACGCGCCGCTGAGCACCGCCTCGACCGAGCCGTCGGCGCAATTGCGTACCCAGCCCTCGAGTCCGACGGCCAGCGCCTCGCGTTCGACGAAGGCGCGATAGCCGACGCCCTGGACGCGGCCGCGGATGGAGACGTGCCTGATCACGTGACGGGCCCCTTGCGCGCTCACGGCACTGCCATAGCAGACGCCCGCGCGCGCGTCAGCGCTCGGACCGGGTCGCGGCATCGATGCGCTCGATCTCGCGCTCGTAGTCGCTCGGCGTGCGGTCTTCCTGATCCTCGTCGTGCACCGGATGCTCCGCCACGCCGCCGTCGATCTTGGGCGTATACCCGCCCCCCACGACCTCTTCGGCCATGCGAGACGCATCGACCTCGGGCAGATCGTCGGGCCGCGTCGCCTCCGGATCGTTGCGGCGCAGATCGGCCGGCACGGCATCCGCCGCCTGAGGGACCTTCGCCTGCCGCCCGGGTGCGCGCGTCTGCTTTTTCCCAGCCATGATGCTCCTCCTGGCAAGTCGATGGTAACGCGCGGCCGCGCGGCACGGTTCCGTCAGGAGCCGACGACGTCGCCGCCGTTCGGATGCAAGACCTGGCCGCTGATGTAGGAGGCGTCGTCGCTCGCGAGGAACACATAGCAAGGGGCGACCTCGTTGGGCTGCCCCGGCCGCTGCATCGGCGTGCTCGATCCGTGCTTCGCCACATGCTCGGGCTGGAAAGAAGCCGGGATCAGCGGCGTCCAGATCGGCCCCGGCGCCACCGCGTTGACACGGATGCCGTCCTTCGTCAGTGCCTCGGACAAGGAGCGCGTCAGCGTGACGATCGCGCCCTTGGTCGCGGAATAATCGAGCAGAGTCTCGTGCCCCTGATAGGCGGTGACCGACGCCGAATTGATAATGACGCCGCCTTTGGGCATGTGTCGCAGCGCGTGCTTCACCATGAAGAACATGCTGAACACGTTGGTGCGGAAGGTGCGTTCGATCTGTTCCGCGTCGATCTCGCGCACGTCGCCGGTCTCGTGCTGCTCGCCGGCATTGTTGACCAGGATGTCGAGGCGGCCGAACTGTTCCACCGTCGCCTCGACGGCGGCCTCGCAGAACGCCTCGTCGCCGACGTCGCCGGCGAGCAGGATCGCCTGGCTGCCCTCGCGCGCCACGAGGTCGCGGGTCAGGTTGGCGTCCTTGTGTTCCTCGAGATAGACGATGGCGATGCGCGCGCCTTCACGCGCCATCGCCACGGCGACGGCGCGGCCGATGCCGCTGTCGCCGCCGGTGATCAGCGCGACCTTGCCCTTGAGCTTGCCGACGCCGGGATATTTCGGCTCGTAGTCCGGCTGCGGCTGCATCACGCGCTCGCGGCCGGGCTGGTGCTCCTGCTTCTGCGCAGGCATCGGGTTCGCAGTCATGGGAACCGCTCCGTGTCAATTCACACAGAGCGAACGCAAGCTGCGGCGAGCGGTTCCTGCGGCGCGCGGATTCCCGCTAGTGGGTCAGGTTGACGGTGACGTTCTTGCGCTGCGTATAGCTGTCGAGCATGCCTTCCAGCGAGAACTCGCGGCCGATGCCGCTCTGCTTGTAGCCGCCATAGGCGTGGCCCGGGCTCTGACCGAGACCCTGGTTGACCTGCACCCAGCCGGATTCGATGGCGTGCGCGGCGCGCAAGGCGCGGCCGATGTCGTGCGACCAGACATAGGCCGCGAGCCCGTAATGGCTGGCGTTCGCCATGCGGATCACGTCCTCCTCGTCGGTCCACGGAATGGCGACGAGCACGGGGCCGAAGATCTCCTCGCGCGCCAGCCGCCAGTCGTTGGAGACGTCGGCGAAGATCGTCGGGATGGTGTAGTAGCCTTCGCTCAGCGGACCGGTCGTCGGCGGCAGGCCGCCGATCACCACGCGCGCGTCCTTGCGCTTGAGCCCCTCCTCGACATAGCCGCACACGCGCTTGAACTGCTTCTCGTTGATGACCGTGCCGATGTCGCTCGTCTCGTCGAGCGGATTGCCGAGCTTGAGCGCGGTGACCTTCTTGCCCAAGGCGTCGAGGAACTTGTCGAAGATGTCGCGGTGCAGGAACAGGCGCGAGCCCGCCGTGCAGGACTGGCTCTGCCGCGTGAACCGCATGGCCGCGATGATGCCGTCGACCACCCAGTCCTGGTCCGCGTCGGGGAACACGATCGATGGGCTCTTGCCGCCGAGCTCGAGCGACACCGGTACGATGCGGTCGGCGGCCGCGCGCATGATCGACTTGCCGACCTCGGTCGAGCCGGTGAACGACAATTTGCTGACCGTCGGGTGGTTGGCGAGCGGCGCGCCGCACTCCTGGCCTAGGCCGGTGAGCACGTTGAACACGCCGGGCGGCAGGAACTCCTGGCAGACCTCGGCAAGCAGCAGCACGCAGAGCGGCGCATCCTCCGCCGCCTTCAGCACCAGCGTATTGCCGGCGCACAGCGCCGGGCCGATCTTCAGCGCCGACAGCATCGCCGGCGCGTTCCACGGCACGATGGCGCCGACCACGCCGAGCGGCTCCCGCCGCGTATAGCTGAGCACGTGCTCGCCGAGCGGGATCGTCTCGCCCTTGAGCTCGCCGCCGAGGCCGCCGTAGTAGCGGATGATATCGACGGTCAGTTTCGCCTCCGGCCGCGTCTGCGTGCGCAGCGCGTTGCCGGTCTCGAGCGCGATCAGGCGCGCCAGCTCCTCGACGCGCGCCTCGAGCGCATCGGCGATCTTCTGCAGCAGGCGGCCGCGCTCGCGCGGCGCCACCCGCGACCAGGCGGGGAACGCATCGGCCGCGGCCTTGACGGCGCGCTCGACGTCCTCGGCGCGGCCGCGCGGGATTTCGGCGATCGGCATGCGGTTGGCCGGATTTTCGACGGTCAGGATCTCGCCGGCCGCGCTGTCGACCCACTGGCCGCCGATCAGCATCCGGGCCTTTTTCAGCGCCGATTGTTCCACACGCTTGCTGGCGACCGCGGTCATGACCTTCTCCCCTGCCGTTCTTCGTACTGCTCGCATTCCGCTGCCCGCAACGGCGGGCCGCGCGCCATCATCGCGCTAAAGACCTGCGATGAGAAGCCCGTCGGTCGGCGTCCGCCGGCTCAGGCAAATTCGAGAATGACCGCGTCGACGGCGAGGCTGTCGCCCGGCTTCGCGTGGATCTTCTTCACCGTGCCGTCGATCTCGGCGCGCAGCACGTTCTCCATCTTCATCGCCTCGACCACCGCAACGGTCTCGCCCGCCTTGACCTCCTGTCCCTCGCCGACGGCGATGGAGACGACGAGCCCCGGCATGGGGCACAGCACCTGCTTGCCGGTGTCGGCCGCCTGCTTCACCGGCATCAGCCGCGCATAGGCGGCTTCGCGCTCGGTGTAGACGTAGGCTTTCGTTTCGATGCCGGCATAGTTCAGCGCGAAGCCGTTGGCGATCGGGCGCACCTGCACCGCGACGTCGCGGCCGTCGATGCTGCCGGTCCACAACGGATCGCCGGGCTTCCAGTCCGACGCGAGGTGCCGCGCGCCCTTTTCCCCGGCAAGATGCACGGCGATCGCCTCGCCCTCGCGCCGGACGACGAGGCGGTGCTCGTCGTGTCCGAGCCAGACCGCGCGGGCGCTGTCGCGCACCACCGTGCGGCCGTTCATCTGGCCGGAAATCCGCCGCTTGCGCTCGCCGAGCACGAGATCGATCGCGGCGGCGACCGCGGCGATGACATTGGCGCGCTCGCCCTCGGGCGGATGCGGGTGGAAGCCCTGCGGAAACTCCTCGGCGATGAAGCCGGTCGAGAGCTTGCCGGCGCGCCAGCGCGGATGCGCCATCAGCGCCGACAGGAACGGGATGTTGTGGCGGATGCCGTCGATGACGAAGGCGTCGAGCGCCTCGGCCTGCGCCTCGATCGCCTCGGCGCGCGTCGGCGCATGCGTGACGAGCTTGGCGATCATCGGATCGTAATAGATCGAGATCTCGCCGCCTTCGTAGACGCCGGTGTCGTTGCGCACGGTGATGCCGCCGGCGCTGCGCTCCTCCGGCGGGCGATAGCGCGTCAGCCGGCCGGTCGAGGGCAGGAACTTGCGGTACGGGTCCTCGGCATAGACGCGGCTCTCCACCGCCCAGCCGTTGAGCTTCACGTCGCTCTGCCTGAGGGCGAGCGTCTCGCCAGCGGCGACACGGATCATCTGCTCGACAAGATCGATGCCGGTGATGAGCTCGGTCACCGGATGCTCGACCTGCAGGCGCGTGTTCATCTCGAGGAAGTAGAAACTCTTGTCCTGCCCGGCGACGAACTCCACGGTGCCGGCGCTGTCGTAGCCGACCGCCTTGGCCAGCGCGACCGCCTGCTCGCCCATCTTCCTGCGCGTCGCCTCATCGAGCAGCGGCGACGGCGCCTCCTCGATGACCTTCTGGTTGCGGCGCTGGATCGAGCATTCGCGCTCGCCGAGATAGATGACGTTGCCGTGCTTGTCGCCGAGCACTTGGATCTCGATGTGGCGCGGATCGACGATGAACTTCTCGATGAAGACGCGGTCGTCGCCGAAGGAGGACTTCGCCTCCGAGCGGGCGCGGGCAAAACCCTCCGCCACCTCGACGCGCGACTGCGCGATGCGCATGCCCTTGCCGCCGCCGCCGGCGGAGGCCTTGATCATCACCGGATAGCCGATCTCGTCGGCGATGCGCATCGCGGCGACGTCGTCCTCGATGACGCCGAGATGGCCGGGCACGGTCGACACCTTGGCGGCGGCCGCCGCCTTCTTCGACTCGATCTTGTCGCCCATGGCGGCGATCGCGCGGGGGTTCGGGCCGATGAAGACGATGCCGGCCGCCTCGAGCGCCTTGGGGAAGGCCTCGCGCTCGGACAGGAAGCCATAGCCGGGATGCACCGCCTCGGCCCCGGTCGCCTTGCAGGCGGCGACGATCTTGTCGATGACGAGGTAGCTCTCCGCCGCGGCGGGAGGGCCGATGTGGACGGCCGTGTCCGCCATCTCAACGTGCAGTGCGTCCTTGTCGGCGTCGGAATAGACGGCGACGGTCTCGATCCCCATCCGGCGCGCGGTCTTGATGATCCGGCAGGCGATTTCGCCGCGGTTGGCGATCAGAATACGCTTGAACATGAACTGCGAACGTCCCCGTCGAACTGACGGGAGACATTGCGGCCCGGCAACGAAAAGTCAATCGCGCCGCCCCGACCCCGGGGGACGCGGGCCCCCTCAGCGCGGCAGGTCGAGCGCCGCGGTCAGGTCGCCCATCGGCTGCTCGCCATGCGCGCGCAAGGCCGCGTCACGCTCGACGATGCCCCTGAGCACCGGCAACTCGTAGCGGCGGGTGATGAAGCGCAGGATCGAGGTCGTGTCGTACTGGGTGTGGTCGACGAAGCCCCGCTTCGCGTAGGGCGAGACGATCAGCGCCGGGATGCGCGAGCCCGGCCCCCAGCGGTCGGCCCTGGGCGGCGCGACGTGGTCCCAGAAGCCGCCATTCTCGTCATAGGTGATGACGACCAGCATGTGCGGCCATTGCGGGCTCTTCTGCAGATGCGCGATGACGTCGGCGATATGCGCATCGCCGGCCTCGACGTCGGCGTAGCCCGCATGTTCGTTGAGATTGCCCTGCGGCTTGTAGAACGTGACCTGCGGCAAGCGGCCGGCGTCGATGTCGGCGATGAAGGCCACGCCGTTCATGCCGCCGTCCTTGAGGTGCTCGTTGCGCGCCTCGGTGCCCGGCGCATAGCGGGCGAAGTAATTGTAGGGCTGGTGATGGAACTGGAAGTTCGGCACCGGATGGCCGTTCTTGCCGTCGAGCACCGCCTGCCAGGCGCCCGAATACCAGGTCCATGTCACGCCTTTCAGACTCAAGAGATCGCCGATCGTGACCTCGTGCTGCGGCGGGAGCGTGTTCGGCTTTGCCGGATCGGCGAAGCGCGCGTCGCCGCCGTCGACCGGCTTGTTGGCGCTCGGCTGATACGGCGGCTGCATCGTGTTCACCGCATAGCCGTCCGGCGAGATCGTGCCGTTGTTGACGAACTTCGGAATGCCGTCGAGCGCCGACTTCGGCGAATTGGACGCGAGCGTCAGCGTCACGCCATCCGGCTCGACCGCGGCGACCAGCGGCTTGGCCGGGCTGTTCCCGACATCCGGATAGACCGGCGTGCAGGCGCAGGCGAGCCACTGGTGATTGAGGAACGAGCCGCCGAAGGCGGCCATGAAGAAGTTGTCGGCGAGCGTGTAGTGCCTGGCGATATCCCAGAGCGGCAGCCTGGAGCCGTCATAGTGGCCCATCACCAGCGCGCCGCTGTCGGCATAGGCGACGAACATGTCGTTCCTGCCGCCGTTGATCTGCATCTGGTTCTGATAGAACAGATGCCAGAGATCATGGGTCACGACGCCAAGTTTGGTGTTGAAGCCGGTCGGATCGTCGATGGCGAACGGCTTGTTCGGCAGGTGCTCGGTCTGCGCCTGCGTCACCGGCGGCGTCACGCCCTTGCCGGTCAGCCCGTCCCAGACCGGCGGCAATTCTTTGAGCGGCGTGCCATCGCGGTCGCGCTGCAAGGCCTGCTCGGGCTTGACGTTCTGCAGGCCGTTGGCGCCGGGGAAATTGCCGTAGAGATTGTCGAAAGAACGGTTCTCCGCATAGATGACGACCACCGTCTGGATCGCATCGAGTCCCTTGTCCTGGGCCTGCGCCGGCAGCGGCAGGCCGGCGGCGGTCAAGAGTACGAGCGAGAGCATGGACCGCAGCAGCATGGATATCCCCCTGCGAGATCGCGGATTGCGCAGCACTCTAGACGCCGTTGTATGGCAGTTGAATGAAGTGTTCCACAGGCCCGCGCGCCCCTGTCGGAGAATTGTCATCAAATCCGGTGAAGCTCGCGCGGCTTGCGCAAGATGGACCAACCCCGCCGGCTGATCGCCCTCGCCTTTGCCCTCGCCGCTTCGGGGCTGACGGGGAACCTCGCGCGCGCGACCGACGCCGGCCTCACGCGACCGCAGGCCTATGCCCGCGCCGCCGCACTCGAGGCGCTCGGCCGCAAGCTGTTCTTCGACCCGTCGCTGTCGGCATCCGGGCAAATGGCGTGCGCCACCTGCCACGATCCGGCGCACGGCTTCTCGCCGGCGAACGAGCTCGCGGTGCAGCGCGGCGGACAGGACAGGCGCCAGCCGGGCCTTCGCGCGGTGCCCTCGCTCACCTATCTGCAGGCGGTGCCGCCCTTCACCGAGCACTATTACGACTCCGACGACGAGGGCGACGCCAGCGTCGACAACGGCCCGACCGGCGGCCTCACCTGGGACGGCCGCATGGACCGCGGCCGCGACCAGGCCGCCGTCCCGCTGTTGTCGCCGTTCGAGATGGCGAACGGGACGGCCGCCGCAGTTGTCCTGCGCGCGCGCCAGGCAGGCTACGACGCCGATCTCGCGGCGATCTATGGTGCCGATGGTCTCGCCGACACCGACAAGACATTCGCGGCGCTGACGCATGCGCTCGAGGTCTACGAGCAAAGCTGGCGCGACTTCTACCCCTATTCGAGCAAATACGATGCGTATCTCGCCGGCCGCATCGCGCTCACGCCGCAGGAAGCGCGCGGCCTGCGACTGTTCGAGGACCCGCAGAAAGGCAATTGCGCGAGCTGCCACATCAGCCGACGCGGCAATGACGGCACGCCGCCGCAGTTCACCGATTACGGCTTCATCGCGCTCGGGCTGCCGCGCAATGCGGCGATCCCGGCGAACGCCGATCCCGCCTGGCACGATCTCGGCCTGTGCGGCCCGCTGCGCGCCGACCTTGCCGGGCGGGCGGAATATTGCGGCTTGTTCCGGACGCCGTCGCTGCGCAACGTCGCGCTGCGCAAGAGCTTCTTCCACAACGGGCTCGTGCATTCGCTGCGCGAGGCGGTCGCCTTCTATGTCGAGCGCGATACACAGCCGGAGAAATGGTTTCCGAGCGGCCGCGACGGCCGGGTGCACAAGTTCGACGACCTCCCGGCGCAGTTTTTGACGAACGTCAACAGGGAGCCGCCGTTCGGCGGCAAACCGGGCGACAGGCCGGCCCTGTCGGCCGCCGAAATCGGCGATATCGTCGCCTTCCTGGGCACGCTGACCGACGGTTATGCGCCTCCGGCGCGATAGCCGGCAAAAACCTTTCGCCGCCGTTGCCGCCGGTGAAATCCCTGTCCTGTCCGGCGGCCGCCCGCGCGATGAAGCTGCTCTTTTCGCCTGCGGACTGTTCCGGCCCCCCGCCACCTCTTATATAACAGCCGGGAATTCATCCCGCGCATGTTTGGAGGTCTGCAATGACTTTGGCGATTGGCGATACCGCGCCCGATTTCGAAGCTGAAACCACCGAGGGGAAGATCCGCTTCCATGAGTGGCTCGGCAATTCCTGGGGCGTCCTGTTCTCCCACCCGAAGGATTTCACGCCGGTCTGCACCACCGAGCTCGGCACCATGGCGCGGCTCAAGCCGGACTTCGACAAGCGCAATGCCAAGATCATCGGCCTGTCGGTCGACCCGGTCAGCAATCACGCCAAGTGGGCGGTCGACATCAAGGACGTGGTCGGCTTTGCGCCGAACTATCCGATGATCGGCGACACCGACCTGAAGGTCGCGAAGGCCTACGGCATGCTGCCGGCCGCGACCGGCGGCACTTCGGAAGGCCGCACCGCCAACGACAACCAGACGGTGCGCAACGTCTTCATCATCGGCCCCGACAAGAAGATCAAGCTGATCCTCGTCTATCCGATGTCGACGGGCCGCAACTTCAACGAGGTGCTGCGCGTGCTCGACTCGCTGCAGCTCACGGCCAAGCACCGCGTCTCGACGCCGGCCGACTGGAAACAGGGCGAGGACGTCATCATCTCCGGCTCGGTGAGCGACGAGGAGGCGAAGAAGATCTATCCGGGCGGCTTCAAGGCGCCGCGGCCCTATATCCGCATCGTGCCGCAGCCGCGCGACTGACGCCGGCGGATTCGCATCGGGCCTTTTCGGGGCGCGGACGGCTTCCGTCCGCGCCCTTTGCTTTGGACGCTTTGCTTTATCGCGTCCTTTGCTTTGGACGATTTGCTTTATAATGTGCGCAGCCCGCGCGCCCCGCCCTCACGAGTTTGCCGCCATGAACGAACGTGCCTTGACACAGCCGCCCTTCGCGAACTTCCTGGGCATGAAGGTCACGCACGTCGCGCGCGACCGCGTCGCCGCCGAGCTGCCGATGCGCGAGGACCTCAACAACCGTCACGGCATCATGCACGGCGGCGCGATCATGGCGCTGGCGGACAACGTGGGCGGGACCTGCGCGACCGCAAACCTGCCCCCCGGTCATGAAACGACGACGATCGAGAGCAAGACCAACTTCTTCGCGCCGGTCCCGGTCGGCGACGTCGCCCGCGCCGAATGCACGCCGCTGCACGTCGGCAAGTCGACCATCGTGCTGCAGACGAAAATCACCCGCAACGACGGCCGCCTCTGCGCCCTCGTCACGCAGACGCAGATGGTCATGAAGCCGAAGGCCTAACCGCCGGCGCGCTTGCCGCCGCGATTGGCCAGCACCACGCCGACGGCGCAGATGAGGATGCCGGCGACCGACACGGCATCGAGCTTTTCGCCGAACAGCAGATAGGCCATCAGCGCGGTCACCGCCGGCACCAGATAGAACAGGCTGGCGAACCCTGTCGCCGCCGAGCGGCGGATCAGCCAGTACATCAGCGCCACCGCCGCCACCGACAGGACGAGCACGAGCCAGACGAGCGCGAAGACGAGCTCCCCGCTCCAGTGGATCACGCGCGTCTCGAAGGCGAAGGCCGCGAGCCAGAACAGCGCGCAGGCGCCGGCATATTGCACGAAATTGCCGGTGCGCCAGTCGATGCTGCCGCCGAACCGCTTCTGATAGAGCGTGCCGAACGTGATGCCGAGGAGCGAGACCACGCTCGCAGCCCACCCGAACGGCGTGCCGGCGAGCACGATCGAGCGGTCGTGCAGCACCAGCATCACGCCGAGGAGCCCGAGCGCGAGGCCGAGCCACTGGCCCCGCGTCACCGTCTCGCCCATGAAGCGGTTGGCGATGGTCGAGGTCAGGATCGGCTGCAGGCCGGGCAGCAGCGCCGAGATCCCGGCCGGCACGCCCTGGCTGATGGCGACGAACACGCCGCCGAGATAGATGAAATGCACCATCGCGCCGACGGCGAGGCTGTGGCCGGCTTCGCGCGCATCCGGCCAGCGCGCGCCGCTGACGAGCGCGATGACGAGCATGACCGCCACCACGAACAGCATGCGCAGGCCGAGGAAGGTCATCGGCTCGATGTACGGCAGGCCGTAGCGGGCGCCGATGAAGCCGGTGCTCCACAGAAGCACGAAGACGACCGGAGCGGCGGCGATGGCGAGGCGGACGGGGCTCATCGGAGATTCCGGCGGCGGGGGCGCGACCTATAGCACCGCGGCGGGACCGAAAACGAGTTCCAATGCCTGCCTGTTGAAGGAACCGGCACGGCGCCCCGCGGGTTTCCAGCCCAAGACGGACGCCCAAGAGCGTCGGGAACCCAAGGAGGCTTGCAATGACGGACCCTCGTTACACCGATCCGCCGACGGATCCGCGCTTGCGCGACCCGGCCTATCGTGAACCCGTGCTGCGCGACGACACCGCCGGCGGCGGCGCCATGTGGGGCTGGATCGCCGGCATCGCCGTGCTCATCCTCATCGTCTTCGTGCTGATCGGCGGCTGGAACGGCAGCGGCACCAACACCGCCAACAACACGGCGAGCCCGCCGCCGGCGACGACGACCGGCTCGGCCCCGGCCGGCGGCACGGCGCCGCGTCCGGCGACGCCCGCCCCGACCACGCCGGCGGCCCCCGCGCCGGCCGGCAAGTAACGCCCCCCACGGCTCGTCCCCGGCGCGCGCGCCAGGCGCCGGGGACGCGCTGTCGCCTCCCGGAGACGCCCGCGATGTCCATGCAGCAGCCCGAACCGCCCGACCACCCGATCGAGGACAGCGGCATCCACGTCCGCGACAGCGAACGCGCGCCGGCCACCGGCTGGCAGATCACGATGGCCGGCCTGCTGATCGTCGCGATCCTGTGCGTATTCTTCTACGGGCTGACCAATCAGCGGCAGGAAGTGGCCGGGCCGCAGCCCGCGCAGCAGGCGCAAAACGTGCCGCCGCCGCAGACCCAGCAAAAGCCCGCGACCACCGGCCAGGGCGGAACCCCGGCGCAGAACGCGGCCAATCCGCAGGGCGCGCCGCGCCAGCAGGCGCCCCAGAAGGCCGGCGACCAGAACGCGGCGCAGCCGCAGACCGCGCCGCAGCCGCAGAAACATTAGGGGATCGGCGTCAGCCGATCAGGGCGTAGAGGCCGTAGCCGAGGGTGGCGCTGAACACCGCCTCGAGCGCCTGGAACTGGGTGCCGTCGACCGCATGGCTGACATAGGGGAACAGCAGGGTTCCCGCCGGCAGCATGATGCCGGCGACGAGGGCCACGCACAGCAGCCGCATCAACAGCGTGCGATCGATCATCATGGCTTCTTGTCCCCCGCTCCGCCGCGCCCCTTTGGGTTACGCGCCCCACTGACGGCGGGCACAATGCCACGGCCGCGCCGCTCCTCGCAACGTGTCAGGCGCCGGGCGCCGGCGATGTGACGGGAGCGCGCGTCCGGCCCTTCGCCCGCACGCGGCGGGCCCCGCAAGGGCCTTGCCCTGCATCAAGACAGCGCGGCCGGCGCGGCTATAATCCTCCTCCCCGCCGCTCCTCTCCGAGAAGGCTCCCATGCCCAAGACGCCCGACTATTTCCACGGCAAGACCGTCGTCATCACCGGCGCCGCCTCCGGCATCGGCCGGGCGGCGGCGCTCACCTTCGCGCGCGAGGGCGCCAACGTCGTCTGCGCCGACATCAACGACAAGGGCGTCGAGCAGACCTCGGAGATGATCGACGCGCAGAACGCGACGACGAATTCCGGCGGCAAGGCGCTGGCGCTCACCATCGACGTGACGAAGCGCGCGGCGGTCGACGACATGGTCGAGCTCGCGCTCAACGAGTTCGGCCGCATCCACTTCCTGTTCAATTCGGCCGGCTCGGCGCTGCGCCGCACGGGCTTCCTCGACATCGACGACGAGCTGCTCGACCGCACCTTCGACCTCAATTTCAAGGGCACGTTCTGGGCGATGCAGGCAGTGCTGCCGCACATGCTGGAGAACCGCTTCGGCGTCATCGTCAATGTCGCCAGCATGGCGGTGAAGCGCGGCGGCCCCGGCACCTCGGTGCACTACGCCGCGGCCAAGGCGGCGGTGAACACGATGACGATGGGCGTCGCGCGCGAATTCGCAACGCAAGGCATCCGCTGCCTGTCCATCTCGCCGGGGCCGATCGACACGGCCTTCGCCGCCGCGGCCTCGACCTCGCCGGAGCTGAAGGCGCGCATGCTCGCCGACATCCCGATGCAGCGCTTCGGCAAGGCCGAGGAGATCGCCGAGCTCGTCCTGTTCATGTGCTCCGACGCCTGCGAATTCATGACGGCGGATACGGTGTATGCGAATGGCGGTGGCGGGTGGAGGTGAGAGGCAGGCACGCGCCAGACATTCATTTGCGCGGCTTCTCCCCCGTCATGCCCGGCCTTGTGCCGGGCGTCCACGATTTGCAATTTGAAAAAGGCGTGGATGGCCGCGACAAGCCCGGCCATGACGCAAGTTGAGAGGCGCAGCGGCTTCGAGGCCGGCATCATTAACGCGAGCACCGGAGACCGATTGGAACGGCTTGCCGCACCGTCGGCCATAGGCTCAAAATCCTTCCATTGTGGGCCGTACGAGATTGTGATATCAGATTGATATCACAGACCGAGGCCACCATGGGCGACATCCTGATCCGCAACGTCGACGACGAGACCGCGCGCCGCCTGAAGGAGAAGGCGAAGGCAGCGGGCGCGTCGGTCAGCGAGACCGCACTCGACATCATCAAGGCCGGAGTCAAACCGACCAAAGAAGAAGTCTGGGCCGAGATCGACCGCCTGCGCGCGAGGATTGGAAAGGTCTCGGGCGACTCGACCAGGGACATCCGCGAGGATCGCGACAATGACGAGCCTTACCGGTGACGCTCGTCGTCGATGCCAGCGTCGCGGCACAATGGGTCCTGACCGAACCAGGCACGCCGGCCGCCCTCGCCTTGCGCGATGAAGGCGGACTGATCGCGCCCTCGTTGATTGCGGCGGAAGTGGGCAGCGCGTTGTGGAAGGCGGCACGTCGCGACCGCCTGTCCAGCCAGGACGCGCTGAACGCCATGAATGCAATCATGCTCGCCTTCGACGCGCTGATCCCGATCGAGGACCTGCGCGTGCGCGCGCTCGAACTCGCGCTCTCCTTAAATCATCCGATCTACGACTGCTTCTATCTCGCGCTGGCAGAGCGCGAACGCGCGCCGCTCGTCAGTGCGGATATTGCGCTCGTGGCGAAGGCGAAGCAGTTGAAGGCCATCGAGATCAAGGTGCTGTAAGTCCGCTGCGTCGCGTCTGTACCGCGGCCTGTGCCCGGAGCCGTCGGGCGCGGCCCGCCGCCAGCGCTTCATCGCCTCGTCCTTAGCCCGGCCACGCCCGGAATTGGGCGCGAACCCTCGCACAAATGTCGTCACGAAACTTTATGCGGCCGGCGGTGTGGCGGCGGCGCGGGCGCCGCCCGCGCCTCAGGCCCGCAGGCTCTGGATGTCCTCGCCGAAGCCGAGCACGCGGGCGCGGATCATGCCGGTCTGCTCGGCGACTTCGCCGGCGGCGCGGCCCATGGCGCCGACCGCATCGGCATTCGCCGCCAGCACGCCCTCGATCTCCGCCATCGCGTTGCGCACGTGATCGACGCCGTTCGCCGCCGAGGCGACGTTGCCGGCAATGTCGCGCGCGGCGGTCGCCTGCTCGGTGACGGCCTGCGCGATGCTGGTGGCGACATCCTTGAGCTCGCGGATGCGCGCGCCGATCTCCTCGATGGCGGCGACCGAGCGGCCGGCCGCCCCCTGCAGCGCCTCGACGCGCGCGGCGATGTCGGAGGTCGCGCGCGCGGTCTGGCTCGCCAGCGCCTTCACCTCCTGCGCCACGACCGAGAAGCCGCGCCCGGCTTCGCCGGCGCGCGCCGCCTCGATGGTGGCGTTGAGCGCGAGAAGATTGGTCTGCGCCGCGATGCCGCTGATCAGCGCCGTGACCGCGCCGATCTCGGCCGCGACGGAGGCGAGCTCGCCCATCGTCGCGGTGGCGCTGTCGGCGCGCGCGACCGCGGCGACGGCGAGCGCCGACGAATGCTCGGCGCTGGCGCCGACCTGATGGATGGTGCCGGCGAGCTCCTCGCCCCGCTGCGCGGCGAGCCCGACGCGGCTCGCGGTATTCTCGGAGGCGGCGGCGACGGTCGCGACCTGCGTGCTCGCGCGGGCGGCAAGCTGGCTCAGCCGCCTCGTGTCCGCCTGCAGCGCGGCGGAGGCGTCGTGCAGCGTGCCGATCGAGGCGGCCATGTCGGTGTCGAAGCCGTCGAGCAGCGCGCGGGCGCGTTCGGCGCTTTCGGCGCGGGCCGTCATGACCGCCTCGCGCGCCTCGGCCGCCCGGCGCAGCTCCGCCCCCGCCTCCGCGGCGCGGCGCAGCGCCGTCTCGGTGCGGGCGAACGCGCCGCGCAGCGCCGAGCCGATCACGACCAGCATCGTCGTCTCGACGATCACCACCAGCCCGTGCACCAGCGCCCGCGCGAGATCGGTGCCGCCGGGATAGAGCGCCGCCGGCATCAGCGTGTTGAGCGTGAGGTGATGGACGAGGATCAGCGCCGCGGTGAAGGTCAGGATGCGCCACGAGCAGAAGCCGAGCAGCAGCGCCAGCACGGCGAAATAATAGAAATGCGTCTCGATCTGCCAGGCGTGGCCGCGCATGGCGAAGACGGCGAGCGAGGTCTGCGCCACGAGGGTGACCCCGAGCATCGCCCCCACCGCCTCGAGCGGACGCCGCGCGCGGTAGAGCGCGGCCGGCGCGGCGGCGAAGGCGAGCGCGGCGACGGCGACCGCGGTCGCGTCCTGGCCGCGCAACGCCGCCATCGCCGTGACGATCGGCACGTGCACGCCGGCGAGCGCGAGCAGCGCGCGCGCCACGGTCCGCTGGAACGTGTCGAGGTTGTCGGCGATCACGAGTCCGCATCTCCGGGCAGGCAGGCGGCGAGCGCCTGCGGGTCGAGGGTGAACAGCGCGCCGCCGGCGCGGGCCTGCGCGGCATAGTCGGCCGCCTCCGGCATCACCACGACGATGAAGGGCGCGGCGCCGAAGCGCACGAAGCGGGCGCCGGCGGCCACCGCGCGCGCGAGCGCGTCCGGCGCGGAGGTCCACGGCGCATAGACGACGCCGACGGCCGCGCCGGCGCGCGGCGCAAAGCCGATGGCGGCGAGCGCGACGAGGCTCGCCGCGGCGAGTGCCGCGACGGCGAGACGGTCGAACCAGGGGCTGCGGGGAAGCGGGGGTTTCACGGACGGGCCTTGGATTGCCGTCCGATCTATCGGGCAACACCGTTAATGGCTGGTTGTCCCCGCAGCGGCGCCGCGTGAAAAGATACGTTGTGTCCGTGCCTTGCGGCGCGGCTTGGTTGCGGCGGGGCTACAGCGGCAGGTTGTCGTGCTTCCGGTGCGGCATCTCGACCGTCTTGTTGGCGAGCATGGCGAGCGCGCGCGCGATGCGCCGCCGCGTCGAGTGCGGCATGATCACGTCGTCGATATAGCCGCGCTCGGCGGCGACGAAGGGCGAGAGGAAGCGGTCTTCGTACTGCTTGGTCTGCGCCGCGATCTCCTCGGCCGTGCCGCCGCGGAAGATGATCTCGACCGCGCCCTTGGCGCCCATCACCGCGATCTGCGCCGTCGGCCAGGCGTAGTTCAGGTCGCCGCCGACATGCTTCGACGCCATCACGTCGTAGGCGCCGCCGAAGGCCTTGCGCGTGATGACGGTGACGAGCGGCACCGTGCACTGGCTGTAGGCGAACAGCAGCTTGGCGCCGTGCTTGATCAGGCCGCCATATTCCTGGTCGGTGCCGGGCAGGAAGCCGGGCACGTCGACGAAGGTGACGATCGGAATATTGAACGCGTCGCAGAAGCGCACGAAGCGCGCCGCCTTGCGCGAGGCGTCGCTGTCGAGCACGCCGGCCAAGACCATCGGCTGGTTGGCGACGAAGCCGACCGTCTTGCCGGCGATGCGGCCGAAGCCGGTGACCATGTTCTTGGCGTAGGCGGAGGCGATCTCGAAGAAGTCGCCTTCGTCGACGACCTTCAGGATCAGTTCCTTGATGTCGTAGGGCTTGTTCGGGTTCTCGGGGACCAGCGTGTCGAGCGACTCGTCGAGGCGGTCGCTGGCGTCCCCGGTCGGCCATTCCGGCACGCCGGCGGCGTTGTTGGCCGGCAGGAAGTCGATGAGCCGGCGCATCTGCAACAGGCATTCGACGTCGTTCTCGAACGAGCCGTCGGCGACGCCGGACTTGGCGGTGTGCACGGAGGCGCCGCCGAGTTCCTCGGCGGTCACCACCTCGTTGGTCACCGTCTTCACGACGTCGGGGCCGGTGACGAACATGTAGCTCGTGTCGCGCACCATGAAGATGAAGTCGGTCATGGCCGGGGAATAGACGTCGCCGCCGGCGCAGGGGCCCATGATCACCGAAATCTGCGGGATGACCCCCGACGCAATGACGTTGCGCTTGAAGACCTCGCCGTAACCCCCTAGCGCTGCAACGCCTTCCTGGATGCGGGCGCCGCCGGCATCGAACAGGCCGATGATCGGCGCCCGCGCCTTCATCGCCATGTCCTGGACCTTGATGATCTTCTGCGCGTGCGTCTCCGACAGCGAGCCGCCGAACACGGTGAAGTCCTTGGAGAACAGGTAGACGGTGCGGCCGTTGACCGTGCCCCAGCCGGTGACGACGCCGTCGCCGGGGATCCTGGTCTTTTCCATGCCGAATTCGTTGGAGCGGTGCTCGACGAACATGTCGAACTCCTCGAACGAGCCCTTGTCGAGCAGGAGCTCGATGCGCTCGCGCGCGGTCAGCTTGCCGCGCTTGTGCTGGGCCTCG